>ERZ779629.208-NODE-208-length-26548-cov-9.390782_pt1 | contig 26548 bp, 17 predicted proteins | sample MGYA00514192_ERZ779629 | MGnify/ENA primary metagenome ERZ779629 (study PRJEB29562, sample SAMEA4376709) | mouse gut metagenome | isolation source: Cecum | study: EMG produced TPA metagenomics assembly of the A DSS colitis mouse model was used to assess the... | reverse complement strand
TGCGTTGAAAAATCTTGAAATACACAAAGTATTCCCGCGATTTTTCGCCTTGCCAGCGGCAATTTTGGCTCGCGAATCTGAATACTTCGGCTATTGGTACAGCTTCTTATTCCGTTTTCCGCTCTCTGCGCGCCGTCCACCGCTTCCAGGCCAGCCGGATGGTGGCGGCGGGCAGCAGGATGGTGAACACGCTCAGCACTCCGTAGGCCAGCAGGAAGAGCAGAATCATCAACAGAATGCTGCCTCCCATCGCCCCGTCCGCCATCAGCCACTCCCAGGACCACGCAAGCCCCGAAAAGGGCTGCCACGCGCCTAAGACAGGCCCCATAATGGCCGGTGTGCACAAAAACAGGTAGCCCATCGCCCATACCAGCCAGCCGAACAGGAGGAAGGGGTGCTTTTTGGCCAGCAGCAGGGGCAGGCCCGCCATGAGCACCACCAGACCTATGAGAAACACCTCGGCATCGCCCCTAACCGCCGAGAGCAGGCACAGCCCCGCGCCGCCTGCGGTGCAGACCGTGCCCAGGATCTGGGTGGTGGTGAGCCCCCGCCGGGGCCGCTCCACGTAGACGATCTGAGGCGCCGCCGCAGGCGTCTGCGGCCCGGGTGCTTCTCCGTCCCGCACCAGCTGGTCCACGCTCACCCCGAACAGGTCGGCCAGCTTAATGATCTTATCCAGCTCGGGCACCGCCTGGCCCGTCTCCCACTTGCTCACCGACTGCCGGGACACCTCCAGCTTTTCCGCCAGATCTCCCTGGGACAGGTTTTGTCTGGTGCGCAGCTCTAAAATTTTTTCCGCTAAGCTCATCGCCGCAGCCTCCCTTCTGGACTCTATTTTAGCGATTTCCCAACGAAAAGGCAACCAATCGCCCTTGGAAATTTTAGCAACCGATGGTTGCACCAGGCGTTTTGGGAGAATTTTGTGATGTGAAGGGGGAACAGCAGGTCCGGGCGGCTGGAAGTCCATCGCGTCCCAGTGTCGGACGACCTGATGCCATATTGCGAAAAGAGAAGGAGCGCCAGCCCGTAAGCTGACGCTTCCCTTTTTGCGGCCCCTTTATTTCAAGTGCTTTTTTAACTTGCAGGTGACGGCTTGAATGTCAATCGGCTTGGCCAAGTGGTCGTTCATGCCGCACTTTAAGCACCTTTGAATATCTTCTGAAAATGCGTCGGCGGTCATGGCGATAATGGGAATACCCGCGTCGTCGCGCTCCAGCGCCCGGATGGCCATTGTCGCTTCGTAGCCGTCCATCGTGGGCATACGCACGTCCATGAGAATCGCGTCGTAATACCCAACAGGCGATTTCTCGAATTTCGCAACACAGATTTCTCCGTTTTCAACCCAATCCAATTCCATCTCAAGCACAGAAAGCAGCTCTCTGGCGACCTCCCAATTGAGCTCGTTATCCTCCGCCAACAAAATCCGCTTCCCCCGAAGCACCAGATCAACCGGCGCTTCGGCATCGGCAGCCTCCTCGCCGGAGATGCCGGCAAACGTGTTCAGGGCGTCGAGCAGCGTGGACTTGAACAGCGGAGCGGTAACGAATCCGGAAATCCCCGCCGCCCGGGCCTCCGCCTCCGCTCCGCTCCAATCGCAGGCCGAGAGCAGCAACGCAGGGCCGCCTTCCCCACAGCTGGAGCGGATGGCGCGGGCCGCCTCGATCCCGCTCATATCCGTAAGCCTCCAGCCCAAAATAACCAGCTGATAGCCGCCGTCCCGGCGGCGTTCTGCAATCTGCTCCACGGCGCGTCCGGCGCTGAGGCACCATTCGGCGCGGACGCCGATGGACTCCAAGGCCTGCGCCGCATTGGCGCATAGCCGCTCGTCCCCGTCCGCCACCAGTATATTCCAGTCTGGCAGCGCCGCCTCAGCTTCCGGCTCATCCGCCTTCGCCAGATCAAAAACAACGTGGAATTCGCTGCCCTTGCCCTGCTCGCTGCGGACGGAAATGGCGCCGTCCATGGCGTCTACAATATACTTGGTGATTGCCATGCCCAGGCCGGACCCCTCCGTTTTCCGCACGCGGGTATTGTCCTCTCTGCTGAAGGATTCAAATATGACCTTCTGATACTCCTTTGACATGCCGATGCCCGTATCGCTCACCAGGAAATGGGTGCGGACGCAGGAGGGAGCCTTGGGCGACGGCTCCTGATACACGGACACTTGAACGCAGCCGTTCTCCGGGGTGAACTTGACGGCGTTTCCCAGCAGGTTGATTAACACCTGATTCAGCCGCACGCTGTCACAGCACACGTGCTCCGAAAGAATCTCATAGGAAACGGCGTTTAGCTGCTGGCTTTTCGCCTTCACCTGAGGCTGCATGATGCTGACAACGCCGTCCATCACCGTTTTCAGGGACACCGGCTCAACGTTCAGCGTCATTTTGCCGCTTTCAATCTTGGATATGTCCAATACGTTGTTGATAAGGCCCAGCAGATGCTTGCTGGACAGCGCGATTTTACCCAGGTAGTCCTGGACCTGCTCCGGGCTGTGGGTGTGGTCCATGGCCAGGGAGGTCATGCCGATGATGGCGTTCATGGGGGTGCGTATGTCGTGGCTCATGCTGGAGAGGAATTCCTGCTTTGCCGCGTTGGCGTGCTCCGCTTCTTTTCGGGCGGACTCGGCAGCTTTTCGCACCACATCCAGTTCGGCGTTCATCTGCTTCAGCTCAGACACTTGGCTGCTGAATAATTTCACATACTGACGGAATATGTAGAGCAGCATGGCAATCACCGCGAGGGACGCGGCATAGACGAGGATAAGCCAGTGGCTGCCCATGCCGGAAATGGCCTGATCCAGCCCGTCAAAGGGAAGGACCGTGACCAGGTACCAGTCACAGTAGGGAAGATCGGTGCAGTACAGGTGGCGGCGCGATCCGCCGCTTTCCAGAATGACGGAGTAATCTTCGCTGGCGTTCATGGCCGCCGTCAGCTGCTGAATATAGGTGGCAGCCTCCTCGTGCTGATCGTCAAAAATGCTGTAAAGCCGGTCAAAATAATTTTTATGGGGGCCGTCCTCATTGCCCACCACATAGCTGCCGTCCTGTCGTATGACAAAGGAGTAGCTCAGCGAGCTGTCCGAATCGAGGAAAAGAACCTCGCCCATATACTTGGTGGAGAGACCCACGATAATGGCCAGGCTGTCGCTTCCGTCGGACATGGGATATTCGCAGGGGACGCCGAACAAAATCACGCCGTCCCCGCCGCTGTCCGCGGCGGACGCCGCCTTGCGCTCCCCGTTTCTCAGACACTCCAAAAACGGCTCGGGATGGTTGAGCTCCACCGGGTCGCCGTAGATCATCTCAATTGTTCCATCGGACGAATACAGGGCGGCGCACAGGAAATGCCTTGCCCGCGCGCCGTACTCGATCTCCTCATACGAGCCGTAGCCGGACGCTCCGTCACCCGCTGCGATATGCGCGATGGACTCCGCCATGGTCAGGCGCAGCTCAATGATCGTTTCGAAGTGCAGCGACACCTGCTCGTTCATTCCGGCCATATAAGAAATGCCGATCTCCTCAATTGTGCCGTTGCTCATGGTGCGAATGGAGATTCCCAGGAAGGAAAACACGAAAATGGTGAAACAGATAATCACCGCTATGCTGATTTTCAAAGAACGCGGCAAGGTCTTGCTTTTCATACTTTTTTCCATCTCCACAGTTTTTAACATGCTGAGTTGCCGGCCGGTCAGTTCCTCAGCCCGCTCATGACCTGGAACATTTTGTGGATGTCCACCGGCTTGGCCAGGTGCGCGTCCATCCCGGCGTCCTTTGCCAGCGCGATGTCCTCCTCAAAGGCGTTGGCCGACAGCGCGATGATGGGCACGGTCCTCGCGTCCGCCCGGTCCAGGGCGCGGATCACCCGGGCCGCCTCGTACCCGCTCATGACCGGCATCATCAAGTCCATGAGCACGCAGTCAAACGCCCCCGGGGCGGACGCTTCAAACGCGTCCACGGCGGCCTTTCCGTCGCCGGCGGTCACAACCTCCGCGCCCGCGTCCCGCAGCATGAACTCCACAATCTCGCTGTTAATCTCGTTATCCTCCACCAAGAGGACGTGCATTCCGGCGATATTGGCCTGAACGCTCCCCTCCTCCTGGGCGGGACACGCCGTCCAAGCCTGATCGGCCTGAAGGGGCAGGGTGATTTGGACCAGGCTTCCCTTGCCGACCTGGCTGTCCACCGCGACGGTTCCCTTCATCTGGTCCACCAGCTTCTTTACGATGGACATGCCGAGCCCAACGCCGTTATAGTTGGTTCTCGCCCCCTGATGTTCTTGGGTGAACGGCTCAAAAATATGGGCCTTAAAATCCTCTCCAATGCCGATTCCGGTATCCTCGACAACAAAGCGGCACCGCACGGTCCCGTTCTGGAAGCCGGTCTCCTCCGCCCGGACGAATACGGCGCCGTGAGGCCGGTTATACCGGAGGGCGTTGTCAATGACGTTCATCAGGATCTGCTTCAGGTACAGCGGATTTCCCACCACTCTGTTATGCCGCAGGCTGGACTCCTCCAGCTCCAGGCGGATTTCCCGCTCCTCCGCCAGGGGGGACAGGATGGTGATGCAGTCCTCCAACGTGTCGTAAAGGTCGAACGGCTCCTCCACCGCCGCCGGCCGGCCGCGCTCCAGATTGCTGATTTGGAGGACGTCGTTTACCAAAGACAGCAGGTGCTCCGTTGAAACCCGGATTTTCTTGTGGCAGTCGCGCCGCCGCTCCGGATCGTCTTGGCTTTTTTCCAGGATGGACAGCATACCCAGAATCCCGTTGATGGGGGTGCGCAGGTCGTGGGACATGTGGGAGAGGAATTCGGTTTTGGCCGAATTGGCCCACCGCACCTTCTCCAGCAGCTCCATGATGGCCTGCTCCTGCTTCCGCTTGGTCACCATGGTGTCCGTGATGTCCTGATGATATCCATTCAGGCTGACGCCGGGCTTTTTGAAGGTCTTATCGGGCACGCCGCCGCAGCGGACATAAATTTTCCCCATTTTCGGATGGTTCCAGGGATAGACCACCTCGGAGCGCCCGCTTTTCAGCATCTCCTCCACGGACTCCTCCACCATCTCCACATAATCCGGGTCAATGCGGCTGAACCAGCGCCGGTAGCACTCCTCCGGGTGGATATCGTCCGGCACGCCCAGGAGGAGCCGCATGGTCCGGTCCGTATACATTCTGGGCGGGCAGCCCTCCTCCAGCTCGATGGTCCAGATTCCGGTCCTGGCCCCCTCCAGAATGTTTTCCAGGCTCTGCCGCGCCTCCAGCTTGTATTTCTCCTCCTGCTCCACCACGGCGTTGACATCCCGCTGGGCAAAAATGGCGCAGTTTTCCGCCGCTGTTTTCTCGGTGGCGGAAAAGTGGATTTCCAGATACTTCAGCGCGGAGAAATTGTCCCGCACCTGGTAGCGGACGGAGAACTTTTTCTTCGCCCTGAGCTGCGCCAGCACGTAATCCTTCTTCGTCATGGCGCGCAGCCGCTCCTGGTCCTGGGGGACCACGCACTTGGAGATATACCGCTCAATCGCCGCCTGATAGCCGTCCTTAAAGTGGACGGCCCAATCCAGGCCCAGCTGCCTGCTGTTCCGGTAGATTTCACATTCGCCCGTGTCGAGGTTCACCTCGTAAATGCCCAGGTAGTCCACGCTGAGGGCGTGAAGAACGTTGTAGCTTCGCTTTTGAAGCTCGCGGAACAGGTTGCGCCGCTTCAGCGAGGACACAATAAAGTATGCCGCAGTCTGGAGCATATTCGACGCATATTCCATCGACTTGACCGGGGGATTGTCCACACCGTAAAAGCCGATAATCCGTTTGCCGTCATAAAGGGGAACCACCACAAGAGAATGGATGCCCTGCCGCTTCAGGTTCTCATACTGAAGCGGGTCGGTCTCCCGGATATCCTCCAGGTTCTCGATGACGATGTGCCTGCCGATGCTGAAATTCCGGTACCAGCTGGCGCACACCTCCGGAGGGACATTTTGAAGGTTCTCCTTTTCCGGCTCCACGCCGTCGGCCACCCACTCGTAGGTGTTGTCGTCGAAATGGGACTCGTTCTGCTCAAAGATATAGGTCCGCTCTCCGTTCAGAGCCATTCCCAGGTGCTTGAGCAGCACATCCAGCGAATCATCCGGAGTTTCCTCCAGCAGAGCGGCGCGAAGGCCCTCGTTGATGACGGCCTCCAGGTTCTGAACGCTCTGCATTCCGCTGTGCTGCTCATGGGCCTTGGTGCTCAGAGCCTCTTTTTCAGACGGTTGAAAAATTTCCCCTGAATGATCCATATGCCTCTCCTCCACGTTGATTATCTTCCAGCAAAAGCCGCCGCGGCGAATTCCGGCAGGAAAAGAGCCCCTGTGGAAACGCTCTTTCTGGGAATGCTTGGCGCTGCTTCCGCAGCTTCGCCGCAAAGGTCAGAAAATCCTTGTCATAATACCATATGCCCCCAATCGCGTCAAGAATATGTGTGGATATTTCCCGCCTTGCCATACACCGCCCGCCAATGCTCAAGTGGCCCTTCCCTTCGGGGCGGCGCCATGATAGAATAACGGAAACAGAGCGCTTTGCGCCGGGGAGGGGTCTGTCCGGCGGGAGCGGGACGCCCCGCGGAATTCAGAGAAAACCCCGGTCTTATAGAGAGGAGGTGCAGCCGTGCTGCGCATCGCCATTGCGGAGGATGAGGAAATCTGCGCCCAAAAGCTCCAGGAGTATATCCGGCGCTACGCCGGCGAGCGGGGGCTGGAGGCGGCCGTCACCTGGTTCCGGGACGGGCTGGAGCTGGCGGAGGGGTATGTTCCCAAGTGGGACATCCTCTTTCTGGACATCCAGATGGGCCACCTGGACGGGATGGAGACCGCCCGGCGCATCCGCCGCCAGGACCCGGACGTGACGCTGGTGTTCATCACCAACCTGGCCCGGTATGCCATTGAGGGGTACGAGGTAGACGCCAGCGATTTCATCCTCAAGCCGTTGGAGTACGACCGCTTCCGAGTGCGGATGGACAAGCTCATCCCCCGGCTGGCCCGGAAGCGCGGGGCCTTTGTGGTGCTGCCCCTGGCGGAGCAGAAGATCCGGGTGGCCGTAGAGGATATCCTCTACGCCGAGGTGGTGGACCACGACCTGAGCGTGGTCACCACCAAGCGGAGCTACCTCATGCGGTGCACCCTACAGGAGATGGAGCGGATGGTGGAGGGGCAGGGCTTCTCCCGCTGCAACCGCTGCTACCTGGTGAATCTGCGCCGGGTGACCGGGGTGGAGAAGGACGCGGTGCGCATTGGAGCGCACTCGCTGCCCATCAGCAGGCCCCGGAAAAAGCAGTTCCTGCGGGAGCTGTCCGAGTGTCTGGGGGCGGAGCTATGAGGGCGCTTGTGGAGTCGTTCCTCCAAACAGGGGGCCTGCCCTGGTTTTTCCTGGAGCTGCTCTCGGCGGCCCTGGTGTTCAGTCGGCCGCTGAGACGCCGCAGCCGCTTTTGGCTGCGCCTGCTGGGGTGCCTGCTGGGCTGGGGGATGCTGGCGGCGGCGCCGGCGCTGGCCCATGCGCCGCTGGAGCAGGCCATCGCCCAGTCCCGGGCGCCCATCCTGAGCACCGGAATCGGGTGCGGCGTCCTCTTCGCCGCCAGCGTGCTCACTGTTTGGGGCATCCACGCGGTGAGCGTGCAGGAAGCGCTCTACTGCGGGGCGTGCGCCTACCTGATGGAGCACATGGCCTATTGCGCCAGGCTGCTGGGGGCGCTGGTTTTGCCGGCGGGCGCGTTGGAGACGGGGCGCGCGGGCTATGTGCTGGTCCACGCCGGGGTATACGCCGCGGTCTATCTGCTGTTCGCCCGGAAAATGATCCGGGACGGCAGCCTCATGGCCACCGCCCGGGATTCCCTGGCCCTGACCCTGGCCACCCTGGCGGTGGTGGTGGGCATGAGCAGCGCGGCCAGCGTCTACAGCTTCGAGGCCATCCACGCCGCCTACGCCTCCTTTGCCTGCGGGGCGGTGCTCTTCGGGCAGCTCCAGCAGCAAAAGCAGATCAAATCCCAGTCGGAGCTGGCGGTGCAGCGGCAGATGTGGTCCCTGCACAAAAGCCAGTACGAGATGTCCCGGCAGAGCATTGAGATCATCAACCGCAAGTGCCACGACCTGAAGCACCAGGTGGCGGCGCTGAAGCACATACACGACCCCGGGCGGCGGGAGGAGGTCATCGACTCCCTCCAGTCCGCCGTGATGATCTACGACGCGGCGCTGGAGACGGGCAATGAGATTCTGGACACGGCGCTCACCGAAAAAAGCCTGATCTGCACCCGGCGGGACATCGCCCTGTCCTGCATTGCCGACGGCAGGCGGCTGGCCTTTATGGACCCGGTGGACCTCTACACCCTGGTGGGCAACGCTCTGGATAACGCCATCGAGGCGGTGCTCCCCCTGCCCCCGGAGCAGCGGCTCATCCGCCTGCGGGTGCAGGAAAAGGCGGGCCTGGTGTTTCTGCGGGTGGAAAACCCCTACGCGGGGACGCTGGAGGTGCGGGACGGCCTGCCCCTCACCAGCAAGGAGGATAAGCAAAACCACGGCTTCGGGATGAAGAGCATCCGGGACGTGGCGGAGAAATACCACGGCTTTCTGGACGTGGAGACGGAGGGCGGGCTGTTTGTGCTGCGCCTGTCCTTCCCCCTGTGCGAACAGCTCGCGGCAGGAAACTGACAGCTCACGGCAAAACCGCCCCGGGACGGGGGCGGTTTTGTTATATTTTTGTCCAGCGGGCCGGCGAAACGCCGGCAAAAAATTTGAGGGAGGATCTGACATGGAACACAAACGTACCACCGGCCAGAAGGCGCTTCTGGCCCTGCGGACCCTGGTGTGCGGGGTGCTCGTCGCGGTGCTGCTGGCGGGCATCGTGGGGGTGAACACCCTGGTGCCGTCCTTTGACCGGATGGGCAACAGCATCCTGAACGGCTTTGACCGCAGGATCGACAACTCCAAGGCGAAAACAGACGGGCTGGATCTGCAATATAACAAGCCGGACTACACCCGGGACGCCATCGGCGCGGCGGAGGACGACCTGGCCGGGCGCATCGCCGCCGAGGGCGTGGTGCTGCTGGAAAACCGGGACGGCGCCCTGCCCATGGCGGCGGACACCACCTTCAGCCTGGTGAGCGTCAACTCTGCCACGGTGAAGGCGGGCGGCGGTATGCTGGGCGGCGGGGTGGACCTGAAAACCCTGTTCCAGAACGCCGGGGTGGGGTTGAACGAGACCCTCTGGGATTTCTACGCCAACGGCGGCGGCAAGGGCTACGGTCTGGCCACCGGCTCCATCAGCTTCGGTGACGGGGAGGACTTCCGCATCAACGAGTGCCCCCTGTCCGTGATGCAGGGCGCTCAGGGCGTGCTGGACAGCCTGAACGGCACCGTGCCCGTGTACTTCCTCAAGCGGGTGGCCGGGGAGGGCCGGGACATGCCCCGCAGCATGTACGGCCACGCCGAGTCCGCCGAGGACAAGGCCCGCACCTACCTGGAGCCGGACTCCGCCGAGCGGGAGATTTTGAAGTATCTGGACGAGAATTTTGACACCGTGGTGCTGGTGCTCAACTCCAACGCCGCGCTGGAGCTGGACTGGCTGAAGGACTACCCCAGCATCAAGGCGGTCATCGGCGCGCCCGACGGCCTCCAAGCTCTGCCTGGCATTCTCACCGGGACCATCAACCCCTCCGGGCGGACGGTGGACACCTTCGCCGCCGACGCGCTGAACAGCCCCGCCGCCCAGAACTTCGGGGACTACCTTTACTTTGACGAGAGCGGCAATCCCACCAAGTATAACTACGTCTCCTACGCCGAGGGTATCTATGTGGGCTATAAATACTACGAGACCCGGTACGAGGACGTGGTGATGGGTACGGGGAACGCCGGGGACTTCGACTACGCCGCTGAGGTGGTCTACCCCTTCGGCCACGGCCTGAGCTACACCAGCTTCGACTGGTCCAATTTCAACGCCGGCTGGTCCGGCGACACCTGTACCGTCACCGTGGACGTGAAGAACGTCGGCAGCATGGCGGGCAGGGACGTGGTGGAGGTCTACGTCCAGAGCCCCTACACCGACTACGACAAGCAGTACGGTGTGGAGAAGCCCGCCGTCATGCTGGCGGGCTACGCCAAGACCGGCGAGCTGGCCCCCGGCGCGTCGGAGACGGTAAGCGTCACCTTTGAGAAGGAGCAGCTCAAGGCCTACGACTCTACCCACGCCAAGACCTACATTCTGGACGCGGGGGACTACTACATCACCGCCGCGGCCAACGCCCACGCCGCCGTCAACAACGTGCTGGCCGCCAAGGGTTTCACCACAGCCGACGGCATGACGGAGGACGGGGACGCCGCCTTTGTGGAGACCTACACCGTCTCCACCCTGGATTCGGACACCTACGCCGTGGACTCCTACTCCGGCGCGCCCGTGACCAACCTGTTCGACCACGCCCGGGGGGATATCGCCTACCTCACCCGGAACGACTGGACCGGCACCTTCCCCGTCCACGATGGTGAGCCCAGCGATATCGTCAGCACCTGGGGCGGCGAGATCAACGGGGCCGACGGGGTGGCCTACACCTGGAAAAAGACCGCCAGCGCCGCCCTCATCGCCCAGCTGGATTCCTTCGACTCCAACTCTCCCGTGGACCCCGCCTCCCTCACCGGCACCCCGGTGTACGGCGCGAAAAACGGCCTCACCCTCATTGAGATGCGCGGCCTGGACTTTGACGACCCGCTGTGGGATCAGCTGCTGGACCAGCTCACCCAGGAGGACTACTATAACACCATCGGCCTGTCCGGCTACGGCATTGAGTACATCGACAGCGTGAACAAGCCCTTCACCATCGACGCGGACACCGCCGCCGGTCTCATCTACGGCGGCACCGGCAAGATGTTCCCCAACGCCATGACCCTGGCCCAGACCTGGAATCAGGACCTGGCCCGGGAGTTTGGCGAGATGATTGGAAACGAGGCCCTGCTGGGGGGCTGCAACGGCTGGTACGCCCCCTCCATGAACATCCACCGCACCCCCTTCTCCGGCCGCAACGGCGAATACTACTCCGAGGACGCGTTCCTGTCCGGCGCGGTGGGCTCCAACGCCGTGTACGGCGCGGCGTCCAAGGGGCTGTACGCCTACATCAAGCACTTCGCCTTCAACGACCAGGAGAACCACCGGGGCGACCGTCCGGGCCAGTTCAGCATCGCCACCTGGCTCAACGAGCAGTCCGCCCGGGAGATCTACCTCAAGCCCTTTGAGATGTGCATGAAGGCGGGGGACGTGGAGCTGAACTATGTGGAGAGCGACGGCAATGGCGGTTACCGGAACGCCGCCCGTCCCTTCCGGGCCAGTATGGGCGTGATGACCGCCTTCAACCGGGTGGGGGCCACCTGGACCGGCGGCGACTACAACCTGATCACCGGCCTGCTGCGCCGGGAGTGGGCCTTCAACGGCATCATCATGACGGACAACGCCAACACCGGCGTGTTCATGGACGGCTACCAGATGATCGAGGCCGGGGCGGACGTGAAGCTGACCTACGCCAAGGAGAGCGCCCGATTTGACTTCGATGCCCAGAACCCCGCCCACTACCACTACGCCCGAGAGGCCATGCACCGCGCGCTTTACACCATCGCCAACACCAACGCCATGAACGGGGCCATGCCCGGCAGCGTGTTCAAGGACGGGATGCGGCTCACCCAGAAGGTTCTGCTGGCGGTGGACGTGGTGTTCGGTCTGCTGGCGGCGTGGGTCGCCTACGTGATCTTCCGGGGCTTCAAGCCCAGCAAACGCAAGCTGGCCAAGCTGGAGCAGAAACGGGCCCAGAAAGCCGCCCGGCGGCAGGCCAGGGGCTGAACCGGAGCGAAGCCTTCTCCCCAAAGTTAACCTTTATGGAATACCGAAAACGTGGTAAAAACGACAGAAAACGTTGCGGCCCTTCAAAGCAAATTGACACTTGACACAGTTTTCGATATGATGGACAAGGGTGATTTTATGCTTGAGATCGCCATTGTTGAGGATGAGGAGAAGGAAGCGCTGCGCCTGGGCGGATTTTTGGACCGGTTTTCGGAAGAGACGGGAATCCAGCTGAACCACCGGTGGAGCGACAACGCCTCTGTGTTTCTGGAGCAGTACCAATTTCAGTACGACCTGATTTTTATGGACATCCGAATGCCCGGCATCGACGGGATGGCGGCGGCGGAGCGGCTGCGGGAGATTGACAGCGCGGTGAAGCTCATCTTTATCACCAGCCTGGCGCAGTATGCGGTGCAGGGATATTCCGTGGACGCGCTGGACTATATCCTCAAGCCGGTGAGCTACGCCGCCTTCGCGCTGAAGATGCAGCGGGCGGTGGAGCGCTGCGCCCAGCGGCGGGAGCAGTGGCTGCTGCTCAACACCAATTCCGGCGCAATTCAGCTCAGGGAGTTCGAGCTGTGCTATGTGGAGATTTTTGACCACCACATCCGCTATCACACCCTACAGGCCAACTACGACGCCTACGGAACACTGAAGTCGGTGGAGCAGCGCCTGCCGTCCCGCAGCTTTTTCCGCTGCAATAACCAGTGTATCATCAACCTGCGCTATGTCTCCAAGCTGGAGGGCAGCACCGTGGTGGTGGAGGGGCGGGAGTTCCCCATCAGCCGTATGCGCAAGAAGGCGTTTCTGGCGCAGCTGCACCGCTATTCCGGCGCGGAGTGGGAGGACGGGCAATGACCGGCCTGGGCGGGCTGCTGCTGCTGGTTTGGTTCGACTTTGGCATGCTGGCGGCGCTGCTGGTGTGCTGCGTGGTGGCGGGGCAGGGGCTGGAGCGCCGGGAGCTGTTCTGGCTCCGGCTGGCCGCGGCCGTCCTGGCGGAATGCCTCTGGGCCGGTATGTGTACCTATCAGTGGATTCTGACGGAGAATCTGTTCTGGGGCCCCAGCGGCATTGTGATCTGCAAATACCTGGGGACTTTCCTGCTGACCATCGGAGCGTTCCGGCTGTGCCTGCGCTGCGGGTGGCCGGCGGCGCTGTACGGCGGAACCACCGGCTACATCCTCCAGCACTGCGCGGAGCGCGTCGCGGAGATCGCCCAGGCGGCGCTGGACGTGCCCCCGGGCTGGGGGGAGAAGCTGCTGCTGCTGGCGTCTACGGCGGTGGTGTGCCTGTGCTTTGTGCTGGTGTTCCGCAATCGGTATAACATTTCGGAGTATGACCGCTACAGCAATGGAGAGGGCGACGTGATGCTGCTGACGGCGGCGTCCGCCGCGGGCGCCGTCATCGTGCTGGAGCCGCTGATCCGCATTGAGCTGGGGCTGACGATCAATGACCGGGCGATGATTTTCCTTAATATTCTCTCGGTGCTGCTCTCCCTGCTGGCCATGGTGGTGAGCATGTGCCAGATGCGCCAGGCGGAGTCGAAAAAGAAAGCCCAGATCGCCACCCAGCTCCTCCACGCCGAGCGCAGCCGCTACGCGCTGGAAAAGGAGACGGTGGACGCCATCAATATCCGCTGCCACGACATCAAGCACCAGATCGCCGCGCTGGGCGGCGTGGGACGGGAGCGGGAGCTTCAGGAGATTGAGCGGCTGGTGGACATCTATGACTGCGGACTCAAAACGGAGTGCGCGGCGCTGGACCTGGTGCTGGCCGGCAAGTCGCTGATGTGCCTGAACAAGCATATCGAGCTGACGTGCATGGCGGACGGCAGGCGGCTGACGTTTATGGAGGACGCGGACATCTATGCCCTGTTCGGCAATATTCTGGACAACGCCATCGAGGCGGTGGAGCAGCTGGACGACCAGGAAAAGCGGCTGATCTCCCTGGCGGTGCACGCCAAGGACCATTTCCTCCACGTCAGCCAGGAGAACTACTACAGCGGCGAGCTGGTGATGGAGCGGGGCCTGCCCATGACCACGAAGCAGGACAAGCGGTTCCACGGCTTTGGTATGCAGAGCATCCGAATGCTGACGGAAAAATACGGAGGCGACCTGCGCCTGCGGGCCAGCGGAGGAATGTACCGGCTCTCCATTTTGTTTCCGATGGACTGAAAATGTCAAAAAATAGATAAAAATGACGGGGAATGCCAATGAAAAAGGTATTCCCCGCTTGCTATGCAGAAAAAGTTGCGAAACCGCCCGAAAAAGTTTTGGTACATTGAACCACCCGTGGCGTGGAGGTAAAATAGGGCGGAACGGGCGCGGAGGCAAAAACCGGATGCGGCCTTTTCCTGGATGGACGGCATTTGATCCGCGCCAATAACAGAGGAAGGATGGCATACCTATGAAGAAACAAGTATCTCTTTTGCTTGCGGCACTCCTGATCCTGGGCGCGCTGGCCGGCTGTACGCAGTCTGCCCCTCCGGCGGCGTCGGCTACGCCCGAGCCCGCCCCCACGGCGCCCCCCGCCACTGAGATTGCCGCGTCCAAGGCGTACATCATCGTCCAGGGCTATGAGTGGGGCCCTGCGATTCCCAAGATCGTGCTGGAATTTGCTGAGGATGTCAGCGGTTTTGCCAGCGATACCTTTGAAGTGGCCTTTGGCTCCGCCAAGCGCACGGTGAAGGACGTATACAGCTCCGACGCGGACGGCAATCAGGCCGACGGCGCGGGCAAGTACCTCACCATTGAGATGGCGGTAAAGTCCAGCGAGGCCAGCCCCTTCAGCTATGACATGGAAAAGAACGTCAACACCTGGGCGGAGACGGTGGACTTCACCGTGACCGTGGCCCCGGGCAAGACCTTCAGCGTGGGCGCCGCCGCCTACAAGGAGGGCGACGTGTGCACCTGCTCCGTCACTGCGGCGGACCGGAAGGTTCCCCAGACCGCCAGTTGGGTGAAGGACACGGTGGACTATCAGGAAGAGGGGAAGAGCATCACCCTCACCCGGGCGGCCTGGGCCCCCGAGGGCGCGGACAGCGACAGCGGCAAGAACCCCCTGATTATCTGGCTGCACGGCATGGGCGAGGGCGGCACGGATATCGACATCGACCTGCTGGGCAATGAGGTGACCGCCCTGACCACTGAGAACGAGACCAACGTGCAGCAGTACTTTGCCACCGACGGGCTGGCCGGCGCCTACGTGCTGGCGGTGCAGACCCCCACCATGTGGATGGACATTGACGGCAACAGCACCTTTAACAACGAGAACATAACGGGCGAAGGGAAGCAGGAGTCCTGGTATACCGAGGCCCTCTGGCACGCCATCACCTCCTATGTGGAGAGCAATCCCGACGTGGACACCAACCGGATCTATGTGGGCGGCTGCTCCAACGGCGGCTACATGACCATGAATATGATGTTTGAGCACGGCGACTACTTTGCGGCGTTCTATCCCATCTGCGAGGCGTATTTGAACGACTGCGTTTCCGACGAGATGATCCAGCAGGTCAAGGACTACAATATCTGGTTTGTCCAGTCCGCGGACGACGGCACGGTGAACCCCGCCGAGTACGGCCTGCCCACCTACGTGCGCCTGCTGGAGGCCGAGGCGCAGAACGTGTGGTTCACCCTCACGGATCACGTGCGGGGCACCGACGATCCCGAGCCCTGGAGCTGGACGGGCACCGGCACCTATGACGGCCATTGGAGCTGGATCTACGCCTTCAACGACCAGGTGACCACCCGGATTGACACGGAGAAGGTGAGCTCTGTGGCCGACCTGGTTCCTGAGAACTGCACCGTCACCGGCGTGAATCTGTGGCAGTGGATGTCCGAGCAGAGCCTGGCCCAGCCTGCTGAGTAAAACGGGGCGCACAAACGCGTTGCTGACCGGCGCCGCCGCTGGGGAGGGAGCTTCCCGGGGCGCGCCGGAGCAAATAAAACGATTTAAACAGGAGGAAAAGAGTATGAAGAAGGCACACAAAACTTTGACGGCGATTGCTTCCCTTGCCCTGGCGGCGTCCCTGGTGGCGTCCCTGGCCGGCTGCGGCGGCAAGGCCCAGGACTACGTGTTCGAGGCGGAGAAGGCCGAGCTGTCCGCGGCCTGCATGGTGGAGACCGGCCCCGAGTACTCCGCCGAGGGCTCCGGCCCCGAGGCCACCCAGGTGGGCTACTTCACCACCGCCGGCGAGACCATCACCTTCAAGATCAACGCGTCCAAGGACTGCTCCGCCACACTGACCCTCCGCGCGGCCTCCGCCTGCGCCCAGTTCGCTGACCCCATGATCTTTGAAGAGGTGGATATGTCCAAGGGCGAGCACGCCAAGCTCACCGTCAACGGCGCCGAGTGCAAGCTGGAGGGCGTCCTCCCCGGCCTGGAGGCCCCCATGGACTGGGAGGTTGTCTCCTCCTACTATAAGAACTACGGCACCGCCACCGCCAAGATCGACCTGAAGTCCGGCGAGAATGTCATCGTGCTCACCTCTCAGGGCTACAACGGCGGCCAGGGCGGCATCAACGTGGACAAGATCACCATTAACGCCGCCTCTGAGCTCACCTGGACCGAGACCGACAACTCCGACCGCGTTCCCCAGCAGTAATCCAAGCAGTACATAACAACCGGCGCCCCCGCCGCATTTACCGGCGGCGGGGGCGCTGTGCGCAGAAAGCACGGTACTTTCATCCACAAAATGGAATAGGATTATGATTTAGGAGGGATCTTTGTGGCAAAGGGACAGAAGAAAAAAATGAGCGCAAAGAAGTTTACCGCAATCATCGCGCCTCTTTTGGCAATCCTTTTGGCATTTTCCATCGCGCTTCCTGTCATCACCACGTCCAGATTTGATCTGGTGCTCCGCGATATCTTCGGTGAGGCGGAGAGCAGCAATACGGGGAGCGACGCCACCGCCGGAGTGGACGCCACCTACTACACCCGCGACATCACCGACTCCAAGCAGCTTCAGGCCGACGAGCAGGCCTACACCCGCAAGGCGGGCGCGGAGGGCTTCGTGCTCCTCTACAACCGCAATGAGGAGGGCAAGGGCCTTCCCGTGGCGGCGGGCTCCAAGCTGAGCCTGTTCTCCGCCTCCTCCGTGGACCTGCTGGCCGGCGGCACCGGCTCCGGCGTGTCCACCATCTCCAGCGATATGAAGACCGCCCTCACCGAGCAGGGCTTCTCCATCAACGAGGCGCTGTGGAAGTTCTACAGTGACAACCACGCCACCTACACCCGGGGCGGCGGCGCGCTGATGTACGGCGGCGCCGAGGACTGGTCCATCAAGGAGGCCCCCATCTCCGCCATCCCCGACGCGGCCAAGAGCGAGGCGGCGGGCACCACCCCCGTGTTCTTCCTGGCCCGTACCGGCGGCGAGGGCCGCGACCTGGGCCGCCACATGGGCAATTGGACCAACGTGGCCGAGGATAAGGACAAGCACTACCTGGAGCCCGACTCCGTGGAGCTGGGGGTCATCCAGTACCTGAATGACAACTTCGACAACGTAATCATCGTGGTGAACACCAACAACGCCTTTGAACTGGGCTGGGTGGCCGACTATCCCAGCATCAGCGCGGTGCTCTGGGCCCCCGGCGCCGGCGGCGACACCTGCCGCTCCATCGCGGACGTGCTCAGCGGGGCCGTCAACCCCTCCGGCCATCTGGTGGACACCTTCGCCTATGACGCCTTCTCCTCCCCCGCCATGCAGAACATGGGCGACATGATGATGGTGAACGGCGGCCAGGACGTGGGCGCCGGCGTGTTCTACGACGAGGGCATCTACGTGGGCTACAAGTACTACGAGACCCGCTACTTCGACAAGGCGCTGGACCAGGGCAATGCCGGCGACTACGATTACGCTACCACCGTACAGTACCCCTTCGGCTACGGCATCTCCTACACCACCTTCGAGTGGTCCGGCTTCCAGATGGGCGAGATGAACGAGAACGGCGACATGGAGATCCAGGTCACCGTGACGAACACCGGCAGCGTGGCGGGCCGGGACGTGGTGCAGCTCTATCTCAACGCCCCCTACACCGACTACGACAAGACCAACCACATCGAGAAGTCCGCCGTCACCCTGGTGGGCTTTGAAAAGACCGGCGACATCGAGCCCGGCCAGTCCGAGACCGTGACCATCACCGTCAACCGCAGGGACTTCATCTCCTACGACGACGTGCAGGCCAAGACCTACATCCTGGAGGCCGGGGATTACCTGCTCACTGCGGCGGAGAACGCCCACGCGGCCGCCGACAACTTCCTGGCTTACAACGGCCAGACCGTGGAGCAGCCCCAGTTTGGCGGCGCGGACGCCGCCTTCGTGGGCAAGTGGAGCTATGACTACAGCGACAACGGCGGCGTGGACAACGTGACCTACGCCAAGTCTCTGGCCGGCGCCGACGTGACCAACCAGTTCGACCACGCCGTGTACGACGAGCTGACCCCACGCGATCAGTACCTGACCCGTCAGGACTGGGTGGGCACCTTCCCCAAGACCCACGGCAATCAGGACGGCAAGCGCGCCAGCGAGTTCAGCGAGAAGAACGGCTACACCTGGGAGGTTGAGGTGTCCGACACCATCAAGAAGAACATCGACGCCATCGGCGCGGGCAGCGCCTCTCTCAACCCCATGACCGACGACGAGGCGGGCAAGCTGGCCGGCGAGTTCGGCAAGACCGGCGGCCCCCAGCTCATCGACTTCCGCGGCCGTGACTTTGACGAGGTGGACGCCGAGGGCGGCTGGGACGCCCTCATCGACCAGATGACCACCGACGAGATCAAGAAGATGATCCGCAACGCCGGTTACCAGACCCTGGGCTCCACCGCCATCAACAAGCCCCGCGCCATCGACTTCGACGGCCCCTCCGGCCTGAACGAGGGCGGCGTCAGCCACGAGCCCTACTCCATCACCTATCCCTGCGCCGCCAACCTGGCCGCCAGCTGGGACCGGCAGAACTCCTACCTCCACGGCTACTACGTGGGCGAGGACGGCCTGGCCGCCGACGGCAACTGGGGCAACCACACCTATACCGGCATCATCTCCGGCTGGTACGCCCCGGCCATGAACATCCACCGCACTCCCTTCGCCGGCCGTAACTTCGAGTATTACTCCGAGGACGGCTTCATGTCCGGCGAGCTGGCCCTGGAGGCCTCCCGCGCCTGCGCGGAGAAGGGCGTGTACGCCTACATCAAGCACTTCGCCCTCAACGACCAGGAGGATCACCGCAGCCACGCGGCCACCTTCTCCAACGAGCAGGCCATCCGCGAGATCTACCTGAAGCCCTTCCAGACCTGCATTGAGGAGCGGGGCACCACCAAGATCAAGGTGCAGAACTTCGACGAGGAGACCGGCACCTTCACCCAGGGCGAGGCCGAGATCCCCGCGGTCATGGCTGTGATGACCGCCTTCAACCGCATCGGCTGCACCTGGGCGGGCGGCAACTACAACCTGATCACCGGCGTGCTGCGCAACGAGTGGGGCTTTGACGGCTCCGTCATCACCGACTACGACAACGGCGGCGTGATGGACACCGAGCAGTGCATCCGCGCCGGCGGCGACATCAAGCTGACCGCCTACGGCTCCAACGCCCAGCTGGATATGGAGAACCCCGCTTCCCAGTACCATGCCCGGCAGGCCATGAAGCACGTGCTCTACACCACCGTGAACTCCAACGCCATGAACGGCATCGTCCACGGCGTGACCGTGTCCGAGCTGCCCTTCGCCAACTACTACTACATCCTCATCGGTGAGGCGGTGGCGGCGGCGGCCCTGATCGGCTGGGGCGCTTTCGCCATCGTGCGGCGGTGGAAGAAGGAGAAGGCCGGCAGCTGACCGGACCTTCCGCATCCGCAAAGAACGCCATAATCTGGTGCTTCTATACATCCTCAATCAGCGGCGGCCGGACTCCGAACGGGGTCCGGCCGCCGCCGGTTTGCCGGCCGCGCCGGAATTTGCTATTGCCTTTTTCTCGGCGGCAGCGTAAAATGGAAGAGAATTTTGACGGCGGGAGGGGAAACGGATGGAATGGACGCAGATCGCGCTCTATGCGGCGGCGGGTATGCTGGGGCTGGTATTTCTGTGCTGCGCGGTCAACCTGGTGCGGGTGGCGCGGAAGAAGGAGCCCAGCCTGCTGCTCAGCCGGGCCATGTATTGGCTGGCCATGGCGGCGGTGGTGCTCAACGCGGCGCGCAGCGCCGTGGCTTATACGGACAAGAGCATGCTGATCGCCAATCTGGTGGTGCTGGTGTGTGTCGCGGTGTCTTACGTCCGAATGGAAAAGACCAACAAGTACGGCGAGCCGGAGAACGAAGAACAGTCGGGCTGACCGCCCGGTGAAAAAACCCCGGCCGCGAATCCGTTTGGGATTCGCGGCCGGGGTTTTGCGGCTGGTTCAAATACCGCCGCCCCAGCCGTGCCAGTCCTCGGCGGCGGGGGCCTCGCCGTCCTCCGGCGGCTGGTCCGGAGCGTCCCGGAGCTGGGTGAGCAGGGCGTCCAGCTCCTCGGGGGAGAGGTTTTCCCGCAGCTTGGCCATGGCGGCGTCCAGGTCCTGCTTGGCCCCCGCGGCGGAGCCCTTGGCCCACTGGGCCTCCTGCTTGTGGACGGCGTGGCGCAGCTTATCGGCGTATTCCCGGCCCGTGGGGGCGGGGGCGGCGGGTATGCCGGCGATGACGGCCATGAGCAGCAGCACCACCTTCACCGCCACCAACGCCAGCCCTACGCTGGGGAATTGGGTGTCCACAGCGGAGAGATAGAGCTGGGCGAAGGTCTGGCGAAAGACGATTTGAAAGGCGAGGTATGCGCCGAAAAAGGCGAAGGCGGCGGCACAGCCCCGGTTGGTGGTCCAGCCCCTGGGGTGGCCCCAGCACCAGACCAGGGCGGCCAGCATGGGGACGCAGAAAACCAGCTCCCCCACCAGAGCGCCGGGCCAGGAGCCGGGCCCTGCGGCCAGAACCCCCCGGAGCAGGAAGAGCTGCCCCGCGGTCAAAAGAAACAGGCAGGCCACCGCGGTACCGCATTTGGCCTGGGGCGAGGTGTTCTCATTCATAGGGCGCAGACCTCCTCAAAACGTTTTTTATAAGGCTACTGTACCATATTTTGGGGCGGGTGACAAGCGGCAAAATCTGACGCCCCGCATTTCTTCGGGAAAATGGGCGGGCGGGGTTGCTATTTCGGGAGGATTCCTGTATAATTGATTACAAATATTTCAAATTAGAACCTGTGGAGAGAAAGGGGAGTTCGTGATGGGACCGATTTTGATTCGGCTGGCCTATGGCGTGATGATCGTGGGGATCATCCTCTGCTTTGTGTTTTCCCGCAACCATGAAAAGGACGTGCGCAGGGCGGCCACGCAGTTTGCGTTCGCCTTTGCGAAGCTGTCCAATTTCATCAGCCCCAAGCCCCCCAAGGAGGGGCTGCTGGTGCGGGAGCTGCCCGGCGGCGGAGTGAGCCCCCTCCCCCTGGAGGAGCAGCCCGAGGCCATCCGGCGCATTGTGGAGCGGGCTAACGCCAGCCAGTCGGTGAACCGCTTTGCCGAGCTGGACGCCGCCGCCGAGCAGGTGAGCCGGCGGGTCAGCGCCAACCGCACCCACAAGACCCAGTTTCAGGCGCCCATCGACCGTCTGCTGCTGCTGGCCCAGAATTTCCTGCGGGGGTGCGAGGACCTGTCCTATATCGACAGCCAGGAGCGCAAGGCGGACTTCGACAGCTTTTTGATGGAGCAGCCCGCCCACCGCATGGTGCTGCTCAAGCGGATCAGCGGCGAGTCGGCGGAGGAGTACCGGAAGCTGAACAAGCGCTACGCGGACGAGATGGAGCGCATGGAGGCGGAGGAGCTGGAGGAAAAGAAGCAGGGCGGGAAGAAGCGGCGCCCCGCCAAGCAGGCGGAGCGGGCTGCGGAGGCACAGCCCGCCGAAGAGGACGGTCAGCCCCCGGCTCCGGCGGAGGAGTCCCCCGAGATGGAAGAAGCCCCCCAGGCGGAGCAGTCCGCCGACTTGAAGGACGAGTGGCGGGGCTGGGGGTGCGGATAGGCTGAGCGCGCGGAAAAGGAGCTGAGGGGCAATGGCGAAGCGAGTACCGGCGCAGCTGGTGGGCACAGGCGGCGGCGCGGGAAGCCCGGATTTTTCACAAAAGACTTTGGAGACCGTTTTCGAGGCCTCCTACGACGGCATCTACATCACAGATGGAGATGCCGTCACCATTATGATTAACAAAAGCTACGAGTCCATCACCGGCCTGAAGCGGGAGGACATGCTGGGCAAGCGGATGCACGATTTGGTGAAGGATCAGATCATCTCCCAGTCGGGGACGCTGGCCGCCCTGGAAAAGCGGGAGCCGGTGACGCTGGAGCAGGTGTTCAAAACGGGCAAGCACGCCATCATCACCAGCACGCCCATCTTTGACGAGGAAGGCCGGGTGGTGCTGGTGGTCACCAACGTGCGGGACATCACCGAGCTCAACTCCCTGCAAAAGGAGCTGGAGGAGAGCTGGGCCTGCAACCTGCAATACTACAGTGAGCTGGAAATTCTGCGCCGCAAGGTGGGCCGCGCGCCCAAGCTGGTGGCCCGGGACCCGGCCATGCAGGCGGTGCTGCGGGTGGCGGACAAGGCCGCGGAGCTGGACATACCCATCCTTCTGGAGGGGGAGACCGGCACCGGCAAGCAGGATTTTGCCCGGTACATCGCGTCCAAAAGCCGCCGGAAAAAGGGAAAGTTCATTGAGGTGAACTGCTCGGCCTACTCCGAGGAGGAGCTGGAGTTCGAGCTGTTCGGCTCTGCCCCCAGCCCCCAGGCCAAGGCGGGCACCATGGGCCTGCTGGAGCTGGCCAACGGGGGGACCATCCTGCTTCAGGAGGTGGGAGAGCTGCCGCCCAAGCTGCAGATCCGGCTGGTGCGGCTGCTGCGCACCGGGGTGGTGACCCGGGTGGGGGACGGCAAGCTCTACCCGGTGGACATCCGGATCATCGCCAGCACCACCCAGGACCTGAAGGCGCTGGTGGAGGGGAAAAAGTTCCGGGAAGAGCTGTACTACGGCCTCAATGTGCTGCCCATCCAGATGCTCCCCCTGCGGCAGCGGCGGGAGGACATCCTCCCCCTGGTGGAGGAGATGTGCATTGAGCTGAACAAAAAGCACCGCCAGAAAAAGCGCTTCAGCCACATGGCGCTGCTGACCCTGCAAAGCTACGCCTGGCCGGGCAACCTGCGGGAGCTGCGCAATGTGGTGGAGTCGGCCATGATCCTGTGCGGCGGGGACGTCATCGAGCCTGGGGACCTGCCCATCTGCACCGAGGGCAAGCTCAGCCGCCGGGAGGGGGACGAGCTGCCCGGGCCGGTGGACCTGCGCCAGGTGGTGGAGGAGCTGGAATTGAAATACATCCGCAGCGCCTACCGGCGCCACGGCAATGTGCGGGACGCGGCCCGCAGCCTGGGGATGGACCCGTCCACCTATGTGCGCAAGCGGAAAAAGCTGGAGGGGCGGGAGACGTAAGCGGATGTTGCGAAAATAAATCACGATGCAGAAACGCAACGGAAAGGAAATTTTTTGCTGGACACGAAAAAATCCCGAAAGTAACCGAAAAATGGGAGGGAGGGGCGGAGCGGTCTGTTGCAAAACCGCAACAAAAGGGGCGGGTATTCAGCTTTTTGAATGATCTCACGGAAAAATGCGGGGGGAAATGGTGGAAACTGCATAAAAATTTTGCCTAAAAAGGGACGAGGCGATTTAGCCAAACCTCTGAATTTGGCCAAATCGTATTTACTTTGGGATTTTCAGCCCATATAATGGCGTTGTTAAGACGCTGGACTGCCGAAAAGTGATGCGCTACAGGGCTGTATACGCTCTTTCCGTACCAGAGGCCGCGGCAGTCCGGCGGCTGCGTATTTCACAAGAAGAGAGGAGAAGAAAAGTATGGCTGAAAAAACCACCGTCAACACACAGACCCAGCTGAAGGCTCCGGAAGGCTTCAACAGCGGGAAATTCCCCCTGAAGAAGCGTGAGCTGGGCGGTGTGCAGCCGCACATCAAGCTGGGCCCGTTCAATCTCCGCATCCCCCTGATCCACCACGAGTGGTCCTGGACTGAGATGGCGGCGGCGATGTTCCTTGGCGTGGCATGCCTGGGCGCGGGCACCGCCACCACCATGTCCACCTTCGGCTTCGACGACCCGGCCACCATCGCGGCGCTGGGCCTGACCGAGAACGGCGCGTTCCTGATGAGCCTGACCTTCGGCGTGTTCAACGCCATTTGCTACTATCTGCCCGCTCTGCTGGGCGACCCTGTGGTCCCCGGCTGGATCACCCCCGCCCTGCCCCTGACCCTGCGCTTTTTGGAGCAGTGGGCCATGCCCGACTACGCCGCCGGACAGGTGGACCGAATATACGCAATGATCGCGCTGCAAATGCTGGTGGCCCTGTCGTTCCTGATTATGGGCGCAACGGGCCTGGGGCGCAAGCTGATCGACATTGTGCCCACGTCCATCAAGGCCGGAATTGTGCTGGGCGCCGGCGTCACCGCGGGCATCAACGTGTTCAGCGCGCGTATGCCCAAGGCGCCCATCACCGTGGCCATCGCGGTGCTGCTGTCCTACTTCTTCCTGTTTAACCCCACCTTCGCCCGCGCCGCCAAGAAGAACAAGACCCTGAACTTCCTGCGCAACCAGGGCGTGGTGCCCGCCCAGCTGTTTGCCATTGTGCTGGCTCCCTTCCTCATCCGGGAGATCGCGGTGCCCCAGATTCAGTGGGGCCTGACCCCGCTGAGCGTGGGCTTCGTGCTGGAGCACTTCACCATCTTCGGCCTGGGCCTGCCGGCGGCGTCCTTCTTCCTGGCCGCCCTGCCCAGCGCGCTGACCACCTACATCATCGCCTTCTCCGACTTCGTGCTGGCCAAGGAAGTGGTCACCGAGGCCACCGCCACCCGTTCGGACGAGACCGTCATCTTCGACGCGGGCCGGTCCAATCTGGTGAGCTTCCTGCGTAACGGCATCATGTCGGTCTTTGCGCCCTGGGTGCCTATGTGCGGCCCCCTGTGGGCGTCCGGCCTGCTGACCATCACCGAGCGCTATAAGAGAGGCTACAAGACCATGCACAGCTACTGGGACGGCGTTTGTACCTTCCGCGCCGCCACCGTCATCGCGGTGCTCATCCTGCCTCTGGTCACGCTGATCCGTCCCGCCTTTGCCATCTTCTTCGGCATCACCATGGGCGTTCAGGCCTTCGCCTGCGGCAATATCGGTATGCGCATGTGCACCACCGCCAACGAGCGGGGCATCGCCTGCGTCATCGCCGCCGCGCTGGCCTACTACACGCCCGGCGTGGCCCTGGGCGTCGGCATCCTCGTGTGGGCCGTGGTGGAAGGCAGCGAGCTGTTTATCAAGAACAAGGAATAACCTTCCATCTTTGCGCATCACTGTATGGACAGCGCCGATTTGCCTGCGGATCGGCGCTGTTTCCATAAAACCATGATAAAGAACCGGGAAATCACTGCCGATATATAAAGGAGAGCGCAAACATGAAACAGATCATCGTCCGCCCTGAGCTTCACAAATTCGACACCTGCAAAGAGTTTGTCCAGGAGTTTGCCCTGGGCGAGAAGGACCTGGTGCTGACCAACGAATACATCTACCAGCCCTATTTCGGTGAGATGGGGCTGTCTGTGCACACCATCTTCCAGGAGAAGTACGGCGCCGGCGAGCCCACCGATGTGATGGTGGACGCCATCATTGCCGACGCGGCCAAGACCGGCTACGACCGGGTGGTGGCCATCGGCGGCGGCACGGTCATCGACATCGCCAAGGTGCTGGCGGTGTCCGACGGCGGCCCGGTGGACGGGCTGTACGCCAACGTGGCCGGACTGGAGAAGAAGCACCCGCTGATTATCCTGCCCACCACCTGCGGCACGGGCAGCGAGGTGACCAACCTGTCCATCATCAACCGCACCCGCATCGGCACCAAGATGGGCCTGGCCTCCGAGCAGATGTTTGCCGACCACGCGGTGCTGGTGCCCGAGCTGCTGGGCTCCCTGCCCTTCGGCGTGTTCGCCACCAGCTCCATCGACGCGCTGGTCCACGCGGTGGAGTCCAGCCTGTCCCCCAAGGCCACGCCCTTTACCAAGCTGTTCGGCTATAAGGCCATCGAAATGATTATCCGGGGCTACCAGCGCATCGTGAAGGAGGGCCGGGAGTGCCTGGGCGGGCTGATGGGCGACTTCCTCACCGCCAGCACCTTCGCGGGACTGGCCTTCGGCACGGCGGGGTGCGCCGCCGTCCACGCCCTGAGCTACCCCCTGGGCGGCACCTATCACGTGGCCCACGGGGAGAGCAATTACGCCATGTTTACCGGCGTGCTGAAAAACTACATGGAGATCCGCCAGGGCGGCGAGATCGCGGTGATGAACGACTATCTGGCGGGCCTGCTGGACTGCTCCGCCGGCGAGGTGTACGAGGAGCTGGAGAAGCTGCTCAACCAGCTGCTGCCCAAGAAGGCCCTGCGGGAGTACGGCGTCACCCAGGAGGACATCGGCGTCTTTACCGAGGCGGTGATGAACACCCAGGGCCGTCTGATGGCCAACAACTTCGTCCCGCTGGACGCCGCGCGCGTGCGCAAGATCTACGAAGAGCTGTATTGAGCGGTCCGGCAAGCTAAAAACGAAATTCGAGGAGGAATAACCCATGTCACTGATGACCGGCGAGCAGTACATCGAAAGCATCCGAAAGATTCCGAT
>ERZ779629.206-NODE-206-length-26773-cov-12.554271_pt1 | contig 26773 bp, 24 predicted proteins | sample MGYA00514192_ERZ779629 | MGnify/ENA primary metagenome ERZ779629 (study PRJEB29562, sample SAMEA4376709) | mouse gut metagenome | isolation source: Cecum | study: EMG produced TPA metagenomics assembly of the A DSS colitis mouse model was used to assess the... | reverse complement strand
CGGAGATCGAGCCCTTCGGCGGCGCGGCCACCTGCATCGGCGGCTGCATCCGGGACCCCCTGTCCGGCCGGGCCTATGTCCACCAGGCCATGCGGGTGACGGGGGGCGGCGACCCCACCGTCCCCCTGAGCGAAACGCTGGAGGGCAAGCTGCCCCAGCGGAAGATCGCCCAGACCGCCGCGGCGGGCTACTCCTCCTACGGCAACCAGATCGGCCTGGCCACCGGCCATGTGGCCGAGCTGTACCACCCCGGCTACATCGCCAAGCGGCTGGAGTGCGGCGCGGTGGTGGCCGCCGCCCCCGCCAGCCATGTCCGCCGGGAGCGGCCCGCGCCGGGAGACGTGGTGATCCTGCTGGGGGGCCGCACCGGGCGGGACGGCATCGGCGGGGCCACCGGGTCCTCCAAGAGCCACAACAAAAAGTCGCTGGCCACCATGGCCAGCGAGGTGCAGAAGGGCAACGCCCCCGAGGAGCGCAAGCTCCAGCGGCTGTTCCGGGACGAAAACGTCACCCGGATGATTAAGCGCTGCAATGACTTCGGGGCGGGCGGCGTGTCCGTGGCCATCGGTGAGCTGGCCGACGGGCTGGCCATCGACCTGGACGCGGTGCGCAAAAAGTACGACGGGCTGGACGGCACGGAGCTGGCCATCTCCGAGAGCCAGGAGCGCATGGCGGTGGTCATCGCCGCCGAGGACGAGGAGCAGTTCATCGCCATGGCCCAGGCGGAGAACCTGGAGGCCTACCGGGTGGCGGTGGTGACGGAAAGCCCCCGGATGGTGATGACCTGGCAGGGCCAGACCATCGCGGATCTGAGCCGGGAGTTTTTGAACACCAACGGCGCGGTGAAGCACGCCCGGGTGTCCGTGCCGGAGCGGAACTTCTCTGTGGCCGGGCACGAGTTTGCCAGCCTGCGGGAGATGGCGTCCAGCCTGAAATGCGCCAGCCGCCGGGGGCTGGTGGAGCGGTTCGACGGCTCCATCGGGGCCGGATCGGTGCTGATGCCCTTCGGCGGCAAAACCCAGACCACCCCCGCCCAGGCCATGGCGGCGCTGCTGCCCACCATGCCCGGGGAGGAGACCGCCCAGGCCAGCGTCATGGCCTGGGGCTGCGACCCGGAGTGGCTGTCCGCGGACCCCTTCCGGGGGGCGCGGGCCAGCGTCACGGTCTCCCTTGCCAAGCTGGTGGCGGCGGGAGCGGACTACAAGGACGCATATCTCACCCTCCAGGAGTTCTTTGAGAAGCTGCGGGACGACCCAGCCCGCTGGGGCAAGCCCTTCGCCGCCCTGCTAGGGGCGCTGGACGCCCAGCTCAAGTACGGCTGCGCCGCCATCGGCGGCAAGGACTCCATGTCCGGCTCCTTCCTGGATCTGGACGTCCCCCCCCCCCTCATCTCCTTTGCCATCGCCCCTGTGAAGGCCGGGGACGTGCTCTCCCCCGAGTTCAAGGAGGCGGGGCATCCGGTGTATGTGTTCGCGGGCGGCCCAAAGGACCAGACCGCCTGGGACGCCTTCCACCAGCTGGCCCAGGAGGGGAAGGTCAAAGCCGCCTGGGCGGTGGAGCACAACGCGGCCGAGGGCGTCATGAACATGTCCTTCGGCAACCGGATCGGCTTCCAGGCCGACCCCGAGCTGGAGCTGCTCTGGTACGCCCCCGCCCAGGGCAGCATCATCGCTGAGCTGACAGAGGACGTGGATATTCCCAACACCGTCCGGCTGGGCGTGACCACGGAAGAGCCTGTCGTCACCCTTTATCACAACGGGGATCTGCCCCCCCAGCACCTCAAGGGCGAGGATTCCGCCCCCATCGACGAGCTGCTGGCGCTCAACGAGGGCGTGCTGGAGGAGGTCTACCCCACCCGGGCGGGCACGTCCGAGCAGGTGGAGGCCGTCACCTGGGACCGCCGCTCCCCGGCGGTGTTCGACGGCGAGATCGCCCGCCCCCGGGTGGTCATCCCCGTGTTCCCCGGCACCAACTGCGAGTATGACAGCGTGCGGGCCTGCCTGCGGGCGGGGATGGACGCGGAGACGGTGGTCATCCGCAACCTCACCCCCGGCGCCCTGGCGGATTCCGCGCTGGAGCTGGAGCGGGCCATCAAAAACGCTCAGATCGTGTTCCTTCCCGGCGGTTTCTCCGGCGGCGACGAGCCGGAGGGCTCCGCCAAGCTCATCGTATCCTTCTTCCGCAACCCCCGTTTGTCCGACGCGGTCCACGACCTGCTGAAGCGCCGGGACGGGCTGATGCTGGGCATCTGCAACGGCTTCCAGGCCCTGCTGAAGCTGGGGCTGCTGCCCCATGGCGAGATCACCCCGGTGGACGGGAACAGCCCCACCCTCACCTATAACCTCATCGGCCGGCACCAGAGCCGGTACGTCACCACCCGGGTGGCGTCGGTGAAGTCCCCCTGGATGCTGCTCAGCCATGTGGGCGACCTCCACGCCATCACCGTCTCCCACGGCGAGGGCCGGTTCGCGGCCCCCCAGGGCGTGCTGGAGCAGCTCGCCGCCAACGGCCAGATCGCCACCCAGTACGTGGACGAGGCCGGCGTGCCTTCCATGGACATTTCGGTGAATCCCAACGGGTCTGCGCTGGCCATCGAGGGCGTGTTCTCCCCCGACGGCCGGGTGTTCGGCAAGATGGGCCACTCCGAGCGGCGGGGGGAGTTCGTGGCCAAGAACATTCCCGGCGACAAGCTCCAGCCCATTTTCGACTCCGGCGCGCTGTATTTTAGATAGAAGCGCGCAGCGCCCGGGAGCAGGGGCATAAGTCCGGAGCGGAGGAGAAAGCCCAAGGAGGGGGCCGGAGGCCGCCGGATGGGTTTGTCCGCAGTCGGAGGACTTATGGCCCGTTGCGGAGGGCGCGCAGCGTGACAGATAGAAGCCCGCGGTGCCCGCAGGTGAAAATGATTTGATTAGGACGGCGCGGCGTTTGCTGCGCCGTCCTTTTCCTGTTTTTTGCCTGCGGCGGCTGTCCCTTGATTACTCCCCCGCTTAGCGGTATAATTAGGCGAACGCCTTTTGGCCAACACACCTGGGATATAGGAGGGGGAAACGATGCAGAACACCAGAAAAGCCCCAAAGAAGGGAATACGGGTCCTGCTGATGGTATTGGGCGGCATCCTCGGGGTGATGCTTCTTGCGGTGGCCGCCTTGTTTGTGATCCCGCTGACAGAGCGGGTGGACGCCTCCCCTGTGGCCGGCTCCGCCGGCTGGATGGCAGGGCTGCCGGACGACGCGCCCCTGGGCGGGCTGTCCATCCCCGGCACCCACGACGCGGGGGCACAGTATGTGCAGCTCGGCTTTTTCTCAAAATGTCAGGCCCGGAGCGTCGGCCAGCAGCTGGAGGACGGCTTCCGCTACCTTGATATCCGCCTTGCGGTCAGCGGGGACGGGCTCGGCCTGAACCACGGCTTCTGCGAATGCCGGACCGGCGCCGCGCCCTGGTCCGGGCGGCTCATGCTGGAGGATGTGCTGGAGGACTGCTATGCGTTTCTCTCCGCCCATCCCACCGAGACGGTGATCTTCGCGGTCAAGCAGGAGCACGGGGACGAGAGCGTAGCGGAGTTTCAGCGCGTCCTGGACCGCTATATCCAGGCGGACATAGAGCGTTGGTATCTGGACAGCGAGCTGCCCTCTTTAGGCGAAGCCCGGGGCAGGCTCATTCTCCTGCGCCGGTATGACGACGAGGCGGAGCTTGGCACGAATGCCGGTATCGCGCTCATTTGGCCGAATCAGGACGGCTATGACGACCCCGGAAAGGCGTTTTCCGACCAGGATTGCTCTGTGGGCAGCCTGCCCCTCGCCGTGCAGGACCGGTATGAGTACGACGAGGAGGAGAAGTGGGCCGCGTTCTGCGCCGAGGCAGACGATCCCGACGCGGTGGTGCTGCGGTTCCTCAGCACCAAGGGGCATATGACGTTCGGGCACCCGTATCGCTACGCCAAAGAGCTCAACCCCCGGCTGCTTGCGCTTTGCGAGGGCCAGGATCTATCCCTGGGGTGGACGGTCATCGACTTTGGCAATGCTCAGCTCGCCGCGGCGATCTATGAGCAGAATTTCTAAGCGTTGTGTGGCAGCGGCAAGGCCAGGTACGGCGGCCGGCGTGGTGATCCCTCCTTGTCGTGACACACCATGCCGGGCAGGAATAGCGGTTGAATTTATCCTTCTATCGTGAAACGGAACATCCGACGCTGCGCCCGTTTGAGGCTTTTATGTGCCTGCGCAGGGGCGCCTCATGATGACTGACGGATAAAGTTTTTTCAGTTTGAATGATATCATGGAAACCGCTTGGGCCGTGGAGTATCGGATTATGCCGCCGAAATAAAATACTGGAGACGCGGCTATCTGCGTCTCCAGTATTTGTTCCACAGCGTGTTAATCCAGTCAGAAGGACACGCTCCCGTTGAACGTTTCGTTTACCACATAGTAGGCTGTGTGCTCCTCCGGCTTGACATACAGCTTCAAACCGGTGATGGGCGTGCGCTTTTTCTCCTGCCGGAAGCCGGCCTTGGCCGCCTCCACCAGCGTGTCCAGATCCACCTCGCTGCCCTGGAACTGTAGGATGACGGTGGGCTTGAGGCTGTCCGCTTTGGCCTTGATTTCGGCGCGGGCCTTGGCGGCGGACGCCTTTTCCTCCGCCGTCATGGGCTTTCTCCCGCCCTTCTTTTTGGCTTCGGGCTCAGTGGCCGAGCCGGCCGGTTTTTTCTTTTCCATGAATATCACCCTTATTTTATCATTCGCTGGTTTAAATTACCAAGTCCATTATATAGGATGATGCCCCAAAAAGCAAGGTTTTATGCCGCTTTATTTGCGTTCAGTTTGAACCCAGTCCACCGGCATCCCATTGACCTCCAGCCCCTCCCCGGCGGGGATGAGCAGATACCTCTTCCCGTCGATGATCCGCGTCTCCACCAGATAGCTCTGCTCCGGCGGCACGGCGATGGTCACATCGGCGGCCTTGACCTCAAACCGCTTGCTGTCGATGAGGTTGGCGGGGCTGAGCGCCGCCCCTTCTCCGAACAGCTCCCCGCACTTCTCGCAGAATGCGGTAATCTGCGGTTCCTCTGCACCGCAGTCCCGGAGGATGGCCGCCACGTCCTTGGCGGTAACGGCCAGGGGCTCCGGGTCTTTGGTCTCCCGGTGCTCCTCAATCTTGGCGGTCAGCCGCTCATGGACGGCCTGCACCACCTCCAGGCCGCAGGCCCCCTCCAGCCCCTCCCGCAGGGCGGTCTGGAACGCCTCCCGCTGCTCCCCGGCGGACATGGGCGGCTCGGTGTGGAAAATGGCGTCCAAAAACTCCTGGTGCAGCTCGTCCGGCTTGCGGGCGTAGGTGAGGGCATTGTAGATGTTGGCCGCCCGGTCGTCAAAGGCCGGGAACAGGAAGCCCAGCTCCGGCGGGGAGACGATCTGACTGGGGGCGCAGTTGTGGAACTCATTTTCGCCCGCGCAGTAGCTCAGCTCCAGTTTGCCGTCCTTCACGGGGCACACGCAGCACACAATGTAGGAGAACACCGTGTCGCCCTCATCCGCGCGATCCTCGCCATCTTTGCCCCGGTGGGGCACATCGTAGGCGTCGTGGGCCAGCAGGATCAGATAATTGCTCTCGCCCATGTCAAGGCTGTCGATGACCGTTTGATAAAACTCCTGGCGCACCTCGCCGTCCTTCAGCCCGGAGTCCCGCAGGGCCATGAGGCGGCGGTGCTCGTCGCTGTCCGCCACCTGCTGGGTGGAGAACACGATGTCGATGAGGTTCCGGCCCAGGGCCCCGGACAGGGTCTTTTTCAGCAGGGCTAAGTATTTCTCCGCCTCCTCCTCGGGCATCCGGTCCAAGGACTCGTCCAGGTAGGAGACGATCTCCTTTTGACTGTTCACATAGCAGCCGTAAATGCGGCCGATGGCGTTTTTGCCCAGCCGGAAGCGGCGCTTCAGCTCGCTGATCTCTTTCTGATTCATGGTGACCTCGCAGTTTCAAATGGATTTTGCGCGGCGCTCAGAATCCCGGGCCGCGCAATCAAAGCAGATGTCTTATTATAAGGGAGAGCGGCAAAACTTACAAGCCCTGCCCCCTCACCGCCGGAGGCGCAGGTCGTCCCCGTAGAAGGTGAGCTCCTGGTACAGCCCCCCGATGCGGGAGGCCAGCTGGGGGGTGTAGCGCTGGGCGATGTGGTCCATGGACAGGTTGGTGGAGATGATGGTGTGCCGCCCCGCCTGGATGCGGCTGTTCACCACCTCGTACAGGGACGCCTGGGACAGAGGGGTGGTGAGCTCGCTGCCCAGGTCGTCCAGGATCAGCAGGTCGCAGCCCAGGCAGCGCCGGGTGTCGTCCCGGGCCTGGCGCTCCTCCCCGGCGTCCCGGGTGAAGCGGCGGGTCTCAAAGGCGGCGAACAGACGGATGGCGGTGTCGTACACCACCGAGTATCCCCGCTGGGACACCTCCCGGGCGATGCAGCCGGACAAGAAGGTCTTGCCCAGCCCCGTCCCGCCGGACAGCAGCAGGTTTTTCAGCGGATAGCCGGGGAACTGCCGGGCGTAGCCCTCGCACACCCGGACCACCCGGCTCATATTGTCCCGGGGGGAGCGGGTCTGGCCCTGCCAGGGCTGGTCGCTGTAGACGTCCAGCCGCAGCTTGTCAAAGCTCTGCTCGTCGGTGAGGTTCAGCAGGGCGGTGAGGGCGCGCAGCTGCTCCTGGGCGCACAGCTGCTTCAGGCAGGCGCACATGCCCCCGGAGGTCCACCCCGTGTCCCCGCACAGGGGGCAGTCAGGGATGTCGTCCAGCGCGCCGGGGCCGTGGCCCAGCCCGGCCATCAGCCGGGTGCGCTCCGCCTGGAGCGCCTCGCTCCGGGCTCGGATGGCGGCGATCTCGGGGCCGTCGGAGGCCACGGGCCTCCCGCCGGTGGCCAGCCGGGCCAGGTCGGCCATGGTCCCCCGCAGGGCGGCGTCCACCTCCCGCAGCCGGGGCGCCTTGGCGTACAGCTCCCGCTCCAGGGCGAAGCGGCGGCGCTCCCGGCGCTCCCGGCGGCGCTCCAGCCGGGCCTGGGCGGTGCGCATCACAGTAGGCTCATAGGACACCTTCGCCCCCTCCTCTCTGCTGTTCCTCTAAGAATTGATCCAGCCAGTCGTTGTTTTTCTGAATGCGCTCCTGGCTGGGCTGGAAGTCCCGGGGCGGAGCCTTGACCCCGGCGGCGGACCGCCTGGGGGGCTTGTCCCCCGCCTCCACCTGCTGGGGGGTTTTGTACCCCGCCTGGTGCCAGGAGAGCAGGATTTTGTTCATATACGGCCAATTCATGGCCTTTTTCTGGTACACAGTGCGCTCGTAGGCCATGCGGATGAGCTCGTCGCTCAGCCCCATGCCCACCCAGGCGGCGATGTACTCCCGCTCCCGCTCCACGGCGGGGCGGCGCTCGGCCACCCCCACGGCCTGGAGCACGGCCCACTCCCGGCCGTCCACCGCCTCCTGGCGGCGCAGGTAGTCCTCCGCCCGCTCCAGGGTGTCCAGCCCCAGCCGCTTCCACTGAAAGGCCAGGCGCTGAATCTGGGGCATCCGGGGGCAGGCGGCGGGGCTGTTTTTGGCCCGGCGCTCCCGGCGGACGGCCCAGCCGGCGAGCAGCAAAATCACCTCCGGCGGCAGGCCCAGGTGGTCGTAGATGGTGTAGGCGCACCGCAAATCGCTGTCGGTGAACACCCGCCCCAGCATTCCCTCCAGCTCCCGGCACAGCCCCTGGAAGTCCGGCTCTTTTTCCAGGGCGGCGGCGACGTCCCCCCGGGTGTACTCGGGGGGGCGGTCGTCCTGCCTGGGGGGCGGGGGCGGGGCGCTGGACGGCGGCTGGGCCAGCCCCAGCCCGGCCAGCCGCTCCCAGGCGGGGCGCAGGCGGGCCTCCTGCCAGCGCAGGCGGGCGGCGGCCTTGTCCCCGTCCCCGCCGCACTCCAGCAGGGCCAGATATAAAAGCGCCCCGTCCCCGTCGCCGGACTCCACCAGCAGCCGGGCCGCCTGGGCGGACATGGACAGGATCTCGCTGGGCAGCAGCAGCGGGGTCAAGGGCGCTCACTTCCTCTCTTTTTCTCGGGCCTTTATTCTACCTGATTCCGGCAAAAAAATCAACCGCCCGGGGGCGGTTGATTTTCTGTTCCGTGTTTCAGCCTGTCCGCGCCGTCCGGGCAGACGGCCGCCTCCTTACAGCTTTCCGCCGGGCCGGTCCAGCTTCAGGCACCACCAGCTGTATACCGACTGGCCCACGCCCCACACGATGCACACCGCCAGGGCGGGCAGGAAGCCCCAGTTGAAGAACATCCCGCCCACGGCGAACACCACCCACAGCGCCATGCAGGTCCAGCACATGGCCTGATACGCCTGGAACGCGCACTGGCCGATGATGGCCCGCTCCGCCTCGTCGCAGCAGTCATACCACTTTTTCTGGAACTTGGGGTCGTACACCGAGCCCTTTTTCTCCGGGTAGAGCCGCTTGGTCAGGTCGATCAGCTTCTGCTGGAGCACCATGGGCACGAACAGATCCGCCAGGAAGGCGGCCAGCCCGCCGAAGAACATGGGAGCCGGCATCATCCGCTCCGTCCCCTTGTTGCCCACGAACCCGGCAAACATGGCCGCCAGCAGAAACAGCGCCGCCACGGTGCACAGCCCGGTGACCCATAGGCACACCGACAGCTTGACGTCAGTCTGGCCGCTCACCGTCTCGTCCTCCCCGTCCCAGCCGGCCAGCTGCTTTTTCGCGCTGAAGTAGATGGGCAGGCAGACGGCCAGCTCGGCCACCGGCAGGGCGATGAGCAGCCACGGCGCCGCGTGATTGGTGAAGAACAGCCCCGCGCCGTCCAGCGCACCCTGGAAGTCCTGCAAATTCAGCGTCACCAGGGCAAAGCCCAGCCCGCCGCCCAGCGCCAGGCTGAGCACCACGGTCAAAATAAACTTGGGCAGGGCCTTTTTGTTCTCCTGCCGCGCCGCGTCGTTATTGTTTTTCATCGTTCTCCCCCTCTAAACTGAAAATGTCCTCCACCGTCACCCCGCAGATTTTTGCCAGGGTGAGGGCCAGCGTCACCGACGGGGAGTAGTCCCCCCGCTCGATGAGGCTGATGGTCTGCCGGGACACCCCGGCCATCCGCCCCAGCTCCTGCTGGTTGACGCCCAGCGCCGCCCGGCGCTCCTTCAAACGGTTTTTCAGCACGGCCGCGCCTCCTTTTACTCCTGCGCCGTCCCCGGCTCCTCCGAGAGGACCCGCTCACAGGCCCCACGGAGCCAGCCCTTCTCTCCGTTCATGCGCTGGTAGGCCTCCCGAATCCCGTTGCGCACCGCCCACTTGATGACAAAATACAGCGCGCACAGTACGATCAGCGCCGTCCCGCCGCTTACACCCAGCTCGTTCCAAATCATAGTCCAGTCCTCCTTGACAGCTTTCTTTGTCGTTCTGACAACTAACCTTGTCGTTTTGACAATTTTATTTGTCATTTTGAGAATACCACACCCCACAACTCCTGTCAAGGGGTGTTTCACAAATTTTTCGAAGTTGTTAAATTTTCCCCGGGGCTTGTCATACGGCGTCGAATTATGTAAAATGGTACTCACCTACAAAACCGCCCCCGAGAGGAAAGGAGTCCCCATGAAAAAACGCATCGCCGTCCTGCTTTTGTCCCTGGTGCTGGCCGCCAGCTCCAGCACCACCGCCCTGGCCGCCCAGGCGTCCCCCTTCTCCGACCTGCCCCAGGACCACTGGTCCTACCCCTACGTCTCCGCCCTGCACCGGGAGGGCGTGGTGGGCGGCTACCCCGACGGCACCTTCCAGGGGGAGAACGACGTGACCTGGGGGGAGGTCTTTAAGCTGTTGCTGCTGGCGGTGGACGTGGAGGAGCCGGAGCGGGACCCGGAAAAGCACTGGGCCTATCCCTACATCCAGCTGGCCCTGGACAACCGCCTGGTCTACGCCTTTTTGGAGGAGTACCTGGACGCCGCCCCCGCCCGGCTGGACGTGGCCCGGATGGCCGCCCGGGCGCTGGACCTCACCGACATCTCGGGGGACACCCCCTACGAGGACTGCGCCGACGGCTACGTGGTGGAGCTGTACGAAAAGGGCATCATGAACGGCACGGTGGAGGCCGACGGCCTGCGCTACTTCTACCCCAGTCAGCCCATCTCCCGGGAGGAGCTGGCCGCGGTGGTGTGGCGGATGATGAACGTGGACTACACCCAGGGGATGTTCTGGTTCCCCAACTACTGGCTGGACGAGCTGGAGGGCGTGCCCCCCATCGCCTACGCCCCCGAGCAGTTCGTCAAGGATGAGCTCGGCCGGGTGGCCTACACCGGCGGCTACTTCACCCGGGGCATCGACGTGTCCGGCCACAAGGGCGAGATCGACTGGAACGCCGTGGCGGCGGACAATATCGACTTCGCCATCATCCGGGCGGGCAACCGCCTCTACGGCAAGGACAGCACCGGCGCGGTGCTGGAGGACTCCTGGTTCGACAAGAACATGCAGGGGGCCATCGCCGCGGGGCTGGACGTGGGGGCCTACCTCTTCTCCAACGCTATCACCCTGGAGGAGGCGGTGGAGGAGGCCGACCTGCTCATCGCCAAGCTGGAGCCCTACCGGCAGTACGTCACCTATCCCGTGGTGTGCGACTGGGAGTACCTGGGCGGCAATAAGTCCCGGGCCTACGGGGTGGACGCCAAAATCATCACCGACTGCATCGACGCCTTCTGCCAGCGGGTGGCGGCGGCGGGATACCAGCCCATGGTGTACTTCAACGACTACTGCGGCTACGTGAAGATGGACCTGAGCAAGCTCACCCAGTACCCATTCTGGTACGCTGAGTACGCCGACACCCCCGATTTCCGCTACCAGTTCCAGATGTGGCAGTACTCCTCCAAGGGCAAGGTGGCGGGCATCGGCTCGGCCGTGGATATGAACCTGTGCTTCATCCCCTTCCCCGGGGTTACCCGCCGCCCCGCGGGCATAGAGCCGCCCCTTCAGCCCCTCTGGCCTGCGCAGCCCGACCCGTCTCCGGAGGCTGCCCAGCCCGTGGACCCCGCCCAGCCCCTGCCCCAGCCCTGACCGGACGCAGAAACGGGAGGCATGGCCATTTGGCCATGCCTCCCGCTTTTTTCCTATGCCGCGCCGGCCGTTCAGCCGATAAACTCGTGGATCAGCGACTCCGGCGGCACCAGCTTGGGGTCGATAGGCTCGAACTGGTCCAGGGCGGTCACCAGCTGCAAAAGCTCGTGGCGGCGCTGGTTCTCCTGGGGCACCGCCGCCATGATGGGCTTGGCGTAGCTGGCCATCACCGAGGTCTCGTAGGCCAGGGCGGTGTCGAACTTGATGTGGGCGGTGTCCTTGTAGGGGGAGATATACAGCTTTTCCCCCCGGCGCACGTTGGCCCACATGTCCAGGGTGCCGCTCACGTCGGTGCCCCGGAAATTGTAGTCCCGCACCGCCCGCCGGGTGAGGCGCAGCCAGGTGCGCTTGAACATCACCCTGCCGTCCTCCCCCTTGATGTCGCTCCGGGCGGAGACGTACAGCCGGGTGGCGTCGGGGTGGCGGCTGGTCAGCTGGGTGTTCAGGGCGTGGATGCCCTCGAAAATGGCCACCTCGTCCTCCCCCAGCTTCAGGGGGGTGCCCCGGCTGTCGTTGCGCATCTGCCTGGCAAACTCAAACCTGGGCACCAGAATCCACTCGCCCCGGGTCAGCTTGGCGAAGTGCTCGTCCAGCAGCTTCAGGTCCATCATCTCCGGCGACTCGTAGTCGATGGCTCCGTCGGGCGTGCGGGGCATCCGGTCGGGATCGGGGCGGATGAAGTAGTCGTCCATGGACACCGCGTGGGTGCGCACCCCCCGGCGCTCCAGCTCCTGGCTGAGCTTCTCCGCCGTGGTGGTCTTGCCCGAGCCGGAGGGGCCGGACAGCAGCACCACAGGGCTTTTCTTCATGTTCTCGCAGATCTTTTCCGCGGCCCGGGCGATCTTGTCCTGATAGCCCCGGTCGCACTCCTCCATGAACCCCACCGGGTCCCGCCGCACGGCGGCGTTGATGTCAGCAAGTTTGTATGCCATGGTAGCGCCTCCTCATAAAAAATGGTGTATGGTAAAAAAGCGGGCGGATTTGCAGCGTCTGCTTGGTAGACGTTCCGGCTCCGGCCGGGTATCATTAGGGGAGCCAATCGAAAGGAGTGAATGGTATGAATTTAGGAAACAGCCTGTACCGCGCCCGGAAAAACACCGGCCTGTCCCAGGAGGCGGTGGCGGAAAAGCTGGGGGTGAGCCGCCAGACCATCTCCAAGTGGGAGACGGACGAGACCCTGCCCGACATCCGCCAGTCCAAGCGCCTGGCCTCCCTCTACAAGCTGTCGCTGGACGAGCTGATCGACTTCGACCTGGACGTGCAGGAGGTGCAGCACGCCATCGAGCGCACCAGCGACGCGGTGACGGACAAGATCGACTGGACCAAGGCCTGGGGGAAGAAGTACCCCGTTCTGCTGGCCTACCGGGAGCAGGTGGACCCCGCCCCCTATGTCCAGGGGCTTACCCAGCTGCTGGACCGGCTGAAGGCCGAGCACGGCTACAGCGAGCTGGACGCCTTTCTGGTGCTCAAGGACATCCTGGCCCAGGTGTGGCGGGAGAGGAAAAAGGGATAGCCTTCCTCAAAGCCGGAATTCCAGCTGCACGTCGCAGGGCTCCGCCGCCGCGTGGCGGGGGTCGATCTCCTCCGCCTCCACGCAGCCCATGGCCCAATAGGCGGCCATAACCTCCCGGGCGGAGTGGGCGGAGATGTAGAGCTTCTCCGCCCCCATCTCCCGGGCGGCGGAACAGGCCAGCCGGAACAGCGCCCCGCCGATCCCCCGGCCCCGGTACGGCTCCGACACGTAAAACAGCGACAGGTCGGCGTACTGTCCCCGGCTCCCCAGCCGCTCCCCGGCCAGGGCGGCGAAGCCCGCCGCCGTCCCCCGGCAGAACGCCCCGAAGGCCGCGCCGCCGTGTTCCGCCGCCTGGAGCACCTGGGCCGCCGTTTCCCGGCGCTCCTCCAGCGTCCAGTCCTCTAGGTACTCCACCGGGCGCAGCGCCAGCGCCCCGTCCACCCGCCGCCAGCACTCCCGGACCTGCTGCCGGCGGACAAAGCCGTCCAGAGAAAGGGTGTTGAAATTCTCCGCCGTCAGGGGGCGGTAGGTTATCTCATCCATAAGCGCGCCCTCACACCCGCCGGAACTGCTTTTCCAGCTGTTTTTTGGTCAGCTCGATGGCCACCGGCCTGCCGTGGGGGCAGTACTTCACCGCCCCGGACATGACCATGCGGGCCACCTCCTCCAGCTCCTCCCGGCCGCTGCGCCAGCCGCCCTTGATGGCCGCCTTGCAGGCCATGGTGTGCAGCAGCTCGTCCCGGGCTCCGGCGGGGTCGGCGGCGCCCGTCACCCGCAGCCGCCGGGCCAGCTCGCCCAGCGCCCCCTCGATGTCCCCGGTGTCCAGGTAGTCTGGCGCGGAGCGCACCGCCACCGCCCCGGACCCAAATTCCTCCACCTCGAAACCGAACTGGGCCAGCAGCTCCCCCTGGCTGAGCAGCAGCTCTCGCTCCTCCGGGGCAGGGGAAAAGGTCACCGGGGTGAGCAGCTCCTGCACCATGGGGCGGTAGTCCGCCGCCTTGAGCCGGTCGAAATTGGCCCGCTCATGGGCGGCGTGCTTGTCGATGAGCAGCGCCTTGTCCCCCTGCTCCACCACCACGTAGGTGTGGAACAGCTCCCCCCGGACCACCCAGGGCTCCTGGGGCGGCTCCGGCTCCGGCTGGGGGGGCTGGACCGGCTCTGCCTCCGGTTCCGCTTTTGGGGCGGACCGCTCCGGCCCGGCCTTTGCCGGAACGGGGGCGGGCCTCTCCGGCGCCCGCTCCGCCGGAGGCGGGGGCTGGACCGCTTTGGCGGGGGCCGGTTTCTCCGCGGGGACGCGCTTTTCCGGCAGCGGCTCCACCCACTGGAAGGGGGAGTCCTTCTTTTTTGGCGCCGGCGGGGCCGGTGGGGGCTGGGGCGCGGGGATTTCCCGGGCAATGGGCGCGCTCTCCCGGGCCTGCCCCGCCAGGGGCCGGAAGCGGGCGGAGGCCATGAACTGCGTCCCCGCCGCCCCGTCCCGCAGGGGCAGGGCGGTCTGGTTGGGGGTCACGGTGTCCGCCGGCTTCACCCCCGGTATGACGGCCTGGGGCCGGGAGTGGTCCCGGTCCAGGGCGGAGAGCACCGCGTAGTACACCGTGGAAAACACCGCCTGCTCCCGCTGGAACTTCACCTCGGTTTTGGCGGGGTGGACGTTTACATCCACCTCGCCGGGCTTGGCCGTCAGGTGGATGACGCAGCCGGGGAATTTGCCCACCATCTTCTGGTTTTTATAGGCCTCCTCCACCGCCGCGGTCATGATGCGGCTTTTGACGTACCGGCCGTTGACGAAGAAGTGCTGATAGCTCCGGCTTCCCCGGCAGCAGGTGGGCAGGGAGGCGAAGCCCGCCGCCTCCATCCCCTCACCCGAGCCCTTCACGGGGAGGAAGCCCAGGGCGATGTCCCGGCCCATGACGGCGTAGACCGCGCTCTTGAGCTGGCCGTCCCCCGGGGTGAGCAGCTCCTGCCTGCCGTCCCGGATGAACTTGACGCTCACCTCCGGGTGGGACAGGGCGGTGCGCTGCACCGCGGCGAACACGGCGGCGCCCTCGGCGGCGTCTTTTTTCATGAACTTCAGCCGGGCGGGGGTGTTGAAAAACAGCTCCCGCACGCTCAGGGTGGTGCCGCGGGGGCAGCCCGCCTCCTCCCGGCTCACCACCGCCCCCGCCTCCAGGGTGAGGGCGGTTCCCAGCGCCTCCTCCTCGGTGCGGGTGAGCAGCTCCACCCGGGACACCGCCGAGATGGCTGCCAGCGCCTCCCCCCGGAAGCCCAGGGTGCCGATGGCCTCCAGGTCCCGCTGGGTGGAGATTTTGGACGTGGCGTGGCGCAGAAAGGCGGTGGGGGCCTGGTCCGCCGGGATGCCGCAGCCGTCGTCGGCCACCCGGATGAGGGACATCCCCCCGTGGGCGATCTCCACGGTGACGGCGCCTGCCCCGGCGTCGATGGCGTTTTCCATCAGCTCCTTGACCACGCTGGCGGGGCGCTCCACCACCTCGCCGGCGGCGATGAGGTCGGCCACGTGGGGGTCTAATTGTTTTATTGCCGCCATGTTATACCTCTAGTAATATGGTGATGGGTCCGTCGTTCTGGGAGAACACCTGCATCTCGGCGGCGAACTCCCCGTGCTCCACCTGGAAGCCTCTGTCCCGGCAGGCGGCCATGAACCGCTCGTACAGCGGAACGGCCAGATCGGGCTTGGCCGCGTGGGAGAACCCCGGGCGGCGGGAGGAGGTGTCGGCGTACAGGGTGAACTGGCTCACCACCAGCAGCGCGCCCCCCACCGCGGCCAGATTGAGGTTCATCTTGCCGTTCTCGTCGTCGAAAACCCGCAGGCCGCACACCTTGTCGGCCAGCTTATCGGCGTTGGCCTCGGTGTCGTCGGGGCCAACCCCCAGCAGCACCAGGAAGCCCTGCTCGATAGCCCCGTTGATTTTGTTGTCGATCTCCACCCGGGCATTTTTCACCCGGGTCACCACTGCCTTCATGGCGCGGCCCTCCTTATCTTCTGTTTCCGTTTTGATCGAAGGCGTTCTTCAGCGCCCGCACACCTGATGGGCGAATTCCCAGGTATCCCGGTTCTTCATGGATATAGGGGTATTATACACCGGAAAACGGCGCTTGTCACCCGTCTATTTCCCCACGCAGAACCGCTCGAAGATCCGGGCGGTCACGTCCTCGCTCACCGTGCGGCCCGTCAGCTCCCCCAGGGCGGACATGGCCTGCTCCACGTCGGCCACCACCGCGTCGGGGGACAGCCCGGCGCTCAGGGCCTCCGCCCCCCGGCGGACGGCCTCTCGGGCCCGCCCCGCCGCCTCCGCCTGCCGGGCGCTGGTGAGCATGGCCCCGGCCTCCAGCTCCTCCGGCGGGGGGAAGAGGGCCGCCACCGCCTGTTCCAGCTTGTCCATCCCGTACCCGGTGCGGGCGGACAGGGAGACGCAGGCGGCGGCGCCGCCCTCCGGCGCGGCGCTCCACAGGGCGCACGGCCCTGTCAGATCCTGCTTGCTCATCACCCAGACCCAGGGCCTGCCCGAAGCGGCGGCCAGGCGCGTTACCTTCGCGTCCTCCGCCGTGAAGTCCGCCGACCCGTCGGTGACGGCCAAAATCAGCTCCGCGCCCTCCATGGCCGCCCGGGAGCGCTCCACCCCCAGCCGCTCCACCGCGTCCTCGGTGTCCCGCAGGCCGGCGGTGTCGATGAGCCGCAGCACCACGCCGCCCAGGCTCACCCGCTCCTCCACCGTGTCCCGGGTGGTGCCGGGGATGTCGGTGACGATGGCCCGCTCCCGGCCCAGCAGGGCGTTGAAGAGGGTGGATTTGCCCGCGTTGGGCCGTCCCACGATGGCGCAGGGGACGCCCTCGTTGAGAAGCCGCCCCCGCCGGTAGGTGGCGGCCAGCCCGTCCAGCTTATCCGCCGCCCGGTCCAGCGCCGCCGACAGCTCCGCCGCCTCGAAGGGCTCGATGTCCTCGTCGGGGTAGTCCAGCACGGCGTGGAAGTGGGCGCACAGGTCGGCCAGCTCCTGGTAAATGCCGTCCGCCGCCCGCTCCAGCGCCCCCCCCAGCTGGCCCGCGGCCTGGCGGACGGCGGCGGGGGTCTCGGCGTGGATGAGATCGGCCACCGCCTCGGTGCGGGTGAGGTCCAGCCTGCCGTTCAAAAACGCCCGCTTTGTGAACTCCCCGGGCAGGGCCTGGCGGGCCCCGGCGGCAAACAGCGCCTCCAGCCCCAGCGTCAGCGCCGCCGGGGAGCCGTGGCACTGCAATTCCGCGGTGTCCTCCCCGGTGTAGCTGCGGGGGGCGCGGGACACCGTGCACAGGCAGTGGTCGATCACCCTGCCCTCCCGGTCCCGGAGGGCGCCGTACACCAGCGTCCGGTCCGCGCGCCGGGACATAGGCCCGCCGTGGAAGGGGGTAAAAACCCGGTCCACGGCGGCGGCGGCCCCCGGCCCGGACAGGCGCAGTATGCCGATGGCGGAGGGGATCATGGGGGTGGCGACGGCGGCGATGGTATCGGTCATGGCGGTTCACCTCAAAGCTGGTTTTGCTCTATCTTACCACACCCCGCGCCCCGTTTCAATGCGCGCTTTGCCCGCGGCGGCCGTGGGGACGAGCCCGGACGGCGGCTGAAAAAAACGCTCCCCGCCGTTAAGACGGGGAGCGTTTTGCGCTTCTTGCCGGGCGATTCCTGGTTTGCGTCCCTCGCTGCGGTCCATCCGGCGCGGCGCGCCTAGGCTCGCGCTTCTGTGTTCAGCTCTTCTCCTCAAACACCGCGCCACAGGACCGGCAGTGGACGGTGATGCGCCCCTTGCCCCGGGGCACCCGCATCTGCTGGCCGCAGTTGGGGCACTTGAAGTAGCGGTGCTCCTTGTCGTGGGCCCGGGCGCGGAAGGTGTTCCACCGGCGCAGCGCGGGCCGGACGGCCTGGAGGAACCGGGCGTTCTCCGCCCGGCGGCGGTCCAGATTGCGGGACAGGGAGCGGTACAGGCTGGCGATCACCAGGATCAGGGCGAGCAGCTCGAATATCAGCATCCGGGTGAAGAGAAACACCACGTAGAGGATCACGTACAGCGCGATGAGCAGCACATTCAGTTGGTCGCCTCCGTAGCGCCCCGTCATAAAGCGGGTCATATAGCGGCGGATCATGGGCGCTCACCTCCTACCGGGACCGATTCTCGGAATTTTGAATAGTATTATGATAGCGCTCCAAAATGTCCTAGTCAATGGGGTAACCGTAAACAAAATGTGAATTTCACCGGCCTCCCCCGCCGGGGAGCGGCGAATACTTTCTTGCGCGGCCGGGGAAATCATGCTATACTGGTCCAAAACAGCCATACCCGGCCGCCAACTGTGGGAAATCCCCCCGGCCTGGCATGGCGCAGAGAGGTGACGTCCATGGCCCGCATTGATAAGACCAACTACTACTTAGACATCGCCGGCACCGTGCTGGAGCGGTCCACCTGTATGCGCCGCCACTACGGGGCCATCATCGTTCAGGACGATGAGATCGTGTCCTCCGGCTACAACGGCGCGCCCCGGGGGCGCAGGAACTGCGGCGACCTGGGCTACTGCGCCCGGGAGGCCATGCACATCCCCTCCGGGGAGCGGTACGAGCTGTGCCGTTCCGTCCACGCCGAGGCCAACGCCATCATCTCCGCCCCCCGGCGGGAGGTGCTGGGGGCCACGCTGTATATGGTGTGCAGGGACCCGGAGACGGGGGCGCTCATCCCCGGCTCCACCTCGTGCTCCATGTGCCGCCGGCTCATCATCAACGCGGGCATCGCCAAGGTGGTCATCCGGGACACCGCCCGGGACTACCGGGTGGTGGACGTGGAGCGGGAGTGGATCGAGGGCGACGACTCCATCCCGGAGCACCTGCGGTGACGACCCCGTCCGGCGGGCCTTGGCCCAAATTGTTTCACGTGAAACGCTCGTTTGTTTTTCTGCTGGCGCTGGCCCTGCTCCTGACCGCGGGCTGCGCCCCCGCCCAGCCTGCGGAGCGCACCTTTTTCGCCATGGACACGGTGATGACCCTGCGCCTCTACCAGGGCGGCGGGGAGGGGGCGCTGAAGCAGGCCGAGGACCGGGTGCGGGAGCTGGAGGCCCTGCTGTCCGTCACCGGCGGGGACAGCGAGGTCTACGCCCTCAACCACGCCGGGGCGGCGGACCTCTCGCCGGACACGGCGGAGCTGCTGGGCGCGGCGCTGGATCTGTGCCGGCGGACGGACGGCGCGCTGGACGTCTCCATCTACCCCGTCCTGCGCTCATGGGGCTTCACCACCGGGGAGTACGCCGTCCCGGACGACGAGACCCTCGCCGCCCTGCTGGCCCGGGTGGACTACGCCCAGGTCAAGCTGGACGGCTCCGCCGCCGCCCTGCCCGAGGGTATGGAGATCGACCTGGGCAGCGTGGCCAAGGGGTATGCCGGGGACGCGCTGGCCGCCCTGCTGAGAGAGAACGGCGTGACCTCCGCCCTGCTGGACCTGGGGGGGAACATCCAGACGGTGGGGAGCAAGCCAGACGGCTCCCCCTGGCGGGTGGCCGTCCGGGACCCGGCGGGAGATGGGACCATCGGCGTGGTGGAGGCGGAAAACCAGGCGGTGGTCACCTCCGGCGGGTATGAGCGGTACTTTGAGGAGGACGGCGTGCGCTACTGGCACATTCTGGACCCGAAAACCGGCAGGCCCGCCCGGAACGGGCTGGCCTCCGTCACGGTGGTGGGGGCGAGCGGGCTGGTCTGCGACGGGCTGTCCACCGCGCTGTTCGTCATGGGGCTGGACGGGGCGCTGGACCACTGGCGGGCCCACCGGGATTTTGAGGCCGTCTTGGTCTCGGAGGACGGCTCCGTGACCGTCACCGCCGGGCTGGAGGACCGCTTCACCCCGGCGGACAGCGCCGGGGCCCTCACCGTGGCCGCGCCTTGACAGGGCGCTGGCCCAGTGCTATCATAAAAGCCGCAGGAGAACGCGGGCGCTGATTCCGAGGGGAGCGCCCGGGCTCCGGCGGCTTTTGTTTGTCCTGAAATCTGACACGAAGGAGCGTGGTTTTTATGAAAACAAACCGTGAGTGGAGGGACCACGGCATCTGACCCTCCAATCTGATTAGGAGGATGTCAAAATGAGCGAAATCACCATCAAGGAGCTGACCACACAGGAGGAGACCGCCCGCTTCTGGGATAGGCTGCGCGCCTACTTCCGCCGGGACATGTTCCTGGACGGGGAGGAATCCCTGGACTACTTCCTGGGAGAGGAGTACCGCGAGGTCATCAGCAAGCACCATGACCGGCCTGTGGACCCGCTGTACTATCTGGCCTTCCTGCGGGACGGCGCGGAGATCGGCTATGCCATGCCCGCGTCCTACCCCAGCGAGGACGGCAAGTGGTTCATCATGGAGTTCTGGGCGGAGCCGGAGTTCCGGGGCGGCGGCACGGGCGCGGCCTGCGCCCAGGTCCTGCTGGACTGGGCCCGGGAGCGGGGCGCCGCCTACTTCGAGCTCAACGCCGAGGGAGCGCCGCGCCGGCGGTTCTGGGCCCGCCTGGGCTTCGCGCCCAACGGGATGGACGAGTGGGGCAATCCCTGTATGCTGCTGCCGCCGGAGGAGGCGCTGCCCCTCCGGGTGGAGCGGCTGACGGATCCGGACGGCCCGGAGCTGGGCTGGCAGCTCCTCAAGCTGGAAAACAGCTTTCTGGCCGAGATCGGGGAGGACCCCCTCACCGAGGTCAAAAAGGAGCGGCTGGCCGCCGCCGTCCGGGAGGGGCGCATCGCCTTCTTCCTGGCCCTGCGGGGGACCCGGGCGGTGGGCATGTGCTCGGCGTCGCCCTGCTTTTCCACCTTCGCCTGCGGCGAGACCGGGGTGTTCGACGACTTTTATGTGGAGCCGCCCTTCCGCCGCCGGGGGGCGGCGCGGCTGCTGGCGCAGGCCGCCCGGGACTGGTGCCGGGCGCGGGGGATGGCCAGCCTGACGGTGGGCTGCTCCGCCGGGGACGTGGGGATGTACCGCGCCCTGGGCTTTGAGCTGGAGCTGGGTACTATGCTGGCCTGCCCGCTGGAGGGCTGAGCGATCATCGGGGGCCCCGCGGCGCAGGCCGCGGGGCCCTCTCCATCTTGCACAGAAAAATTTTGGAATGTTCACGGAAGTTTCACATTTCCACTTGACAGGAAAGCACGCGGCCTTTACAATAAGTAAGGATAATTTTGAAAAGCCGCCGTGCTTTTTTGCCGTTTTGAGCGTTTGCCGCGCCCCTTGGGCGCATTTATATAATCTATCGAGCTTCCCGCGTTCTTTAGATCATATTGACTCTCAAATACTGCTCTTATGCCCCAATTGCGGGCGGTTTTTCGGTTATCGCGGTGCGTCTGATCACGCATCGCGTCTTATTTTGCTTATTTCATCAGACAACAGAACAAACAGGAGGTGTGGAACCCAACATGCAAGTGCCAGTCTTTGTCACCGTAATCATCGCCGTCGCCGCCGCCCTGGTGTGCCTGATTGTTGGCGCGGTGGCGGGTTATCAGCGCCGCAAGTCCTTCGCTGAGCGGGAGATCGGCTCCGCCGAGGAGGAGGCCCGCCGCGTTATCAACGACGCCATCAAGTCCGCCGAGAGCAAGAAGCGCGAGGCCACCGTGGAGGCCAAGGAGGAAATCCTCAAGGCCCGCAGCGAGTTCGACAAGGAGGTCAAGGACCGCCGCAGCGAGATCCAGCGCCAGGAGAACCGCCTCAACTCCAAGGAGGAAAACCTGGACCGCAAGCTGGAAAACCTGGAGCGCAAGGAGGAAAACGTCAACGCCCGCATCGCCCAGCTGGAGGCGGAAAAGCAGGAGCTGGACAAGCTGAAGGACAGCCAGCTGGAGCTGCTGGAGCGCATTTCCGGCCTGACCGTGGAGGAGGCCAAGCGCTACCTCATCGACCAGCTGGCCGACGACGTCACCCACGAGCAGGCCCTGAAGCTCAAGGAGATCCAGGCCCGCTACAAGGAGGAGGCGGAGACCTACGCCCGGGAGCAGATCGCCCTGGCCATCCAGCGCTGCGCCGCCGACCACGTGGCGGAGGCCACCGTGTCCGTGGTGCCCCTGCCCAACGACGAGATGAAGGGCCGCATCATCGGCCGGGAGGGCCGCAACATCCGCACCCTGGAGACGATGACCGGGGTGGACCTCATCATCGACGACACCCCCGAGGCCATCACCGTGTCCTGCTTCGACCCGGTGCGCCGGGAGATCGCCCGGCTGGCCCTGGAGAAGCTGATCCTGGACGGGCGCATCCACCCCACCCGCATCGAGGAGATGGTGGAAAAGGCCAAGCGGGAGGTGGACGCCACCATCCGCGCCGAGGGCGAGCGCGCCGTGTTCGAGACCAACGTCCACGGCCTCAACCCCGAGCTGGTCAAGCTGCTGGGCCGCCAGCACTACCGCACCAGCTACGGCCAGAACGTCTTGAACCACTCCATTGAGGTGTCCCAGCTGGCGGGCCTGCTGGCCGCCGAGATCGGCGTCAACGTGGCCGAGGCCAAGCGCGCCGGCCTGCTTCACGACCTGGGCAAGTCCATCGACCACGAGGTGGAGGGCTCCCACGTGCAGATCGGCGTGGAGCTGGCCCGGAAGTACCGGGAGAGCGAGAACGTCATCCACGCCATCGAGGCCCACCACGGCGACGTGGAGGCCAAGACCATCGTGGCCTGCCTGGTGCAGGCGGCCGACGCCATCTCCGCCGCCCGCCCCGGCGCCCGCAAGGAAAACGTGGAATACTACATCAAGCGGCTGGAGAAGCTGGAGCAGCTCACCTCCGCCTTCCCCGGAGTGGACAAGGCCTACGCCATCCAGGCCGGGCGCGAGGTGCGCATCATGGTCAACCCCGAGGCCATCCCCGAGGACCAGATGGTGCTGCTGGCCCGGGAGATCGCCAAGAAGATCGAGGACGAGTTGGAGTACCCGGGGCAGATCAAGGTGAACCTGATCCGGGAGACGAAGGCGATTGAGTACGCCAAATAGCGCGACGATAGACCCATAGGGGCGGATGGACCGGAGCGAAGGGCGCAAACCAAGGAAGGCCGCAGGCCCGGATGTTTGTGCCCTGAGTCGGAGGGAAGCCGCCCCGTAATGGGTCCAATCGGAGCGTGAATACAGCGGCGCGCCGCCGGGAGGCCCCCGGCGGCGCGCTTTTTCCCGTTGCGTTTTAACTGCGGCTGTGATATGCTGATACGCGTTCAACAGATCCGAGCTGGAAAGAGAAAGAGGAGGTTCTGAAATGAAAAAGAAAGGTATCATAGCAACGGTGATCGTTTTGATTGTTGTGACAGCGGGCGTTTATCTGCTGTCGCGCCCTAAGCCGTTGGGCAGTATGCGCAACAGCTATTCAGAACAGACCACGACGGTTTCTGATATTGCGTTTTTGGGAGATGCAAACCAAAAAATCAGATTTTCATTTCGTTCTGACATTGTAAGCGGAGATTTAGACATCATTCTGTCTGATTCGGCTGGTAATGAAGTATATGTGCTGGATCAGGCGGATGCCTTGGAAAAACTGCTCGCTTTAGACCGTTCGGATACCTATACTTTGACAGCTAAATGTACCAATTTTGTTGGGAAATATGAGGTTTCCGTTTACAAGGCGGACTAAACTGTTTTTTACAACATAAACATAATAATATTTGTACTCCGAGAAAAGGAATGGATAATATGCTCACCTTTGAAAGCCCCCAGTTTGAGGACCGCCAGTGGGCTCAGCCCCTGCTGGACGCCCAGGCCAGCCCCGCCTGCGAGTACAGCTTCGCCAGCATCTACCTGTGGAGCCGTGCCTGGCCCCAGAAAATCGCCCGGTGCGGCGGCCGCCTGCTGGTGCAGATTCAGGGAAAGCTGGGGCTGAGCTATCTCTGCCCGGCGGGCAGCGGGCCGCTGGCCCCCGCGGTGGACGCCCTGGCGGAGGACGCCGCCGCCCACGGTCTGCCCCTCACCCTGGTGTGTGTCACCGAGGAGCAGCGGGCCGCCTTGGAGGAGGCATGTCCGGGCCGCTTCGCCTTCGAGGAGGACCGGGACGGTTTCGACTACCTCTACGACATCAACCGCCTGGCCGACCTGCCGGGGAAAAAACTCCACGCCAAGCGCAACCACATCCGCCGCTTCGACGACCAGTTCCCCGACTGGCTGCTGGAGGACATCACCCCCGCCAACGTCCCCGAGTGCGTGGAGCTGGAGCGCCAGTGGGCCGCTATCCGCCAGGAGGAGGCGGGGGAGGACGTGAACGCCGTGTCCGAGGAGACGGTGGCCGTCATCGAGGCCCTCTACCACATGGACAAGCTGGGGCTGGAGGGGGCGCTCATCCGGGCGGACGGCTCGCCGGTGGCCTTCTCCCTGGGGGGGCTCATCACCCCGGAGGTGTTCGGCGTGAACTTTGAGAAGTCCTTTGGCGACATCCAGGGGGCCTACCCCGCCATCAACCGGGAGATGGCCCGGCTGGTCCGCGCCCGCCACCCCCAGGTCAAGTGGCTCAACCGGGAGGACGACCTGGGGCTGGAGGGGCTGCGGCGGGCCAAGCTGTCCTATTATCCCGATCTGCTGCTGAAAAAATATACGGCCCGGACCGTTTCCAGCTGAGGAGGGCGCCCGCTGCGCCCCTACGGGGAATTTGCATAAAAATGTATACTTATTCCTCGATCCTCCGTCACAATTCATGAAAAACAGGCTCTTTCCCGGTTTTGACGGATTTCCTCTTGCATTCTTTTTGCATATCGCTTATAATCCACACACTGGGAGAGCTCATCCAAAGCGTACCAGCTGGGCGCTTTGCCAGCCTCCTCCCGGCTGCAAATTGAATGGAGATGAATGAATATGAAAAAAACGCAGAAATTGGCCGCCCTGCTGCTGGCCCTGGTCATGGTCTTTGCGCTGAGCGCCTGCGGCCAGCAGGCCGGTGATCCCAGCGCCGACCCCACTCAGCCCGCCTCCGAGCCGGCTCAGGACAGCGCCGAACCCACCCAGAACGCGGAGCCCGCCGCCTTTACCACCCTTCAGGAGGGCAAGCTCATCATGTCTACCAACGCCGAGTTCCCCCCCTACATCATGACCGCTGACGACGGCGGCTACGAGGGAATCGACGCCGAGATCGCCCAGGCCATCGCCCAGAAGCTGGGGCTGGAGCTGGTCATCGACGACATGGCCTTCAACGCCTCCCTCACCGCCGCGCAGAACGGCGAGAGCGACTTCGCCATGGGCGGCATCTCCGTCACCGAGGACCGTCTGGCGGTGATGGACTTCTCCGACAGCTACGCCACCGGCGTGCAGGTGGTCATCGTCACCGAGGACTCCCCCATCCAGACCCTGGACGACCTGGCCAACGCCCAGATGATCGGCACCCAGGCGGATACCACCGGCTACATCTACGCCTCCGACACCCCGGAGAACGACGGCTACGGCGAGGATCACGTCACCGCCTATGACAGCGGCGCCCTGGCCGTCATGGACCTGGTGGCCGGCAAGATCGACGCGGTGATTATCGACAACGAGCCCGCCAAGGTGTTCGCGGCCCAGAACCCCGGCCTGAGGATTCTGGAGGCCACCTGGCTGGAAGAGGATTACGCCATCGGCTTCGCCAAGGGGAACGACGCGCTGCGCGAGGCGGTGAACGCCGCCGTGGCCGAGCTCAAGGCGGACGGCACCTTCCAGAACATTCTGGATCAGTACATCAAGGCTGACTGAGCCGCTGGGAGCAGCGAACGAAGCTCGTAGTTACAATGACAGCGGATTGATCCGTTTTTATGGATGATGAGGAGGGCGGCCCTATGGCCGCCCTCCCTTCCCCGCATTGAGGAAAGGAGGGCGGCTGCGCCATGCCCACACCGTTTACCGACTGGCTTTATAACTTCCCGCCGGTCAAGTGGCTCAACGCGCTTGGCCCCCGGTTTTACGCCTCCTTTGTGGAGGCCGACCGCTGGAAGCTCTATCTGAAGGGGCTGGGCGTCACCTTCCAGATCACCATTGCCGCCATCTCCCTGGGGCTGGCGCTGGGGCTGCTGGTGGCCATGGTCCGCACCGCCCACGACCAGCAGCTGCCCGGACGGCGCAATCCCCTGCTGGGGCTTGTCAACGCCGTCTGCAAGGTCTACACCACCGTCATCCGGGGCACCCCCATGATGGTGCAGATCCTGATTTGGAACTTCGTGGTGTTCAGCACCCGAAACAAGATCCTGGTGGGCATGGTGGCCATGGGCATCAACGCCGGGGCCTACATCTCGGAGATCATCCGGGGCGGCCTGATGAGCGTGGACCCGGGGCAGAGCGAGGCGGGACGGTCCCTGGGCCTGTCCTACGCCGACACCATGCGCTTTATCGTCATTCCCCAGGCGTTCAAGAATATCCTGCCCTCCATGGGCAATGAGCTGGTGACGCTGTTCAAGGACACCTCCCTGGTGAACGCCATCGGTGCGGCGGAGATGACCTACTACGCCAGCCGGATCGGCGGCAAAACCTACGACTATATGCCGCCGCTCCTCATCATCGCCGCCATCTACTTAGTATTTGTCATGGGCCTCACCTGGCTCCAGGGCAGGCTGGAAAGGAGGCTGAGGCAGAGTGATCGACGTTAAACATCTGTCCAAGTCCTTCGGGGACAATCTGGTGCTGGACGACATCTCAGAGCACATCTTCCCCGGGGAAAAAGTGGTCATCATCGGGCCGTCCGGGTCGGGCAAATCCACCTTCCTGCGCTGCCTCAACCTGCTGGAAACCCCCACCTCCGGCGTCATCACCTTCGACGGCGCGGAGATCACCCACCCCAAGGCGGACATCAACGCCATCCGCCGCCAGATGGGGATGGTGTTCCAGCACTTCAACCTGTTCCCCAACATGACCATCCGGAAAAACATCACCCTGGCCCCGGTGCGCACCGGGCTGATGAAGCAGGAGGAGGCGGAGGAGGAAGCCGGGGCGTTGCTGCGCCGGGTGGGGCTGGAGGAGAAGGCGGATTCCTACCCCGCCCAGCTCTCCGGCGGGCAGAAGCAGCGCATCGCCATCGTCCGGGCCCTGGCCATGAAGCCCAAGGTGCTGCTCTTTGACGAGCCTACCTCCGCCCTGGACCCCGAGATGGTGGGCGAGGTGCTGGAGGTGATGAAGGAGCTGGCCCGGGAGGGCATGACCATGGTGGTGGTCACCCACGAGATGGGCTTCGCCCGGGAGGTG
>ERZ779629.200-NODE-200-length-26915-cov-10.936374_pt1 | contig 26915 bp, 17 predicted proteins | sample MGYA00514192_ERZ779629 | MGnify/ENA primary metagenome ERZ779629 (study PRJEB29562, sample SAMEA4376709) | mouse gut metagenome | isolation source: Cecum | study: EMG produced TPA metagenomics assembly of the A DSS colitis mouse model was used to assess the... | reverse complement strand
CCTTGATATACCCGCCCTGCCCCTCCGCGATCTGGCGGGCCAGATACAGGCCGATCCCCACGCCCTCGGTCTCGTAGGCGGCGGGAGAGCGATAGAACCGCTGGAACACCTTGGCCCGCTCCGCCTCCGGTATGCCGGGGCCGTTGTCCGTGACGCTGACGCGGCAGAACATCTGGTAGGGGATGACCTCGACCGCGACCGTCCCGCCGGCGGGCGTATATTTTACCGCGTTGTCCAGCAGATTGCACAGAGCCTCCGCCGTCCACTTGGGGTCAAAGACCGCCTGGGCGTCCGCGGATGCCATCGTCAGGGTAATCCCCTTCTCCGCCGCTCTTGGGATAAACTGAGCCGCTGCATCTTCCAGCATGGGCGCCAGCGGTCCCGCCTTGGGGTGCAGGGTCAGGAGGCCCGCCTCCAGCCGGGAGGTTTTCACCAGCGCTTCCACCAGAGCGCGCAGCTTTTCCACCTGCCCCTCCAGGGCTGCGGAGCAGGCCCGGCCCTTCGGGGAAAGCTCCTGCTCCGACAGGAGCTGGGTATACAGCAGAATATTGGCCACAGGAGTTTTTGTCTGGTGGGAGATGTCGGCAATCAGGGTTTTGATCTTGTCCTTTTCCTCCTGGAGCTTCTGGGCGGAGACGGCGTTGGCGGCCAGATAGTGGGCAAATCGGGACTCCACGGCGGAGAGCAGGCTTTCGTCGAAGTCCTGCTCCAGAAAGGTCCCCGCCATGGCCGCATCCAGCATACGGTTCAGATTTTTCATGACGCGCCTGGCATGAAGGCGGTTCCAGACCGCCGCCGCCAGCGCGGCCACCGCGAAAATGGCGGTGACAGCAGTGCTCCATGTCATATCAATTCACCGCCCAGGTGTAGCCGATGCCATAGACCGTTTTCAAAAACCGGGGCTTGGATGGGGAGTCCTCCAGCTTGTCCCGCAGACGCTTGACGGTGACCGACAGGGCGTTCTCCTCCACGTACTGGGCCCCGTCGGGCCATATCCGTTCCAGAAGGGTCTCCCGGGGCAGGACACGACCCCGGTTCTCCACCAGCACCCGCAGCAGCCGCTGCTCCGTCTTGCTCAGCTTGATAGGCTGGCCGCGTTTGCGGAACTCCATCCACTCAAAGTCGAAGGAGAAGCCGTCCAGCTCCACCGCCGCCCCCTGGGCCGGCGTACTCCGCCTCAGCTGGGCGTTGACCCTGGCCCGCAGTACCGCCAGCGAGAAGGGCTTAGTGATGTAGTCGTCCGCTCCAGACTCCAGGCCATAGACGATGTCTGTTTCCAGGTCGTTGGCGGTCAGCAGGATGATGGGGACGGCACTGGCCCGGTGGGCCTCCCGCAGCAGGTCCAGCCCGCTGCCGTCGGGCAGGTTGACGTCCAGGATGAGCAGATCAAAGTCTTTGCTGGGTAGAATACTTTGCGCTTGGGACAACGCGGTGCACAGTTCTACTTGAATGCCGTCATTTTCCAGGGCAAACCGAATGCCTTGCCCCAGGGCGGCGTCATCTTCCAACAGCAAAATGTGCTTCATCGCGGGCCTCCTATCAGGTGTTAGGTCTATCATACCCTCCTTTAAACACTTTTTCAAGGATTTCTTGTGTTTCCGAATAGAACACCCAGTTCTCTAAAACTGATCTCAGATAATGTGTATCGCATTACTTTCGCTGGAGAGAACTACTACCGCGGCGATACAATGAACTCGTGGTTAACAGCGCTGAACGCTTTTTTCAATAAGAGAGGCTATCAGTACTTACTCATCCCTGGTTTTTTTGAGGCACATCTGTTGCTGGAATACATCACGAATTTCATGACCGTTGTATACACCATCGGTAATTTCTTCCCCTTGCCAAAGGCATTGAATATACCCAGGGGTAGCAGGGCCAAGTCCAAAGATTACTGGGACTTGGCCCTGCTGGCGATCTATCAACATTACAAGAAGACAGAAGATGAGGCATATGAGCCGGAATTCAAAAAGTGCACATTGGAATGGGTTTTTGGCACAAAAAATGAGGAAACCTGCATCAAGTGGCTGTGCAGCTTCAACAGCTGGAATTATTTTGTGGAACAAAACTTCCTTCAAGATTTCGTTCATGAGGATAAGGAAAGCGGCGGCTATGGGCGCCCGAAGGAGCTTTGGACGGGGCATTTTGAGAATCAAGGCAACATGCCATCGGGAGCGCAATTTTCGGAATTTTTCACCAACGCCTCCGCCTGGATATTGGCCCGGGGTGCGCGCATTGCCCCAGAAGTAAAAAAGCAGCTGGAGAACAAGGATTTGTACGGCTTGGCCCGCCAGATGGCGGGCTAGAAGGACCGAATGACCTACGCCATTTCCGACATCCACGGCCGCTATGACCGCTACACCACCCTGCGGGAGCTGAACCGGCTGTCCCTGGACGCGCGGGAGGAGATCCTGGGCGCAAACCGCTCAAATAAACCCTAAGAAAACCCGCCAGCCCCTGATATTACAAGGGCTGGCGGGTTTCTCTTCGAACTTCTTTTTGCAATCCGGACTCAACCGTTTTGTCCAAGCTCTCTGATCCGCATTCTTCAGAAGGGCCGCGGACATCAGCGCGGCGGATGCCGCCCTGCGGCTTTACTTCACTGGTTAGGCTTCCTTCGGCCCCCTGCGCTTCTTCATCCAGCGCAGGATGACCACGGCCTCTATGGCCACGGCCAGACCGGCCACGATCACGTCTACCGTAACAAACATCTGGGTCATCTTGTTCACGCCGCCGGCGTCACCGCCGCCTTCGCCCTCGTAATACCCACTGTTGCCCACGGTGTAGAGAATATTTTTGCAGGCCTGGCGCATGGCCAGCACGCAGGTGGCCGCGTCGGTATCGGTGAACCGGTTGGACTCGGCCATGCCGTAACCCAGCATCAGGTCGTTGCCCGCGCGGACCGCCGCGTCGGAGATCTGGTAGCCGTAAGAACCGTTGTAATCCGAGATCACAGTGCCCACAAAGCCCCACTCCTCCCGGAGCACAGTCTTGAGCAGGTTGGCGTCGCTGATGGCAGGGACGGTGCCCAGCCAGTTATAGGAGGTCATCATGCCCATAACATAATTGTTGAAATCAAACCCCTTTACCGCTGTCTCAAAGGGCTTGAGCACGTTCTCACGGAAGGTCTGCTCGGTCATATAGGTCATCAGGAAGGCGCAGCGGTTGGTCTCCTGGTCATTGCCGGCAAAGTGCTTCGGGAAGGCGTATACGCCGTACTTGGCCGCGCCGTTGATCTCGCAGGAGGCGAATATGCCGGACAGCACCCCGTCCTCCGAGTAATACTCGAAGTTGCGCCCGCCAAAGGCGGAGCGGTGCAGGTTCAGGCCGGGGCCGTACCAGCCGTAGTTGCTGGCGTTGGCGAACTCCTGGCCCATGGCGTCTCCGATCTTCTCCGCCAGCTCCTTGCTCCAGGTCTGGGCCATGAGTACCTCAGAGGGGAACTGGGTGCCGGTGGTGTGGGTGACGTAGTTGGAAAGGCCGGCGGGGCCGTCGCAGTCGGAGGTGGCCACCTTGCCCACGGACTCGATGGGGGCGGTTTTCCAGCCGCCGGTGTTGATGAGGGTAATCATATCCTCCAGCGTCAGCTGGTCCAGCAGCTTTTCCCAATTGGGGTCGTCATAGCCCTTGCCGGTGAGGTCGGCCAGCTTCAGGCCGTTATCCGCCCCCAGGGTGGGCATCACGTCCTCGTCGCTGTCGTACTTGCTGGGATTGTACTTGGCCACGGAGATCTGCTGGACGGCCTTCTCGGTGTCCTTGTCGATCTCAAACTGGGTGGGCGGGGCGGTGACCTCGTCGTAGTTGGCGAAGCCGTCCTTTCGGGACAGGTAGCTGCGGCCTGCGTCCACGTAATCAAAGCGGTTCACCGCGGGGATGCCGTCGGAGGGGCGGCCGTCCCTGCTGTAATCCACGTCGGAGGCCAGCTCAAAGACACGCTCGTCCAGCACGGTGTGGGCGTCGGAGCGGATGGACACGCTGTAGCTGCCCGCCTCCAGGATATAGCCGCCGTTTTCCGTCTTGACCTTGCCGGAGTCGTAGGAGGCCAGGTTCTCCATGGGCACGGACAGGGTGATTTTTTCGGAGGAGCCGGGCTCCAGCAGACTGGTCTTGCCGAAGTCCAGCAGGTTGACGCTGGCCTTCTCAATGCCGCCGTTGGTATAGGGAGGCGTGAAGTACAGCTCCACCACGTCCTTGCCCGCCGCGCTGCCGGTGTTGGTGACGGTGACCTCCACAGTGAGGGCGTTGGCGTCCTGCTTGAAATCAGTAATTTCCTGGGTAAAGCTGGTGTAGCTCAGGCCGTAGCCGAAGGGGTACTGCACATAGTCCTCGTACTGGATCAGGCCCTCCTCGGCGGCGGTCTCATAGAACTTATAGCCCATGTAGATGCCCTCCACGTAGTCCACAAAGGAGAACACGCCCTGGAAGGTGTTGTCGCTGCGGATGACCTGCTTGGTCAGGTCCTCCACGCCGGTGTAAAAGTGGTTGCCGGAATTGCCGGAGTGGTTCCAGGTGGGGGCCTTCGTCAGGTCCTTCAGGTAGGTGTCCACCGTTTTGCCGGAGGGATTCACCGCGCCGGAGATGATCCTGCCCAGGGCGGACATGCCCGCCGCGCCGGTGCCGGGGGCCAGAATCACCGCGCCGATGGAATCATATTTGTCCACCCAGTCCAGCTCCATAGCGTTATTGGCGTTGATGACCACGATGACCTTATCGAAGCTGGAGCACACCAGCTCCACCAGGTCCTCCTCGGTGCGGGACAGCTCCAGGTAGTGCTCCCCCGGCTCGAAGTCGTCGTAATCGCCGTTGTTGGTGTAAAGGCCGTTAGTATAGCCGTAATTGGTCTTGGCCCGCTCCTCCACGGCGTCAGTTTTGGCCACGTCGTAGGTACCGTGGATGACCGCGTTCATGTCGGAGGGCAGGTCGGCGTTCTCGCCGCCGGTGCGGCCGATGACGATCACGGCGGTGTCGGAGAAGGCCTCGGCCCCGCTCATCACCGCGGAGGTGTAGGCGTCCCGGGTGGGCTCGGGCAGGGTCCAATCCTGGGTCTGCATGGTGATGGCTGCGCGCTCGCTGCAATAGCCGGTATACATCTTCACCAGCTCGTCGTTCATGGAGTAGCCCGCGTTGGCCAGAGACTGGAGAATGCTGACGGCGGGGGTGGCCCCGTCGGCCACATTGGCCGAGCCGGTGCCGCTGTAGACGGGGTTAGTGGAGGCCCAGCCGAACACGTTCAGGTTCTTGGTGCCGGAGTCCAGCGGCAGCAGGCCGTTGTTCTTCACCAGCACCATGCCCTCGTCGCCGGTCTCCTCAATGACGGCCAGGGAATTGCCCACCACGTCGTCGGAAATCTCCGCCTTGGAGGCGTTGAGCACGCCGGACACGGTAGCGTACAGCGGGCCGTAGCAAATCAGGTTGGCGCACAGCAGCACCACCAGCACCCACGCCAGCCCGGCGGTCCAGCGCACCACATGGCGGGTTCCCTTTTTCACCACAAACTGGGCGGCTGCCATCACCACGACCATCACCAGCAGCGCGGCCAGGATGGCGTAGATATAGCCGCTGACGGAGCGGATATAGTTGCCCACATCCGCGGCGCTGGCGCCCATCTTCACAAAAACGGGGGTCAGCAGGTTGATAATAATGTCGATCATAGGGCAGGATTCCTCCTTTTCGGGTATAATAATGAGGAAAGCGCCGGCGGGGAGCGGAGAATGCCCCGCTCCCCGCCGGCTTAGGAGACAATAATAGAGGTAGGATTACTGGTTGGCGTACTTGAAGTCGATGTTCTGGCACTCGGTGAGGGGCGCGGCGGAGTAGGTGCTCACGCGGGAGTCCTCAATCTTCCCGGACCAGTTCAGGCCGAAGGTGAAGTCGTACACATTGCCGTCGGCGTCCACGTAGCACTCCAGGTCGCGGGGCAGGTCCTCGCCGGTCTGGGCCTCCACGGCCTCCATGGAGGCGGGCATCTGGGCCACCAGCAGGCCGTTGGGCTCGTGCTCGCCGGCGACGGTCTTGAGGAATGCCTCGTCGCCCACACCGTAGCCCACCAGAATGGCGTCGGCCAGGGGCTCCACCTCGGAGAACACCATGGAAAGGTGGGTCATGTTCATCAGCACCACCACGGGCTTGCTGCCGGCGGCGGACTTGGCGGCCTTGAGCATGTCCAGATGGGCGGCCTGGCTGGGCACGTTGGCGGTATTGCCCTTGTAGGAGCGGTTCTCGGTGGTGATCTTGGTCTGCTGGGTGTAGCCGTCGTTGAAGGTCTCCTCAATCTCCTTGCCGCCGATGGAGTTCTCCTTGGCGGTGGTGGCGGTGTAGGGACCGTACTGGATGGAGGGAGGCAGCCAGGTCTGGCTCTCGTCCTCGCCCACCACTACGGTGGAGGCGGCGTGGGGGGAGCTCATGCCCACCAGCACCAGGTCGCAGGCGGCGACCTCGGCGGCGGAAGCGCGCTGGATGTCGTTCTCGGTGTAGGTGGCGCTGCCGCTGTCGTCGGCCTCGCCGGAGGGGTCCAGCACGGTGTCGGTCACCACGTTGTAATACTGGGCGGCCACCTCAAGATCCACGGAGGGAGCCCAGTAGGCGGGGGTGCTGGACCAAGCGCCGCTCACGGCCGCAGTGAAGCGGTAGGGGATGTAAACGGTCTGCTTGTCGCCGCCGGCGGACTGCTTGATGAGGTTGTTGCTGTTCTTCACCATGACGATGGAGTCCAGCTGAGTCTCCAGGCCGTAGGCGCGGCTCTCGTCGGTGCAGTTGGCGGCGCGCACGTTGTCGGTGGAGTTATAGGGGTTCTCGAACAGGCCCAGGCGCATGGTCATGAGGATGTTTTCATAAGCGCGGTCCTGCATCAGCTTCAGCGCGTCGTCCTCGCCCATCTCGTCCACCAGCAGTTCCCAGGCGCTGACCATGTCCTCCAGGGGCACGTAGCCGCCCATGGAGGTCATGCCCCGCTGGATGGCAAGCGCGGCGCGCTCGGGCGTGGTATAGTCCTCCATGCCCCAGCTGCCCATACCGCCCTCAATGGGGCCCCAGTCGGAGATGATGAAGCCGCTCCAGTTGTTGAGCAGGGTATCATACTTCCACTCAGACCAGGCGCCCGCCACCATTTCGCCCAAGGAGCCGTCCTTGGAGTAGGAGATGGCGTAGTTCATCATGACGCCGCCCGCAGCCTTGGTGGAGCTGTTCTTCAGGTTGAACGCGCCGTCGTGGAAGGCGATCAGGTGGGCCTCATAGTTGTTATTGGGGAACACGGAGAACCGGCCGGTGTCGTTGTGGTCGTCACGGCCGCCCTCGGAGGCGCCCGCGCCGGAGTAGTGCTTCATGACGGTCAGCACGGAGTCACTGCCCCAGCCCTTGTCGGTGGAGCCGTCCCAGGTGGACTGCATACCGGACACGAAGGCCTCGGTGATGTCACGGTCCAGGGCGGGGTCCTCGCCGTAGGTGGACAGACCGCGGTCCATCACGGGGGAGGTCGCCAGGTCGATCTGGGGGCCAAGCAGCATGTGCACGCCAGCGGCGCGGTACTGCTTGGAGTACTCCTTGCCCACCTCAAGGGCCGCATTGGGGTCCATGGTGGCCGCCAGAGATGCCTCGGCAATCAGGCCGGACTGGCCGTTGGGATCGATGGACACCACACCGGGAATGCCGAAGTCCTGGCTCTCGCACAGCTCCTGGATCAGGTTGACCCAGATGGCGTGGTCCACGTTCTCCTGGGTGGAAGAGCCCATGCTACGGGTGACGCCGCCGCGGCCGCCGCCGGTGATGTAGGCGTAGCCGCTGTTATCCTCGCTGGCGAACTTGGTCTTGTCGGTGGTGAAGGTGCCCCAGCCGCCGTGGGTCAGATAGGGGGCGATCTGCTCGCCGCTCATCTGGCTGGCCAGGTCCCGGGCGCGGGTCTCCGCGTCCAGCCGCCAATCCTCATAGGGGTCCAGCGCGCCGTTGCGGTTCAGGTCCTTGAAGGCGTAGCCGCCGGACTGGAGCAGGGCCACGCCGGAGTCCTTGGAATAGCCCAGGACGGCGCCGCCCTCGTTGGTCACCTTGACCCAGCCGTCGGAAGTGGTCTCCTCTGTCCACTTCACGTCGCCGGAGCCAAGCTCCTCCAGCTCGCTGGAGGGCGCCGGGGCGGAGGACTCGGGCTGGCCGCTGCCATCCGGCGCACCCGAGGGGTCGGAGCCGCTGGGCTGGCACGCGGCCAGGCTCAGGACCATGACCAGCGCCAGCAGCGCGGCCATCAGCTTTTTCATGTTCTTCATCCTCTTGATCTCCTTTCAATTCTTTCTCCTGGGAACCTGTCAGATTGCCCAGATGCAGCGTTATTATACTATCGTCTTTTCCATTTTAGGGTGTTTTTGCGCAAACTGTCATTATATTGCGTGAATTGCCTTCCAATTTTGGGGAATATGCTGTATACTTTATTTTGCGGGACTGTATTTATATAAAGAGGGGAGGAGCAGGCGCTTTATGAGGCGAGTCATTGCGATTGTGGAGGACGATCCCGCCGAGGCGGATATTCTCAAGTCTCATTTTGCCCGGTATTCCTCTGCCTGCGGGGAGGAATTCGACATCCGGTGGTTCCAGCGCGGCGACGTATTCCTCACGGGCTATCAGCCCATCTATGACGTGGTCATGATGGACATTGACCTGCCGGGCATCACCGGCATGGCCGCCGCCCAGCAGCTGCGCCGGATGGACCGGTCCGTCACCCTGGTTTTTGTCACCAATCTGGCCCGGTACGCCGCCAAAGGCTACGCGGTGGACGCCATGGATTTTCTGCTCAAGCCCGTCTCCTATCCCAGCTTTGCCGGCGCGCTCCAGCGGGCGCTGATGCGCTGCCGCCGCAGCCGCCGCTCGGACCTGCTCATCAACACCTCCGACGGCGTTTACCGCATCTCCACGGACCGGGTAAAGTATATTGAGGTCATCAACCACACCCTGGTCTACCACACCACCGAAGGGGTGATCCACGCCTCCGGCAACCTGAAGGACATTGAGGGCAGGCTGCCCGCCGGGCAGTTTGTCCGCTGCAACCGGTGCTATCTGGTGAATCTGGCTTTTGTGCGGGCGGTACGGGGCTACCGGCTGGTGCTGGACATGGACGAGCTCCAGATCAGCCGCCCCAAGCGCACCGCCGTGCTGGAGGCGCTGAACAATTATCTGGGAGGGGGAGTCTGACGTGGACCTGGCGTTCCGCATGACGATGCTCAATTCTCTCCGGTTTTATCTCACCCTGCTGGCATCCACCCTGATTTTCCTCTGGTGTCAGAAGCGCCGCCGCTGGGGGCTTGTGGCCATGGCCGCCATCTTCGCCCTGGGGGTGCTGGGCATGACGGTCGTCAACTACTCGCTGCCCAACAGCAATCCCAAAAACCTGTTTGTCTTTGGCGGCGCCATGCTGGTGGATATCGTCGCGGCCATGGTCTGCTTCGAGGTCCGGGCGGAGGAGGCCGTATTCTGCGCGGTGGCGGGATACAGCGTGCAGTTTATTCTCTCCCTGTGCGGGGAGATGATCTTCCGGCTGTACTCCCTCTCCTCGGAGGAATATTTTCTCTGCCAAATTCTTATCATAGCCGCCCTGGAGCCCCTGGTCTACCTCCTCCTGGGCCGGCGCCTGAAGCGGGGGCAGAATTTGGATCTGGACCGGCGCTCCCTGCTGCCCCTGGTGGCGGGGGCGGCGCTGGCGGAGGTGGTGCTGTGCTATAATATGCGCATGCGGTGGCTCGTCTACAAAAATCCCCACTATATGCTGTGCGACTCCATTTTGCTGATCCTGTGCAGCGTGTTCATCCTCGTGTCCCAGTTCGCCCTGCTGGTGCAGCGCAATCTGGAGGACGAGCTGAAAATCATCAGCCAGCTGCGGCGCAAGGATCAGGACCAGTATCAGATCGCCAGCGAGACCATCGACCAGATCAACCAGAAATGCCACGACATGCGCCATCAGATCCGCACCATCGGCCACAGCGCCCGGGTGACTCCCGCGGCCCTGGCCGAGATGGAGCAGGCCATCGACATCTACGACTCCATGGTCCGCACCGGCTGCCGGGCGCTGGACATCATCCTCACCGAAAAGAGCCTGTACTGCCAGAAAAACAACATCGTCATCCACTGCATCGCGGACGGCCGGGGGCTGAGCTTCCTCCAGGATGTGGACATCTACTCCCTCTTCGGCAATCTGCTGGACAACGCCATCCACGCCGTGCAGGGCCTGGAGGCGGAGCAGCGGGTGATCCACCTCACCGTCAAGCTCCACGGGGAGCTGCTGTCGGTGAACTCCTACAACCGCTATGTGGGGGAGATGGTCATGCGCGGCGGCGTCCCCGTCACCAGCGGCGACCCCCACCACCACGGCTTCGGCACCAAGAGCATCGTGGCCATTGTGAACAAATACGGCGGCACGGTGTCCTTCCAGGCCAGGGACGGGGTGTTCAACCTGAACATGCTCTTCTCCCTGAGCGACATTGAACGGAGCACCCAGGTCGCCGGAAAGGCGTGACCGGGCAAAAAGAACAGCGGCAAGAGGGCAGATCCTCTTGCCGCTGTTTCTCTGTGCTCCGCCGCTCAGCCGCCCTCCGGCAGGATGCGCTGGGCGTGGACCGCCCAGAAATAGTCGGCGCGGTAGCGGGAGAGCGCCTGGGCCGGCACATAGACCGCCGCGTCCGTGCCCTCCAGCAGTCCCTGGCCCACCCGGCAGTCCGCGGGACGGTCGGAGCGCATGACGACGCGCTCCAGCGCGGGGGCGCCGTCAAACGCCCCGTCCGCGATGGCATGGATGTTCTGCTGGATAACAAGTTCCCTCAGCCTCTCCCCGGAGGCAAAGGCGGCGGCGTCAATGGCGGCCACGGGCAGCCCCTCCCAGACTGAGGGCGCCACCAGCCGTTCCCGGTCCGCACCCTCCGGCGTCAGCCCCGTCACCGCCGCCCAGCCGCCCCGGTCCTCCAGGACGAAGCAGCCTGCGTCGCTGTCGTCCCCGGCCCAGACCTCGGCCTGCTCCGGCTCCGGCTGGGCGGGGATGGCGATGTCTGTGGGACTGCTGTCCCCCAGCATCGCCTTGATATTCCGGATGAGCAGCCGGGTATACACCGTCTTGCCGCTGGCGTTCAGGTGGAAGTTGGTGTCGTAAAACCACCCGGCGTCCAGCACGCTGGCGTTGGGGTCTCCGATCACGGGCACGCCCAGCCGGGACTGCACCGCGTCAAAAAAGCCGTCCGGCCCCGCCGCGCCCTCCACCGCCGCGGCGTTCATGGGGCCAAAGGCGTACCACAGCGCGCCCCCCTGCTCCTCCACCGCCCGGGCGTAGGCCCGCACCCGCCGGACAAACTCCTCCGAGAACAGCTCCGGGTCGAAGCGGATAGGGGTGTTGGGGTCGAAGCCCCCTTCCATCACGTTGCAGCGGCACAGGGGGGACACCACGTCCCCGGCGGCGTTGAAGGAGTCCCGGCGGTACACCCCCGACCCCTGGGGCGGGCGGCCCCGGAGGACGGCGGCGCACTTGTCCGCCGCGAAGCGGGGGAACTGCCCCGCCATCCGCCCCAAGGCCTCCCTGGGCAGGGCGCGCAGCAGCTCCCACGCCCCGTCCGCCCCCTGCCACATCACCGCCGGGTCGAAAAAGCCGGACAGGGTCTGCTCCTGCTGCTCCGGGATGAGGATGACGATGTCCCCGGGGCGAATCAGCTCCTGGGACAGGTCCAGCATCACCGTGGTGCCCAGGGCGGCGTACATCCCGAAATTCACCACCGTGTAGCCGGGCAGCTCCCGCTCCATCAGGGCGCTGTCCGCCCCGAAGGCCACGCCGCTGCCCCCCACCAGGACGATGCGGGGGCCGGGGGCCTCCTCCAGATAGCGCACCTTGTACTTCAGCTCGCCCATGAAGGTGTCCTCGTACTGGGCGGGGAGGAGAAAGCCCCAGCTCAAAAGGGCCGCGGGGACGGACAGCAGCGCCAGAACCGCCGCAAGCCAGGTCAAAATAGTTTTCGTTTTTCCCATAAGCGTACCTAAGAAGCTGTACCAATCGCCCTCAGCATCCGTCCTTGCGGCCAAAACCACCTCCAGCCGCGTTAAAAAATCTTGCAATACATCAAGTATTCCTGCGATTTTTTGCCTCGCCGGCGGCGGTTTTGGCTCGCAATTCTGAATGCTTCGGCTATTGATGCAGCTTCTAAAACTGAAAATAGATGAAGGCGTTCCCTCCGCCGCCGGCCAGGGAGCTCCACCAGCCCAGGCCAATGGCCAGCAGCAGGGCGGACGCCGCAAGCGCCTTCCGCCCGGGCCCCGCGGGCGGGCAGGCGGGCAGCCGCTCCAGCGCGTACAGGCAGGCCAGGGCGGGCAGCACAAAGGCCAGCTGCCCCGCCAGCGCCGGCAGCGCGCCGCCCGCGGGCGTCCACCCCGTCCCCAGGCGGGAGAGCAGCGTCCCCGCGTCCGCCATGCTCTGCGCGCGGAAAAACAGCCACGCGAAGCTCACCAGGGCGAAGGTGGTCCCCTGCCGCAGGCGGTCCGGGAGCGCGCGCCCTCCGCCCCGCCGCCGGGCCAGCACGCCGCACACCTGATAGACGCCGTGGATGCCCCCCCACACCAGAAACGTCCAGTCCGCCCCATGCCACAGCCCGCTGAGCAGGAACACGATCATGATGTTCAGGCACTGGCGGGGCAGGCCCTTCCGGCTGCCCCCCAGGGGGATATACACGTAGTCGGTGAACCAGGCCGTCAGGCTGATATGCCACCGCCGCCAGAACTCCCGGATGGACCGGGCGGCGTAGGGAACGCGGAAATTCTCCATCAGCTCCACGCCCAGCAGCCCGGCCGCCCCCCGGGCGATGTCGGAATAGCCGGAAAAGTCGCAGTAGATCTGAAGCCCGAACAGCACCGTGGCGGCGATGATCTCCGGCCCGCCCGTCGCGCCGGGGGCGGCGTACACCCCGTCCACCAGGGGGGCCAGGCCGTCGGCAATCACCACCTTTTTGAAGTACCCGGCCAGCAGCAGCCACCCGCCTGCGGACAGCTGCCCCCGGGACCAGCGCCGCTCCCGGCGCAGCTGGGGCAGCAGCCGGTCGGAGCGCTCGATGGGCCCCGCCACCAGCTGGGGGAAGAAGGAGATGAACAGCGCGTAATAGCCCAGGTGCCTCTCCGGGGCGGTGCGGCCCCGGTACACGTCCAGCACGTAGGACAGGGACTGGAAGGCGTAAAAGGAGACCCCCGCCGGGAGCAGCAGCCGCCACCCGGGGTTCCCGCACGCCAGCCGGGCCAGGAAGCCCCCATATTTGAACACCGCCAGACAGCCCAGGCAGGCGCCCAGCGCCCCCCACAGGCTCACCCGCCGCAGGGCGGCGGACCGCTTCTGCGCCGTGCCCAGCCCGCACAGCCAGGTGGACGCGATCACCGCCGCCAGCAGCAGTCCCGCCGCCGGCTCCCACCAAACGTAGAACAGCCCGCTGGCCGCCAGCAGCACAACCCAGCGCAGCCGGTGGGGCAGCGCCCAGTGGAGGGCCAGCACTGCCGGGAAAAACAGCAGGAATTCCAGGGTATTGAAGTTCATGTCCCGTCCCCCCTCCGGCGCAGGCCCGCCAGGGCGACGGCGCACACGCTCAGCACCGCGGGCAGCGCGTCCCGCAGCCCTCGCCCCTGGAGCAGCGTCACGAGGACCCCGCCCGCCATGCACGCGCAGGCCAGCGCCGCCCACAGCGGGGACCGCCTTTTGCAGCACACCGTCAGGGCGGCAAAGAGCGCCGCCCCCGCCCCCAGCCCCCACCACAGGGCGGGGGAGAACACCAGCTCAGCCATCCGCGTCCACCAGCCCGTCCCGCGCCATCTGCGCGCGCAGCCGCGGAATGAACCGCTCTGTGTGAAGCGCCGCGCCCTGGGTGGACAGGTGATTGTCCGTGCCGTAGAGGTAGACGCCGCTCCACAGCGAATCCTCCAGCTCCGTGATGACGGGGACGCACAGCCCATCGCGCAGGTAGGCGTCCAGCTCCGCCCGGGCCTGGGGAGTGCTGTCCTCCGAGACGGCCTGGGCGTTCCGGGGGGAGTAGGCGAAATACACCGCCGCGCCCCGGTCCAAAAACCGCCGGTACATCCCGTTCAGGGGGTCCAGGAAGCGCTCCCTGGGGAAGGCGGACACGGTGTACTGCACCGGAAGGCCGTAGATGGGCTCCTCGCTGCGGGCGTTGGGCCGGTGGACAATGTAGTCCCCGTATTCGTTGTAGCTGGGGCCTGCCACCGGCGCGCCGTCCTCGTCGAAGTCCGCCGGGGACAGGTCGTAGCTCTTCGCCGTCATCCCCGCCTTTGCCCGCAGGTACTCCTCCAGCGCCGGGAACACATTGGTATAGCCCCGCAGGTCCAGCCGGGCCAGAGCGTCGTAGCTGGATTCCGCCATGCAGAAAAAGGCGGCGTCCAGGTCCGTGGTGGTGCAGAACTGCCGCTTGGACGCGTCGAACTCCGGGCAGTGCACCAGCACGTCCCCCGGCCCCATGCAGGCCAAAATCAGCTCCATCTGGGGCATGGCGTTGGTGTAGGCGTAGACGCCCATGTTCACCACCTCGTAGCCGGGGAAGGCGGCGTCGATGGCGGCGCAGTCAAAGCCGAAGCGGACGGACGAGCCGGAAAACAGCACGATCTTCCGCCGGTCCTTCAGGGCGAGCAGGCGGTCGAGCTTATCGGAAAAGGTGTCGAAATAGGTGCCGCTGTAAACCGGCGCCTCCGCGGCGTTCAGGTGGAGCACGGCCAGCTCCCCGCAGCCGTCAAAGCCGCCGGCCACCGTGCGGATGCTGTCAAACAGCCACAGCTCCCGCAGGGCGCAGCCGCTGAACGCGCCTTCCTCCACGACGTAGAGCGTGCCGGGCAGAACCACCCTCCGGCAGTCCGCCCCGGCAAACGCCCCCGGCGCGATGGCCCGGACGGGCAGACCCCCCAGCCGGGCGGGGACGGATACCGTGTCCTCCCCGCCCAGGCAGGCGGTGACCACCGCGCCGTCCGCTCCCTCCTCCCACCGGAACAGCGCCGGATCGGACCACGGGCTCCACTGGGCGTAGAGGGTGTCGCCGTCCTCCAGCCGCAGCCGTCCCCCCAGCTCCACCGCCGTGCCCGAGCCGTCCGGGGCGGTGTTCCACCCCATGAGGGTGAAACCCTCCCGGGAAAAGATGGGGCCCGCGGTATTCCACCGCAGGTGGGTGGGGGCGGTCGCGCGCCGGACCGGGGCCTCTCCCGAGCCGTCGTTGGGGTCGTAGTACAGGCTGACCGCGCGCTTTTCCACGGTGAGGGAGACCACAGTGGAATAGCGCACGTCCGGCAGGGTGAGCACGGCCGTGCCGTCCCGGCCCCGGCGCAGCCGGGCGTTTTCATAGTCCGCCCCCACGATCTCCCAGCCGTCGCCGCAGGTCAAGCGAAACTCCACGCTGCCGCCGCGCTCCACCGTGCGGGCATAGGCGTCGCAGGTAAAGCCGTCCCCCTCCTCCAGCACCACGCGGCAGGGCAGGGCCGCGGCGGGGGAGGGGGGCGCGCAGCCCGAGAGAGCGGCCAGGCACAGCAGGGCCGCCATCCAACGCTTGCCGTTCATATCCGCATTCCTCCCCCCGGGCGGCTTGCGCCCTTTTGCAGGTTTGGCATCTATTATACCAATCCGGCGAAAAAGTGCAAGAGAAACCCGCAAAAGAGGGCTCCGCCCCCCGCGGGGCGGCAATCCGGCCTTGGACCCCATGGCCGGTATGGGTGGGCGGCGCTCCACGGCAGGCATAGCGGCGTCCGGTCCGCGCCACGTTTCACGTGAAACATCGGTTCCACGGCTCTCCAGGCGGGGCGGCCTCCGATTCCACCGCGTCCGCCCCCACCGCGCCCCCGAGCCGCGTGTGCCCGCGCGAAAAATGTTATTTCTTCCTCTTGACCGCGCAATCCTTGCGACGCTATAATGATAGCAAAACAGCGGGGATTGCGGCGGCTGGAATCAAGCGGGGCCGCTGGATCGCTTGAAACGCATCGCAGCAAGACCAGAGGCGGCTGGGGCCTGATATCACCGAAACCAACGGCGTTACCAAGGAAGGCCGAGGCCATGACCGCATGAAATTCATGCGGGAGCGCGTGTGCAAGGCAGGTGAGGGAAGTGGTTAATATTGCAGTTGTTGAGGATCATGATGAGGAAGCCAAAAACTTGATGGACTGCCTGACGCAGTACGCGGCGCAAAATTGTTTGCAGTTTCAGGTGACTCATTTCGCCAACGCGGTCCTGCTGCTGGATTCGTATAAGGCAAATTATGACCTGATTTTCATGGATATCAAGCTGCCGCTGATGACCGGGATGGAGGCGGCCGAACGGCTCCGGCGGATCGACCGCAGCGTGACCCTGGTATTTGTGACCAATATGGCCCAGTATGCCATCGAGGGGTACGCCGTGGAGGCGTTTGACTATATTTTGAAGCCCATCAATTACCACGCCTTCAGCCTGAAGCTGAAGCGGATTCTCGCCCACGTGGGCAGCAAGCGCGAGGAGCGCATCGTGATCCGGGCGGAACGCGGAACCGTGGGCCTTCAGCTTCGCGAGATATGCTATGTGGAGGTCGAGGGCCATTACCTGAACTGGCACACGCGGGACAGCGTGTACCGCTCTCTGGGGCCGCTGAAATCCATCGGCCAGCAGCTGCCGGAAAGCTACTGCTCCATCAGCCGGTGGTACGTCGTCAACATGCAGTATGTGCGCGGCGTGGTGGGCGACGACGTGCTGATGGAGGGTCAAAAGCTGCGTATCGGCCGCGCCTACAAGCAGAAGTTTTTGCGGGCGTATGCGGAATTTATGGTGGGTGGTGTGTAGGCCATGGGCATTATCATAACTTTTTTTCAAAATCTGATGTGCTTTGCCCTGTTTTTCTGCGGCTATCCGCGCCGGACGCATTTTATGGCGCGGTTCCTCCCCCTCTCCGCCCTGTGCGCCTGGCTGGTGTATTCCATTCACGAGCTGCTTCAGCTGCCGCTGCTGGGGCTTTCGTCCCAGCTGATTATGCTCCTCTATTTCTTGACCGAATTTGCCACGCTGCTGGCGCTGTTCCGCTTCTGCTTTCAGGTAGGGTGGGAGCAGGCCCTATACAACGCCAGCGCGGGGCGCGCCGCGCAGCACCTGATTTACTCGGCCCTGAAGCTGATCCAGCTGAAAACCGGCTATCTGCTCTCCTGGCTGCCCTCCGGCACGCTGTCCACCTTTCTGCGGAATATCCTTTTGTATGTGCCGTTTTGCGTGGTGATCTATTTCTGCTTTGCCCGGAAAATGGACACCTCCTACTACGGGAAAAGCAATTTCCACCGGAAGATGAACATGCTGAGCGTAATCATCCTGTTCGTCTGCATGGTGATTACCCGCTTTGTGAGAAGCAGCGACGGCTGGGACGTGAACGTGATTATTTCCCAGAACCTGTACGCCATCACGTGCTGCTTCCTCTGCCTGTTTATGCAGTTCGAGCTGTGCCGGCTGGAGAAATTGAGCGAGGAAATCGAGACGATACGCGGCTTGTGGCAGGCGGACAGCAAGCAGCTGGCGGAGCGAAAGGACACCATCGAGCTGATTAACATGAAGTGCCACGACATACGCCACCGGCTGGAGGACTGCCGCCTGCCGGTCTCCGCCAGCGAGGGGGACGAGCTCGCGTCGCTGATCCGTATTTACGACCAGTTCTACCACACCGGGAATCAAACCTTGGACGTGCTGCTGACCGACCGCACGCTGCTGTGTGAAAAGGACCATATCCAGCTGAGCTTTACCGGCAACGGCGGCAGCCTGAACTTCCTGGCGGAGACGGAGGTCTACTCCTTGTTCGGCAACGCCCTGGGCAACGCCGCGGAGGCGGTTCGGACGCTGGAGGAGGCAAAGCGGCAGATCAGCGTCATCGTCCGCAGCGCGGGGGATATCGTGTCCATCAACGTGACGAATTACTATCAGGGCGAGCTGTGCTTTGAGGACGGCCTGCCGGTCACCACCCATTCCGATCCCCAGCAGTTCCACGGCTACGGCATGAAGAGCATGCGCGCCATCGCCCAGAAATACGGCGGCGAGCTGACGGTCAAGGCGGAGGACGGCGTGTTCAGACTGACGATCTGGCTGGTGTCCGCCGAAGCGCGGCAGGCACAATAACCAAATATTTCTATCAAAAGAAGGCCTTGGGCCTTCTTTTTTTGCGGTTTGTGCATGAAATCTGCGGCTTGTGCAAAAATGATTGATGGGGAACTGGTGAACAAGTACAATAATGCGCAGCAAACCCGGCGGTAAATTAAGCAAAATCACGTCGGGAAAGAAAAAGAAAAGGAGAGTCTTTATGAAACGAATCGTTCCCCGTCTGGTTGCGTCGGCATTGGCCCTGACTATGCTGGCCGCCTGCGCCCCCGCCCCTTCGGCGGAGTCGCCCACCCCGCCGGCAGCGTCCAACCCGCCGGCAGCTTCCGCCTCTGTTGAGCCCGACGGCTACATCCCCGCCCCCTATACCGTCAGCAGCGAGGATGAGCTGACCAGCGCTTTCCTGGAGCCCGTGTTCTATGAGAACGAGGACGGCCCCACCATCGGCGTGACCCTGCTGGGCGTGATCCGTCAGGACGGCAAATACTTCCGCGACCTGAACAACAACCAGAAGCTGGACGACTTCGAGGACTGGCGGCTGGACGCCCAGACCCGCGCCGAGGCCATGGCCAAGGCCCTCACCGACACTCAGCTGACCCACCAGGTGGTCAACGTGATGGCCTACAGCCCCAAGAGCACCAAAACGGAAGATGTGACCGACGGCGGCAAGCCCGTCTGGACCAGCATCTATCCCGCCGTGGGCGGCTTTGGCGCCAACAGCGAGGAGGGCGCCACCAACATTGAGTGGCTGAACACCTCCAAGATCCGCACCTACGTGCTGCGCAACAATCCGGAGACCGAGGTGGCCGTGTGGTTCAACAACGGCCTGGAGCAGTACAGCGAATACGACGCCATCGCCAACGGCGAGGTGACCGTCCCCTTCTACGCCTTCACCAACCCCATCAAGCACGGCATGCCCGACTCTGAGGGCGTCACCGCCGCCGCCCTGGGCGACGGCAACGCCGACCTGGTGCTGGAGGACGCCCAGTATGACCGGGTGGTCATGTGGGCCAAGGGCGTGGACGGCATCTACGGCCCCCAGGTGGACCTGGTGACCGACCCCCGCTGGAGCCGCAACGCCGGTACTTACGGCGAGCGTGAGGACATGGCCTCCGAAATCGCCCGCAATCTGACCATCGGCTATCAGAACGGCGACCAGGGCATCGTGCCCGGCAGCGTTCTCATCACCATCAAGCACTTCCCCGGCGACGGCGCGGCCTTCAACGGCTTCGAGAGCCACGGTCAGACCGGCCGCTACCGTATCTACAGCGTTGAAAACTCTCTGGCTGATTACCAGCTCAAGCCCTTCATCGCCGCCTTTGAGGCCGGCGCCGCCGGCGTCATGCCCGCCTACTCCCAGCCCATCGTTGACGCCCGCATCGCCCCCCAGTCCATCACCTACAACGGCAAGACCTATGACATCCGCTACGAGGGCCGCGGCAACGCCTTCAACGAGGACATCCTCCTGGGCCTGCTGCGCGACGTGCTGGGCTTCGACGGCCTCATCAACTCCGACTCCCTCCAGATGGCCGCTCAGCAGGGCGTGGAGGACCTCGACCCGTATGAGCGGATGGTGCTGTTCGTCAAGGCCGGCTGCGACTGCGGCGTGATTGGCTTTGACGGCTTCAACGTCCAGCAGATGATGACTACGGGCGGCGCGACCGGCGGGGAGGAGGAGGCTCCTAATCCCTCCGAGCTGCTGGATCAGGCCCTGGCCGCCGGCGACCTGACCCGCGCCGACCTGGAGCGGGCCGCCGCCAACCGCCTGAAGCCCCAGGCTCAGAGCGGCAACCTGGATAACCCCTACCGCAACCTGGAGGAGAGCGTGAAGGCCGTCAACGACGTGACCCCCAACGTTCAGGCTCTGGCCGAGCAGACCCACCTGAAGTCCGTGGTGCTGATGAAGAACAGCGAGAACACCCTGCCCCTGAAGGACACCGGCAAGAAGATCTATGTCCAGGGCTATAACCAGAAGGACGACGCCGACGTCAGCGGCATCATCGCCGCCCTGGAGGCCGAGGGCTTCACCGTGGTGGAGGACTACGAGGACGCCGACATCGCCTACCTGCGGGTGACTCCCACCATCGTGGGCACCGGCTCCAGCCAGCTGGCCATTCTGGACCTGGCTGAGGACGTGGAGACCCCCGTCTACGACAACAACGCCAAGCGCACCGATGAGACCGCCAGCGTCACCACCGTCGCCAGCATGAAGAACTTCAAGAAGGTGGCGGACGCCGTCCACGCCAACGGCGGCAAGGTCATCGGTGAGATCAACGCCTCCAACGCCTGGATTCTGAGCAATATGGAGCCCTACTGCGACGCCCTGCTGGGCACCTTCAGCACCAGCGACAGCGCCATCGCCCAGGTGGCGGCCGGCAAGTACGCCCCCACCGGCAAGCTGCCCATCACCATGGTGGCCGACGCCTCCGTCATCGCCCTGGTGGAGACCGACCTGGACGGCGAGATCTGGGACGTGTGCGTCTCCCCCAACGACGTGCCCGGCTACGCCAAGGATCAGCACATGAGCGCCGACGTGCTGGCCGGCTCCCCCTCCGGCTCTTACGCCTATAAGGACGCCGACGGCAATTCCTACGTCTCCGGCTTTGGCCTGAGCTACTAATTCAACTTTGTCCGGCGGTATACCGGGCAATTCCCATGGGAACGGCCTCTGGTCACAGGGGCCGTCCCATGCGGTCATCCGCTGATTTCCGGCGTCTGCGCCGGAGTTAGTATATTTCACCATGAAAGAAGGAACTTTGTCATGAAAAAGATCTCTTGCCTGTGCCTCATGCTGTGCCTGTCGCTGCTGCTTTGCAGCTGCGGCGCCCCCGCCGGCGATGCCGGAACAAGCACGCCCCCCGCCAACGCCTCCGAGCCCGCCGAGGCCACGCCCACCCCCGACGCCTCCACTCCCGAGCCCACCCAGGCCCCCGACAACTCCGGCGAGGAGCCCGGCGGCGCCGACCCCGTCGTCCAGGAAGGCCCCACCGGCCTCGACTTCGGCAGCGACGTGCTGGCGATGGTGGGCGAGTGGGTTTTGTCCGAGGTGTATGTGGACGGCGAGCTGAAAACCCCCGTGGAAAACGCCATCTCCCTGCGGATCACCGAGGAGCTGGACCCCTCCGAGCTGGTTGACGGCCCGGCCTATATCCACAACCAGGTGTATAACCTGACCGGCTACCTGACCTTCGGCGTGGAGGACATCGCCAGCACCCTGGCGGCGGACGACGTCGAGGAGTTCAAGGGCTCCACCAGCTGGGAGGACTTCCCCCAGGGCAAGGTGGTCGCGGAGGGCGAGTTCTATGAGCAGCCCGGCCCCGCCACCATGCGCTTTAAGGACATCGACGATTACGGCCTGTTCCTGGACCAGATCGCCGGCGTTGCCGACCTGGACACCACGGAAAAGACCCTGATTATCGGCATGAACGGCGATGGCCAGCTGCTCCTGGGCTACAGCGAGGAGCACATCGAGCGCCCGGGCACCCAGGGCGAGTGGGTCTACTGCCTGGTCTTTGACAAGTAAGGACACTGTTATCCCCGCATTCTTCGATCACATCCGATCTTCCCAGCCTGACAGGCGGCACGCCGCCTGTCAGGCTGCCGAAAGGAGCATTTTATGAATACGCACAAAAAAGCACCCGGATACTTTGTATCCCTTTTTGCCTGCGTGCTGGCGGTCGTCTCCGCAATCTGCTACGGGGTGCTGTTCCAGAAGATTGAGTACAAGGAACCTGTGTTTGACGTGCGCATCTGCGTCATTTTGGCGGTGGCCGGCGTCGCCGCTGCCGTGTTGCTGCTGGTCAATGAGCGCACCGCCGGCTTTGCCCCCGCCGTCCTCTGCCTGGGCAGCGGCATCGCCGTCATGATGTTTGTGAAAATGGTCGTCTGGCCGGTGGCGGACACGGTCTACGGCATCGAGCCGTTCCCCCAGTTTACGCAGCTCGTGACCTGCGCCGTGCTGCTCGTGGCCACCCTGGTAGCTTCCGAGATCGTGCTGTATATGAAGAAGTACCAATCCACTTGATGGAAACAACTCGCAGAGAGGAGCGATTCAATGAGAGCCTCGAAGAAAAGGCTGCTTAAGAAGATATTTGCCAATATCTCCATTGGGCTGCTGATCCTGACCTACTTCGGCAGCAGCATCGCCGGGCAGTTTTCCGGGCAGATCAACAGCTTTTTGGGAGTGTCCACCTCCAAGATCGTGACCACAGACGGATCGTCCCAGGACACGGGTGAATATCCGCGCTATTATGAGTCCGCCTTCCAATCCGTGGCGGAGCTGAAGGCCGCCGGTCTGGCCAAGGCCGAAGAGGTGGAGGCCGAGGGCGCGGTCCTGCTGAAAAACAACGGCCTGCTGCCCCTGAAGGGGACAGAGGTCTCCCTGTTCGGCGCCACCGCCTCTTCCCCGGTCTACGGCGGCACCGGCTCCGGCGCGGTGGACACCGCCGACGCGCCCTCCTATGTGGACGCGATGGAGCGCAGCGGCCTGACCGTCACCAACACGGATCTGCTGGACTGGTACAAGCAGAAGGAATACGGCCGGGATTTCTCCGCTAGCGGCGAGGAGATCAACGAGGCCAAGTGGAGCGGCATTGAGAAGAGCGGCGCCACCTACGGCCAGGGCGAGGTCGCCATTTTTGTGGTGGGCCGCGTGGGCGGCGAGGCCAACGACCTCAAGAGCGTCAACCATGTGGACGGCGGCTATAACCCCATCGGCGCCGACGTGGATCAGAATTCCGACTACCTCATGCTCAACAAAAACGAGCTGGGAATCCTCGCCGGTCTGAAGGGCCTCAAGGACGAGGGGAAGATCAGCGGCATCGTGGTGCTGATTAACAGCGCCAACCCCATTTCCGCCGCCTTCCTAAACGACGAGGAATACGGCGTCGACGCCGCGCTGTGGATCGGCTCGGTGGGCCAGAGCGGCCTGTATGCCGTGGGCGGCATACTCAGCGGCAGCGTCAATCCCTCCGGCAGCCTCCCGGACACCTGGTGGACCAACAACTACCTGAACCCCGCCGTCGCCAATTTCGGCTCCTACACCTATACCAACGCGGGGGATTACAGCTTTGCCTCCAGCCCCTCCAAGTTCACCAGCTACGTGGTCTATCAGGAGGGCATCTATTTGGGCTACCGCTATACGGAGACGCGGTATGAGGACGCCGTCCTGGGCTCCGGCAACGCGGGCGCCTACCATTATCCGGACGTGGTGGCCTACCCCTTCGGCTATGGGCTGAGCTACACCAGCTTCAGCATCGACGACATGCAGGTGTCCAAGCAGGGGAGCGGCTCGGAGACGGAATACGTCGTGACCGCCGTTGTGACGAACACCGGGGACACCGCCGGCAAGAAGGCCGTGCAGGTGTATGTCCAGAAGCCGTACACCGACTATGACCGCCAGAACCAGATCGAAAAGGCGTCGGTGGAGCTGGCCGGCTACGGCAAGACCGGAATGCTTGCCCCGGGCGAGAGCGAGACGGTAACCGTCACCATCCCCGAGTATTTCCTCACCAGCTACGACGCCCTTGGCTCCGGCGCGTTTATTCTGGAGGACGGCACCTATTACCTCACCGCGGCCTCCGACAGCCACGAAGCCATCAACAACATCCTGGCCGCAAAGGGCAAGACCACCGCGGACGGCATGACCGGAGAGGGCAATGCCGCGCTGGTCTACAGCACGGACTACGCCTTTGACGCCGGGACCTACGCCAAGGCCTACGGCACCGGCAGCGATGTCGCCAGCCTCTTCGCCTCCGCGGACATCAACCGCTACGAGGGCAGGGGGGACAACCAGGTCACCTACCTCTCCCGCAGCGACTGGGAGGGCACTTTGATGCTCTGGGCCGACCAGGATGAGGACGGCCAGAACGACAGCTATGTCAAGCTGTCCATGACGGATCAGATGTATCAGGACGCCATTCTGGACGGGGCGGACATCCCCGCCGACGACGGCCAGTGGCCGGTGATGGGCTCCTCGGAAACCAGCTACACCCTGATCGAGCTGATGAAGGACGACGCGGGCGGCGTCCTGGACTACAACGACCCCAAATGGGACGCCCTGCTGGACCAGCTGACCTACGAGGATATGGCGCGCCTCTGCGCGGTGGGCCTGCGCATGACCGTCTCACTGGAATCGGTGGGCAAGCCGGAAACGCTGGATCACAACGGCCCCTCCGGCGTGACGCAGAAGTATTCCGCCGGACCCAACGGCTATGCCAACCAGACCGGCGACCCCGATAAGGAGCTCACCGGGACCTGCTATCCCTGCAACGGCATCATCGCCGCCACCATGAACGACAAGCTGGTGCAGGAGGTGGGCGAGCTGATCGGTGAGGACGCCATGTGGGCCGGGTATGCCGGCTTCTACGGCAGCGGCCTGAACATCCACCGCACCCCCTACGCGGGCCGGGTATTCGAGTATTACTCGGAGGACGGCACCCTGACCGGCCTCATCGACACATATGAGACCATGGGAATCCAGTCCAAGGGCGTGTATGTATACAATAAGCACTTCGCCCTGAACGATCAGGAGCTTCAGCGGCAGGGGCTGGGCACCTGGTGCAATGAGCAGGCCATGCGCGAGATCTACCTGCGCGCCTTTGAGCTGCCCATCGTGAACGCGGACGCGAAATGCGTGATGACGGCCTTCAACCGCATCGGCGCGGTGTGGTCCGGCGCCTGTGAGCCGCTGCTCACCGGCTGGCTGCGCGGCGAGGCCGGCATGACCGGCTTTGCCGTGACCGACATGTATGAGGGCGATTATATGAGCAAGCCCCACGAGGTGCTGGCCGGCAACGATATCCCCGACAACTTCCCCGGCACCACCGGCACGGTTACGACGGGCGCGTCCACGGATAACCTGGGCTTTGAATTCGCGGACTACGGCCCCAACGGCGCGACCCCCAACGCGCAGGTGGCGCGGGCCCTGCGGGAATCCTCTCACAGGGTTCTGTATACCGTGCTTCACTCCCGCGGCATGGACGGCATCGGAAGCAATACCAGGATCGTATCGGTCACTCCCTTCTGGCAGACGGCGCTCACCGGGGCGCAGATCGCGTTCGCCCTGCTGAGCGTAGTGTCGGTGGTGCTGCTGGCCGCGGATATGATCCCCCGCAAAAAGGATTCCGCCCGATAAAAAGTCTTTCATTTCCTCTGCCTTCGCGGCAGAGAGGTTCTGAATCCTTGGAACATGATAAAGAGCCGCCCGCAGTGGTGGCTCTTTATCATAAAAAGAGAGGAGCAGATTAGGTTTGAGAAAAACGATCATACTAAACGCGGGCTGGAGCTTCACGGGGCCGGATGGGAACGCGGCGGCGGTGGATCTGCCCCACACCTGGAACAGCGTGGACGGCCAGGACGGGGGGAACGACTACTGGCGGGGGACCTGCGTCTATGAAAAGACCTTCCCCAGGCCGGATTTCGCCCCGGACCAGCGGGTTTACCTGGAATTCCAGGGGGTAAACGCCTCCGCCCGGGTGGAGCTGAACGGCTCGGAGGTGGGCGCCCACGACGGCGGCTACTCCACCTTCCGCTGGGATGTGACGGACCTGCTCCAGGCCGAAAACCGCCTTACCGTCCACGTGGACAACAGCCGCAACGACCGGGTGTACCCCCAGAAGGCGGACTTCACCTTCTACGGCGGCATCTACCGGGACGTGAGCCTCATCCTTGTGAACCAATGCCACTTCGACCTGGACGATTACGGAGGCCCCGGCCTCAAAGTGACCTCCACCGTCAATGGCTCCAACGGGCAGGTCCGGGTGGAGACGTTCCATCACGCGGAAAACGCCGCCGTCGCCGTCCGCCTGCTGGACGGCGACGGCAGGGCCGTGGCCGAGGGCACGGGGACGGACTGCACCCTGTCCATCTCCAAGGTCCGGCTGTGGGACGGGGTGAAGGACCCCTACCTCTACACCTGCGAGGCGGAGCTGACAGTGGACGGCAGTGTGGTGGACCGGATCAGCACCCGGTTCGGGGTGCGCACCTTCTCAGTGGACCCCCAGAAGGGTTTCTTCCTCAACGGCCGGCCCTATCCCCTCCACGGCGTGTCCCGCCACCAGGACTGGAAGGGCATCGGCAACGCCCTCACCCGCAAGCACCACGACGCCGACATGGCCATGATCCGGGAGGTGGGGGCCAACACCATCCGGCTGGCCCACTACCAGCACGACCAGTATTTCTATGACCTGTGCGACCAGTACGGCATGGTGGTGTGGGCGGAGATCCCCTATATCTCCGAGCACATGCCCAACGGCAGGGACAACACCTTGTCCCAGGCAAAGGAATTGGTGATTCAGAACTACAACCACCCCTCCATCGTGGTGTGGGGCGTGTCCAACGAGATCACCATATCCACAAAAGACAAGGCGGACATGCTGGACAATCACCGGGCGCTCAACGACCTGTACCATGAGCTGGACCCCAGCCGACTCACCACCCTGGCCTGCTACGCCATGTGCGGGCCCTTCAACCGCTCCGCCCACATCACCGATGTGGTGAGCTGGAATTTGTACCTGGGCTGGTATGTGCCGGGGCTGTTTCTCAACGACCTGTGGATGGATTTTTTCCATCTGCGCTATCCCAACCGGGCGCTGGGCTACTCGGAGTACGGCTGCGAGGCCATGCCCAACCTCCACTCCTCCAAGCCCCGCCGGGGAGACCACACCGAGGAATATCAGTGCGTTTACAACGAATATATGCTGAACTGCTTCGCCAAGCACCCCTACCTGTGGGCCACTCACCTGTGGAATATGTTCGACTTCGCCGCCGACGCCCGGGACCAGGGGGGCGAGCCGGGGATGAACCACAAGGGCATTGTCACCTTCGACCGGAAGATCAAAAA
>ERZ779629.196-NODE-196-length-27221-cov-32.279283_pt1 | contig 27221 bp, 20 predicted proteins | sample MGYA00514192_ERZ779629 | MGnify/ENA primary metagenome ERZ779629 (study PRJEB29562, sample SAMEA4376709) | mouse gut metagenome | isolation source: Cecum | study: EMG produced TPA metagenomics assembly of the A DSS colitis mouse model was used to assess the... | reverse complement strand
TTAGCTTTTATCTATTTCGCACTTATTGTCGATGCCCTTATGTGAACAGACCCTAGCTATCTTTTACTTCTAATTTCATTTCTGCTATATCTTCTTTTGACAATATACCAGTAAATCCATCCAAAATATGATAATAGCTAAATCCTGTATCTTTACAAGTTAGTTCATAGCAGTAATAAAATCTATTAGGGTCATTCATGACAAGAGCCTTAGTGATAAATCTATAAGTTCTAGCAAGTTCAATACAATGATTTTTTAATTCTTCTGTCATTTCTAAATGTACCATTCCTTCATCTATAAATTGTTGTTTTGTCACTTTACTTATCCTCCTTTTCATCAAAAGGTAATTGCACCCAATGAAACCCCCTTGATTTTCTTGTTGGATTATTTACAGCTCTTAGAATACAAGTTTTACTTGTTAATCTCATTTCCTTTGTTGCGGCTGGAATACTATCATATTCAATCCCTGTTTCTACACAAATAACTGGCCTATCAAGACGTATTTCTATATTGCTATCAGGAACCCAATCAGAACCATAAGTATTATAACCTTTATCTGGATTCCATGTTTCATATTTTGTAATTAAATCACGCTCTAATTTCTTTGATTCTTCCTTTGTTAATCCATCTTTTATTAGATTATGTTCAAAATGTTGCCAACCATACTTTAGAATATCATTGTAAAACCTTTCCTGATTTGAATATCCCTTGCCGCCCTAAAATCTGTCTGATAAACAAAGGCCAGTCTATCCAATGTACCTCTTTCCATTCACTTTGTTAACATGTTCATAAACTTTGTATTTCTTAGGATTCATAATCCTAACCTCCTTATATTTTTTTCCTTTTTCAAGGACATAATATAACGTGATTTGTAACATCAAGAATAAAAAATTTTATCCTGTTGATTTGAAATTTTTTTGGCACTTACTAATTATAGTGTTGTGCGGTGACTGATTTCTTACTTGCTAAACTGTATAATTCCTTATTCCTCAAAATAATTGTTTAGTTAGCTATATATCCAAAATTCTCCTATAAAATAAGAAGCTATTAGGAGAATTTTGGATATATAGCTAAACCAGCGTTTACATTGTAAAGTGTTCTATTTTCTAGTTTTACATCAATCTCATTAGTCACCTTATAATCCTTACTGCCGCAGTAGTCACCTAATACGCCTAGCCGCCATTTTAATCCCTGGTAACGACCTTGTCACTTGCGCCTAGGGTTACACCCTGCCTAGCCCATGAACGCCCCCTAGCGGCTCCCTAGGCCCTGGGGGGGATAGTTACGGGAAAATACCCTTGCTCTCTGCTGGCCTAGGCTTTTTCGGCGGATTTTCCGACCGCAACCAAAACACGGCGGAAACGGCGGCTTGCGGCGGCGGCGGTGGTCTGCTGGTATTATCTACACAACAACGCACAAGGGCCATTATAGCGGCCCTTGTGCGTTGTTGTGGCTCATGCTCCCAGTAGCTTGTAAAATGTCGTGCGCTTTGTCCCTGTCAACTCCATAGCCTTTGTAGCGGTGATTTGGAATGTTATAAACAAGAATAACAATTTAATCATATTTTGCTATATCCCCCTGCCTCGATAACCGAGATAGGGGGGTATTTTTGTGTTATTCTGAATTTACCACTTGACAATGTTGCAGTGAGCAGCCAGCGCCCGGTGAAGTGTGCGCGGAGACAGAACCCTCAGGGCATCTAAAGGCGGAAAAGCTCTGAAGGTGCATCACGGCAAGCTTGCTGCGGCCTGGCTGGAGAAGAACAGGGAGAAGATGGAGGTGTTCTTCCTGCCTCCCTATGCACCGGAATACAACCCTGATGAATATTTGAATCACGCTTTGAAAATTTCCGTTCACTCGGGACAGCTGCCCTATACCGCGGAAGATATTTCCCACAAAATCCAGTCATTTATGCGCAGATTACAGCATCATTCCTCTGCTGTTTCTAGTTTCTTCCTCCATCCGTCGCCTTCCTGTTTTTGCCCGCAGAAGTAATATATCAATTTTGAAGAACAAATATCGCCAAGCGAGTGGCTGTCAGCCGACGGATTAAGAGGCTCCCTTTCATTTTCCTTAACGCCGGAGCCCAGGCTTTCCATGTCAACTGCCCCAGGCGGAAAATCCACGGCAATAGACGGCATATACGTTCATAATGCAAATCCGCTATCCGGTTCGCTGTCATTCAGCTATCAGGGATTCGGCGTATCCGTTTCCAGCGGTATGCTACAGGATTCCATCGCTGATACGAAACGGATTGAATACACAAGAGTTGAATAAATGAGTAAAACAGCGTTGACGGGTTGTGCCCGTCAACGCTGCTTTGTCCATAGGCAGTTCGATTTTGCCGGTACGCATTGCCAAATAAACCGCGGTGCGGACCGGTCCGCCCCTCACCGCCTCCAGCCCGCCATGGTCCCCAGCCCCCGGAGAAAATGGCCGTTGGCCATCTCCAGCAGCCCCCGGGCCATCCCCTCGCCCACCCGGCCGCCAGTGTTGATCACCACCGCCCGCATAGGGCAGTTGACCGCGTCGTTCATCATCATCCGGTATCCGGGGTCAGCCGGGTCCCGCGTGCCGCAGACCCGGCTGATGACCCACCGGGAGATGTGGTACTGCAGCCGCATCACCAGGGAGTCCTCCATCATCTCCGCGCAGGTGCTGTCCATGGTAAACTGTCCCTTCTTCGGGGCGAGCTCTTGGGGGACGGGGCCGCCCATGGCCCGCTCCCAGTCCGCCCTGGGGGGCGGCCCGGAGGGGGCCTCGTACCAGCTCCCCGCCTGCCACGCCGGGGCGGGCACATCCTCCCCCTCCACCGCCATGGTCCCCTCCAGCCGGATGTCCCGGCTGGAGGCGCCCAGCTGGATCCCGTAGGTCCCGCCGGGGACCCGCCAGCCGCCGTCCCACAGGCGGAAGGCCCGGTCGTCCAGGGTGAATGCAGCCCGGCGGCTCTCGCCGGGGGCCAGCTCCAGCCGGACAAACCCCTGCAGCTCCCGGACCGGCCGGTGGGGGCCGGTCCGGGGCGGTGCCACGTAGAGCTGCACCACCTCCGCCCCGGCGGCGGGGCCCGTGTTGGTCACCAGGGCGGACACGGAGCGCCCTTCGATGACCAGGTCGCTGTAGGCGAAGGAGGTGTAGCTCAGCCCGTGTCCGAAGGGGAAGCGGACCGGCAGATCCGCCTTGTCGTAGTACCGGTACCCCACGTAGACGCTCTCCCGGTACTCTGGGTTCCGCGTCCCGAAGGTCTCCCGAGCGGGCAGGTCCGCCAGGGACAGGGGCCAGCTCTCCGCCAGCCGGCCGCCGGGGACGGCCCGGCCTGTGAGCAGGTTGGCCGCGGCCTGGCCCCCCGCCTGGCCAGGGAGGCCCATGTACAGGATGGCCCCCACCCGGTCCGCCCAGGGCGTCTCCACCGGGCTGCCCGCCAGCAGGACCACCACCGTGCGGGGATTGGCCGCCGCCACCGCCTCAATGAGGGTGTTGTACCCCTCCGGCAGGGAGAGGTGGGGCCGGTCGAGGCCCTCGGACTCCCAGCTCTCCGGCAGGCCCGCCGCCACCACCGCCGTCCGGGCCTCCCTGGCGGCCTGAACCGCCCGGTCCAGCTCCTCCGCCGTCACCCGGCCCTCCCGGTCGCCGCAGGGGACCCAGGGCGCCGCCGGCAGGGCGCCGGTGAGGGTGGTGAGACGGGTGGGGTTGATGTGGCTGCTGCCGGCGCCCTGGTAGCGAGGGTGCCGGGCCATGTAGCCGATGAGCACCATGCCCTCCGGCGGGGCGGGAAGCAGGCCCCCGTCGTTTTTCAGCAGCACCGCCCCCCGCTCCGCCGCCAGGCAGGCGAGGCGGTGGTGGGCGTCCAGATCCGCCTCCGGTGCGGCGGGGGCGGTCTCCAGGGCCATGCGCAGCACCCTGGCCGCCGAGCGGTCCAGGTCCGCCTCCTCCAGAGCGCCGCCGGCCAGGGCCTCCAGGACGGCCCCCTCCATGTAGGACGAGCCGCCGGGCATGCTCAGATCACACCCCGCCCGGAGGGCCTCCACCCGGTCGTTCAGCCCGCCCCAGTCGGTGACCACCAGCCCGTCGAAGCCCCACTCCTCCCGCAGGATGCCGGTGAGCAGGGGGTGGTGGTCGCTGCAGTGGATGCCATTGAGCTTGTTGTAGGCGCTCATTACCGCCCCGGGCCGGGCCTCCTTCACCGCCCGCTCGAAGGCGGACAGGTAGATCTCCCGCAGGGCCCGCTCATCCACCCGGCTGTCGCCGTTGTTGCGCTTGTACTCCTGGCTGTTGGCGGCGAAGTGCTTCAGGCACGAGCGCACCCCCGTCTCCTGCTGTCCCCGGACGAAGGCCGCCGCCAGGACCCCGGACAGGCAGGGGTCCTCGGACAGGTACTCGAAATTCCGGCCGCAGCGGGGGTCCCGCTTGATGTTGCACCCCGGCCCCAGCACCAGCTTCACCCCGGCCGCCGCAGCCTCCAGGCCGATGGCCCGGCCCACGTCGGCGCAGAGCGCCGGGTCCCAGGCGGCGGCAGCGGTGACGGCGGCGGGGAAGCAGGTGGCGGGCAGGGAATCGTGGACTCCCGCGTCCCCCTCCTGTATGCGCAGGCCGTGGGGGCCGTCGGCCATGCGGAAGGCGGGCACGCCCAGCCGCTCCACCGCCCGGCTGTGCCAGAAGTCCGCACCGGCGCACAGACGGAGCTTCTCCAGCGGCGTCATGGCCGCCAGAAGAGCGGGGATGTCCTTGGGGGCGGCGGGGGCGGGGCGCTCCGCCCTGCCCCGGAACGGGCGATTGAGGCTGAAATGGATGTGAATGCCCATAGAAGACTCCTTTCCTGGTGGCGGAAATAGAAAACGCCCCCGGCCGGAGACCAGCCGGGGGCAGGGAAACACGTCACATAAATTTCCGCATGGTGTCGGTGGCGGTGTCCGGATTGGCGCTGACGGTGACGGTGATCTTCAGGTTCAGGGGGGAGCTGAAGCCGTCCAGCCAGTTGAGGAACTGGCCCACCTGGCGCTCGTCGTTGCTGCGGGCGACCTTGCACAGGTTGTCGATGAAGACGTGGGAAATATCGTAATTGCCGGCGTACAGGCCGCAGATAAAGCCCCGCAGGGTCTCAAAGCTGTCGATAGAGAACTCGGAGGCGTCGATCATGCGGGTCTGGTGGCGCAGGTTGAAGCTCATATTGCGGGTGGGCTCGATGCACACCATGCACCCGACATCGTGCTCCGCGGCGTTCTCCATCAGCTCGATGAGCTGCTTTGTCTTGCCCTCACCCGAGCCGCTCATGATCAGTCTAACCATATGAAATCACTCCTTTACTGCATTTGGTGGACTCATGATGGTTATAGGATAGCACAAGCGGGGGAAAAACACAACGGGAAAAACAGAGTTTTTATAAAAAGTTCACAGCTTTTTCCAGCCCTCACCCGCCGCACAGGGCGCGCAGCAGGGCCTCCAGCCACCGATGGCGGCCTCCAAGGGCCTCCGCCAGGGCCTGGCGGATCATCTCCCGGGTTTCCGGGGATAGGGGGCCGGCCTCCGGCAGCTGGATGGCGGTCTGCCCCTGGACGGCCCGGCCGATGGCCAGGGGCGCCTCCGCCACGCCCCCCAGGGCGATCTGGGAGGCGGCCACCACCCCGCCGGCGCCGTAGACGGCGTAGACGATGCCCCCCAGTCCCAGCCAGCCGAAGGCAAAGCCGCCGGCGGCCACCACCCCCGCCGCTATGCCCCCCGCAGACAGCACCCCCGCCGCCAGGCAGCCCAGGGCCAGCACACCTAGGGCCAGCACGCCGAAGGAGAGCACTCCCACAGAAAAAATGCCCGCCGACACCAGCCCCACCGCCACGTTGCCCACGGCGATGATCCCCTTGGCCCGGACCAGACTGTTGTTTTTCAGGTGGATATGGACCAGAGGCAGGCCCCAAAGGGTCCGCTCGCTCTTATACTCGTACTCCCAGAGGGAGGGGTGGTAGTAGTTGTTGATGACGGTCTGTCCCCCGCCGGGAGGACTGCCGGTGCCGGGATCGCGGCCCAGGACCAGATGGTCCAGGGTCACGCCGAAATACCGGGCCAGGGCGGCCAGGTTGTCCATGTCTGGCCGGGACGCGCCGCTCTCCCACTTCTGCACCGCCTGGCGGGTGACGCCCACCACCTCCGCCAGGTCCTCCTGACTCAGCCCTCGCTCCCGGCGCAGGCGGTTGAGCCGGTCCTGAAATTGTGTGTCCATTAAAAAGCCTCCTTTGGATTGGGATGGCCCCAGCCTAGCACAGGGGATGCCGCCGGTCCACCAAGAAGTGTGGAAAATTTGACAACCAGCGGTTGCAGCGCGCCATTTCCGTAAATTTTGACGCCCGACTGGAGGACGCGCCCCATCGGCCCCGCCCCCTGTGGACTGGTTTTCAGGCGCTTCAACTATAACACAGCCCGGCGGAAAAGTCCACCGGGCGGGTCGCGGAGGGTCCCCCTCCCGTTTTTTCATTTGTTTCTCCAAATCCCCCGGGGAAATTATTAAAAATTTATGAAGTTATTTACGGATTGCCCATTGCTTTTAAGGTAAAACCTGTTATACTAGTAATATCTGTGCTTATGCCTACTGATTACCGATTTTTTCGGTATGAAGTGTTCCGGCCTGGGTAAACTGTACCTGGACGGCCGATATATTAACAAAGAGGTGCAATTCTTTGACCAAGTATATTGTCGAGGGCGGACGGCCCTTGTTTGGAGAGATTCATATCAGCGGCGCAAAGAACGCCGCCGTCGCCATTATCCCCGCAGCCCTGATGGTCAACGGCCCCTGCCGCATTGAGAACATGCCCCGGATCAGCGACGTGTCGCTGCTGCTGGGCATTCTCCAGGATCTGGGCGCAAAGGTGCGTTATGTAAACCCCCATACGGTGGAGATCGACAGCTCCTCCCTGCGCAACGGCCGGGTGCCCTACGAGTCCGCCCGGCGCTGCCGCGCGTCCTACTATATGCTGGGGGCCCTGCTGGGCCGCTTCGGCGCGGCGGACGTGGCCCTGCCCGGCGGGTGCGATTTCGGCAGCACCCGGCCCATCGACCAGCATCTGAAGGGTTTTCGCGCCCTGGGGGCCCAGGTGGACACCCAGAGCGGCTTTGTCATGGCCGAGGCCGCCGGCGGCCGGCTGAAGGGGGCCAACATCTTCCTGGACAAGTCCTCTGTGGGGGCCACCATCAACATTATGCTCTCCGCCGCCATGGCCGAGGGCATGACCGTCATTGAAAACGCCGCCAAGGAGCCCCACATCGTGGACGTGGCCAACTTCCTCAACTCCATGGGGGCCAACATCATGGGCGCGGGCACCGACGTCATCAAGGTCCGGGGGGTCAGCATTCTGCGGGGCGGGAGCTACTCCATCATCCCCGACCAGATCGAGGCGGGCACCTACATGGCCGCCGTGGCGGCCTGCGGCGGCGAGGTGAAGCTGTGCAACATCATCCCCAAACACATGGACTGCATCTCTGCCAAGCTGTGCGAGATGGGGGTGGAGATCCACGAGGTGGACGACAGCCTGCTGGTCAGCCGCATCGGCCCCCTGGTGCGCGCCAACATCAAGACCATGCCCTACCCCGGCTTCCCCACGGACATGCAGCCCCAGATCGCCGCGGCCCTGTGCCTGGCCCAGGGCACCAGCATCATCACTGACAGCGTGTGGAACACCCGCTTCCGCTATACCGACGAGTTCAAGCGCATGGGCGCGCAGATTCAGGTGGACGGCAACCTGGCCATCATCGAGGGTGTGGAGCGCCTGACGGGGGCCCAGCTGGAGGCCTGCGACCTGCGGGCCGGGGCGGCCATGCTCATCGCCGCCCTGGCGGCCCACGGCATCAGCCAGATCACCAACGTCCAGTACATTGAGCGCGGCTATGAGGACGTGATCGGGAAGATTCGCGGCGTGGGCGGCCGCATCCGCGCGGTGGAGATCACCGAGGAGGAGGAGCTGGCTGTCGGGAGCGCGGGCTGAGTCCAGAATACCGGCATCCCCCAGGAGCGGCGCTCCCAGGGGATGCTTTCGCATGCCCCAATCAACGACCAGGGAGGCGTCTATGACCACATTTCAGACCCTTGCCAGCGGCTCCGGCGGCAACGCCGCCCTCCTCTCCCACCGGGAGACCCGCCTGCTCATCGACATGGGCATCTCCTGCCGCCGGGTCTGCCAGGGGCTGGCCCAGGCGGGGGTGCGGCCCGAGGAGCTGGCGGGGGTGGTGATCACCCACGAGCACAGCGACCACATCGGCGGGCTGGCCACCTACATAAAGAAGTACCGCACCCCCATCTTCTGCACGCCGGGGACGGGCCGCCAGCTGGCCTATCGGCTGGCGGGTGTGGAGGATCTGCTGCGCCCGGTCCCCCTGGGCGAGACTGTGGAGGCGGGGGCGGCGGCGCTGACCCTGCTGCCCACCAGCCACGACTGCAGCGAGAGCGCCGCCCTGCACCTGTCCCTGCCCGACGGCCAGGTGGGCTACCTCACGGACACGGGGTATATCCCCGAGGAGACCGGCCGGGCCCTGCTGGGGGCGGAGCTGCTGGTGCTGGAGAGCAACCACGACGTGGACATGCTCCTCTCCGGTCCCTACCCCTACGCCCTCAAGCAGCGGGTGCTGGGCCCCTGCGGCCACCTGAGCAACGCCGACGCCGCCCGCTACGCCGCCGCCAGCGCCCGGGCCGGGACCCGCACGGTGCTGCTGGCCCACCTGAGCCGGGAGAACAACACCCCGGCCCTCGCCCTGCGCACGGCGGAGGCCGCCCTGGCGGGGACCGGCTGCCGCCTGTCCGCCGCGCCCTGGAACACTGCCGGCGAATGTATTTCCCTGGAGGGCGCGCCATGCAGAGGGTGAGCGTGATCTGCGTGGGGAAGCTGAAGGAGCGGTTCTACATTGAGGCGGCGGCGGAGTACTGCAAGCGCCTGAGCCGCTGCTGCAAGCTGGAGCTGGTGGAGCTGCCGGAGCAGCGCCTGCCGGAGAACCCCTCCCCGGCGGAGATCGAGCGGGCCCTGGCCAGGGAGGCGGAGGCCATCCGCTCCAGGCTGCCCGCCGGCGCCGCCGTGGCGGCCCTGTGCGTGGAGGGGAAGCTCCGCTCCAGCGAGGAGCTGGCCGGTCTGCTGGCCCGGGAGGAGGCGGGGCTGGCCTTCGTCATCGGCGGGTCCTGCGGCCTCCATCCCTCCGTCAAGGCCCTGGCCAAGGAGCGGCTGAGCATGTCCCCCATGACCTTCCCCCACCATCTGGCCCGGGTGATGCTGCTGGAGCAGATTTACCGGGGCTTCCAGATCCGGGGGGGCGGAAAGTACCACAAATAGAGAGACCGCGGGGCTGTCTTCCGGACGGCCCCGCGGTCTCTCTATTTTCTACCCCAGGTGGGCCAGCTGCTCGATCCCTATGGCGCACACCATGGCCCCCGCCTCCGAGTGGATTCCGTGGGCCTTATTGACCGCGTCCATCACCTGGTTGCGGATGTCCTTGGGGACTACGATGAAGATGATCTCCTTCTCCGCCTGGAGGGTGGTGATGCCCCGCGACTGGGCGAAGCTCTCGTCGCCGGTCCAGCGGGCGCGGATGATGGTGCCGCCCCTGGCCCCCGCCTTCCGGGCGGTGTCCATGACGGTCTCGGTAAAGCCCTGGTTGACGGTCACCAGGATGAGGCTGTTTTTCTGCTGCTTCTCCATGCTATCGTCCTCCCTGTCCCTCTCGCTTCTGGTCATCAGCCCCACAAAGGCCGCCACCAGATTGTTCACCGCCGTCAGCGGCAGACTGAAGGCGATGCCCCTGCCGGGGACCGCCCCCCGCAGCTCGTCGTCCAGCCGGTCCAGCAGGGCGCTGGCGGCAGAGGCGGCGGCGGTGCTGATGAGAATATCCTTCTCCGAGCTGCCCAGGCCCAGGATGTCCATGATCTCCGACGTGGCCGTGCCGGCGCCCTCGCAGCGCAGGTTGACGAACACCTGGTTTTCCCTGTAGAGCTTGTTGAGCTTGTTGCCGCTGCCCCGCTCCACGATGGATATGAGCAGCGCCATGCGCTCCGGCTGTTTTCCCGCCATGGCGTCACCTCCTCAGTCGTAGTAGAGGACGCAGTCCTCCGCCTTGGCCAGCTCCGCGCGCAGCGCGTCGTCCGCCAGCCGCTTCTTCACCCGGCCCGCCAGCCCCAGCAGCTGGATGGTCACCAGGGGCGTCATGGCCACCAGGGCCACCAGGCCGAAGGCATCGGTCATCAGATTTCCCCCCGCCGCCTCGCAGGCCCCCATGGCAAAGGGGAGCAGGAAGGTGGCGGTCATGGGCCCCGATGCCACACCGCCGGCGTCGAAGGCCACGCCGGTGAACAGCTGGGGCACGAAGAAAGTCAGCGCCAGGGAGACGGCGTAGCCGGGGATGAGGAACCACAGGATGGAGATCCCCGTCAGCACCCGCAGCATGGCGATGCCGATGGAGACCGCCACGCCGATAGCCAGCCCCTGCTTCATGGCCCCCTGGGAGATGGAGCCCATGGAGACCTCCTCCACCTGCTTGACCAGCACATGGACCGCCGGCTCGGCGCCCACGATGAAATATCCCATGAGCATCCCAATGGGGATGAGCAGGAAGGGGGCCCCGCCGCCGGCGATGGCGGCCCCGATGAGCTGGCCGGCGGGCATGAAGCCCACATTGACCCCGGTGAGGAACATCACCAGTCCCACATATGTATAGATGAGGCCGCTGACAATCCGCAGCAGCTGGGTGCGCTTAAAGCGGCGGGTGAGCAGCTGGAAGAGCAGGAACATGGCGCAGATGGGCACCATGGCGGCGGCCACCTCCCCGGCGTAGTGGGGGATGGCGGCGGCAAACTCCCTGGCGGCGTCCCGGGTGGTGGCGATGTCCGGCAGGGCGGCGGGGGTGTAGCTGGCGGAGTCCGGGGCGTAGCAGACGCCCAGCACAAGCACCGACAGAACGGGCCCAATGCTGCACAGGGCCACCAGGCCGAAGCTGTCGCTGGTGGAGTTCTTATCGCTGCGCACCGAGGCCGCGCCCACGCCCAGGGCCATGATGAAGGGCACCGTAATGGGCCCCGTGGTGACGCCGCCGGAGTCAAAGGACACGGGGATGAAGTCGTTGGGCGTAAAGAGGATGGCCAGCGCGAAGGCCGCCAGATAAAAGACCACCAGCAGCCGCGACAGGGGAATTTTCAGCATGACGCGCAGCAGGGCGATCACCAGAAACAGTCCCACCCCGGCGGCCACAGTCAGAATCAGCACCTGGTTGGGGATGGCGGGCACCTGCTGGGCCAGCACCGTCAGATCCGGCTCGGCGATGGTGACGAGCATGCCCAGGGCGAAGGCGGTGAGCAGGGGGACGGACATGTGCCTGGCCCGGCTCATATAGGCGCCGATGCCGCCGCCCATGGGGGTCATGGACATGTCGACGCCCAGGGTGAAGACCCCCACCCCCACGATCAGCAGCAGCGACCCGAACAGAAACAGCACCAGCGCCCCCGGCGTCAGGGGCACCAGCGTGACGCTCAGCAGCAGCACGATGGCCGTGATGGGCAAAACGGAGGACAGGGACTCTCTGATTTTTTCCAGCAGCTGCGGATTGATGCGCACAGGGCGGCTCCTTTCTCATCCCGGAGGGGATGGCGCTCCAAAACACTTCCTCATCTGTCATTCTACAGGAGGCGTCCTCAAATGTACAGGGCTTTTCGCTTCTTAACAGTATTTTTACATCACGGGTCCCTGCGGAACACATGGATCCGGAAGTCCACCTGGCAGGACAGGGTCTCCAGGGCCGCCAGCCGTTTCGCCCCCTCCTCCGGCGTCTTCCAGTAGTAGGGCGTCATCTGAAACAGGGCGTGAATGTCCGCCTGACCGGGCAGGGAGATCCTGTCGGTCACCGGCACAATCCGCTCGTAGGCAAAGCCCTCGTAGGGGGTCTCCCGCTCCTCGTTGGGGTAGGGCCGGTCGTAGAGAACCTGCTTGAGCTCCCACAGGTGCCGGGCGGCGGGCACCACGTAGATATAGAAGCCGCCGGGGCGCAGCACGCGCCGGAACTCCTCGATGGCCAGGGGGAAAACACGTTCAGCAGCAGCTCCACGCTCCCGTCCGCCACCGGGAGGCGGTAGGCGGAGGCCACGGCAAACGCCACGTCCGGGTACCGCTTCGCCGCCTTCTGGAGGGAGAACTTGGAGATGTCGATCCCCGCCGTCCGGGGCTCCTTTCCCGCCCCCGCCAGCGCCTCGTGCACCCCGCCGGTGTAGTAGCCCTCCCCGCACCCGGCGTCCAGCACCACCGGCTCCGGCCCCGTCAGCTCCACCGCCAGCGCGGACAGCGTCTCCCGCAGGGGCCTGTACCACCCCCGCTCCAGAAACGCCCGCCGGGCGGCCACCATTCCCTTGTCGTCCCCTGGCGCTCTGGAGTGCTTCCGGTTCACCGGCAGCAGGTGGACGTATCCCTCCCGCGCCCGGTCAAAGCGGTGGCCCCCAGAGCAGGAGAGGCCCTGGTGAACCGCCGCGAGGGGCTGCCCGCAGAGGGGGCAGGAGAACAGCGACATAGAGGCTCCTTTCTTCGCGCGCGGCCCGCGCGAGCGTGACATTCTTCTGCGGAAAACCGCCCCTGCTCCTACTCCACCATCCTTGTTATATCGTTGATCCATCTCCTGCTGTGAAACCGCACCAGCCCTATGGGGCACTTGCAGATGTTCTCCGCCTGCATGGAGATGCACACCACCCAGGTGGGGGCCTGGAGCACCAAGGCGGCCACCGCCATGAGGGGGATGGCCACCAGCCAGAGGGGGGTGATGTCGATGATGGAGGCCATCTTCCCGTCGCCGCCGGCCCGGAGCACGCCGGTGATGTTGGTGATGTCGAAGGACCGCATGGGCATGAACAGGGCGTAAACCACCGCGAGGTAGACCGCCGCCTGGGTGGCGCCGGGGCTGAGCTTGAACAGAGGGAACAGCACCGGCCGGAAGAAGGTGGGCAGCAGGATCAGCAGCAAGACCATCACAAAGGCGCCGACGAACATGGACACCAGCAGCAGCGTCCAGCTGACGGAGAACACGTGCTCCTTATCCCGCCCCTGGCCGATCTCCTTGCCCACGATGACGGCGGCGGAGGCGGCGATGCCGAAGCAGACCACGGTGGAGAGCTTGTCGATGCTGCCGATGAGGGCGTAGGCCGCCAGCATGTCCTGGCTGTTGGCCATGTGGCCCATGATGACGGTGAGCATGGAGGTGCCGATGCTCCACATGGCCTCGTTGCACACCACGGGGGTGGAGTACTTCACGAACCCCCGCAGAATGCTCCGCCCCGGCCGCAGGATGCAGCCCCAGCGCAGGGGCAGCCGTTTGTTCCACAGGGCGAAGCCCGCCGCCACCGCGAATTCCACCACCCGGCTGGTGAAGGTCGCCACCGCCGCCCCGGTGATGCCCATCGCCGGCGCGCCGAACTTGCCGAAGATGAGCACGAAGTTGAGGAAGGTGTTCACACACATGGAGATGGCGAACAGCAGCATCCCAAAGGCCGGGTACTCCGTACTCCTCTGCACCCCGGCGTAGATGCTGCTGATGCCGTTGAAGATGTAGGAGAAGCCCACGATCTGGATATACCGCACCGCCAGCTCCACCAGCTGCCGGTTGGGCGTGATCAGCCCCAGCACCTGGGCGGGGAAGAGGAAGGTGGTCAGCGCGATGAGGGTGGAGAACCCTGTGACGGCGTACAGGGCCACCCCCATACACCGGTTGATGTTGTCCACATCTCCCCGGCCCCAGTACTGGCTGACCAGCACGGCCATCCCGCTCTGGAATCCGAAGATCACCACCTGGATGATAAAAATGGGCACGTTGGCCGCCGTCACCGCCGCCATCTCCGCGTTCCCCAGCAGCCCCACCATAAAGGTGTCCGCGAATCCCAGGGAGGTGGTGATCATATTTTGCAGGATGATCGGCAGTGAGAGGACCCACAGCCTGCGGTAAAAGCCGGGCTCCCGGCGGAGAGCACGGAACATACAGCATCAGCTCCTTTCTTCGCCGCCTCCGGGCGGCGAGGCAGCTGGACGGCCACAGGCCGCCCAGCTGCCCTTGCGCGCATAAAATAAAACCAAAAAATTGCCGGACCAAATCCCCCTCATTGCGCCGCACGGTCAAGGGGGCAGCGCTGTGGTCCCTGCCTCTGTCTGTCCGGCGCTCCTGGCAGAGGCCCCGTTCGGACCGGCGGTTCGCTTACGGCACATCCATCATACCACAATCCGCCGGTAATGCAACCCTTCAGGCCGGATCAGCCGCATAATTTTCTCCGCCCGCTGCCGCATACAGTTTTCTCCTGCATATTATTGACATGATCGGGGCGTACATGGTATTATGACACAGATTTTCCGATCTCTGCGGTGGAGCTGCTGGAGCAAGGCGGAAGAATTCCGGCATTGTGAAACAGCGCTTTCCAGAAATCTCCTCTGCACATGGAAAGCCGCTGCGGCAACTATGGCCGGATACCGGTCAGTATGGAGGACAGACATATGGAGTATGTAGGGGAACGTTTGAAGCGGACCGGGGAGGGCGCTCCGGCTGCCGGGGCCGGCGAGCAGCACGGCGGCATGCGCAGCGTTCAGAATCTGGAGGCCGTCATCAACGAGGGCCTTCGCGTCGCCCTGCTGGAGGAAACGCCGGATCAGTCCCTGGAGGTGCTGCTGGAGCATCTGGGGAAGGCGCTGAACGGGGAGCGGACGTATATATTCGAGCAGAACGAGGCCGGCGGCGACGACAACACCTACGAATGGGCGGCCGACGGGGTGGAGCCGGAAAAGGAGAGCCTCCAAAACGTCCCCCCGGAGGTGTGCGCAAGCTGGTACCGGAAGTTCAGCGTCGGCAAGCATATCGTCATTGAAAGCCTGGAGGATATTCGGGAGACGGACCCGCTTCAGTATGAGAACCTGAAGCGGCAGGGGGTTCACTCCCTGGTGGTGGTTCCCCTGTATGACGGCGAAAGGATCATCGGCTTTTACGGCGTGGACAATCCCCCCGTGCGGTCTCTGGAATACACGTCGAACATGCTCCAGACCGCGGCGTATTTTATTGTATCCTCCCTGAAGCGGCGCAACCTGGTCCGGGAGCTCCAAAAGCGGAGCTATAACGTGCTCCACGCCCTCAGCGTGGACTACCTGGGCATCTATGAGGTGAACTTCGACACGGGCGAGTGCAAGGTGTACCGCAGCAGCGAACGGCTGGGCATGGATTGGGCGGCCTGTTTTCAGGAGGGCTACGCGGCGGCTGTGGAGCGGTATATTGCCGCGTGCGTGGTCCCCCGGGACCAGGAGCGGCTCCGCACGGTGACAGAGAAGCGCTATGTGCTCGCCCGGCTCAGGAGCAAGAAAAAGTTCTCCGTCCGGTACCAGGTGAAGGACAGCGCCTGGGGGCTGAAGCATCTGGAGCTCCATTTTTCCGCCACGGAGGAGACGGCGGCGGAGAACTGCGCGATTTTCGCACTGCGGGACGTCAACGCCCTGGTGGAGCAGGAAGAGAAATACAAGCTGGAGGCACGGCGGAGTCTTGAGGACATTCTGGAGGGCGCCCGGACCGGAATCTGGACAATTGAGCTGGAGGACGGCTGCCCGCCGAGAATGTACGCGGACCGGACCATGCGGATCCTCCTGGGCGTGCCGGACGAAATCGGGCCGGAGGCGTGCTACCGGCACTGGTTTGCAGGCATTGAGCCGGACTATGTGGAGATGGTGGAGGAATCCGTACAGGAGATGCTGAAGAGCGGGCGCTCTGAGGTGGTGTACCCATGGAATCATCCGGAATTGGGAAAGATCTACGTCCGCTGCGGCGGCGTACCGGACAGGAGCTTCAAAAAAGCCGGCGTCAGCCTGAACGGATACCATCAGGACATCACGGAGACGATGGTGACGCGAAGGAAGCAGGAGCAGTCCATCATGGAGCTTCTGGAGCGGGTGCGGCAGGCGAACTCCACCAAAAGTGAATTTCTCTCCCACATGTCCCACGATCTGCGCACGCCGATCAACGGGATTCTGGGGATGCTGGCCATTCTGGAAAGGAGCCAGGACGACCCGGAGCGGCAGCGGGCGTGCCGGAAAAAGATCCGCGTGTCGACGGAGCATCTTCTGTCTCTGGTGAACGATGTGCTGCAGGTCAGCAAGCTGGAGAGCGGACGGCTTGCGGCGGTGGAGGAGCCCTTTGACCTCCATGACGCGCTGGAGGACTGCATCACGATTCTCTCCCCCCTGGCGGAGGAGCGGGGCATCCGGCTGGAGCTGGAGGACTCCGGGCTGCGGCACAGCAGGGTCATTGGAAACCCGCTGCATCTGAAGCAGATTCTGACGAACGTCATTGACAACGCGCTCCGCTATAACCGGCCCCACGGCGCGGTTTTTGTCCGGGCGGAGGAGGCCTCCTTCCAGGCGGGGACGGCGGAGTGCCGGTTTGTCGTCGAGGACACCGGCATCGGCATCGGGGAGGACTTCAAAGCGCACATCTTTGAGCCGTTCACACAGGAGCACCAGGGGGCGCGTACAAACTATAACGGCGTCGGGCTGGGCATGTCCATCGTCAAGAAGCTGGTCGACCAGATGAAGGGCGCGGTGGAGATCGACAGCCGTGTGGGCAGAGGAAGCGTGGTTCAGATTACGCTCCCCCTGCGGGCCGGCGAGGCGGAGAGCGGCGCATCCGCCGGCGAGGCTTGGAGCATGCCGGACAACATTGCCGGGATGCGGGTGCTTCTGGTGGAGGACAACGAGATCAACTGTGAAATTGTGGAGTACATTCTCCGGGGCGCGGGGGTGGAGGTCGTGACGGCCAGCGACGGGAAGGCCGCCGTGGACGCCTTCACGGCGGCCGAGCCCGGGGCCTTTGACTGCGTGCTCATGGATCTGATGATGCCGGTCATGAGCGGATATGAGGCGGCGCGGGTGATTCGCAGCCTGGAGCGGAGGGACGCGGCGGCCGTGCCGATCATTGCGCTGTCGGCCAACGCGTTCGACGAGGATATTGCGCTGGCAAAGGACGCGGGGATGAACGAGCATTTGGCAAAGCCGGTGGACATGCATAAGATGTTTCAGGTTATGAGCCGGCTGAGGGGCTGACAGAGCCGGTAAACGGATGCTGGGCAGCCAGACAACTTACATGCTGAAAACTGTGGAGATGGAAAAATATGAAAGGCAAGGCTTTGCCGCGTGCTTTTAAAATCAGCATAGCGGTGATTATTTGTTTTACTATTTTTGTGTTTTCCTTTCTTGGAATATCCATTCACAATATGAGCGAAGACACGATTGAAGACATTGGGACCGCTTATATGGCCGGAATGAACGAGCAGGTGTCGCTGCACTTTGAAACGATCATTGAGCTCCGCCTGACGATGGCGGAATCCATCGCGCATATCGCGGCGGGCGACGGAAATTCCAGCTATGGCTCCCGGGAGGAGATCGAATACGGCGCAAGGGCGAGGCACTTTCTGTGCGCTGCCCTGTATTCGCCCGACGGCGGCATTGAAATGGTGTATGGCGATCCCGTGGAGCTCAAGCACCCCGAGCCGTTTTTGGAGAGCCTGCGGAGCGGGGAGCGCAGGACGGCCTCCGCTGCCGACGGCAGCGGGAACGGCGTGATTTTGTTCGGCGTCCCCTGCGCGTATCCCATGTCCGGCGGCGGCAGCAGCCTTGCCATGGTCGTGGGGCTCTCCACCCAATATATGGGAGAGGTCCTCTTCCTCGATTCGGACGACTCCCTGAGCTACTCGTTTGTCATACGAAAGGACGGCAGCTACGTTGTCGGGAACGAGAAGGACGCCCACACAAATTACTTTGACAGGCTCTACAGTATCTTTGAGGGCCAGGACGAGGAGGCCGCCTCCTACATAGAGCAGCTGACGGCGGCCATGGACGCGAACGAGGAGTATTCCGTTATTCTGCGCAGCGGCGCGTCGCGCCGCCACCTGTACTGCACCGGCCTCCCCTACTGTGATTGGTACTTGGTGACGGTCCTCCCCTTTGACGCGCTGGACGACGCCATTGCGGGGATGAGCAGTCACTGGCTGACCATTGTCTACGCCGCCTCTTTTGCCATCATCGCCATGCTCCTCTGCCTGTTCGTGCAGTACTTGCGGCTGTTCAGAAGCCAGATGTCCGAGCTCAAGCGCATGAACGCGGAGATGGACCGGGCCCGGCAGGACGCGGAGCGGGCGCGGAAGGAGGCGGAGCAGGCCAACATGGCCAAGCAGGACTTTCTCTCCAGCATGAGCCACGACATACGCACGCCTATGAACGCCATCATCGGGATGACGTCCCTGGCCATGAACCAGGCGGATCATCCGGGGCAGGTGCAGGATTATCTGCGCAAAATTGCGCTGTCGAGCAATCACCTGCTGGGGCTGATCAACGACGTGCTGGATATATCCAAAATTGAGAGCGGCAAAATGGCGCTGAATGTTGAGCCGGTGTCGCTGCGAGAAGCGATGGACTGCATTGTCAATATCATGCAGCCCCAGGTCAAGGCAAAGCATCAGCGGTTCGACGCCGCCGCCTATGACATTCTTTCGGAGGATGTGTACTGTGACGGCGTGCGGCTGAACCAGGTGCTGATCAACCTGCTGGGCAACGCCGCCAAATTTACGCCGGAAAACGGCTCGATTCAGGCGGTGGTGTATCAGGAGGCGCTTCCGGAGACGCCCTCCTTTGTCCGCACCCATTTCCTGGTAAGCGATACGGGAATCGGCATGTCGAAGGAGTACCAAAAGGTCATATTTGAATCCTTCAGCAGAGAGGACAACACCCGGGTGCAGAAAACGGAGGGTTCCGGGCTGGGGATGACGATCACCAAGTATATTGTGGACGCGATGGGCGGCGACATCTCTGTCCGCAGCGAGCAGGGCCAGGGCAGCGAGTTCCACGTTGTGCTCGACCTGGAGCGGGCGGCGGAGCGGAAGCCGGATACGGCGTTTCCGGACTGGCATATACTGGTGGTTGACAGCGATGAGCGGCTGTGCGTCAATACGGTGCGCCTGCTGGAATCCATCGGCATCCGCTCCGAGTGGTGCGCAAGCGCCGCGCAGGCGATGGAGCGGATGGCGGACGTCCCCTGCCAGCTGGTCCTTTTGGGGCGGCAGCTGCCGGACATGACCGGGATCGAGGCCGCCCGTGCCATTCGCTCAAACTGGGGGGAGGACGGTCCGGCGGCGCTGCTCATGGCCTGCGACGGGAGCGAGGCGGCGGACGAGGCCGGAGAAGCGGGCATTTCCGGCTTCATCTCCAAGCCGCTGTTCAAGTCCACGCTGATTGACGCGCTGAGCGCGTTTGCCGGCGCCGGCGTCAAGGAGGCCGCCGGCGCTGACAAGGCGGTTGATCCGGTGCTGCGGGGGAAGCGTATTTTGCTGGCGGAGGATAACGAGCTCAACTGGGAAGTGGCGAGGGCGATGCTCTCTGTTCTTGAAATGGAGCTGGACTGGGTTGAGAACGGGCGGGACTGCGTCGCAAAATTGGAGGAGTCCCCGGTGGGGTATTACGACGCGATTCTGATGGATGTGCGCATGCCCGTGATGGACGGCTACGAGGCCACCGCAGCCATCCGGGCGCTGGAGCGGGAGGACGCGGATATTCCCATTATCGCCATGACTGCCGACGCGTTTGCGGAGGATATGCAGCGGTGTTTGGAGTGCGGCATGAACGACCATCTGGCAAAGCCGATTGACGTGCAGGCCGTCGCGTGTAAATTGAAGAAATATATGAGACAATGAGCGAGTCCCGATAAACAACAAATCCGAACCTGTTTCCGACAAGGGAGCGGTTCGGATTTTGTTATGGCTTGTGATAGAAGAACGAACATAGAAGAGAGACAATAGGAGCAGATCGGAGACTGCTTTCCACGACAGCGGAAACCTGCAATGCTCCATTCCCGGCCCCTGGCTCCAGTCTGTAAACAAATGTCTCCCATATGGGAATTTTTTCTTGCAATTCGCGCCTCGTTCGTGTATAATAGACGTAACTTCACCCGCCGACACCGGAGAACCCCTGAAATTCCATGGTTTTAGGGGTTTTTTCGTACCCTGCCGCCATTTCCAGCATACCCCCGTTCCACTCACCCCTGCCCGTCAGGAAAGTAGGTGGTGCTTATGCGGGCAGCCTAGACCTCCGGCGCCGGCAATGTTCCGGCAGTAACATGCAGTAAATCGAACGATGAAAGGAGCGCAGCATGAAAAAGACGTTGAAGAGAGGTCTGTGCCTGGTGCTGGCGATGGTGCTGGCGATGGCGATGGGGATCACGGCGCTGGCGGCCTGTGTGCACGAGGCGCATCACCAGACCTTCAGACAGGTGTCGGGCTACCGGTATTATTCTAGCAGTCAGTGCGAGGCGGAGTACGAGGTAACGTGGACCTGCAAAAACTGCGACAAAACATTTGTGGAGAGCAAATTCCTGCGCGAAGCGCACAATTTTCGGCCCTATTCCTCGAGCTGCAACGGAACTACGCAGACTTGGAAGGAGAGCTGTTCCAACTGCGGATATGGCCGCAGCACACTCCACAAGTGCCCCAAAGCGCCCCACACGGGCCCCTGTACTGTTTTGCCCTACAGCGTGACCCCTGAGACCGAGAAGAAATAAATTTTCAGCCTACAGCCGGCCGGCACATTGTGCCGGCCGGCAGCGAAAGGGGGGACACATCATGAACATCTTTATAAAGAAGCTGTTTCGCAGTAAAGCATTCACATCTCTTACGATCTTATTCATGGCCGCCGCCGTCGCCCTTCTCTCCATCGGTATCTGCGCCTGGTGGGAAATCCGCGCCCAGCTGGAGCGGGTAGGGGAACAGTATACGACAATTGCCGTCCCGAACCCCTATACTTTCACACCGGCTATTTTATGGCGAGAGGGCGACAAAACCTGGCTTCCGCTGACCCGGCAGGAGCGTAAGTATCCGGGTTTACTGACGGAGGACCTCCGGGGGTTTCTGACGGCCCGTGTGGCCGGGTGCGGGGCCCTGTCCTGCTACGATGTCGGGGAGTACCGAAATGCAGAATTTGACGTCTACGGAGCCGCCATGGCGGTTGTGGCGGCAAAGTGTACGTCGGTACAAGACAGTTCACATCTTATAGAGTATACGAGAACCCTTGAGGACGGAACCACAGAGGATATAAAATACCGGACCAATTACTACGACACCAATTTTTCCGTGGAGGAAATCGTCTGCCGACACCCCGCATACAGCGAGCTGCCGGAGTTAAAAAGAATTGAATTGCCTACCAATATTTACGCCCCCGGTAAAAAAATTCCCTTTGAGGTTGGAAAAACATATCTGCTTTTTGGAGCTCTATACGGCCCCATGTCACATCAAGGCCCCAATGGATATGAGTTTCTGTTCCCTGACTGTGCCATGCTCAACGTGGACCAGACCCCATTCAGCGGGGGGTTCGTGTCCCGCCGGGGGAACGGGCTTTTTTATTGGCAGCTGATTACGATCAACGAGGGGAGTGAGAACGAGGATCACTACTACTGCCTGGAGGACGACTCGCTCCCCTTTTACACGGAATACACCGGCAGCTGGCGGGATTTTCTGCGCACAGAGGAAGGAAAAATCTGGCAGGAGACACTGATACCCCTTTGCGAGCTCAATTACGAGAGCGCCGCCATTATTCTGACGGACAATGTGGACAGCCTCTACCAATTCAACATCGGTGCCGCTTCCCTGCTTGAGGGGCGGCGATTTACAGCAGAGGAGTACGCGAACGGGGACGAGGTCTGCCTGGTCAGCGCCGCCTACGCGCTGAAGAACAGCCTCGCTGTGGGCGATACAATCAATTTGGATTTCTACCACAGCAATCTGCGATACCGGACAAGTATATTAGGCCCAAGCGAGGACATTCTGGTCCACGACCCGTGCATGCCGAACGCCCGTCTCGGCGTACAGAAGGACTACGAAATTATTGGGATTTATACGGCCCCGGAATTTGCGTTCGGACATAACAGCTTCCAGGCGGACACCATTTTCATTCCCAAAGGCTCTGTAGCCAGCGGCGATATGGAATTAAATGAAGATCCATGGAGTCCGCTTCTGTATTCTCTCATTCTGGAAAACGGCAGGGCGGAGGAATTTGAGGAATATCTTGCCTCCATTGACTGCGGCGGCATGTTTGAGTACTTCGACCAGCAGTACAGCGCCCTGGAGGACACCTACGCGGTGATGACCGCCAACGCCCGGCGTCTGGTGGCGCTGGGGGCGGCGGCCTTCGCGCTGGCGGCGGCGCTGTTTGTGTTCCTGAGCCTGCGCCGGATGGCCCCGGCGGTGCGGGGCATGCGCCTGATGGGCGTGGAGCCCGGCCGGGTCTGGCGGGAGCTGACGGCGGCCCTTGCCCTGCTGGCCGCCGGCTCGGCGGCGCTGGGCGGCCTGCTGGGCGCGGCGCTGTACGACTTCGTTACCAACCGGGTTCTAGCCAGCCGGGTGGCGCTGCGCCCGGAGGTCCTGGCGCTGTGCGCGGCTGCGGCGGCTGCGGCGCTGCTGGCCGTGAGCGCCCTGTGCGCCCTCCCGGCCTCCCGCCGGAAGCTGATGCAGGGACCGAAGAAGAGGGGAAGGTGAGCGTATGGAGCAATGCAAAAAGACGGGCGGGGCCCTCCGGCGGCTGACCCTGGCGGTGCTGTGGCGGCGGCGCGGGGCGAGCCTGCTGCTGATTGCCGTAGCGGCGCTGGGGGTGTTCGCCTCGACGGCGCTGCACAGCCTGTCCGCGCGGCAGGAGGCCGCCATGGCGGAGCTGGAGCGGAACGCCCGCATCCAGTGCGTGGTCACCACGGCCCAGGGGAAGAACAGCAACAACCTGAAGATGATCTCGGTCCTGGTGGACATGCTGCTGGGGGCGCGCCATGAGCGGGGCTGCTATCTGGACGAGTACGTGCGGGATGTGCGTGCCCTGGCCTCCGCGCCCCTGGACATACCGGCGGAGACGGAGCTGCGGCGCATTCTGAGCTTTGATTCCGACGCCTCCCTGTCCGCCGTGGAGGGCGCGTCCATCCGGCTTGCGGAGGGCTGGGAGGAGTCCGCCTTCCGCACGGATCAGCGGGTGTGCCTGATTCCGGAGGGCATGGAGGCCCAGCCGGGGCCGGACGGGGCCCTCTATGTGTCCACCAGAGAGAAGATGACCGGCGTGTCGGTGGATCTCCAGGTGATCGGGACGGTCTCCGGCGGGCCGGGGAACGTGATCTGGTGTCCCTTCCGCGTCCAGCGGCAGGAAGGGGTGTCCGAGGCGTTCCAGGTGGACAGCTGCTCCTTCGACATCGGGGACAACGCCCGTCTGGAGGAGTGCAGGGCGGCCATTTACGAGACCTTTGTGGAGCCGAAGCTCTCCAACGTGGGCGATTTTATGACCTACGGCGTTCTGGTGCAGGACGAAACCTATCTGGCGACGATGGAGGAGTTCCGCTCCAACCTGTCTCTTCTGCGGGTGCTGCTGCCGGTGCTGATGGCGCTGTGCGGGGGGATCAGCTTCTTTGCGGCCTACCTCACCACCCGCGGCCGGGTCCGGGAGTTCGCGGTGATGCGCTCCCTGGGCCTGAAGCGGGGGCGGATGTTCCTGCTGGTGTTTGAGGAGTACGCGCTGCTGACGGCGGCGGGGGCCGTGCTGGGCGGTTTAGCGGGCGTTTTGCTGGAGGGCGGGCTCTCCGGCGGCGCGCTGATCCGGGCCGGGGCGGGTCTGGCGGTGTTCTGGGCCGGGGCGGCGGCAGCCGTAGGGAGCATGACGCGGGTAAACGTGATGAAACTGATGAGAACGGAGGAGTAGCTATGGCATTATTGACTGTGGACCGGGTGGAGTACGAATATCGCAGCGCCTATCAGACCGTGCGGGCGGTCAGCGGTGTCAGCGCCGAATTCGAGATGGGGCGGCTGTATGCCATTGTGGGGGCCTCCGGCAGCGGGAAGACCACGCTGCTGTCCCTGCTGGCGGGTCTGGACGTGCCCTCTGGCGGCAGCGTGTGCTATCAGGGGACGCCCACAAGCCGGCTGGACCGGGACGGCTACCGGCTGGAGCACGTGTCGGTGATCTACCAGAATTTCAATCTTTTTTACCATCTGACAGTGCTGGAAAACGGGGCATATCCCCTTTATCTGCGTAAAATGCCACGAAAAGAGGCGGACGCCCTGGCCCGAGAGAAGCTGCTGTCGGTGGGGCTGACGGAGGACCAGCTGGTCCGGATGCCCAACATGCTTTCCGGCGGGGAGCAGCAGCGGGTGGCCATCGCCCGCGCCCTGGCCGCAGGCAGCGAAATCATCCTGGCGGACGAGCCCACAGGCAACCTGGACACGGAGAACACGGAGAACATCGTCTCCATCCTGGGCGCGCTGGCGCGGGAGGCGGGCCGCTGCGTGATTATTGTGACCCACGACCCCGCGGTGTCGGCGGCGGCGGACGTTGTACTGCATATGCGCGACGGGAAGCTGGCGGCAGAGGGGGGATAGCCGGCAGCAGAAAGGGGGGCGCACGATGAACATTCTTATAAAGAAGCTGTTTCGCAGTAAGGTATTCACATCTCTTACGATTGTATTCATGGCCGCCGCCATCGCCCTGCTATCTATAGGTATCAGCGCCTGGCGGGAGACCCGCGCCCAGCTGGAGCGGGTGGGGGAGCAGTATACGACGATTGCCGTCCCCAGTCCTGAGAATTTCAGGAAATCCATTTTACGGGAAGAAGGGGCTGATGACCTGACCCCGCTGACCCAGCAGAAGCGTAAGTATCCGGGCTTGCTGGCGGAGGAGTTCCGTGGGTTTCTGACGGCCCATGTGGCCGGGTGCGAGACCCTGTCCTGCTACGATGTCGGGGAGTACCGAAGTGCGGATTTTGACGTCTATGGAGCCGCCATGGCGGTTGTGGCGGCAAAGTGTACGTCGATACAAGATAGGTCACATCCCATAGAGTATACGAGAACCCTTGAGGACGGAACCACAGAGGATATAAAATACCAGGATAATTACTACGACGCCAATTTTTCCGTGGAGGAAATCGTCTGCCGCCATCCCGCATACAGGGAGTTGCCGGAGCTAAAAGAGGTTTCCGTTTACACCCAAATCTATACCGCCAACAAAAGCATTCCCTTTGAGGTCGGAAAAACATATCTGCTGTTTGGGGTTTTAAACGGTCCTGGGGCAATGCAATCCCCCAATGGCTGGGAACCCTTTCACCCCGAATATGCTTCTCTGGATGTGGATCTGACTGCCGACAACGGGCGTGCTCCAGCCCGCACGGGGAACATGCTTTTTTATTGGCAGAAAATCGAGGCCAACTGGGGAACGGAGGAGGCGGAGTACTATCACCTCCTGGAGGAGGATTCCTTCCCCTTCTATGCGGAATACACCGGCGACTGGCGGGATTTTCTGCGCACAGAGGAAGGAAAAATCTGGCAGGAGACGCTGATACCCCTCTGCGAGCTCAACTATGAGAGCGCCGCCGTTGTGCTGACGGACAATATCGACAGCCTCTATCAGTTCAACACCGGTGCCGCCTCCCTGCTTGAGGGGCGGCGTTTTGCGGCGGAGGAGTGCGTGAATGGGGACGCGGTCTGCCTGGTCGGCGCCGCCTACGCGCAGAAAAACGGCCTCTCTGTGGGCGATACCATCCATCTGGATTTCTATCAGACCGATTTGAAATACCGGAGAAGAACGCTGGAATCAAATAAGGACGTTTTGATCCACGGCCCCTGCATGCCGGAGGCCCGGCTGGGCGTGCAGAAGGACTATGAAATTATCGGGATCTATACGGCCCCGGAATTTGAGTATGGACAGCACAGTTTCCAGGGGGATACCATTTTTGTGCCCAAAAGCTCTGTGCCCAACAGCTCTCTGTATGAAAATCCCAACAGGCCGCTTCTGTATTCTCTCATTCTGGAAAACGGCAGGGCGGAGGAATTTGAGGACTATCTTGCCTCCCTGGGCTTCGGCGGCATGTTTGAATACTTCGACCAGCAATACAGCGTTTTGCAGGACACATACGCGGTCATGACGTCCAACGCCCGGCGTCTGGTGGCGCTGGGGGCGGCGGCCTTCGCGCTGGCGGCGGCGCTGTTTGTGTTCCTGAGCCTGCGCCGGATGGCCCCGGCGGTGCGGGGCATGCGCCTGATGGGCGTGGAGCCCGGCCGGGTCTGGCGGGAGCTGACGGCGGCCCTTGCCCTGCTGGCCGCCGGCTCGGCGGCGCTGGGCGGCCTGCTGGGCGCGGCGCTGTACGACTTCGTTACCAACCGGGTTCTAGCCAGCCGGGTGGCGCTGCGCCCGGAGGTCCTGGCGCTGTGCGCGGCTGCGGCGGCTGCGGCGCTGCTGGCCGTGAGCGCCCTGTGCGCCCTCCCGGCCTCCCGCCGGAAGCTGTTGCAAAGCCCGAAGAAGAGGGGAAGGTGAGCGTATGCGGGCGGCGCTCTCCGCAGGAAATCCCTATCGCAATAAATAATTGACACAAGTCCCCGGCCGGCTTATACTGGCTGTAAGCCGACGTGAGGAGGGAACGCGATGGAATTTTCAGAATATTTCCCCATCTGGGACCAACTGACGCCCGGACAGCGGGAGACGCTTTCCGGCAGCCTGGTCAGCCGCAGCGTGAAGAACGGAGCCGTCCTCCACGGCGGCGGCAGGGACTGCACCGGGCTGCTGCTGGTCAAATCCGGCCAGCTCCGGGCGTTCATCCTCTCCAGGGAGGGGCGGGAGGTCACCCTCTACCGGCTCTTTGACCGGGATCTCTGCCTGTTCTCCGCCTCCTGCATCATGCGGAGCATCCAATTTGACGTGACCATCGCGGCGGAGAAGGATACCGAGCTGTGGGTCATCTCCGCGGAGGCCTACAAGGAGCTCATGGAGCAGTCTGCCGCCGCAGCCAATTACACCAACGAGATCATGGCCGCCCGCTTCTCAGAGGTCATGTGGCTGATAGAGCAGGTCATGTGGAACAGCATGGACAGGCGGGTGGCCGCCTTTCTGCTGGAGGAGGCCGCTATTGAGGGCGCGAACCGGCTGTCCATCACCCACGAGACCATCGCCAACCACCTGGGGACCCACCGGGAGGTCGTTACCCGGATGCTCCGCTATTTGCAGGGAGAGGGGATGGTCAGGCTGTCCCGGGGCGCGGTGGAGCTCCTGGACGTAAGAAAGCTGTCGGCCCTGCGGGACGCGTAAAAAAGCCCCTTCTCAAGCGTCAGCGCGCTTGAGAAGGGGCTTTTTCCCGTTACTGATCCATCCCGCAGGCTGTGGCCGCTTCCACCAGGCGGCGGTCGCCGGTCACCGCGTCGTAGAACCGGAAGC
>ERZ779629.192-NODE-192-length-27554-cov-9.169897_pt1 | contig 27554 bp, 19 predicted proteins | sample MGYA00514192_ERZ779629 | MGnify/ENA primary metagenome ERZ779629 (study PRJEB29562, sample SAMEA4376709) | mouse gut metagenome | isolation source: Cecum | study: EMG produced TPA metagenomics assembly of the A DSS colitis mouse model was used to assess the... | reverse complement strand
GTCAGCAAGCAGTACATCAAAAATCCCAGCGGCAAGCTGACCCTCTCCCGGCCCAAGACCGAGACCTCGGTGCGGAAGGTGTCCGTTCCCCAGGAGGCGGTGGATCTGCTGATCCAGGAACACGAAAAGCACCCGGACAGCCCCTATATGTTCCCGTCCAGCACCACCGGAGAGATGTACTACCCCGACTCGGTGGTAAAGCTCCATGAGAAAATCCTCCGGGACGCCAGGCTGGAGCACATTCGCTTCCACGACCTCAGACACACCTTCGCCACCCTGGCCCTCCAGAACGGTGTGGACATCAAGACGGTTTCCAGTATGCTGGGCCACTATGACGCAGGCTTCACCCTGCGCACCTACACCCACGCCACCCGCCAGATGCAGGATCAGGCGGCGGAAACTATGGGAAACTTCATGACCCAGATGATGTAGATGTAGCACCACCCCAAACCACCAAAAGCACTGGGCAGGAACTCCAAACTTCCTGCCCGGTGCTCTTTAAACCTTTCCGCATATTTCGCCGTGTGGGTCAAGTTGTGGGTCACCCCGCCTGACCCACAACTTGACCCACATTATATTGAGGGAAAACAGAACAAAAACTCCCGAAATCCACTGATTTCAGGAGTTTCTTGGAGCTGCTATCCAGATTTGAACTGGAGACCTCATCCTTACCAATTCTTCCCACATTGTTTTCTTTTATCGTCCCTTGCTTTGTGTTAGCGCCCGGAACCGTTGCACCGCAACGGTTCCAGGCGCTTTATTATTTTAACCTGATGTGCCTTGCTGTGCCCTTCCACGCCCCAATTTTTAGTACCCGTATGGGTTTTGTATGGGTTTCTATATAACCACCCGCCAGAAAAACGCATACCTCTCCTGCCAAAACACTACTCACCCCTACGCTTTTAGGTAACGTGTCGCCCTCCCCTGGCCCATTCGTAAAATTGAACCGCTTTTTACCATTGCTCCCAACACAGCCTCCACCGTGGTGGGGCTGACATCAGGGAGAATCTTGCATATCTCCGCCTTGGACAGCGGCGTCAGACTGTTCAGCACCGTCGCCTCAATTCTCGCCTTTTTCGTAATTTTCCTCCCATTCAGCACCGCAAACCGTTTATCCAACTCTTTATAGCACATATAGAGCGTAGATAAAAAGTTCTCAATAAACGGAAAGTAGTCGTTCTCGTTGGTATCCCACCCCTGGGAGGACTGCTTCAATGCCTCATAATAGTAGGCTTTATAGTTGTTGATCTGCTCCTCAAAGGAGACATACTTCCCCGCTTCATATCCATTTTTGTACAGAAGTAACAGCGAGAGCAACCGGGACATCCTCCCATTCCCGTCCCGGAAGGGATGGATGCACAGAAAGTCCAAAATCACACATGGAATCAGCAGAAGCTGATTGACATTCGCATTGCCCCTGGCCTCCAGATAGGCCAACTCCAGCTGCTCCATCGCCTGCTTTGTCTCGTCGGCTGGCGTGGGACGAAACCGAACCCGCCGGTTCCCCCCTGCATCTACCTCTAATATGACGTTGTCATCCGTTTTATACTGCCCGCCATACTCATATCCAGCAATAGACAAAAGCATTTCATGCAGGCGTAAAATATCATACTCCCGGAAATCAATCTGCGCATGGTTCAGATGAATTGCGTTTAGTGCATCCCTGTAGCCTGCAATTTCTGCCTCATTATGGTTCAGCGGCGCACTGTTTTGATTAACGATTGCCACAATACGCTCGTCGCTGGTCACAATCCCTTCGATAGCGTTGGAGCTTTTAATGGACTGAACCTTGGCCACCGCTTCCAATTCCGTAAAAACAGCTGCATACTCATTCTTCCGTACACCTGCCATTGTTTTTAATGACGCGATATTGGCCGTCAGGTTAACCAACCGCGCAGGAAGAAATCCATCGCATAAAAAAGAATAGTCAAATTTTCTCATAGCAATACCCCCGTTTCTGCATATCATTATACTGCGCCATATGCAGAATGTCAAGCATTACGCCTTTTTTCTGCATATGAAAAGTGCCGTATATGCAGAAAAAGAAGCGTAATGCCTCAACCGGGAGATGTTCCAAATATCTCCCGGTTGAGGGCAATTCTCTATCCTTACATAACCTTGCGGAACAGCTCCTTGAAATCCTCCACAGAGGCGACCTTGGGGTTGCCGGGGGCGCAGGCGTCGGCGGCGGCAGACTGGGCCAGGAACTCCAGGTCCTCCTCCTTCATGGCCTCCAGTTTGGTGGGGATGCCCACGTCCACGGACAGCTGACGTACCGCGTCGATGGCGGCCTTGCGGTAGGCGGCCTGGTCCATGCCGGCGGTGTCCACGCCCATGGCCTCGGCAATGTGCTTGAACTTGTCGCCAGTGGCCTCCTGGTTGTACTCCATGATGATGGGAAGCATCATGGCGCAGGCCACGCCGTGGGGGGTGTCATACACCGCACCCAGGGTGTGGGCCATGGAGTGGGCAATGCCCAGGCCCACGTTGGAAAAGGCCATGCCGGTGACGAACTGGCCCAACGCCATGGCCTCCCGGCCCTCTGGGTCGTTCTCCACGGCCTTGCGCAGGTTGGCGGCGATGAGCTTGATGGCCTCCAGGTTCAGGCAGTCGGCCAGCTCCCAGGCGGCGGCGGTGGTGTAGCCCTCGATGGCGTGGGTCAGGGCGTCCATGCCGGTGGCGGCGGTGAGGCCCTTGGGCATGGTGGACATCATATCCGGGTCCACGATGGCCACGTCGGGGATGTCGTTCACGTCCACGCACACGAACTTGCGCTTCTTCTCCACGTCGGTGATGACGTAGTTGATGGTGGCCTCGGCGGCGGTGCCGGCGGTGGTGGGGACGGCGATGGTGAACACGGTGCGGTTCTTGGTGGGGGCCACCCCCTCCAGGGAGCGCACGTCGGCGAACTCGGGGTTGTTGATGATGATGCCGATGGCCTTGCCGGTGTCCATGGAGGAGCCGCCGCCGATGGCGATCATGTAGTCCGCCCCGGACTTCTTGTAGGCCTCCACGCCCTCGGTGACGTTTTCGATGGTGGGGTTGGGCTTGATGTGGTCATAGACCTCGTAGGCCATGCCGTTCTGGTCCAGCAGGTCGGTGACCTTCTTAGTGATGCCGAACTTCACCAGGTCGGGGTCGGAGGCGATGAACGCCTTCTTGAAGCCTTTGGCGGCGACCAGGCCAGGGATCTCCTGGATCGCGCCTTTGCCGTGGTAGGAGATGCCGTTGAGCACAAAACGATTGACAGCCATGATAAATTCCTCCTGAAATTTTGATTGTATCGTGAGTGGGGAGAGCGGGTCGTATTCAGTCCAGCCAGCCCTCCCGGGCCTTGATGCCGAAGCGTCCTTCCATCAGGTGGAGCTGCTCATCCGTGATAGTGGTCACCAGGGGCAGATGAGCGATTTTCATGTAGATCTCCGCCGCCTTCTCCGCCGTCTCGATGAGTCCGAAGGTCTCATCCAAGTCCTTGCCCGCACCATAGATGCCGTGCTGGGACCACACCACCAGCCGGGCGGTCTTCATCTCCTCCGCCGTAGCCTGACCGATCTCGTTGGTGCCGCACAGCATCCAGGGCAGCACGTTCACCCCCTCGTGGAACACCACGATGCACTCGGTACACATCTGCCAGAGGGTCCGGGTGAAAGCCCGGCTGTCCAGGTCGTGAACGTAGGTCATGGCCAGCAGATTGGCGGGGTGGCAGTGCATGATGATCCGATTGTCCTGGTCCACGGACAGCCGCGCCGCGTGGCTCATCATGTGGGCGGGGAACTCGGAGGTGAATTTGCCGCCGTCGGTAAACCCCCAGAGCAGCTGCGCGTTTTTGCCGCCGTCGGTGATGCGGATGACGCCCAGGTTGCAGGCGGGGTCATACTGCACGTTTTTGAAATATTTGCCCGTGCCGGTGACGATGAAATACCTGCCGTCCAGGGCGGGGGCCTCAAAGCCGGTGGGGATGTCCCGGATCACCGCATTCACGTCCAGGCACTCCGCCACCTGAGACTCATCCAACAACCAGCTGATGTTGCCGCCGTTGCGCTCGTCCCAGCCGTGCTGGTACATATTGGTGGTAGTGCGCACCATTTCCACCAGGAAGGGTGCGTTCATGATATCCTTCATTGCTTGATTTCCTCCTGTCATATATACTGGTCTTACCGGGTGATGATATCCACCGGCACATTGAAGATTTGTGCCACCTTCAAAATGGTGTCGATATGCCGTCCGGACGCCGCCGCCATGTGGTGAGTGGGGCCGGCCTGGCTCCAGCGGTCGCAGAACTCCCGGGCCCCGCAGGCGAACCGGGTGCGCATATTGGTATCCCCGAAGGTGAAGATGGGGCCGTCCTCGTTGATCCCCTCCGCCGCCACGAACTTGAAGTGGCCGTCCCGGTCCTGGGTGATGCCCAGGTAGGTGACAGGGCCCAGGTGGGGGTAGAACTGGGTGAGGTAACCGCCCCCGGTCTTGCCGTGGAACACGGGGACAATCTTCATGGTGGGCTTTTTTGCCGAGATGTCCGCGTCCCCGGAACCGCTGTGGCCGATGATACAGATGTCCTGGTCAAAGTCGATGGAGTACATCTCGGACAGCTGGCCCATGCCGGAGATGGTTTTTAGGATGGACATGGCCATAGCGACTTTGATATCGCCCTCCACGGCGCAGGCCACCCCCTGCTTGATGAGCATGGAGAAGGCGGGTATGAGCATACTGTCCAGCACCCCGGCCTTGCCCTGGGCAAAGCCGTCGTAGTGGGAGGCGATGAAGGCGATCTTCTCCTCCTTCACCCACTGCTCGAAAGCCACCACATACTTCGCCATCTCCCAGACCTTCTCCACCGTGCCGCCGCCCTCGATGTCGAAGGTGTCCAGGATGTCCTGGGCCTTGGCCCGGATGGCGCTCTCATCCGTGATATCGTCGGCGATAGCCCACAGCTTCTCCCAGTCGAACTGTTTGGTATACAGCCACATCCGGTGGTAGAGGTTGGTTTCGTCGATGTACAGGTCCATCATGCCGGGGTAGGGCCGTCCAATCTGGGCCAGATTGGTGTCCCGGAAGCGGCGGCGCACCTGGGCAGCTTTACACCAGTCCTCGATTTCCGCCTGGGCGTGGGGGTCGCCTCCTTCCACCACGCCGGTGACGACGGCATGGCGCTTTCCCGCCCGCTCCAAATCGGCCACCATCTCCCCTACCGCCCCGCAGGCGTAGAGCTGGCCCAGCCAAGTTGCGGTGTCGGTGTTGGCGTAATCCGGGGCCCGCTTCTTCTGGAGATTCACCAGTACCACCGGCACGTCCAGATCCCGGACGGCGGGCAGCATATTGTAGGAGGTGGCGTAGGTCAGCAGCTGTAAAATCACCAGGTCCACGTCGGCGGCCCGGAACTTGTCCCCAGCGGCCTGAGCCAGCTCCTTGGTGGTAACGATGCCGCCGTCGATGAGCTCCACGCTGTCCGGCAGCTTCTTTTTGAAAGCCGCATACTGGCTCCGGAACTCCGGGACCAACGACGGGAATTGGGGCAGATAGGCCCCCAGGGCAATGGCGAACACGCCTACCCTGGCTCTGGTTTCCACTAACATGAAATCGCCTCCATTTGGATTTTGAGATTGCCCAGCGCTGTGGCCTCAATGGGCAGGGCCACAACGTGTTTTCCTGTGACTTCCTCTGTCAAGCGGTTCAGGAACCCGTTTTTCGCTCCGCCGCCCACGATGTACAGCTTTTCATAAGTTTTTCCTGTGTGCTCCTCCAGCTCCCGGATGGCGTCCCGGTAACTCAGCGCCAAGGAGCGGTAGGCGCAGCGGAAATAGTCCGCCGCCGACTCCGGCTTGACGGACAGCGCGCCGTCAAAGGCATCCCTCATGCTGTCCGGGGCCAGGAAACAGGAGGCATTGGCGTCCACAGTGCCGTCAAAGGCGTTGGCCTCCGCCTGGGCCACGATCTCCGGGAAGGGCTTGTCTGGGCACAGCTCGTCCCGTAGCCGGTTCACGATCCACATACCCATGATGTTCTTCTGGTAGCGGTTGTAGCCCACCCCGCCCTCGTTGGACCAGTTGGCGGCCATGCTCTTTTTGTCGGTGAGGGGCTCGGGGGTTTTCACGCCCAGGAGCGACCAGGTGCCGGAGGAGATATAGAGCTGTTCCCCCTCCATGGGAATTCCATCCACGGCGGAGGCGGTGTCATGGGTGGCGCACAGCACGGCGGGGACGCCCTTGTACTGGCCCACTGCCGTTCCAGGCCGGCTCAGCGTTGGGAACAGGTTTTCCGGCAGGCCCAGCTTTTTGACCAGCCCCAGGTCAAATTCTCCGGTTTCGGCGTTCACCAGCCCGGTGGTGGTGGCGTTGGTATACTCCTTCGCCTTTACGCCGGTGAGCTTCCACAACAGATACTCCGGCACCATGAGGAAATCGGTGATCCCTGTCAGCCGTCCCTCATGCAAATCTACGCAGAGCTGATAAATGGTGTTGAAAGGCTGGAACTGGCAACCGATTCGGGCGTAGAGCTCCTCGAACGGGACGTTCTCGTGAACCACCGGGACCAGCGCTTCCGTTCGGTTGTCCCGGTAGGCGTGACAGGGCCAGACCTCCTCGTCCCCTTTGAGCAGGACGTAATCGCACCCCCAGGTGTCGATGGAAAAGCTGTCCAACGTGCCGAATTCGTCCAGCGCCTTGTCAATGCCTGCCCTGACGTGTCCCAACAGGGCGTCCATGTCCCAAGTGAGGTGGCCATTCCGCTCTGTGACCCCGTTGGGGAAACGGTAGACCTCTTTTGTTTGGACTGTGCCGCCCTCGCTCCAGCCCACGATGTGCCGCCCCGAGGACGCGCCGATGTCAACGGCCAAATAATAACCCATCCGCAAAACCTCCTTCCCGTCAGCGCAGATCAAAGGACACAAAATCAAAGGTACCGCCCTTGCCCTCCACACTGAAATACAGGGCTTCCTTCTCTCCCAGGCCCTCCGGAAGCTTCCCGGTAAAGCCCTTCTCCGTGGTGCAAGTCTCCACCGGGATGCGGCAGATGATCTCCCCGCGCTCTTCACGGCGGATGGTGACGGCGCAGCCGTTGCCGTAGCCCTGGAGGTTCACTGTGACCGACTTGGTGTCCCGCAGATCGAAATACTTGAATCCCACGGTGCAGCCTGTACAAAAGTTGGAGATATACTGATCCGACCCCTCCTCCCGGTCGCCCCCCTTCTGGGTGAGAAAAGGGTCACACCCCCTGGGGTGCTTGAGCATGGACAAAAACCGGGTGCCGTTCCTGCCGTAGACGTTGCAAGCGATGTAGGAGGGATAGCGCCCTCTGCCCCGCAGGGGCCCGCCGTTCAGCCCGCAAGAGGTCATCTCCGCCTGATAGAATCTGCCATCCTCAAAACGAATTTCCTCCGCGCAGGCCTGCCGGGAGGACTGCTTCCGATTGGAGTGGCGGTGGTAGAATACGTAGTGCTTCCCGCTGATCTCGATGACGCTGCCGTGGGTGTTGCCGGTACACATCCGAGCGTGCTTCGGGTCGGGCACGCCGGGCAGGCCGATATCGCCGCAGCTCACCAGCACACCGCCGTACTGGAAGCCGGCCGTGGGCCTGTCGCTCACCGCCCAGCACAGGTTGTGGCTGTTTAGGGAGGAGTAGATGAAATAATATTTTCCGTTAAACTTCCGCATGGAGCTAGCCTCGCCGAAGGGCTGGGCCTCGTAGGGGGTGCCCTTGGCCTTCTCCCCGGTGGGCACGCCCAGATACCGCACCTCGTCGCCGGAGATCACCGTGAGCATATCGCCGGTGTCCAGCTCAAACCACATGGGCCCGTCGGCGGTGGGCTTGGAGCCGTCCAGCAGAATGGGATTGCCGCCAAAGGCAAAGCCGGTATACAGGTACAGCCGCCCATCCTCGTCCATGAGGCAGCCGGGGTCGAACTGGAAGGGCTCGCCCCGCTTGCCGATGGGGGCGCCGTCCTGGTACTTCACATAGCCGTAAAACTCGTACTGGCCCGCCGGCTCGCCGCACACCGCCACTGAGATCATTTTGGTGCCGCCCATAAAGTAGTAGAGGTAGTACCGCCCGTCGGGGCCTTTGACCATGTCCGGCGCGGCCAGGCCGTTGGTGAGACGGAACCTGGGGGCGGCGGGGTCCTGCTCCCGCCGGTAGATGCAGCCGTGGTACGTCCAGTTCCCCAGGTCATCCGCCGGGGCGGACCAGCACACGTAGTCCCCCAGGCAGAAATTGACGCCATTGAACAGGTCGTGGGAACCATAGACGTACACCCGGCCGTCCACGATGTGGGGTTCCGCGTCGGGCACGTACTCCCAGCTTGGCAGGTAGGGGTTGAACGCCTGTGTCGCTTGCATGAAAACTCCTCCTCGCATATTTGTCTGATTGCACAAATGATAGCACGGCAAGGACATGCAATCAAGGCGTTATGCGCAAACGGTCGGTTTGCATACGCAAACCGACCGTTTGAAGGATCATGGGTTCCAATATCTTCGGATAAAGTAGGCCGGGGTACTGCTCCAGGCGTGGCAGAAACTGTTCACCGCCCGGGAGCCGTAAGGGGAGGCCAGGGGGTCGTTAGGGTCGTACAGCTCCCAGAAGGTGTCCGCCCCTTCCTGGAGCATCCCGCCCCAGTAGCCCTTCATGGCAGATACCGCTTGTTCACTAAGCCCGTTCTCCACCAGAGCCTCAACGAGGTGATGGTAGGCGTAGGGGGTCACCAAAGGGATACCGGGTTTTTGTTCCAGCAGCCGCTCCAATAGCCGGGCGTTGTCCTCCGGAGCCAGCACCTTGGCCAGTGCGAACCATACCTGGGACGCCCAGGACACCTGCCGTTGGGCCCCGCTGACGAAGAAGCCCCGTTCCTCGTCCCAGAGGCAGTCCAGGGCAGCCCGGGCAGCCCGCCCGGCCGCATCCCACAGGACGGCGGCCCGCTCGCTCACCCCCAGCCATTCCGCCATGACCGCGCCCTGTTTCAGGGCATAGATCAGGATGGCTTGGGCCCCAGCCTGTTTGTTCAGCCCCTCCCCCCAGTCCAGGAAACACCACCAGGAATCCTTGTCCGTCACGATCCCCCGGCCGTCCAGCTCCCGCAGGGCCAGCTCAAGCTGGCGCTCCGCCGTGGGGAACAGCTCCTCCAGCGTTTTCCGGTCGCCGGTTGCCGCATAGTAGTCGTGGAGGGTGGAGACAAAGAACAGGGCGTAGTCGAACAGGGCTGTGTCGTCCACCTGGGGGCAGGGCTCCAGAAATAGGCAGGCGCCCACCCGGCCCTCGTTCTGGGTCAGGGCGGCGAACAGGTACAGACAGCGTTTCACCAGATCGTTGTTTTGGAAAGTTACATAGTTGGTCTGAGCCTGGAGGCGCAGATCCCCCAGCCACAACCGGCGGTCCCGCTTTGGGCCGTCCTCAAACACGGACTGCATACAGTCCTCCATGGTCTTGAGGGACACCCGGTCCAGGGCGGCCAGCTCCGGATCGCCGGTGTTCAGCGGGGGAAGTTTCCCCCGGTCGGCGGAGGTGACGGCGGCGCACACCACATCGCTGACCACCACCTGATATTTTGGGGATGTGTCAACGACGGTGATCTCCAGATAGCGGAAGGCATACCGCCGGGGCAGGCGCACCCGAGCGGGGAGCACATCCACATGGATCAGCTCCTCCTGGATCCAGGAGGAGCTGATCTCCCCCTGATAGTCCGCCTTGCCAACTGTGAGCTCATAGGGAATTTCCCCGAGCCGCAGGCGGAGGCAGGCGGGGGCGTCCGGGGGACTGCCCACGGGGGTGAGGGCGAAGGACACGTACCCCACCCAATGATCCCCAAAGTCTAGGCAGACACTATCCCCCCTGCCCAAGGGGCGGGAACGGTCAAAGCCCTGGGACACTGTCCGAGAAGTCCAGTCCTGCCCGCTGGGTGCGATCTCCACTACCCCTGCGGGAAAAATCTCCGTCGTGATAAGAGCGGGGGCCAGGGCCTCCGCCTCATCCAGGAACGCCTGGTTTACCTCCATGTGGAAGTTCTCAATTCTGTTTGTGATCGCCATGGGGCGCCTCCTCGTCTTGTCCCCCTGAGAGAGGGAACAGAATACGCAGCTCAAACCACCCATCCCTGGAGCCGATGGTCACGGAGCCGCCATATTTTGCCGCGATGGCCTGGATGCTTTTCAGCCCGAAGCCGTGATACCGTTTGTCCTGCTTGGTGGAGACGGGCATACCTGATTTCAGGTCGAGATCGCCCTCGTAGCAGTTCTCCACCCGGATACGTAAAAACCCCTTCTGCCGAGCCACGGAGAGGTGGATCAGCCGCATATCCGGGTCGGACAGCTTTCTCACGCTCTCCATGGCATTGTCCAGGGCGTTGCCGAACAGGGCGCTGAGATCCATGGGGTGCATGAAGTCCAGCGCCTGCCCGTCAGCCACACAGGTGAGGGTGATCCCCTCCCTCTGGCACTGAAGGCTCTTGGCGGTGAGGATGGCATCCAGCACCCGGCTTCCCGTTTTGTTCTGAGCCTCGTAGGAGCGGATCTCCTGCTCCATCTGATCCAGATATTCCAGCTTCTCCTGGGAGGTGACCCCGGCGCGCAGCAGCTGGATGTGGTGCTTCAGATCGTGGTATTTCTGGTTGACAAGGGCCATGCTGTCCTCGGAAATGCGGTAGTTATTGTATTGCAGCTGGAGCAGGTTTTGTAGGCCGGCCATCTCCAGCCGGGTGCTGAGGGCCTGAAGCTGGACGTGGTAGGCGTGGAGGATGGCCACGCCCCCCAGGTCCACTAAGGTGCGGATGATGAAGATCTCGGCGGTGAACCGGCTGCTGAACGGAGTGTTCTGGGAGACATAGCTCAGGTTGCTGGCAGCGAACACCATCAGGCACAGCACCACCGCACTGGCAAACTCCCGCCAGGTGAAATCCATCTGGTAGTCCAGGCGGTACTTGCGCTCCAGCAGGAACATCACGCCGAACACCGCCCCGTGGGAGATCAGCAAAAATAGCAGGTTCACCCACATCCGCAGGGGCAGGCCCAGGGCTGTCAGCCCGAAGTAGAACATCTGCCACTCCAGTGCGGCGGCAAACTCTCCCAGGATAAAGCATCGGATGAAAATATACCCGGTCTTCAGCCAGTCCAGCCCGCAGCACAGCTTGATGTCCAACAACATCAGGCCCACATAGACGCACACACAGGGGATGAACCACACCATGGGCACACCGTCGGTGGCAATCATAAACGCGGAAATGGCGGCGAAGCACCCCGTCTGTACCGCCGCCAACCGCCAGCCGCCCAGCCGCCGGGGAAGCTGGGCGATGTAGAAGGTACAGCTGAGCCAATAGGCCAATGCGTAGTAGATGCCCGGGGTGTGGGACAGGTCTGGCATCACTTGCTCACCTCGTTGATGTAGTTGTTCAGCGCGTCCATCAGCGCCTTCTTCCGGGCACGGCTCACCTGGATGCGGTCCCCCCCGATGAAGATGGCGGTGTTGTCCACCCGGTCCACGTATTCCAGGTTGACCAGATAGCACTTATTGCAGCGGAAAAAAGACTGGGAGCCCAGCAGGGCCTCCGCCTCGGACAGGGTGCCCTTGGCGGGCAGGGTCTCCCCGCCGATGTGGTAGGTCAGGTCGTGGTCCTGCACCTCCACATAGGCGATCTGGGACACGGCCAGCTTGCGCATTCCCCCCTTGAAGGGGATGGAGATGTACCGCCTGGCCCGCCGCTCCATGCGCGCCAGGGCCCGCTGAATGCGCTGGGAGAAGGCGAAGTAGGACACGGGCTTGAGCACATAGTCCAGCGCTCCCACCGAATAGCCCTTCATGGCGTATTGGGGCATACTGGTGAGGAAGATGATGACCACCTCGTCATCCACCCGGCGGATGGCCTCGGCGGCGCTCATCCCGTCCATATACGCCATGGCGATGTCCATGAGAATGATGTCGAAGCCGGCGGTATAGCCCTCCGCCACCTCGGCGCCGTCGGAGAAGGTGGAGATGGCAAAATGCTCCCCGCACTCCTGGGAAAAGCGGTTCAGATACCCGGTCAGCTCCTGCCGGTAGTTGGCGTCGTCCTCCACCAGCGCAATGCGTACCATAGACTGACACCTCCCGCAAATTTGCCGTGCTAAAATAGGCTGTACGGAGATAGTATACCAGACCGCAGGGGAAATTGGAATAGTTTCTGTGAGATTTTCCAAGCGGCAAAAACTTCAATATCCAACTTGCACAAAAGCTGCCGGGCCAGCACGCCGGGCACGGGCGTTTTACCGAATACGCTTCCAAACCTACCGTTTGCGTGAAAAACGGTTTTTGCCCCGGCGGCGTGCTATACTGGCCTCACTTCCCGCCCGACGCAGCGCGCCGGGCGGCGGGGCCCCGGCCCCGGCAGCATGAAAAATTAGGGAGGAATAATGATGAGAGCAAAAAGTTTCGCGCCCGTCATGCGGGGCGTCGCGGCCGTCATGGCCTGCGTACTGGTGCTGGCCATAGTGGGAGCCGGGGTGGCGGATACCTTCCGCACCCGGATTGACGACGCGCTGCACACCCAGAGCTACGTCACCAACACCGACCCCGACTCGGCCCGCTTCAAGAGCGACTACGCCACCATCGACGAGATGATCGCCGCGGCAAAGGCCCTGGCCATCCGGGAAGGCGAGGAGGGCACCGTCATCATGAAGAACGACAACGGCGCGCTCCCCCTGGCGGAGGGCGGCTCCGTGGCCCTGTTCGGCCTGGCGGCCTACGCCCCCTATCCCTATACCGCCGGCGATCTGAAGGCGGGCAATGAGGACGCGGTGGACCTGCTCCAGGCCCTCACCGACGCGGGGCTGAAGGTGAACGAGACCGTCCGGGACTTCTACCTGGAGAAGGTGCTCAACAAGCACACCGAGGAGGTCCCCAACCGCTGGACCGGCGAGCTGGAGACCCAGGTGGCCTACGACAATATCTACGTGGCCGCCCCCGGCGACATGGCTCAGTACCAGATCGTGGAGGTTCCCCCCGAGAAATTCGGGGAGCTGGGCGCTCCCGCCGACTGGAAGTCCTCCATTGACAAGGCCAGCACCACCGGCATCTGCGTGTTCGCCCGGGGCGCCGGCGAGGGCAATACCTATGCCCCCGGCTCCGCTCTGGACTTCGCGGGCAACGCCACCGGCAAGGACCCCCTGGCCCTGTCCGACGACGAGCTGGCCGTGATTGACGCCGCCAAGGAGACCTGCTCCAAGGTCGTCGTCCTCATCAACTCCGGCAATACCATGGTGCTCAAGGACATCGCCAAGGGCGGCGGCCACGAGGTGGACGGCATCGCCTACATCGGCGTGATTAACGACTACCAGTGCACCGGCATCGCCAGGGTGCTCACCGGCCAGGTGAACGCCACCGGCGCGCTGCCCGACACCTACGTGGCGGACAACGCCTCCATCCCCGCCGTGATGAACTTCGGCGGCGGCTACTACGCCGACTATGAAATCGTGGCCCGCAGCGACGATCCCCGCTACCCCGGCGTGGAGATCGGCAACGAGACCGCCGGCTCCTTCGGCGGCAGCAACACCTACAACGGCGGCCACTTCGTGGTGGAGGCCGAGGGCATCTACGTGGGCTACAAATATTACGAGACCCGCTACTACGATTCCATTATGAACCCCGGCTCCAAGGCCGGTTCCGCCAAGGGCGCCACTCAGGACAGCGCCTGGGATTACGGCAAGGAGGTGCTTTACACCTTCGGCCACGGCCTGTCCTATCTGGATTACACCCAAACCCTCAAGCGCGTGGACGTGGACAAGACCCCCGAGGGGAACGTCACCGCCGTGGTGGAGCTGAAGAACAACAGCAGCCAGGACGGCTCCTTCCTGGCCCAGCTGTACGTCCAGCAGCCCTATACCGACTACGACAGGCAGAACGGTGTGGAGAAGTCCGCCGTCATGTTCCTCAACTCCGCCAAGGTCCAGGTGCCCGCCGGCGGCAGCGTGGAGGTGACCATCACCGTCCCCGCCAAGTACCTGGCCAGCTATGACTATACCAACGCCAAGACCTACATCCTGGACGCGGGGGACTACCTGTTCACCGCCGCTCCCGGCGCCCACGCCGCCGTGAATAACTTCCTGGCCCACCAGGGCAAGACTGCCGCCGACGGCATGGACGCCGAGGCCAATGGCGCGGTGGTGAGCTGGAATGTGAACGCGCTGGACACCGACACCTTCTCGGTGGAGAACGGCGTCAAGGTGACCAATGTGGCCGAGACCGCCGACCTGAACTACTGGACCGGTACAAACACCGTCACCTACCTCTCCCGTCATGACTGGGAGGGCACCTACCCCATCAACTACAATACCGATGTGGAGATTAAGCTGGCGGACAGCCCGAAAAAGGACGAGTGGATCGCCGAGCTGCGGGGCGAAACCTACACCATCCAGAATAACAGCCCCGCCACCGAGGGCGGCGACAAGGGCGTGCGCTTTGACACCACCAACATCCAGTATGAGCAGCTGGAAAACGTCACCGACGCCTTCTGGGACACTCTGGTGTCCTCCATCACCATCGACGAGGCGGTGGGCGCGGTCATCCACGGCGGCAGCCGGTCCGACGTGCTGACCAATGTGGAAAACCCCATCGTCATCCAGAACGAGGGCGTCAGCGGCTTCACCGCCACCCACGAGGAGACGGGCTACCGCTTCAACGTTCACTCCCAGACCCTGCTGGCCTCTTCCTTTAACCCAGAGCTGGCCTATGAATGGGGCCGGGTGGAGGGCAATTCCGGCCTGTGGCTCCAGCGGTACCACCTGTGGGGCACCGGTTTGACCCAGCGCCGCACCCCCTACAACGGTCGCAACTACGAGTACATCTCCGAGGACCCCATGCTGTCCAATCGGATGGGCTACGGCATCCTCCAGGGCTGCGCCGATATGGGCATACTCAACGGCCCCAAGCACATGGGCTTCAATGACCAGGAGCATAACCGTGGCGGCGTCTCCGCCTACATGAACGAGCAGAAGTTCCGGGAGACCGACCTGCGCTGCTTCCAGGGCGGGCTAGAGGACGCGGACGGCATGGCCGTCATGATCGCCTTCAACCGCATCGGCGCCACCAACGCCTCCCATCATGTGGGGATGCTCCAGAAGATCCTGCGGGACGAGTGGGGCTACACCGGCCTGATCTCCACCGACATGATGAATAACAAGTACTATTTCAACGCTGAGTCCATGGTCATGGCAGGCATTACCCAGGTGGCCGACTTCGGCGGTGACGACAACCACATCACCCTGGGCAAGGGCGGCGTGGACGCCACCTGGGCCTATATCTCCCCCGCCACCGTGGAGAACGACTCCGCACTGGTGGAGCAGGCCCGGCAGAACCTGAAGTACCAGCTTTACACCTACGCCAACAGCGCCATCATGAATGTGTCCACCGAGCGGGTGGATACCTGGTGGGACGTGGCCCTGCGCAACGCCAAGTATGTCAGCGGCGCGCTGTGCGCCGCCACCGCCGCAGCCTGGGTGATCCTCACTGTGATCCCTGACAAGAAGAAGGAGGAGGTCTGACCATGAACGTCATCAAGAAATTCTCCGTAGGCGCATGGATCACCTTGGTGGCCGCCGTGATGGCCCTGGTATCTGTCATCGTCTACACCGTAAACATCGGTAGCGCGGGCTATTTCCAGAACGCCGCTGTGTCCAATCTGACCGTGTTTTGCGTGCTGGCCGTGGCCGCGCTGGTCGCAGCCATCGTGCTGGGCCAGGCGAAGCTGTCCGGCCCCGCCGCCACTGCGGTGGCCCTGGTCCAGGGGGCGCTCCAGATCGCGGCCCCGGTGCTGCTGACCCTGTGCCTGGCCAACCTAGTGGCCGCCCGCGCCGAAGGTCTGGGTTTCATCTACTTCTCCAATGCGGATGTGATCTTGGAGGTGCAGACCCCCGCCAACCTGGCCTCCGCCACCGGCACCATCGCCAACATGGCGTGTCTTGCCGTGGCCATGGTGATCGGTATCGCAGGCACGTTCTGCACACTGCGGAAGAAGGAACAGTAATCCCACAATACGCCGGCGTCCGGGAGAACAAGTCAGGCGTTCTCCCGGACGTTTTGCTCAAAAAGGGGCTTGCGGCCCGCCCCCCGATGGGGTATGCTATAGCCGCCAATCATGAAACCCGGGAAAGGACGTTAGGCATATGAGCAGACAAAACGGAAACAACTTCTGGAGCACCCCGTTGACCGGTTCGCTGGTCAAATCTCCGGAGGTGAAGCTGCCGGAAATGCTGCTGGGCTACTTCATCGGCCCCTTCGGGGCCCTGCTGTCCTCCGGCATCTTCACCAGCTTCCTCAACAAATACCTCACCGACGTGCTGCGGCTGGACACCGGCTTCCTGTCCGCCCTCCAGCTGGTGTCCACCCTTCTGATCGTGGCGGCCAACCTCATCGTGGGCCAGCTCATCGAGCGCACACGCGCTCTGGTGGGCAAGGCCAGGCCCTGGATTCTGCTGTCCGCCCTCACCCTCAGCGTGTCCAGCGTGCTGATGTTCATCGTCCCCTTTGAGGGAGCGGCAAAAATGGTGTGGGTCGCCGTCGCCTACAACCTCTACTATGCGGTAGCCTACCCCATCTACAACACCGCCAACTCCACCCTGGTGCCCGTGTCCACCCGGAACAGCCGGCAGCGGGGAGCTCTGGCCTCTTTTACCAACGTGGCCGGCTTGGGTGTTATGGGCGTGGGCTCCATGATCTTCCCGGTGCTGGTGTCCAATGTGATGAAGGAAGACCAGAATATGTGGTTCCTGGTGATGCTGGGGGTGGCGGTTTTCTCCGCGCTCACCATCTACCTCCAGTTCCGCTTCACCCGGGAGCGGGTCACCGAGGAGAGCCTGGGGCAGTCCAGCGCCGCACAGGTCAAGACCGCCTCCATGGGGACGCAGCTCAAGGCCGTCACCAGCGAACGGTGGTGGTGGCTGGTCATCCTGTTCTACCTTGCCTTCCAGTGCAGCGGCGCCATGAAGAATGGCTCCATGAGCTATTTCTGCCAGTGGGTTATCGGCGCGTCGGGGAGCATCAACTGGGGCGCGGCCCAGACCATCCTTGCGGTGCTGGGTGCCATTCCCATGGCGCTGGCCGCGGCGGTGGTGGTGCCCCTGGTCAATAAGTTCAGCAAGCGGCTGGTCACCATGGCGGGCATGATGATTGGCGTGGCCGGCGGCGTCATCGCCGGGCTGGGCAACGGGAACATCGTGCCTGTGGCCATCGGCGTGGCGCTGAAATGCCTGGGCTCCGCGCCCGCCGCCTACCTGGTCTTGGCCATGCTGGCCGACGTCATCGACCACATCGAATTTAAGAGCGGCATCCGCACCGATGGGCTCACCATGTCCATCTACAGCTCGGTGATGGTGGCGGCCACCCCCGTGTGCAACGCCATCTTCATGGCCATGCTGGGGGGTGCGGGTTATGTGGCCCCCGGCGCGGACAGCGCCGCCGGTTTGACCCAGACTGCGGCGGTCCAGTCCACCATCGGCGTCAGCTACATCTGGATCGAGACCGTGGCCTATGCCCTGTGCGCGGTGCTGATGCTGCTGTGGACGGTGGAGAAGAACCTCCCCGAGGAACAGAAGGCCATCCAGGAGCGCCGGAAGCAGGCGGAGTAAGAGACAAGACGGAGGGCAGGCTATGGAGCTTCTGCAATCCCCCCTGGCGCTGGCACTCTACCTGGCCGCGGCCGTGCTGACGGTTTGGGGCACGGTACGGCGTCAGTTCGTCCCGTCCTTCCTGGGCGGGCTGCTGTGGGCCGGGGGCACCGTGTGCGCCCTGGTGGACGGCACGGGGCTGGACAGGGTGCTGGCCGCTGCGCTGATCCTGCTGCTGATCTCCGCCGCCCCCCGGCGGAGGGGGGCGGGATCATGAGCTTTGATTCCGCCGCCTATCTGCTGTTCCTCCCCGCCGCCGTCCTACTGCACTGGCTTTGCACCCACCGGGGGCGGTGGGCGGTGCTGCTCTCGGCCAGCCTGTTCTTTTACGCCAGCTGGAGCGTCCCCCTCACCGGCCTGCTGCTGGCGGAAGCGGGGGCGGTGTGGCTGTCCGGGCTGGCCCTGGGACGGTGGAGGCATCCCGTCCTCCGGCGGCTGGCGCTGGGGTTGGCCCTGACGGTGTGCTTCGGGCTGCTGGGATATTTCAAGTATTTCAACTTCCTGGCGGGCAGCATGTCCGCCCTGCTGGGCGGGACGTGGGACGCCTGGGACATCATCCTCCCGGTGGGCTGTTCCTTCTACACCTTCCAGGCCGTCTCCTACGTCATCGATGCGTACCGGGGGCGGCTGGAGCCGGAGCGGCACCCTGGCTATCTCACCCTGTACCTTGCCTTCTTCCCCCAGCTGGTGGCGGGGCCCATCGAGCGGGCGGGGGATCTGCTCCCCCAGCTCCGGGCGGAGCGCCGCCCATGCCGGGAGGACGGGGTGGCCGGGCTGCGGCTGGTGCTGAGCGGCTTTTTCCGCAAGGTGGTGATTGCCGACTTCTGCGGGAGGTTCGTCACGGCGGTCTATTCCGCCCCCGCGCCCGACGGCAGCGCGGTGTTTTTGGCCACCCTCCTGTTCGCCGTGCAGATCTACTGCGATTTCGCGGGCTACTCCGAGATCGCCGCAGGCAGCGCCCGGCTGCTGGGGGTGCGGCTGCTGCGCAATTTCCACCGGCCCTATCTGGCCCGGGGCTTCCGGGACTTCTGGCGGCGGTGGCACGTGAGCCTGGGCCGCTGGTTTACGGATTACGTGTATATCCCCCTGGGAGGGAGCCGCAAGGGATTGGGGCGGCAGCTGCTGGCCGTCTTTGCGGTGTTTGCCCTCAGCGGGCTGTGGCATGGCGCGGAGTGGTCCTTCGCAGTCTGGGGCCTGCTTCACGGGCTGCTGTTCGCCGGGGAGCTGCTGGCCCGCCGGGCGGGGATCGGCCCCGCCCGTTCCAGGGCCGGGAAGGGCTTAGAGCTTGCCCTCACCTTCGCCGCCGTGTCCCTCTGCTGGATTTTCTTCCGGGCGGACAGCCTGGGCCACGCGGCCCTGCTGTTGGGGCGGCTGTTCTCCCCCTGGGACCTCCCGGCGGGGCTGGCCTGCCTGGGACTGACCGCGATGGACGCAGTCCGGCTGGCCCTCACCCTAACCCTGCTCCCCGCTGTGGACCGGCTTGGCTGGGGAGAGGAGCGGCCCCAGGACATGACCCTGGTTTATTTCCTGCTGTCCGTCGCGGCGGCCTGGCTCATCCGGCTGGACGGCGGCGGGGCGGGTACGTTCATCTACTTCCAATTCTGACGAGAGGGGGCGGGGGCGGTGCGCTCCAAGCTGTTGCGGCTGGCGGCGTGCCTGCTGGTGATCCTGTCCGTGCCCGGGGCGCTGGGCGTGTTCGCCTTCGCCCTGCCCGTCCAGTACGATCAGACCTACCTGGCGGGCCTCCAGGACAAGTGGGACGCCCTGTCCACCGCCCCCGGCCCCCGGATCGTCATCGCCGGGGGGAGCGGCGCGGCCTTTGGGGTGCGCTGTGATCTGCTGGAGCAGGAGTTGCCGGGGTATTCGGCGGTGAACTTCGGCCTGTACGCCGGGCTGGGCACCACCGTCACCCTGGAGCTGATCAGGCCCCTACTGCGGCCGGGGGATGTGGTGGTCTTCACCCCGGAGCAGAGCGGGCAGACCCTGTCCGACTTTTTCCACGCCCCCTCCATGTGGCAGGCCGCCGACGGCAGGCCGGAGCTGCTATCCGCCCTGGACGGCAGGCGCTGGGGGCCCATGGCGGGGGCCTTCCCCGCCTTCGCCGGGGACAAGGCCCGGCTGTGCCGGGACAAGGCCGCCCCGGCGGGGGAGGGGGTGTACGCCCGCTCGTCCTTCAACGCCTGGGGGGACATGGACTGCCCCGGTCGGGAGAGGAACGTGATGGCCGGCGGCTTCGACCCCAACCTGCCCATCTCCTTTGATCCGGAGTTGCCCGGGGAGGACTTTTTCGACGCGGTGAACGCCTTTGCCCGGTGGTGCGGGGAGAACGGCGTAGCCCTCTACTACCGCTTTTGCCCCATGAATGCCGCCGCCCTGAGGGACGGCGAGCTGGAGCGGCTGGGGAGCTATGCGGAGGCCCTGGAGGCCCGGCTGGACTGCCCCGTTCTGGGGGATCCCACCCGGGCGGTGCTGAACGCGGGCTGGTTTTTCGACACCAATTTCCACCTGAACGCCTCCGGCGCGGTGGTGAACACCGCCATCCTGGCCGGGGAGCTGAAAGCGGCGCTGGATGTACCCGGCCCGGTGGACATACCCCTGCCGGAGCTTCCCCCTATGGCGGGGGCGGGGACGCCGGAGGGCGACAACCGGGACGGGGATTGCTTCCTCTACGAGGACGCCGGGGACGGCCTGCGGCTGACCGGCTTGACGGCGGAGGGGGCGGATCGGGAAAGCCTCACCCTGCCCGTGAGCCATAACGGGACGCCTGTGGTCGGCCTGGAGCGGTCGGTGTTCGCCGGGAACACCTGCATCCGGGAGATCGTCGTGCAGGGCAATCTCCGGGGACTGGAAGACGGCTCCTTTGACGGCTGTACCGCCTTGGAGCGGCTGGTGCTGGCCCAGCCCGCCCCAGAGAAGTGTGCCGTGGGGCCGGGGCTGCTGGATGGGACGGACGCTCTGATGTACGTCCCCGCCGGGCGGCTGAGCGCCTACGCTACCAACTACTTCTGGGCGGTGCACGCTGACCGACTCCGGGAGGACGGTGGTCAGACGGCCCGCCCCCCTGAACCAAGCGCCGCGCCCTCCGCGCCGCCTGTTGTGTCCGGGCCGTCCATCCGCTATGATGGGAACGGCGGGACGCTGAAAAGTTGGGCGGGGGACAGCGTGGAGCTGGCCGTGGACAACGCCCACCTGCGGGTGAATACCGCCCAGGGGACGGGCTATTTCCAGCGGACGGGATACGTCCTCACCGGCTGGAACACCGCCGGGGACGGCAGCGGGGAGGGAATCGGCCTGGGCAGCCGGACGGAGCGCCGGGAGGGGCTGGTGCTCTACGCCCAGTGGGCCGAGGCTTCCCCGGAGGAGGAGTTTGCCTGGGAGCTCCGGGGGGAGCAGGCGTGGATCACCGGGTACTCCGGCGCGTCGTCCCGGTGCGTGGTACCCGAGGAGCTGGGCGGCGCGCCCGTGCGGGGCGTTTGCGCCGGGGCCTTCCGGGACGGGAGCTTTGAGACGCTGGTGCTGCCCTCCACGCTTTACACGGTGGAGCCGGGGGCCTTCCAGAGCTGCGCGGTGGGGGAGATCATCCTGTTTGACTCCCTGCGGGAGATCTCCGACGCCTGCTTCCAGGACTGCCGGGGGCTGAAAACCCTCCGGGTCAACGCCGCCACAAGCCCCGTATACAGCGGCAGCTATTTCGACACCTTCTCCGACAAATACGACTGGCTGCTCTCGCTGAAGGGCCGGAAAAAGCTGGTGCTGGCCTCCGGCTCGTCGGGGCGGTACGGCTATGACAGCGCCGCCCTGGCCGACGCCTTTCCGGACTATGTGCCCGCCAACATGGGGGTGTACGCCTACGCCAACGCCCTGCCCCAGCTGGAGCTGATCCGGGGGCTGATGGAGGAGGGGGACGTGCTGCTGTCCGCGCCGGAGTTCGACGCCGCGGCGGAGCAGTTCTGCGCCGACCACCGCTTGGACGCCCCCTTCTGGGCCATGATGGAATCCAACTACGACGCGGCCGCCCTGCTGGATCTGCGGGAGTACGCCGGGGTGTTCGACAGCCTGGGGGCGTATCTCGCCGCCCGCCGGGGGATGGCGGGGCGCAATTACGGCGAGAGCCCCGCGTCCTATGACGACGACGGAAACCGCTATGCCTTCGCCACCTACAACCAGTACGGCGACTTGATCCTGCCCCGGCCCAACGGGGAGCGGGACGTGTGCCTGCGGCACAACATCGCGGACTACACCACGGCAAACATCACCCCGGAGCGGGTGGAGGCGCTGAACGGGGTGTACCGGCGGTTCCTGGACGGGGGGATCGAAGCGTACTTCACCTACACCCCCAGGAACCGCAATTCCCTCACCGGGGACAGCACCCCCGCCGCCCGGCGGGAGATCCACGAATACCTGACACAGCACCTGTGCGTCCCGGTGATCTCGGACATTGAGGACAGCCTGTACGCCGGCAACTACTTCTACCTCATCGACAGCCATCTGAGCAGCGAGGGCGCGGCCATCCGCACCCTGCGGGTGATTGACGATCTGCGCCCGTACCTGAACACGACGTAAGGAGAAACGGACATGAAAAAGCTGGACTTCAACAAGGGCTGGCTCTGCCGCCCTCTGACCCGGGCGGGAGAGCCCTATCCCGTCACCCTGCCCCACGACGCCATGCGCGCAGAGCCCCGTGCCAACGACAGCGCTGGGGAGAACAATACCGGCTGGTTCGCCGGCGGGGACTATGAATACACAAAGCGATTTATCGTCCCGGAGGAGTGGCGGGGACAGGCGCTGCTGCTGGAGTTCGAGGGGGTGTACCACAACGCGGAGGTGTGGCTCAACGGGGAGAAGGTCTTTTTCCGGCCCTACGGGTATACCAATTTCTATGTGGATCTCGCGCCCCATCTCCGCTATGGGGAGGAGAACGAGCTGCGGGTGACCGCCCGCAACGCCGACCAGCCCAACTCCCGCTGGTACTCGGGCACGGGGATTTACCGACCGGTGTGGCTGTGGCAGGCCGGGGAGGACCACATCCCGGTGAACGGCCTGCGGGTGCGCACCCTGGATTACAAAACGGGTAAGATCGAGGTCAGCGTCCGCACTTCCCGCCCCGGCCCGGTGTCGGTGGATATTTTTGAGGCGGACGGGACGGCCCCGGTCTGCTCCGCCGCCGGACGCTCCGAGGACGGGCGGGCGGTGTTCACCCTCACTGTCCCCGAGGTGAAGCTATGGGACTGCGACAGCCCAAACCTGTACCGCTGCCGGGCCTCCTTCGAGGGGGACGAGGCGGAGACAGCTTTCGGTGTGCGCACCCTGGCCTGGGGGCCGGAGGACGGCCTGACCATCAACGGAAAGCGGGTGATCCTCCGGGGGGCCTGCGTCCACCACGACAACGGCCTGCTGGGCGCCTGTTCCTTCCCGGAGGCGGAGGAACGCCGGGTGCGGCTTTTGATGGAGAACGGCTACAACGCCTTGCGCTCCTCCCACTACCCATGTTCCAAGGCGCTGCTGGACGCCTGCGACCGGCTGGGTATGCTGATGATGGACGAGTACGTGGATCACTGGTACATCCACAAGACCAAGTACGACTATGTGGAGTACTTCATGGAGTGGTGGAAGCGGGATCTGGAGGACATGGCGGACAAGGACTTCAACCACCCCTGTGTCATCATGTACTCCACCGGCAACGAGGTGGCGGAGACCGCCCAGCCCAAGGGCATCGCCCTCACCGGGGACATGACCCGCTGGCTCCACGAGGTGGACGGCACCCGGCCCATCACCTGCGGCATCAATATCTTCTTTAACTTCCTCAGTTCCATGGGCATGGGTGTGTACAGCGACGACAAAGCGGAGAAGGCCGCCGCCCAGGCCGAGAAGCCCAGGAAGGATCCCAAAAAGAAGCCGGTGGGCAGCGAGTTCTACAATACCCTGGCCTGCCTCATGGGAGACTGGTTCATGAAGACCGGGGCCACCCTGCCACCCTGCGACTGGAAAACCCGGGACGCCTTTGCCAATATGGACATCGCGGGCTATAACTATGGGCTGTTCCGCTATAAGAAGGATCTGCGCAAGTACCCCCGGCGGCTGATTTTGGGCAGCGAGACCTTCTGCAAGGACGCCTACGCCTTCTGGGAGATGGCCAAGCAGAATCCCAGGATCATCGGTGACTTCGTGTGGGCGGGGATGGACTACATCGGTGAGACCGGGGAAGGCTGCGCCGAGTACTCCGACTACAAATTCGATGGCGAGCCCTGCCGCCGGATGACCGGCGGGAACGGCCGGGTGGACCTGCTGGGCAAGCCCCGGGCGGAGGCGGCCTACACCCGGGTGGCTTTCGAGCAGGAGGCGGGGCCGTTTATTGCTGTTGACCCGGTGTACCAGACAGAAAAGCTCCAGCTCACCGGCTGGCAGCTCACCAAGGCGCTGGAGAGCTGGTCGTGGCGGGGCTGCGCCGGAATGCCCGCGGCGGTGGAGGTATACGCCCGCGCCCACACGGTGGAGCTGCTGGTGAACGGGCGGTCCGTGGGGAAGAAGCGGCTGAAGAACACCTGCCGGGCGGTATTCAAGACCGTGTACCGGGACGGCGAGGTGACGGCGGTGTCTTATGACAGCGCCGGGAAGGAGATCGGGCGGTACCGCCTGTCCACCGCCGGGGCGGAGACGGAGCTGCGCATCACTCCGGAGGAGAAGTCCGTGAAGCCGGAGGGGCTGGCCTTCGTCTGGCTGCGCTATACTGACGGACAAGGCGTGTGGAAGCCCATGGAGAAGCACACCCTGAAGGTGTCGGTGGAGGGCGGCACGCTGGAGGGGCTGGGCAGCGCCAACGCCTACGTGGAAGGGAACTACGCCCAGGACAGCACCCCCACCTATTACGGCGAGGCCATGGCCATCGTCCGCTCGGACGGCAGCGGCCCGGTGCGGGTGACGGTGACGGACGAGGCCGGAGCCCATACGGTTGATATTCCGTGCCAACTGTGATAAGCTGAGCAAAACAGGCGGGGAGGGCGGCGCCCTTCCCGCCTAACAACAGAGGGGGAGGATTTGGACATGACGGAGCAGTTTTGGCTGTGGTATCCAGGGGATTTTGAGCTCTACCATCGGATGGAGCAGGATTTCAGCCGGGTGGAACGGGGGTACGGCTGGCCCGCCTTCTGGAAAAGCGACGGCTTCCGGAACCGGGTGGTGTTCCGGCGGGAATACTGCCTGGAGCGGGACACGGAGTTCCGCGTAGTCAGCAAGGCGGTGGGCTTTGTGCTGGCGGGGGAGAAAAAATACCCCTTTGGGCAGCGGATCGTCTGCCCAAAAGGGCATGTGCAGATCTCCATTCACGCCGCCCGGATCGACGCCTTCCCCTGCGTGTATGTGGAAGGGGACGTGATCCGCTCGGATGGGGGTTGGATGGCGGAGGACTACGCCCAGCCCCCGGTCCCCGCCGGGTGCAGCCCCTATTTCACCCGGCCGGATCAGGACCCCGCCCGGTGGGAATACAGTGAGGAACGATACCGGCCGGTGAAGGCGGAGCGTATCGGCGACGGTGTGCTCTATGAGTTTGAGACGGAACTCACCGCCGTCCTCCGGGTAGAGGCCCCGCGGGAGCGGCTGGCGGATATGCGGATCTACTGCGGCGAGTCCCGGGACGAGGCGCTGGACAAGGAACACTGCTACTATAGCTGGGCCCTTGACCGGTCAACGGGGGAGACGCCCCGGTGCGCGGTGCGCTTCGCCTTCATCCCCGGGGAGGAGGTGGGGCTGACCGCCATCCACCAGTTTGTGGATATCCCGGTTCGGGCGGCGTTTCGCTGCGGCGATCCCCTGCTGGACCGAATTTGGGCGGTGGCGGAGCACACCTTCCGGCTGTGCACGGGCATCTTCTTCATCGACGGGGTGAAGCGGGACAAGTGGATCTGGTCCGGGGACGCCTACCAGAGCCTGTTCGTCAACCAGTACCTGCTGGCCGATCCCGGCGTGGAGCAGCGCACCCTGCTGGCCCTGCGGGGAAACGACCCCATGACGGGCCACATCAACACCATTATGGACTACTCTCTGCTGTGGCTGCTGGGGGTGAAGGAGCATTTTGACACCTACGGTGACCGGGACTTTTTGGCGCTGATCTGGCCCAAAGCGGCGTCCCTGCTGGAGTTCTGCCGGGCGCAGACGGACGATTCCGGCTTCCTCACCGCCGGGGAGGGGGACTGGGTGTTCATCGACTGGGCGGAGCTGGATAAGGACGGCCCCTTCGCCCCGGAGCAGGTGCTGCTGTGCGCCTGCTGGGGGGCGGCGGCGGAGCTGGCGGAGGCCCTGGGGCTGGACGGCAGGGAGTACCGCGCCCGCCGGGAGGCGCTGGCGGCGCGGATCGACGAATGCTATTGGGATGGGGCGCTTGGGGCCTATGTGGACTCCTTCACCTCCGGGCGGCGGCACGTGTCCCGGCAGACCAACCTGCTGGCGGCGCGCTTTGGGATCGCGGACGCGGACAGGCGGGCGCTGATTCTGAAAAACGTCATCGACAATCCGGCGGTGCCCCCCATCACCACCCCCTACTTCCAGTTCTTTGAGCTGGACGTGCTGGCGGACAGCGGGCGGCTGGACCAGGTGATGGAGCGGCTGCGGAGCTATTGGGGCGGTATGCTGGAGCGGGGGGCGGTGACCTTCTGGGAGGAATTTGACCCCTCTGTGACGGGGACCGCCCAGTACGATATGTACGGCGACCGGTTCGGCAAGAGCCTGTGCCACGCCTGGGCGGCCAGCCCCATCTACTTCCTGGGGCGGTATTTCGCGGGCCTGCGCCGGGAAGGGGCCGGCTTTGTGATCGAGCCCCGGCTGGAACATTTCACGGCCTTGGACTGCACCTTCCCGGTGGACGGCAGGGACGGCTTCGTCCGGCTGGCTTGGGACGGCATGCGGCTCACCGTGGAGACCAACCGGGCAGGAGGCATACTTCTGTCCGGGGACGTCCAGCATGAGCTGACGCCGGGCACACCTTTTTTTGCGGCTTGGGCGGATGACAGATAGGCTTGAACAGGAGAGCGGGACAAATCAGGCTCTGATTGCCTGATAAACAACCACTGGCGGCGGGATATAGCATCCCGCCGCCAGTGGCTTCATATGGCTTACTTGATGTACCTATTCAGCTTCGCCGTAAATACTTCTCGCTTGACAGGGCCTTATAGTGAAGCAGCAGCTCACGCAGGGTCATATGATGCTATGTGAGCGGCCATTATGAGTTAATTGCAGCTCGAATAGTATCCAGCGCCACCGCTACGTCGCCCTGGTTGGCACTCTTAGCAGCCACGGCCCCGGTTCCTTTGGACTGGCAGTAGGCGGACAAAACCGCGTTCACCTGATCTTTGTCCAGCGCATCATACTGACCGGCCCCAGCCAGCCATCCGTCTGTTACCAACCCGGCCACGGAGATGCTGTTATCCACCTTTGCGCCGTCCAGGCGGCCCAGGAATACAGCCAGCTGAGCGGTTGTGACAGTGCTCTCCGGCTGGAAGCGGCCAGAGCCGGTGCCCTTGGCGATCCCGGCCTTTACCAGCGTGGCCACGGCGTTGGCATACCTTGCAGCGTAGCGGAAAGGAATGGTCATATTTATGAACAAACGGCAGCGATTATCATTACCCATAATGGCACAGCTTAAAGACCACATAATTTTGTGTCCATTGCATTGGAAAAAGAAAGCGAGGCATAACAATACTTTGCCCCGTTCCAGCCTGTCAAGCGAGCTTACCCTCAAAACCACTGCATTCTTTGAGCTTTTGGCTGTTAAATAAATATGTGGGATGGTCTGTCAATCACATCGTAAAAGGGCCTCAACCGCCATAAAGTCCATACACTGTATCTCCACATTTGGCCCGCAGATCTGTCTTAATGCCTCCTCCTGAAACTTGAAGCAGTACAGTATTCCCCTTAATCTGTTCGCCCTCAAGCCAATATTGAACCGCCTGA
>ERZ779629.191-NODE-191-length-27602-cov-26.672378_pt1 | contig 27602 bp, 23 predicted proteins | sample MGYA00514192_ERZ779629 | MGnify/ENA primary metagenome ERZ779629 (study PRJEB29562, sample SAMEA4376709) | mouse gut metagenome | isolation source: Cecum | study: EMG produced TPA metagenomics assembly of the A DSS colitis mouse model was used to assess the... | reverse complement strand
CCTTGGGGTCCAGGGAGCCGGTGTCCTTGAGCCGCTGGGCCACCTTGCGGAAGTGAACGGCGGCGTCGCTCATCTTGTTCAGATCCAGGCCCGTGTCGCGCACGGTGCCCTGGAGGGTGGCCACCAGGGACTCGGTGGCGGGCTGGGCGGTGCCGTTGGCCAGGGGGCTCAGGGCGGTGTCCACAATGTCCACGCCGGCGTAGGCGGCCATGAGGTAGACCATATCGCCGGTGCCGGTGGTGTTGTGGGTGTGGAGATGGATGGGCATCTTCACGCTCTGCTTGAGGCGCTTGACCAGGCTGTAGCAGTCCATGGGCAGCAGGAGGTTGGCCATGTCCTTGATGCACAGGGTGTCGGCGCCCATCTGCTCGAGCTCCTTGGCCATCTTCACGAAGTAGTCCTCGTTGTGGATGGGGGAGATGGTGTAGGAGAGGGTGGCCTCCACGATGCCGCCGTATTTCTTGGTGGATTTGATGGCCTGCTCCAGGTTGCGGATGTCGTTGAGGGCGTCAAAAATGCGGATGATGTCGATGCCGTTTTCGATGCTCTTGCGGCAGAAGGCGTCCACCACGTCGTCGGCGTAGTGCTTGTAGCCCAGGATGTTCTGGCCGCGGAAGAGCATCTGCAGCTTGGTGTTGGGCAGAGCCTTGCGCAGGGTGCGCAGCCGCTCCCAGGGGTCCTCGTTGAGGAAGCGCATGCACACGTCGAAGGTGGCGCCGCCCCAGCACTCCAGGGAGTAGTACCCCACGGAGTCCAAAATCTCGCAGGCGGGCAGCATGTCCTGGATGGTCATGCGGGTGGCAGCCTGGGACTGGTGGGCGTCACGGAGGATGGTGTCCGTAATCAGAAGGGGCTTTTTAGACAGAAATTCCATTGTTTCCATGCAATATTACTCCTTTATCAGCCGAACAGGGCCATCAGCACACCGGCGGCGATGGCGGAGCCGATGACGCCGGCCACGTTGGGGCCCATAGCGTGCATCAGCAGGAAGTTGGCGGGATTGGCCTTCTGGCCCTCCACCTGGGAGACGCGGGCGGCCATGGGCACGGCGGAGACGCCGGCGGAGCCGATGAGGGGATTAATCTTCTCCTTCAGGAAGAGGTTCATAAGCTTGGCCAGCAGCACGCCGCCGGCGGTGCCGAAGCCGAAGGCCACCACGCCCATGCACATGATCTTGATGGTCTCCCAGGCCAGGAAGGTGCTGGCGGTGGCGGTGGCGCCCACGGAGATGCCCAGGAAGATGGTGACGATGTTCATCAGTTCGTTCTGGGCGGTCTTGTTCAGACGCTCCACCACGCCGCTCTCCTTAAACAGGTTGCCCAGCATCAGGCAGGCGATCAGCGGGCCGGCGGAGGGCACCAGCAGGGCCACAAATACGGTGACGACGATGGGGAAGAGGATTTTCTCCCGCTTGGACACCTCACGCAGGGGGCGCATGACAATCTCCCGCTCCGCCTTGGTGGTCAGAACCCGCATGATGGGGGGCTGGATGACGGGCACCAGGGCCATGTAGCTGTAGGCCGCCACGGCGATGGGGCCCAGCAGCTCGGGGGCGAGACGGCTGGTCACAAAAATGGCCGTGGGGCCGTCCGCGCCGCCGATGATGCCGATGGAGGAGGCCTGCCGCTCGGTGAAGCCGAACAGGCGGCAGCCCACGAAGGTCATAAAGATGCCCACCTGGGCGGCCGCGCCCAGCAGCAGGGTCTTGGGGTTGGCAATCAGGGGACCGAAATCGGTGCCCGCGCCCACGCCCATGAAGATCAGACAGGGGTAGATGCCCAGCTTGACGCCCAGATACAGCACGTCCAGCAGGCCGATGGTGATGGATCCGTCGCCGAACATCTCCCAGTGGACGTGCCCGCCCTCAAAGAGGGCCTCGTGGAACATCTCCGCGCCGGGCAGGTTGGTGATGAGCATGCCGAAGGCGATGGGCAGCAGCAGCAGGGGCTCGAACTTCTTCACAATCGCCAGGTACAGCAGCGCGAAGGCGATGATCATCATAATGACGACCTTCACGTCCCCCGTGGCAATCTGATAGAAGCCGGTCGCCTGAATAAAATTCATGATAGCTTCCATGTAGTATTCCTCCCGAGAGCCGGCCTTAGCCGATCACGCACAGCAGCGCGCCGGAGTCCACAGCCGCGCCCTTGGTCACGCTGACGGAGGCGGCGGTGCCGTTGCAGGGGGCCATGATCTCGTTCTCCATCTTCATGGCCTCCAGAATAAAGAGAATGTCGCCCTTCTTCACGGCGGCACCGTTGGCGACGCGCACGTCCAGAATGGTACCGGGCATGGGGGCGGTGACCTTCTCACCGCCGGCGGGAGCGGGGGCGGCAGGGGCGGGAGCCGCAGCGGGGGCGGCGGCCACAGGGGCGGCGCCGTCCATGACCTCGATGGCGACCTCATAGACGGTGCCGTTGACATTCACCTTGTACTTCTTCATAGCTCTTTCCTCTCCTCAATTAAAGTTTTTTAACGGACAGAATGCGGATGGCGTTAAGATCGGCGCCCTCCTCCTCCGCAATGGCGGCGGAGATGGCGGCGATCATGGCCTGGCGGTTGGGAATCGCGTCGTTTCTCGCGGCGGGGACGGGAACGGCGGCCGGCTGGGCGGCGTTCGTCCCTCCCATAGATCTGCAGATGGCGCTCATGGCGGTGCTCAGAACGATGATGCAGATCAGGCCGAAGAAGACGGTCCCAACGCCCATCAGGACGACGAACAGCAACTCAGGCATCAGGGGGTTCCTCCTTCTCAACGGTGTGCGCGGGCCTGAACCCGCGCCGGTTTTCCGTGAGCCTCTTCCGCAGCGCCGGACATGCGGTGCGGAAAGGCCCGGGCCGGCCGGGGGCCGCCCCTCCCCTCCGCCCGGGCCCGGCGGGCCGCGGCGGGATTCTCACGTGCGCGAAATTATTTTCATTATAGCAAAGCCAACGGAGAAATTCAACTCTTTTTCCTGCACATTTCCGACAAGTTTTCGCCAGGATTTTGCGCCCCCTGTTTGAACCCCGACAAAAGCTGTGGTATACTGGTGTCCAAATTGGGGCGACGCCCTGGAGGAGGAGACGCAGATGCGCTATCAGCACGTGGTCCGGGGGACCTTTCTGGACCGGCCCAACCGCTTTATCGCCCATGTGGCGCTGGAGGGTGGGGTGGAGGTCTGCCATGTGAAAAATACGGGCCGGTGCCGGGAGCTGCTGACACCGGGGGCGGCGGTATACCTGGCGCGGTCGGACAACCCGGCCCGGAAGACCCGCTACGACCTCGTCGCCGTGAAGAAGGGATCCCTGCTCATCAATATGGACGCCCAGGCCCCCAACAGGGTCTTTGGGGAGTGGGCGGAGCACTTCCTCCCGGAGCCGGCGGTTGTCCGGCCCGAGTTCACCTGGGAGGACTCCCGGTTCGACTTCCGCCTGGACACTCCGCAGGGGCCCTTCTTCGTGGAGGTAAAGGGGGTGACCCTGGAGGAGGACGGGGAGGCCCGCTTCCCCGACGCGCCCACGGAGCGTGGGATCAAGCACCTGCGGGGGCTCCGGCGGGCGGTGGAGCAGGGGTGCCGGGCGGCGGTGTTCTTCGTGGTGCAGATGAAGGGCCCGGTCCGCTTCCGCCCCAACGACGCGGCCCACCCCGCCTTCGGCGCGGCCCTGCGGGAGGCGGCCGCCGCCGGCGTGGGCGTCTTCGCCCGGGACTGCCTGGTGACCCCGGAGAGCCTGACGCTGGACGCGCCGGTGCCCGTGGTCCTGGAGGGGCCCTGAAAAGGGAATTCCGCCGGGCGGTCCCGGCCGCTCCTCCCCCGCAAAAGGCAATTTCCCCGCCCCATGGAAAATTTATGTATACTTTTTGGAAAAACCGTGGTATACTATTCTAAAATGGGAGCGGAGCGCACCGGCGCTCCCCCCTCTGCTTTTCACCCCGCCCCAGGCGGGAGAGGGCCCCGCCGGCCTCCCGCGCCGGCCGGACGGCCCCTGTGACGCGTTCGGTTTTTTGCAGGCCGCTGCGGGCGGACCTGTGATAAATATCGGCGGCCTGCGCACCGGCGCACCGCCAAGGGATAGAGGCGAGAACTCCGGCGGCGGCCTGCGCCCCGCCGGACAAACGGGCAGGTCCCCTGCCGCCCCGCGATGAGAGGCGCGGCGGCGGGGGAGCTCTTCCCGTCTGTTTTTGTTGCGCCTTTCTCCCCCATCATTTGATTGTTTCAACAAAAAGGAGTGCAAAATTTTGGCAGAAAAAATGAAAATCATCCCTCTTGGCGGCCTCAACGAGATCGGCAAGAACATGACCGTCTATGAGCACGGCGGCGAGATCATCGTGGTGGACTGCGGCATGGGCTTCCCCGACGGGGACATGTACGGCATCGACCTGGTGATCCCCGACGCCACGTACCTCGTGAAGAACAAGGGGCGTATCCGGGGCCTGTTCATCACCCACGGCCACGAGGACCACATCGGGGCCATTCCCTACATCCTCAAGCAGGTGAACATGCCCGTGTACTGTACCCGCCTCACCGCGGGGCTCATCAAGCTGAAGCTGGAGGAGCACGGCCTGCTCAAGCAGACCAAGCTCATCACCGTGGAGGCCGGCGAAATGATCCGGGTGGGCAAGTTCTACGTGGAGTTCATCCACGTCAACCACTCCATCGCTGATTCCGTGGCCTTCGCCATCCACACCAGCATGGGCGTGCTGGTCCACACCGGGGACTTCAAGATCGACTCCACCCCCATCGACGGCGACGTCATTGACCTGGGCCGCTTCGGCGAACTGGGCCGGGAGGGGGTTCTGGCCCTGCTGGCGGACTCCACCAACGTGGAGCGCCCCGGCTACACCATGAGCGAGTCCATCGTGGGCAAGACCTTCGACCGGCTCTTCACCGGGTGCAAGCAGCGCATCATCGTCACCACCTTCGCCTCCAACGTCCACCGCATCCAGCAGGTCATTGACGCCGCCGCCGCCTGCGGGCGGAAGGTGGCGGTGACGGGCCGCAGCATGGAGAACATCATGCGGGTGGCCACGGAGCTGGGCTACATGAAGCTGCCCAAGAACACGGTGATGGACGTCAATAAGATCAAGTCCATGCCCCTGGACAAGCAGGTCCTGATGACCACCGGCAGCCAGGGGGAGGAGATGAGCGCCCTGTACCGCATGGCCTTCTCCCAGCACCGGCAGATCGACGTGGGCCCCGGCGACCGGGTGATCATCTCCGCGTCCGCCATCCCCGGCAACGAGAAGACCATCGGCCGGGTGATCAACGAGCTCTTCCGCAAGGGGGTGGACGTGATCTACGACCGCTCCGACCCCCTCCACGTCTCCGGCCACGCCTGCCAGGAGGAGCTGAAGATTATCCACGCCCTGACCCGCCCCCGGTTCTTCATCCCCCTCCACGGCGAGCAGAAGATGCTCCGCCGCCACATGAACCTGGCCATGGAGATGGGCATGGACCGGAAGAACATCGTCCTGCCGGACATCGGCAGCGTCATCGAGCTGACCACCAAGACCATCAAGATTGCCGACGCCCCGGCCCCCTCCGGCTCCGTGCTGGTGGACGGCAGCGGCGTGGGCGACGTGGGCGCGGTGGTCCTGCGGGACCGGAAGATCCTGGCGGAGGACGGCATGGTGGTGGTGATTATGAACCTCCAGCACGGCCAGCTCCTCAGCGAGCCGGAGATCATCACGAGGGGATTTATTTACGTCAAGGAGTCCGAGGATTTAATGCGGGAGCTCAAGGAGGTGGCCGGCGGCGCGGCCCTGGCGGCCATCGGCAAGAAGGGCCGCGATATGGGGGAATTACGGAGCGCCGTAAAATCCGCCGTCAGCGGGTATTTGTTTAAGCACACCAAAAGGAGTCCTATGGTGATACCGGTGGTGAACCGGCTGTAAGCGGCGCCGCCTCCGGCGGCGAAGAAAGGAGGAGCCGTCAATGATCGACCTGGAAAACAGCACCTTTATGGAGCAGGTTGAAGACTTATCCCTGCGAAAGCGCTGGGCCGACGCGCGGGATATGCTCCTCCTTTTGGAGCCGGCGGACATCGCCGCCGTTCTGGCCCAGCTGCCGGGGGACAGGCTGCCCCTGCTCTACCGGCTGCTGCCTAAGGAGCTGGCGGCGGAGGTGTTCGTGGAGATGGAGCCCGAGGAGCAGGGGGTGCTCATCCGCAGCTTCTCCGATACGGAGCTGAAGGAGGTGCTGGAGGAGCTGTACGTGGACGACACGGTGGACCTCATTGAGGAGATGCCCGCCACCGTGGTCAAGCGCATCCTCCGGCACACCGACCCAGAGACACGGCGCAGCGTCAACGAGATTCTCAAATACCCCGAGGACTCCGCCGGGTCCATTATGACCACCGAGTTCGTGGACCTCAAGCGGGATATGACCGTGGCCGACGCCCTCAAGCGCATCCGGCGCACAGGCTCGGACAAGGAGACCATCAACATCTGCTACGTCACCGACCCCAGCCGCCACCTGCTGGGGCTGGTCTCCATCCGCACCCTGGTGCTGGCGGACGAGGAGGAGCGTATCGAGGACATTATGGAGACCAACATCATCGCCGTCTCCACCCTCGACGACAAAGAGGACGTGGCCCAGGACCTCAGCCGGTACGACTTTCTGGCCATGCCGGTGGTGGACAAGGAGAGCCGGCTGGTGGGCATCGTCACCATCGACGACGCCATCGACGTTATGGAGGAGGAGGCCACCGAGGACTTCGAGCTGATGGCCGCTATTACGCCCACGGACAAGCCCTATCTCCGCTCCGGGGTGTGGGAGACGGTGAGGAGCCGGCTGCCCTGGCTGATGCTGCTGATGCTCTCCGCCACCTTTACCGGCATCGTCATCTCCAGTTTTGAGGACTCCCTGGCGGTGTGCTCGGTGCTCATCGGCTTCATCCCCATGCTCATGGGCACCGGCGGCAACTGCGGCAACCAGTCCAGCGTGGCCGTCATCCGCGCCCTGAGCCTCAACGAGCTGGGCTTCGGCGACCTGCTGCGGGTGGTGTGGAAGGAGGGCCGGGTGGCCCTGGTGTGCGGGGTGCTGCTGGCGGCGGGGAATTTCGCCAAGCTGCTGCTGGTGGACCGGCTGCTGCTGCACAACGGGGAGGTCACCGTCCTGGTGGCGCTGGTGATCTGCCTGACGCTGGTGTGCACGGTGTTCTGCGCCAAGGTGGTGGGGTGCCTGCTGCCCCTGCTGGCGGAGAAGATCGGGCTGGATCCGGCGGTGATGGCCGCCCCCTTTATCAGCACGATTGTGGATGTGCTGAGCCTGCTGATCTACTTCCAGTTTGCCACCCATATGCTGGGGCTGTAGCGGGGAGCCCGCAGCGGGGGACGGCGCAGAAATTCCCACCGCCGGGTCCGGTTCCGCCTTGGGGCGAAAGGGGCGCGGCGGTGGGAATTTTGCGCTTTCGGGCCGGGGGCGAAAACGGGGGCGGTCAGGAAACCGTGTGCTTTTTCCAGGTCTGGCCGGTCATGTGCCGCCAGGAGAAGGTCCGCTCCTCCAGCACCAGATACCCGCCCACGCTGTCGTCCTTGGGGATAGAGGCGGAGCCGGGGTTGAGGTAGAGATAGTCCTCGTGAACACGGCACGCGGGCAGGTGGAAGTGGCCGTTGAGGAGCACGGTCCCCGGACACATGGGGGGCAGGCGCTCCTCGTTCCAGATGTGGCCGTGGGTGGCGTAGAGGGTCAGGCCGTTCCAGTGCACAAGGGCGTAGTCCGCCATCATGGGGAACTGGAGCACCATCTGGTCCACCTCGCTGTCGCAGTTGCCCCGGACGGCCAGAATCATGTCCCGGCAGGCGTTGAGGCGCTCCGCCACGGCCATGCAGTCGTAGTCCCTGGGCAGCGGGTTCCGGGGGCCGTGGTAGAGCAGGTCCCCCAGCAGCAGCAGCTTGTCCGGCTGCTCCCGCCGGAGCGCCTCCATCAGCTCGTTGACGTGGTAGGCGGACCCGTGGAGATCCGAGGCGATCATCAGTTTCATAGCAAATCCTCCCTGTGGTTTTCCTTAGTATACACAGAATTGCGGGAAATTTCAACGCGCATTTTCCGCGCGTCCCCGGACTTCGCCGGAAAATTCACAAAAAGAGGCCCCGTTCCTGTTGCTTTCGGCACGGGGATGTCCTATAATGGACCCATCGTGAATTTCGCATTCTGGAAGGAGGTGCCCTGTTATGCTGAAAAAAGCGCGGATTGTCTCCATGATCGTCCTGGCCGCCTCGGTGGTGGTCACCGCCGGGCTGGCGGTGGAAAATCTGGTCCTGGCCTGCCTGGCCCTGGGCAGAAAGCGGGAGCGGCGCTGAGGCCGGGCGGCCCCGGATGCGGCGTGTCCGGGGCCCGCTCCCCGCGAAAATGACGAAAAGACGCGGGGTAAACGGGGAAACGGCTGTGGAAATTTGACAGAATATCTTGACAAGCGCCGCCGGTTCCGGTATAGTACATGGTGTGTGTTGTTTGCTGATACCGATACGGTTCCCTGGAGGGAACGCAATAAAAATAGCTCTCTGAGCTATTTTTTTGCGCGTGCAGATACCATGATTCGTTATCAGTGCTTCGGCCGTCAATGCAGAAGGCGGTCCCCTATGAAAAAAGACGTGGTTATTATCGGCGCAGGTCCCGCCGGGATCTTTACCGCCCTGGAGATGCGCAAGCGCGGCAGCCGCAAGAGCATCGTGCTCGTGGAGAAGGGCCAGGCGGTGGAGGACCGCCGCTGCCCCAAGAGCAAGACCGGCCAGTGCGTCAGCTGCAAGCCCTACTGCCACATCACCACCGGCTTCTCCGGGGCCGGCGCCTTCTCCGACGGCAAGCTGAGCCTCAGCTGCGAGGTGGGGGGCGACCTGCCCACCCTCATCGGGCCGGAGCGGGCTCAGGACACCATCCGCTATGCCGACGGGATTTACCTGGAGTTCGGCGCGGACAGCCGCATTGAGGGCCTGGGCAACACCGAGGAGGTCAAGGCCATCCGCAAGCGGGCCATTCAGGCGGGGCTGAAGCTGGTGGACTGCCCCATCCGCCATCTGGGCACCGAGAAGGCCCAGGACCTCTACTACGCCATCGAGCAGTACCTGCTGCAAAACGGGGTGGAGATGCTGTTCGGCTATGAGTGCACGGACCTGATTCTGGACGGGGAGGCCTGCCTGGGGGTCCGGGTCCGCCGGGGGCGGGAGGAGCAGGAGATTCTGGCGGAGCGCACCGTCATCGCCACCGGCCGCCGGGGGGCGGATTGGCTGGAGAGCCTGTGCGCCGAGTACAACATCGCCCACCAGCCCGGCACCGTGGACATCGGCGTGCGGGTGGAGGTGCGCAGCGAGGTGATGGAGACCGTCAACCGGGTGCTCTATGAGTCCAAGCTGGTGGGGTACCCCAAGCCCTTTAAGAACAAGGTCCGCACCTTCTGTCAGAACCCCGGCGGCTTCGTCAGCCAGGAGAACTACGACAACGACCTGGCGGTGGTCAACGGCCACAGCTACAAGGAGCTCAAAAGCGACAACACCAACCTGGCCATCCTCTGCTCCCACAACTTCTCCTTCCCCTTCAACCAGCCCATCGCCTACGCCCAGCGGGTGGGGGAGCTGACCAACATGCTGGGGGCGGGTCACATCATGGTCCAGCGCTTCGGCGACATCCTGGACGGCAAGCGGACGTGGCCCAAGGAGCTGAACTTCGCCAACGTGCGCCCCACCCTGCCCGACGCGGTGGCCGGCGACATCACCGCCGCCATGCCCTACCGGGCCATGACCAACATCATCAACTTCATCCAGGCCATGGACCAGGTGGTCCCCGGTTTCGCCTCCACGGAGACGCTGCTCTACTCCCCGGAGCTGAAGTTCTACTCCAACCGGGTGAAGATGGACGAGGATTTCAACACCAACGTGAAGGGCCTCCACTGCCTGGGGGACTCCAGCGGCTGGACCCGCGGTCTGATGATGGCCTCCGTCATGGGGGTGCTCATGGGCCGGCGGCTGGCGGAGGAGGAATAGGCGATCAATAAGCGGCGGGGCTCGGAGGACAACGCTCCGGGCCCCCGCCGGGGTGCGAGCTTATTTTTTTGGGTTTCGCCAAAATTTCTGGTTGCATTTGGCGGAGAAGTCTGCTATAATAACGCTGTTGACAATAAGCAGGGTTAGTACATCGGTAGTACATCGGCTTCCCAAGCCGAGGAGGCGGGTTCGATTCCCGTACCCTGCTCCATATGAAAACCTCCGAAATCAGATGATTCCGGAGGTTTTTCTTAACTTTTCCGCTGACTTTACCTTTGCCTCCGATAGTTGTGGAACGCTATTTGGAACGCTATGGAAATTGGAACACTGGGGAAAGAGGGGGTGCCTACCCTGGCAGGCACCCCTTCAAGATATTTTTCTGCTCCTGTTCGACACGACAACTCCACCATCTCCAAAAAGAGTTGATGTCAATGCGATACTGCTTGCCGACCTTTGCACAGGGAAGCTCTCCCGTGAGAATCAGGTTGTCCACGACAGGACGAGAGACACGCAGAATCGTCATTATGTCGGAAACGGTTAGAAACATACCATACTGTTCAGAAAGGTAAGAAATCGTATTAACGTCTGATTGAGTGAGTTTCATTACCTATCCAGTCTGGGACGGGATTATGGGGTGGTTCGTGTATCCCTTTCTGGAAGTATGGTTTTGTCGTCGAACAGATAGCCGCGAAAGAGGGTGCCGTCCTGATCAAGGAAAAGACCCTGGCTATCCTTTGGGATACGGTCCGCTGCATCTGTGCTGTCCAGGATGATTTGAGAGAGAACATTATCGGCCTTGCCGCAGATGCGCCCATCCAGATTATTTTTGATTTGCCCAGGGACAACCATGGCATCTGGCCGCTGGGTGGAGACGACCAAATGGATGCCGAACGCCCGGCCCAAGCGGGCAATGGTGGCAAGATTGCTGACGATTGCGGCGACTTCCTCCTTGTGGGGTTTATCCATGCCGGTTGTGTCGGTCAGCTCCGCAATTTCGTCAACCACCAGAAGAATGCGGCGAAGCTTGCCATCTGGACGGAGAAGGTTAAAATCTTTCAAGCTGGAGCATGGAACGCCTTCGCAGTTGCTGACCTGCTTAAACATGTCCATCCGGCGGTTCATTTCCTGAACAATATGGCTGGACACCGCCAATGTATCACCCGCAGTGACGGCGAAAGAACAATCACGGTTCCGCCAGTGGACGGGATAATCCAGGCCACCCTTGAGATCGGAGACATAGACCTCCGCAGCCGGTTTCCCATCACTGTCGGTCATGCAGACAAACTGAAAAATAATGGATTTGACCAACGTAGTTTTTCCGCTGCCGGTAGAGCCTCCTACCAGGAGGTGAGGTACCTTATCCGGGTCCCAGGTGACAGGTCCGTCCAGAGATTCGCCCAGCAGGATTTCTGTCGGTACAGACAGTTGCTGCGGCAGATAGACCTTCTCTGGAAGTTCTGTATCTCCTGGGGCTAAGTGCAGACAGATACTCTGCTTTCCCTTCCCCGGTTCTATCTTGGTGACGCGATGATTCAAGGCGCTCTCCAAGGCATCTATGTTGTCCAGGAAGGTGGTAATGGGGATACCCTGTGTGAATACCTCCACAACAGTTTTCTCGCCCTCCTGACGGCGTTTAGTAGGCAATGGCGGTTCTCCAGCGGAATTAGTCAGGCCGATACGCTGAAAGGCGTTGGCGGTGCGGTATGCACCCTTTGGGACTGCGGAAATAGTGACCGCTACGGCAAAGAGGACGATAGAGCCGAGGACTACCAGGATACAAGCCAGCGGCTGCATCAAGTGTCCAAGCACGCTGTCTGTGGGAGCTGCTGCATGGAGCAGCAGAAGCAGAGCGGCGACCCAATACAACGTGACCAGGACGGCCTTTGCAGGGCTGGAGGAAATGGCCCGGAGGCCATCGGCAAACCGAGCGCGGAGATAGGCAACCCTGTTCTCAGCGTTCAATTCTTCTAACACTTTGGTTCTCATGATATATAAACCTCCATAATGAAAGATTTTGTTAAAATGGTGTCTCTTGCTCAATGTCAAGATATTCTAAAGATTCAATAGGGATCTCGGAAATGCCAAGGTCAATGTCATCATCGTCATCAACACCCGGCTTTTCCGCACGCAAAGGACTGTTCAGAGTTCTGTTGGCAGATGGCGTTTGTTGTGACCCCATCTGTTTATATTCGGTATGAATTTTCTGAAAAATGCCAGAAGATTGTAAAGTTTCACTGCGGGACGGCTTCTGCTGCCGGATATACTCCGGAACGGGGTTCGGCGCAGTGCCGGTCAGCTGAAATTCACCATTCATATACTTGTAGATATAGATGGTGTCTTTCGTGACCTCCCACAGCTCTGCAATGCGGCGGTAAAACTGTACACTGCTGTCAATGGCGGAAAGACCAAACCCATTCCACAGCGCTTGAGGCGAAAGAACAGATGTGATAAAAACAAAAGAGTTTTTCAAAATCTTATTCTTGTACCGCGCCTGTGCTTTGGAAAGATAATGCGGGTCTGTCAGGTCCAGGAGCTGCAAATGGGAGAACGGTTCATATGGGCGGAGATCGTCCAGGATCACGGATTGTTCGTCTTGGTACTCATCAAAGCAATCCTTACCGCAGGTAGCCTTGCAAACAGTCAAGCCCAGTTCCTTGGCGTACAGACGGCAAATCGTGGACTTGCCGGTCCCGCTTTGACCATAGGCATAGATTGTCACACAGTCGCGAGTACCTTCCGTCTTGCGCTGGAAATCCTGATCGTAGTACTGCCATGCACGCTCCATCTTTGTTTTAATATCCACATAGAGGGTGGGCCGGACGTACTCGTGGAAATTATCAGGTGTAATGGTTCCATCTGCGCACTTGTTACAGATTTCCTCCACTTCCTGCTTACTTGCCCGTCCTTGCTCTCTTTTCTTCAACTTTTCCGCGCCGGTTTTCTGAGCTTGTTCCAAGTCAAAGTTTGCGGTAAAACTACTTAATGGATAGACGTGCTTTCCGGGTTCGTCCTGGTGGGTGTAATACTTGATTGTGTAATACATCCCCATAGACTGGTTCCGGTCACTCTTATCGCTTTTGATCTTCTCTACGGACTGCTCTTTGACCCCGAACCACTTTGCCACTTGGGGAAGCTGGACATTCGTAGTTCCAAAGTTCAGATATATATGGAAATGGGGCTTTGCAGGCGTTCCATCTGCCAGTACATCCTGGTCATGCAGAGCAATCACATATTTTTTGATGCTGTCATGCTTGCCGAGAACCTTTAAGATGTTAGGTACATCCCAGTTATCCTCTGCGTACAGCACCGTTTCACAGTGTTTCGGCATAACTTCTCTGACTGCGGAATACGCTTTTTCTCATACACCCTACACCCTATATCCGCCAGAGGGACGCAGCCCCCTCTGGCGGTGAAAAGCCGGAAAAGGAAAGGAGTTAGAGTGTCAAAAACTGCCAGGTTACACCCTACACCCATCCTACCAGACTTTCCACACGGCCCCAAGGAGGCGGGGGCGGCAGTCCGCTTGGGGCGGCCTCCCGTCCCCCAGTCTCCCCGGCCAAGGCAGGCGGTGAGGATCAGTGCTTGCCGTCAGCCTTATGAATGCCATCTGCCTGTGCCGTAAAGGCCAAGGCGTTCCGTTTAAAATCGAAATAGGGCCGAACCCGCAGATTGTCAAACGCGACAGGGATACTCTCGCCAGGATTCAGATCCATAGCCTTGGCACCAGGCACCTTGACTTCAAGCATCTCATAGGCGCGGCTGGGCAGCACAACGGCATACTTGTAGCCCGCTACATCATTCAGCGGCTTGCCGTCCTGGTACGCCTTGTAGGGCGTTACACGGGTCAGCAGCATACCGGAGCCAAAGCAACTATTGTCGATATGAAGCCCAGCAGTTGTAAGCGTAATCATAACGCATGATCCTCCTTTCTTTCGTGTTGATTTGACAGGGCTATATTAAAGCAAACAAAAAAAGGCTATATTATCCCCTACCCAAGACGTGGCCTTTAGAGTTAGGATGATAATTTAGCCTTTTGATTTAAGCCTTATATAATTCGATGAAACGACCTTTGGTTAACGTGGGATGAGAAGCATCAGCCGCTCTCTCCCCTGTCTGTACATAGAATACCACATCAGTTTTATTTTGTCAATAAGAAAATAGAAAAAATATAATTTATTTTTGCAAAAAGAAACCGGACAAGCAGAAAAACGCGGAAATTTTGGACTTTTTGCGTGCTAAAAATGTGTCTGTGCTATAACCGACAGACGCAATAGCACAGGCTCCGAAGGTTGTCAAGACCAAAAATTTCCGGTTCCGAAAAGCCGGAAATTTTTGCAAGTTGGCTGCGCCAAGTCTTGACAACCTTCTCCTCCTGTACTGGTGGGGGGCAACACAGCCCGCGCGAGCGAGCTGTGCTGCACTCACTAATGATTATGGGAGGCTTACCGTTATGAAAAAACAATCTACCAAAATGTCCCGCGCCGTCAGCCAACTGGAACACATCTATAATGCACTTAACGCTGACTTCTTTGCCGGAGAGCTACCGGTCCCTATTGTCACCGTGCAAAGCAAGCCGGGGACTTACGGACACTGTACAACCTCAAAAGTATGGCAAAGGAAGGATACAGGAGCCTATGAGCTGAACATTGCCGCAGAAGTCCTTAACTTCCCTATAGAGGAAACACTGGACACCATGATCCATGAAATGTGCCACCTCTACTGCCGGGAGAACGGCATCAAAGAGGTTTCCCGAGGCGGCAAGTACCACAACGGCAAATTCAGGGCCATAGCGGAGGCCCACGGGCTGACCTGCGTCCCCAATGGGCAGTACGGCTGGAATACCATCCCCGGTGACAATCTTGTGGAGTACGCATTGAACAAGGGATGGAATGAGATAGATCTGGGACGCAACACTCTCCCGCCAGCGATGAGAATCGGAAGTACGGGCACAGCGCAGACGAATGGGGCCGGCATGGGGGCTGGTGGTAGGAGGCCGTCCAGCACAAGAAAGCTGGTTTGTCCCAAATGCGGACAGTCCGTCCGGGCTACCAAGGAGGTCAACATCATTTGCGGGGACTGCATGGAGAGAATGGTGGAGACGGAATAAAGCTTTGAAAGTGTAGGTTCAAAAATATCCCCCGCCCAGTTGGGCGGGGGCTTCTCCTATCCAAGAGAGTTTTTATTCCGTTTCGTAGGGGAGGGGGTAACGAGTGTATACTGCGATCAAAGGCACAACGTTGTTATAATCAAGGCGACTATCTACAGTCCCCCATCCAATAGAACCTGCTTTACCACCGTCAACAGTTTGAGTAAAGGGGAAACTATAAGATGGCCTCGAATAGGCCCCTTTTACCGCAATTGCCCAATGTCCATCCCAGTGAATCAAATCCCCGGGTCTTACCTCCCACGGATCGGTTACTTCACGATAAGATGCATCTCCAAAGATGTCATCCCAGAACGCAAATGCAAACTTGGCACACTCGGTTCCATAGGTTCCAAGTGCCCCGAGATACTTCGGATTGTACGGATCGTATTCGGAATAGTCCGTGTATGAGGTAAACCCAGCCTCCTTCGCCTTCTCCCCTGGTTCCTTCCCGTTCCGGTACTCTTCAATCAGAGCGAGTACATTCTCCTCCGTCACAGGCATACCATTCGTGAGGGTTGCGGAGGGAGCGGCCTGGGGATTTTGTGTATCGCCGGGATTATCTGCTGTGCCGGGAGCTGTCGTGTCCGGGGTTGCGGTTCCTGGATTTTCCGGTATACCCGCCCCCAGTACGTTGACTGCCTTTTTCAGCCGGGTATAGATGACCGCTGTCTGTGCGCGGTTCAGCACTCCCTTGGGGGCGAAAGTTCCCTGAGCGTCAACACCAGCCAGCAGCTCCCAATAGTAGCACACGGCTACCGCTGTCCTGTAATTGTCGTCCACAGCGGCAATATCCGGAATCTTGTTTATAGTTGCCTGGATTTCGGTGTCGTTCGGAAGAACAACACTCTTATCAACCATGACGTTGTACATCATCTGCGCCATGACCTCGCGGGTGACTTCAATGTCGCCGCCCCAGCGGGTAAGTCCAGCGAACAGATTATGCTTCTCAGCAGCGTTGTAGTTCTGGTTCGGCCAAGCGCCCTCGCGGGTGCTGTTCACAACATCGTTGTTATAAAATGCCCGGGTTAGCACTGTAACGAACTGAGCCATGTTGAGCTTGCCGGACGGACTGAACACCCCAGAGGCCGTGCCGGTCATTACTCCGTCATTGTAGGTCTCCATGATGTCATCATAGGCCCAGAAGCCGGGTGCAACATCGTTGAATGGGTTGTTGTCGGCGTAGGCACAGGGCATCAGACCCAGGCAGAGTACAAACGCCAGCAAAAGGGATAGTTTCTTTTTCATGGGATACCTCCATCTTTCCTAAATATGTTATATCACTAAGTAAGCTGAAATCCTATATTGTTATTAGAATTATAAGCACAACATACTATGTTAGTCAAGCATTATTTTGTGTAAACTAATAGCAATGCAAGAGATAAGGGGCTGTCTTGGGTGTGAGGAAAGAATTAAACATATCTATCGGGAACAGAATCCGTATCTCCCGCGAAAATGCCGGATTGACACAAGAAGAACTGGCGGAAAAGCTAAACCTTTCCGCCCAGTTTATTTCAACGATTGAGAGGGGCGTTGCCGGTGCGTCCCTGGCAACGATTATTAGATTGTGCGAGGTTCTGAATGTCTCTACTGAGTGGTTGCTGCGGGGACTGGAGGCCACGCCAAGCACAGACCGTATTGCGGCTAAAATGGAATCTCTTTCCAAGCCTCAACTGGCAGTGGTAGACAAGTTGACAGATGATTTATTGCAGCTGCTGGAAGTTACCAGGAAAGAGGCCGAAGCTGATTTTTGAAAAGTGCATTTCAAAATTTGTACTATATATGGAGCCTCCTGGCATGTGTGTACACCAGGAGGCTCTTGCTTAAAAATCCTTCAAATCCTCGACTGACCGGGGAACATAACGGTTCTCTGTCATATCCAAATGAGCGTAAATTTCCATTGTCGTGCGGATACTGGAATGGCCTATACTCTTTGAGAAGGTAGCCAAGTCAAAGTCGGAATCGTTTTTGTGTTTTAAGTAGTAGTGTGTTACATAAGTATGGCGGAGGCCATGGAGCGTTACATCATGGGAAAGTTTGATAGCCTCGCAAATCTTGTTATGGGTTTGATTGGTACTCCTGGCGTGGCTGCTGCCGAATGGATAGGAAGAAGAGCCGCAGATATAGCGGTGTTCATGCAGGATAGCGTCAAACTCCTTTTTTATCTCACTTTTGGCTGATTTCAACGCAGGTCCGGCGTATGTGGCCTCCGCCTGCTGAATAGCTTCGATTTCTTTTTGTTCTATAATGGCGGTTTGATCGTCATGCTGCTTGCGAAGCACTTCTAAATCTGCTACCGCCCTTCGGTTCAAGACAAGAACGCGTTCCCCTGCTGCCGTTTTGGGGGTTTGGGTAAGTTTTCCATTTTGGGTGGAAACCATGTTTTTGTCAACTGTGATGGTTTTACTCATTTCGCTGTAATCCTCCCAGGTCAGGGCTAAAGCTTCACCTAGCCGCAACCCAGTATGCAACAGAAACAGCAACTTATATCCTGCGGGATGTACCAGCAGTTCCTGTCCTGCATATTTGGTATATTTCTGTGGAATATAAGTGCGCTTGCACTCCCGTTCGTATGCCTCCAGTTCGCTATCTTTCAACCAGTTATTTTTTGCCTGCTTGTCTGTGTCTTGCCTAACTTGTGACGGTATGGTAATATTCAATACAGGAACAGCAGAAATAAAGTGCTTTGCAGCTGCCATCTTCAAAACACTCCCAATGGCGATTTTGGACTTGTTCATAATGCTGGTTGAATACCCCAGTTTCGCCAAACTATAAATAACCTGCTGCACAGCATCACTATCAATGTCTCGGAGCATGGCTTTCCCGATGAACGGCTCCACCCGAGCAATGTTGTTTACTAGCGTTTCATAAGAGCGGGCTTTCATATTGGATTTTTGGCGTTCTTCCAAAAATACATGAGCAAATGCCGAAAAAGTGACACCGCTCTCTGTAAGGGCCTTGAGCTTGTTGGCGTCAGCGTTAAGCTCTCTCAGAAATGACTTGGCTTCCTTCTCGGTTTTGAAATAGCGTGTCTTTCTTTTGCCCCTACTGTCTGTTATAGTTGCTTTCCATTTTGCCTTACGGGTTGGTTCGTCAACGTATGTAATTTGTCCGCTGCCCTTTTTTCTGCGTTCCATAATAGCACCCCCTCTTGATAAACCCATTGTACACCTCGAGGCGGGTTCTGTCAATGGATTGGAACGCTATTGGAATGCTATTTGATTAAAAAACCTATAAATAGATTAGACTAAAATAGAAAATTAGTTACAGTTGAATTTCCTGAAACCATTGAAAATACGGGATATTTCTATGATTTTAGGACTGATAGAAAAATATAGGCATCAGTTTCCCAAGCCGAGGAGGCGGGTTCGATTCCCGTACCCTGCTCCATATGAAATCCCCCGAAACCGGATGGCTTCGGGGGATTTTCATAAATTTCTCTCCACTGCTTGCGGGGGCTGTTTTAAATGTGCACCATCGATGTAGGATTACTTCGTCAGATTGCGGTAGAGATAGGTCACAATATTGGCCCGCGGAGACATGCTGGCGGGATCGAAGGCTGCGCCGGTATCCTCCAGCAGGCCGGTGGTATCCGCCCAGGCTACCGCTGAGGTGTAGTAGCTGTTTTTGAATTGCCCCGCAAGACTGCTGGTTCCCTCGGGTAAAGGCTCGCCGTTGGCGCGCCACAGAAATGTGACCACATGGCCGTTGGTGCAGGTATTGCCGGGGCTGAAGGCGGTGGCGGTCGTGCCGGAGGTGATTCCGTTTTCATAGGCCCAGAGGACGGCCTTGTAGTAGTAATCCGACGGTTTCACGTCCTGGAAGGGATTGACAGTGGTCTTCGGCTCCGGCTCGCCCTTCGCCCGCCACAGGAAGGTCATCACCTGCCCGCGGGTGCAGGCGGCGGAAGGCGCGAAGGTGGTGGCGGTGACACCGGCAGTTACGCTGTTCTGATAGGCCCACAGCACCGCATCCGTGTAGTATGCGCCAGAGGGAACATCCGTAAAGGGGTTGCCGCCGGAAGGGATGGGGGTGGTCGGAGCAGTGGGATTTGCGGGCGCGGCAGGCGTTGTGGGGGCAGTCTGATCGGCGGGCTTGCTTGGAGCAGAGGGCTTCTCTTCTGTCCCGGAGGGGGCGGTTTGGGCTGTGCTGAAGAATTCCACCTGGTATGTAAACGGAATGGAGGAGCGGTCCTTCTTCGATTTCAAGCCCTGAATTTCTACGGTATACACGCCCTCGTACTGATCGGCGCCGTCGGGCCGGAAGGCGATGCAGTGGTTGCCGCCGTAGTTCCAGTTGTCTGCGGGGGTGATGCCCAGATAAGCGCCCGAGTCCGCCGGCGCATAGCTGCCGGAGAGGGTCCAGCTTCTCCCGCCGCCGGAAATCTTGACGGTAATCCCGCTGGGCGCGGCGTAAATATCCGGATTCAGACTGACGGTCCAGGGGCAATCGGGTGTGAAGCTGTCCAAGTCATTGGGAAAATACCCGGCGGAGGGCCAACCGAAGGAATCATAGTTGACTTGATGGGCTACAGAGAAGCCCTCATCCCGGTCAAAGACCTTTACATCGGTAAATTTCCCGTAGCCGCCGCCGTTGTCCACATGGCCGAAGCCCACCTTGCTCAGAGCCGGGCTGAGCTGCCAGCGGCGGTGTCCAACGCTGGTGATATTTTTGGCGGTATAGTCCCGCATCAGGCTGTCCACGGACGCCACCAGAGCGCTGCCGGCGGAGAGGTTGCTGGAATAGGCGGCAGCATATGCCTTGTCATAGAAATCCTTGCTCATATCAGAGGGCCTGGGCGGCGTGTGGCTCAGAGAGCCCATCTGCCCCAGGATCACCGCGCCGTATTGGGCGGACTCGCACCAGTCCTTGTCAAGCTGTGCGGCGGGCATCCCGGCGATGCGCCGCAGGGCGTTCAGCCGGTTCAGCGCGGCCTGGAGGGCGGCGTCAGACAGTTTGCCCGCCGCATAGGGGGCGGAGCAGCTGGGCTGGGAATCAAAGAGCTGGCCGGAGAAGGCGGCGGGATTTGCCGCCAGCAGGTCGATGATCTCCTGCTTGCTCAGCTGGGGCATGTCCAGGGAGCCGGTAACCAACCGGCCCTTGGCGGGAGACTCCGGAGCGGCGGGCTGGTCGGGGACCGCAGGGGACTCCGGAGCGGCGGCGCCGCCAAAGCGCAGCGGTTCGGGAACCTTGATGCCGTCTATGGGCAGCTTCTGAAAAGCAGAGGAGACCTTTGTGTTGTCCCAGACGCCCATCACATAGTTCATCGCGCCGGCGGCCCAAAGGGTGCCGTCCTTCTTCAGCACCATGGTGGTATAGCCGCTGCCTCCCACGCTGACACAGCACACAGCGGCTGCGTTGTCTATATCCACCTTGCGGGGCGTGGTCTGGTAGTTATAGCGCATTTCCGGAAATCCCCATTCCGGGTTGGCAGGCGATACGATTGTCTCGTTGCCGTCCGTGTATCCCAGCTGTCCGCTGCCATTTAAGCCGCAAGTGTTGTTGCCCCAGCTGTAGAGACTGCCATCCGCCGTCAGGGCAAAGCGGGAGACCCCCTCCGGCGTATCATCCGACGATGACCACGCGCCTACCACGTGGTCCATGACCTTCACTGGCGTGCTGGCCGGGGTCTTGGAGCTGCCGCCCGTGCCCAGCTGGCCCCTGTCGTTGCGGCCCCAGGTCCAGAGGGTGCCGTCGTTCTTGATGGCCATGCCGTGCGTCACATACGCCACGTCGTCCATCATCTTATGCAGGTTCTCGCCGCCCCTGTCCCAGGTCCAGAGGGAGCCGTCCTTTTTCAGGGCATATTGACCGCAGACCTGGACGGCGTTATCGGTCAGGCGGGAGAACTCCAGGGGATTGCCGGAGATCCAGACGGAGCCGTCCTTTTTTAAGGCGGTGCCGTCATTGATCTGTTCCACATTGGTCAGCACCACGCCGCTGACTTCGCTGCTCGTTGCCTTGCCCATGACGGTATAATACAGCAGGTCGCCGTTTTCCTTCAGCCAGTAGTCCGCGTCCATGCCGCATTCAGCCACGGCCTTATAGCCGCTTCCCATCGCTTCCAGGCTGTAGTTTTTAATGCAGTCAACATTGCCGCCGGCATCGACGCACTCCTGGGAAAACCAGCGGACCAGATCGCCGCTGGCCTTTACGGCGGTGGTGAGGGAAAACGTCGTGCCGCCGCTTGCCTGGATGCCGCTCTGGGCGGCGCGGGCCGGCGGTATCAGCACCAGGCACAGCGCCAGCGCCAGCAATAGAGACAGAAGCCTTTTCTTCATGGGGGCGTTCCTCCTTGCAAATGTGATAGGTAAAGTATACACCGGAACCTGAAAAAAGCAACTGCTTTTTGCGGCAATATCAGCAAGTTAAGCACAAATTTCGAAAAATGGCCCGCAAAAAATTCGCATTTCTTGACAGTATCTTCCGATTTGGGCGCTTTTCGCCGGTCCGTTATTTGGAAAATCCACTTACCTTGTAAATGGGAATCAATAGGGGCCGATGGGGACATCGGCCCCTACAGAGGCGGCGTTTTCACAGGGGCCGCGTCCTCACCGGCCCGTTTCCCGCAAAACGGACCCTTTTCCCGATTGTATGAGACAGGCGCGCATCCGCCGCCCGCCCCCCTTGACATTGATCCGAAACCGTACTATAATATCCGTCACCGCCCAATCCGAAACCGTACTGTAGACAGGAGGCACTGCCATGGACAACCTGCGTCATCTGAACCGGCGGCTTGTGTCCGCGTCCAGCGCCGCCGACGGCGCATACTACCGCTGGGCCCGGCGCTCCGGCGTGACCTTTCACACCCTGGATCTGCTCTACGCTCTGGACGACGGGACGCCCCGCTCCCAGAAGCAGATCTGCGAGGAGTGGGGGCTGCCGAAAACCACCGTCAACACGGTGGTGAAAGCCTGCCAGGAGGCAGGCTATCTGACCCTGGAGGTTATGCCGGGCCAGCCCCGGGAGCGCCGGCTCTGCCTCACCGCGGCGGGCATGGCCTACGCCAGGGAGGTCCTGGAGGACCTCTACGCCGCCGAGAATGCCGCCATGGGCGAGACAATCGAGCGCTTCGGCCCGGCCTTTGTGGACGCCGCCGCCTTCTTTTTCGCCCGCTTCCAGGCGGCCATCGACGCCAGTCTGTCGGAAAAACCGGAGAAAGAGGATACCGAGCCTGTATGAGAATCCAACTGTCTGAGCATTTCACCTATTCCAAGCTCCTGCGCTTTACCTTCCCGTCCATTGCTATGATGATCTTTACCTCCATCTACAGCGTGGTGGACGGTCTGTTCGTGTCCAACTTCGTGGGCAAGACCCCCTTTGCCGCCCTGAACCTGGTGTATCCCGTCATTATGATTCTGGGAACCCTGGGCTTCATGGTGGGTACCGGCGGCAGTGCTATTGTGGCCAAGACCATGGGGGAGGGGAAGCCGGAGCTGGCCAACCAATATTTCTCCCTGCTGGTCGCCGCCTCCGCCGTAGGCGGCGCGGTCATCTCCCTGGCGGGCGTCCTGCTGGCCCGGCCCATCTCCCTGGCGCTGGGGGCGGAGGGGGAGATGCTGGAGTACTGCGTGCTGTACGCCCGGATTATCCTGGCGGCCAATCCCTTCTTCATTCTGCAGAACGTGTTCCAGAGCTTCTTCGTCTCGGCGGAGAGGCCCAAGCTGGGCCTGCTGGTTATGGTGGGGGCGGGGCTGACCAACATCGTGCTGGACGCCCTGCTGGTGGCGGTGTTCCGCTTCGGGCTGGCGGGGGCCGCCGCCGCCACGGCGGTGAGCCAGGCGGTGGGCGGCCTTGCGCCGGTGGTCTATTTCCTGCGGCGTAACAGCAGCCTCCTGCGGCTGGTCCGGCCCCGGTTCGACGGGCGTGTGCTGCTGAGGACCTGCGCCAACGGCTCCTCGGAGCTGATGAGCAACATCTCCGGCTCCCTGGTGAACATCCTCTACAACTTCCAGCTTATACGCCTGGCGGGGGAGGACGGCGTGGCGGCCTACGGGGCCATCATGTACGTCTCCTTCATCTTCGCCGCCGTCTTCATCGGCTACTCCATCGGCTCCGCGCCGGTGGTCAGCTACCACTACGGCGCGGGCCACGGCGGCGAGCTCCACAGCCTGCTGGTGAAGAGCCTGCTGCTCACCGCCGGGGCGGGGGTGGCCATGGCGGCGGCGGGGGCGGCGGTCTCCGGCCCCCTGGCCCGTCTGTTCGTGGGGTACGACCGGGAGCTGTGCCTGCTGACGGTCCGGGGCTTCCGGCTGTACGCCCTCTCCTACCTGCTGTGCGGGTTCAGCATCTTCGGCTCCGCCTTCTTCACCGCGCTGAACAACGGCCTGGCCTCGGCGGCCATCTCCTTCCTGCGGACCCTGGTGTTCCAGTGCGCCAGTGTGCTGCTGCTGCCTCTGCTGCTGGGCGTGGACGGCATCTGGCTGGCCATCTCGGTGGCGGAGGCGCTGGCCCTGGCGGTGACGGCGGCGCTCCTGGCGGCTAACCGGCGGGTATACAAATACTGAACAGCGAAAAAACCGGCCCCCCTTCGCGCCCAGAACTGCGCGAAGGGGGGCCGGCATCAAAGAGGGGCCGCCGTTATGTGGACGCCGCCCACCGGCTGGGCTGCCGGCTGCACAAGCCGTCCCACTGGCAGCCGCCGCAGATGTCCCGGCGCAGGCCCGCGGCCAGAATCCGCTCCTGGACCAGGGCCGTGAAGGCCCCGAAAGGGAGCGCCGCCCCCTCCTCCAGGCCGCACCGGTCCAGCACCGCCCGGTCATAGCCCGCCACCCGCTCCGGCCGGCTGCACAGCCCGCCCTCGTTGTTGGGGCAGGCGGAGCAGATCTCGTCCGTCTCCGCCGCCAGCCGGACGGGGCGCTCCGGCGTCAGGGCCGCCAGGGTGGCCGCCATGTGGGCGGAGAAAGCGCCGCTGTAGCCGTGGCCTGAGAAGTAGGCCAGGCACATGCCGTGGTGGGGCCGCAGGGTCAGAGGTTCATTTGACATGGCGGCGCAGCTGGGAGACCAGGGAGAGGGCCAGGCCGATCTTCACCAGGTCGGGGATGATGAAGGGGATGACGCACCAGCCCAGGGCCGTGGTCAGGGAGATGGGCCCGGTGTCTCTGGCGTAGACCGCCATGAACCAGACGGTGCCGAAGGCGTAGCACACCAGCAGGCCCAGCACCATGGACAGGCCCAGCATCGGGAGGCGACGGCCCGGCAGCCGCTCCATGGCCCACATGAGCAGAGCGGTGAACAGGAAGCCCACGATATACCCGCCGGTGGGCCGCAGCAGCACGCCTGCGCCGCCGCTGAAGCCGGCGAATACCGGCGCGCCCACCAGGCCCAGCAGGATGTACGCCAGCACCGCCAGGGAGCCCCGCCGTCCGCCCAGCAGGCCCACGCTCAAAAATACGGCCATGGTCTGGAGGGTGAAGGGGACGGCGGTGGGGATGGAGATCCACGAGCATATGGCCGTCAGCGCCACCGATACGGCGATATAGGCCAGGTCCTTGGTGCGGAATTTCGACGCGGTCAGTTCCATAGGGATATGTCTCCTTCTTTTGTTTGGTTGAGCTGGGGTATACTATACCACGGGAGGAAAAGGATGTCAACCTAAAATAATTTTGCGGTTTACAACTGCGGCGGGCGAAAACTCGCAGAAGTTTTTCGTGCATTTTCCCGCCGGATGGTGTATGATGGATCCGCTGAGATATTTTGCCTGCAAAGGAGGGCGTTTCTATGAATACCTGCATCATCCCCAGCGGCTACCGGCCGCCGCTCCACGGCTACGACATGCAGCGGGCCATTGAGTTCATCAAAAGCAGCTTTCAGGAGAACCTGAAGTTCACGCTGAATCTGCGCCGGGTGTCCGCGCCGCTGTTTGTGGATAAGAACTCGGGACTGAATGACAACCTCAACGGCGTGGAGCGGCCGGTGAGCTTCGACATCCCCGCCGTCACGGGCGCGGAGGGGGAGGTGGTCCACTCCCTGGCCAAGTGGAAGCGCCTGGCCCTCAAGCGCTACGGCTTCTACCCCGGCAACGGGCTCTATACCGACATGAACGCCATCCGCCGGGACGAAAGCCTGGACAACATCCACTCCGTCTACGTGGATCAGTGGGACTGGGAGAAGGTCATCACCCGGGACGAGCGGAACGAGGACTACCTCCGCTACACCGTCCGCTCCATCGTGGGGGCGGTGTGCGACACCTGCGACGCCCTGCGCCGGGCCTTCCCTCAGCTGAAGGTGAAGCTGGAGCGGGAGGTGAGCTTCATCACCACCCAGGAGCTGGAGGACCTGTACCCCCATCTCACCCCCAACGAGCGGGAGAGCGCCTACATGCGGGACGGGCACAGGACGGTCTTTCTCATGCAGATCGGCAAGACCCTCAAAAGCGGGCAGAAGCACGACGGCAGGGCCCCGGATTACGACGACTGGGACCTCAACGGGGATATTCTCATGTGGAACGAGGTGCTGGGCCGGGCCTTTGAGATCAGCTCCATGGGCATCCGGGTGGACGAGGAGAGCCTGGCCCGCCAGCTGGAGCTGGCCGGCTGCCGGGAGCGGCGGGAGCTGCCCTTCCACAAGATGCTCCTGAGCGGTGAGCTGCCCCTGACCATGGGGGGCGGCATCGGGCAGAGCCGGCTGTGCATGCTGATGCTGGGCTGCTGCCATATCGGAGAGGTGCAGGTGAGCCTGTGGGACCAGGAGACCCAGGCGGTCTGCGCCGGTGCGGGGATACGGCTGCTGTAAGCGGACCGCCGGCGGGCGGCAGATTGTTTTTACGATGATGGAGAGGAGTGCTACCATGGTTTTGTCGAATTTGGAGCCCAAAAGCGTATTTCGTTTTTTTGAGGAGCTGTGCCGGATTCCCCACGGGTCGGGGAACACGGCGGCGGCCAGCGCGTGGGCGGAGGCCTTCGCCCGGGAGCGTGGGCTGCGCTGCCGCCGGGACGAGGCGGGGAACGTGGTCATCTGGAAGGAGGCGTCCGCGGGGTATGAGGATCACCCGGCGGTGATGCTCCAGGGGCACCTGGACATGGTGTGCGTGGCGGGCCCCGGCGTGGCGCACGATTTCACCAGGGACCCCCTGGAGCTGGAGGTGGACGGCGGCTGGGTGCGGGCCAAGGGCACCACCCTGGGGGGCGACGACGGCATCGCCGTGGCCATGGTGATGGCCCTGCTGGACGACGGCGCCATCCCCCACCCGCCCCTGGAGGCGGTGTTCACCGTGGACGAGGAGGTGGGCATGCTGGGGGCCACGGCCCTGGACGGGTCGGATCTCCGGGCCCGGTATCTGCTGAACATCGACTCAGAGGAGGAGGGGGTGCTGACGGTGGGGTGCGCCGGGGGGGCGCGATGCGACCTGACCGGGACCTTCCCCGCCGCCCCCGGCGGCGGCGTGGTCTGCACTCTGACGGTCAGCGGCCTCCAGGGGGGCCACTCCGGCGTGGACATCAACAAAGGCCGCGCCAACGCCAACAAGCTGCTGGCGGAGTGCCTGGACCAGCTGCCGGGCCTGCGGCTCATCTCCCTGCGGGGCGGGGCCCAGGACAACGCCATCCCCGGCAGCGCCGAGGCGGTATTCCTGCTCCCCGCCGGCGCTTGGGAGGACTACCGGCCCTCCGTCCGGCCCGACCCGGAGCTGGAGCCCCGTTTCAGCTGCACCTTCGCCGCCGCCGGCGGCTGCGGGGGACCCGCCCTCTCCGAGGAGGACAGCCGGCGGGTCGTCCGCCTGCTGCTGGACGCCCCCAACGGCATCCAGAGCATGGAGCCGGACCTGCCCGGCCAGGTCCGCACCTCCCTGAACCTGGGCGTGATGCGCCTGGAGGCAGGGGAGCTGAGTCTGACATGGAGCGTGCGCAGCTCCGACGCCGGGGAGAAAGAGGCGCTGATCGCCCGGCTGGAGGCCCTGGCCGGGAGCGCCGGCGGGTCCTTCAGCCGGAGAGGGGAGTATCCCGCCTGGCCCTACCGGAAGGACTCCCCCCTCCGGGAGACCATGGTCCGGGTGTTCCGGCGGCTCTACGGCCGGGAGCCCAAGGTGGAGACCATCCACGCGGGTCTGGAGTGCGGTATTCTGGCGGATAAGGTCCCCGGACTGGACGCGGTGTCCTTCGGCCCCCAGATGGTTGATATTCACAGCGACAGGGAGAGGATGTCTGTGGAGTCGGTACAGAGGACGTGGGAGTACCTGCGGGAGGTGCTGGGAGAGCTGTAAGCGTCGCCGCCTCCGGCGGCGAGGGGGGCTGCGGCGCAGCCCTACAGCTTGCGGGGCCTACGCGGCCCCGCGCCCTGCGGTTACTTTTTGTGCAAACAAAAAGTAACCAAAAAGTTGCCAAAACCGGAGGTTTTGGATTCCTCATGTGTTTGATTTGTTTTGCGCCCGAGGCTAGGTCTGGTTTGTCTAAATTGGTGCTGGCCGCTTACTTTGACTTCTGCTTCTATTTTAGGAGTGTTCTTAGGGAAGTGCCAATACCTGGAGGAACAGACTGCGGTGCCTCTCTGATATGCGCCGCAGGA
>ERZ779629.184-NODE-184-length-28183-cov-27.623116_pt1 | contig 28183 bp, 18 predicted proteins | sample MGYA00514192_ERZ779629 | MGnify/ENA primary metagenome ERZ779629 (study PRJEB29562, sample SAMEA4376709) | mouse gut metagenome | isolation source: Cecum | study: EMG produced TPA metagenomics assembly of the A DSS colitis mouse model was used to assess the... | reverse complement strand
GCGAGAACCTGAGCCTGGAGGAGGTCGAGGGCGTTGTTATCGCCAACGAGTACGCTGACCTGTACGACACCGACACCCTGGCTGCCGGCAAGACCATGGTCCGCGAGGGCGACAAGACCTACACCATCAACTACGGCACCGATCTGGACGACATCGGCGAGAGCCGCCTGATCTACATCCAGAACAAGACCAACGTCATCAACCTGGCTGACAGCGGCAAGAACGTCAAGAGCGAGACCACCGACAACAAGAGCCTCAGCTCCGTTCTGTCCGACGCCAACATCAGCAAGGGCGACGCCGAGTCCTATGTGAACTTCGGCCAGGGCACCAATTGGTACTCCGACTGGAAGATCAAGTACGAGATCTCCATCAATACCGGCATCGTTGCTGCCAAGGCCCTTATCGACGGCAATGGCAACCTGGACGATACCCATGCTGGCTATGCCGCTTTCGACAGTGACATGCAGGATGCGCTTGATGATATTCTTGCGCTGGACCGGTATGCAAACTTTGTCCTTCCCAGTGAGTGGGACGACAGTAGCTACACTCTCTGGTATGGAGCGATTGATGGCGATGCCACCAACTATCTCTACAACCTCACCTATACCCGCGAGTTCCGTATTGACGCCCCCATCGGCGCTGCGCATCAGACCAACATTGAGGAGATCTTCGAGATCGCCGACAAGTGGAATGATAACGGCTACATCACCGGCGAGGTCTACGTGGGCACCACCAGCCGCAAGGACATCTCCGATGAGAAATCCTTCAACCAGTTCCTGGAGGACTACATCCGCGAGGATGACGAGGCCACCGTCTCCGCCAACGAGCGCGGCAACTGGCTGAAGGTCGTCGACAACAACGCCGACGGCAAGGCCGACTACATCTTCAAGGTGATCTACACCTTCGCCCAGGTCACCCGCATCCGCGACGACAAGGTCACCCTGGACGTCAAGAATGACAACCTGCTCGACGGCAGCGATCCCTGCGTGGACGCTCTCAACGAGCTGACCAGCGAGGCGGTTGTCTCCGCTGACGAGCTGTCTGAGGACGACGTGGTTTACTACGCCATCATCGACGGCAAGGCCCAGACCTACAAGGCCGCCATGGAGACCGCCACCTTCGACAAGATCAACCGCAACACCCGCGTGGTGACCACCTCCGACGGCACCGAGTGGACCGAGAGCGAGGTCTGCGAGCACATCGTGGACAGCAACTTCCAGTCCGGCGTCACCAACCTGACCGGCAAGGTCAGCTATGACTGCTACTTCGACCGCGGCGGTTACCTGGCTGCCTTCGTCCGTTCCAACCTGTCCAACAACTTCAAGCTGATTGTGGACGGCTGGTTCAACCAGACCAAGAACGGTACCGAGTACGCCGTCAAGGCCTACAACGACGAGACCGGCAAGATCGAGGTCATTGACATCGGCACCAACGCCGGCCTGTTCATCAGCGGCGACGTGGACGATGTTCTGAACAACGACTGGAACGCCCTGAAGTTCTTCGGCGGCGTCAACGAGAAGGGGGCCGATGGTCAGGGCGCTCTGGACAACAATCCTGCGGGCGCTCTGAACGGCGGCGATCCTACCAAGGCCAGCAACAAGGTCAAGACCATCATTGCCTCCATCTCCGAGGACGGCACCATCCTGCCCGTTCATAGTCAGTATGTCACCGGCCGCAACTACCACGACATGATCGACATGATCGGCAACAAGGTGCCCACCAACAAGAGCAACAGCACCTTCGGCAAGGTCTATGGCACCAACAACAGCAGCGACACCGCGTATGATGTCGATAATGTCCGGGATGGTGACGATAACCTCATGGACAACGTCGAGGTGATTGCCCGCGCCGACACCGTCTACTATGTGGTCGCCGGCAAGACCGTCGTGGACGTGTTCACCGGCTACAAGAACGCCCCCACCGGCCTTGACCATGTCGAGGACGTGTACGCTGTCGGCACCTACCGCGCTTCTGACAACGACAAGGGCCGCAAATACTACTACACCGCCGACATGGTGGTCATCGAGGTGACCGACTACGACGGCGACTACGAGGTCGTGTTCGTCCTGGACGACGAGACCAGCCACAACGATCTCTCCCGCCGCAACCTCCGCGTCATTGGCGAGGACGGCAAGGAGAAGAACGTGGACATCTGGAACGGCAACTACCGTCTGGCTACCAAGGACTACGGCTATGTGACCAACGGCGTGAACGGCGAGAAGATTCTCCCCGGCGTCTACAAGCTGTATGAGCGCTCCGACGACCTGTACCGTCTGGAGACCATGACCGATGAGGAGCTGTCTGACGCCCGTATCGTCGGCGGTAAGTCCCAGTACGTGAGCGGCACTGCTCCCAGCGACTTCGTGGTGCTCGAGGCCGAGTACAGCGACGGCAGCAAGAACGAGCGGTCCATCACCCTGGGCGAGGGCGCTCTGTACCATGTCCGCTACAACGCCCGGAATGCGGCTGGCTACTATGACACCGAGCCCGATGTGGACACCACCGGCGACTACCGCGACATCCTGGCCGCCGGCGTCGAGGGCGTGAGGACCAGCGAGAGCGGCAAGAACGGCCATCTGGACCGTGACTTCTGGGTCACCACCGACAGAAATGGTCTCCGTGAGGGCTACAGCTACTTCTGGAACGATGTCCTGATCAAGTACAACAAGGACAACGAGATCGTCTGGGCCATCTCCTTCGCCAACGTCTACGGCAGCACCGAGAAGGTTGACTACGCGCAGACCATCTGGGCCAGCAACCTCTGCGCTCCCGAGGCCGTCACCGAGCTGGGCATTACCTTCGTTCTGGGTACGGATGAGACCGTGAAGGTGACCTACAACGGCGTTGAGAAGACTTGCACCGAGGAGAACCCCACCGCTACCTTCACCGTTGCCGACGGCACCAACCTGTTTGACGTCAAGATCGAGGCCAGCGCGGGGGTGAACCTGGCCGCTGTGGTGGCTCCCACCGGCTGGCAGCTGGTTGGCACGCCTGCGGCTGACGCCGACAGCCTGCGCTTCGCCAAGGTGAAGAGCGCCGCTCTGTCCCTCAACCGTGCGGCTGAGGAGATCGCGACCGCTGAGGTCTACAGCGTCCAGGGCGTTGTGGCTCTGATCAGCGAGATCAATGAGAAGGCCGAGACGGGCCTGACTGCGGCTGAGAAGACCGCTTACACCGAGATTCTCAATAGCATCAAGGCGAACTTTATCGAGAGCAAGGCCGCTGAGGATGCTCAGCTGGATACCGATGCGCTGGACAAGGTTATCGGCACCGTTGAGGAGGCTGAGACGCCTGTCGACCTGACCGAGGCGAAGGCGGCTGCCACCAAGATTGTGACTGAGTACAAGGCCGCCGAGATTGATAAGCTTGGGAATGAGGACAACGCCACTCTGGCCAAGGCTCTTGAGACCGCCAAGGCTGCTATCGAGGCTGCCAAGACCCAGGAAGCCATCGAAGCCGCTGTTGCGGCCTACAAGAAGGCCGTCGACGCCAAGCTGACCCCCGCCGGCGGCGATGAACTGACCGGTGAGGCTCTGGCTACTGCTCAGTCTGCCGCCACCAAGGCCGTCACTGACTACGAGACCGAGAAGAAGGTCAGTGAAATGACTGGTGAGGCCAAGACTGCTGCTGACAAGGCCAAGACCGATGCTACCGCTGCTATTGCTGCCGCCAAGACCCAGGCCGCCCTTGATAAGGCTGTTGCCGATTACAAAGCCGCTATCGACGCTCTGGTTGACGACGGTTCTGGCGATGAGCAGCTGCCTGCAGAGGGCCCGGCTGCTGTCGAGGGTGTGACCGCCGGCAATAAGAGCACCGACGTGTCCTCTTTCAACGCGGCGGATGGCCTTAAGGACTACAGCCTTGAGGCTGCCAAGGCGGCTCTCGGCAACGCTGAGAACGTCACCGCTGTTGCCTCCTACGAGATGACCGTTGCTGAGACCGCTTTCGCTGATGGCAACGAGGTGGTGATTCCCTTCGTGACCAGCGCCGACCAGGCTCCCGTTGTGAAGGGCACCCTGTCCGAGGGCGTGACCGCCAAGGCCGAGAAGGCCGGCGCTCCTACCCCGGCTGTCGAGGGCGGCGATGCTGTGGCCGAGAAGGTTACTTGGAACATCACCGTCACCAAGGCCAACGGAACTGCCAAGGTCGGTGAGGCGGAAGGTCTCAAGTTCACCATCGTGGTTGTCGAGGCTGCCGCCAAGGACGGCGAGCAGAAGCCCGGCGAGACCGATAAGGTCACCATCACCCTGGCTGGCGAGGCTAAGATCACCAAGGTGACCACCTCTGCGGACAAGGAGACGAACCTTATCAAGGATGGTGAGACTTCTGTCGAGGTTTCCAAGGAGACCGTCCTTGAGGTCACAGTTGAGGCCGGTGAAGGTGCAACGGTGAAGGTTGAGTCCGGCACGGACAACAAGACCGTGGTTGAGAATGCGGCTGGCGAGATTACGGATGGCACGTGCGTCATCACTCTCCCCAAGGCTGCTGCCGACGAGACCTATACCATCACTGTCACCGCGAATACCAATACCAACACGGACGGCGAGTGATCCCGCAATCCAACTCAATTGCACCACCCCCCAAGGGCCTCCGGCCCTTGGGGGGTTCCCCTTGTCCCGCAGTATAGTCCGTTTCCCAAAGCTGTTTCCCAAAGCAAAGCCGGGCTTGACAAACCAAGCCCGGGCAGTGTATACTATAAACAGATTCGGGGCGCTGCGGAAGCGGTCAGCCCGGTTTAGTTGCTAGGTTAGACTAGACAACCGTCACCGTGCCGGGTGGCGGTTGTCCCTCGTTACGCGGAAGATAAAAATATATCCCTTCCACTTAAACGTAACATGTACAGACATAGCGGCACCCCCTTTCGGAGGATGTAGCCGACCGCCAGACAGTATTACCAAACATGCCGCTTAATGCGGCGTTGCTTGGCACGCTCCGCAGCGCCCCAGGGCCCCGCCTGAGCGAGCCCCCGTCCCCGGACATTCCGGGGACTTTTTTATTTTACCGGATTTGTCACATTTTGTCAATCAAAACCCGCGCACCGGCGCTCTTTCTTCACCGGAAGGCGATATACCCGTAGCTCTCCCCCGAGATGTTGAGCTTCGGCGTGTAAATTCCATCGGGGTTTTTCACGCTGAAGCCGTTCTTTTTAAAGCTGACGGCAAAGGGCAGCATGCCCGGCACGGCCACGATGATGCCCCGGACGAAGTTGACCTCGCCGGCGAGCTCCTGGCCCGTGATGATGATGAGCCGGGGCTGGTAGCCCAGGTCGATGAGGACCTCCGTGCCGTTGCCAGCGTAGCTCCCCACGGTGTAGGGGACGTTGCCGGGGCAGTAGGCGTTGTCGGCGGTCTGCTGGGCGGCCTGGGCGGCGTCCATGGCGGCGTCGGCGGCAGCCTGGGCCTTTCCGGCCAGCGCGGCGGCGTTCGCCTGGACCTGGGCGGCATAGCCGGCGGCGTCCCTGTCGGTCTTCTCAATGCCGCTCTCGATGCCGGCCATAGCGGCGTTGAAGTCCTCCATCATAATCCGGTCGGACTTCTCCCATTGGGGCAGGTGATAGGTTTTTGTGTAATGCATACAATGTCTTCCTTTCTGTTGATGAGGATGTGGGGCTGTCCCGGAAAAACCGTTACACATAGGATGTGTAACGGGGAAAAGTTGTATATCATTGTGCAACGGCAAGATACACAATGATATCGAACACGGCGCTCGATGCGCCGTTGTTCGATCTGCCGTGCAGCGGCAGATGGCACAATTCTTCCCAATCGTGAAAAAAGCATGAATTTTCCGCAAAATAGCCCCGCCGGACTTGCGGCGGGGCTGTTTTTGTGATAAACTATTTAAGTTGCCATACAAATGGCTGAAAAACGCGAAATTTCCGTGAAAATACGGACGGAATACGAGGAAATCATTATGGAAATCACACAAGGTACGCGCTTCGACACCCTGGGCCTGTCCCCGGAGATCATGCGCGCGCTGGAAAAAAAGGGCTACGCGCTCTCCACCCCCATCCAGGCCGGGTGCATCCCCCCCATGCTGGACTGGCAGGACGTTACCGCCAAGGCCCCCACCGGCACGGGGAAGACCTTCGCCTTCGGCATCCCCATCATCGAGCATGTGGATACCGACTCTGACCAGGTCCAGGCCGTCATCCTGGCCCCCACCCGGGAGCTGGCTATGCAGATTACCGCCGAGATGCGGGAGCTGGCCCAGTTCAAGCCGGGCATCCGCCTGGTCTGCCTCTACGGCGGCCAGCCCATCGGCAAGCAGATCGACGCGCTGAAAAAGCGGCCCCAGATCGTCATCGCCACCCCCGGCCGCCTGGGGGACCACCTCAAGCGGCGTACGGTGCGCATCGACCAGGCGCAGACCGCCGTGCTGGACGAGGCGGACCGGATGCTGGACATGGGCTTCATCCACGACGTGACCCAGCTGCTGGACCAGATGAAGAACCGGAAGAACCTGGGCCTCTTCTCCGCCACCATCAGCCGCGAGGTGATGGACATCGCCTGGGTCTACCAGCGGGACGCGGTGGAGATCACCGTCCAGGCCGACGAGGAGAACAAGCCGGACATCCTCCAGTACCGCCTGGAGCTGACCATGAACGAGAAGGTGGACGCGGTGGAGCGGATTCTGAACCTGGAGCAGTTTGACCGGGTGATGATCTTCTGCAACACCAAGGGCAACACCGAGCGGGTGACCAAGCTCCTGCAGATGCGGGGGGTGGACGCCCAGTGCATCCACGGCGACATCCCCCAGGAGAAGCGGGAGAAGGTCATGGCCCGGTTCCGCCGGGGGGAGCTGCGGGTGTTCGTGGCCACCGACGTGGCCGCCCGCGGCATCGACGTGGACGATGTGGACGCGGTGTTCAACTACGATGTACCGGACGAGAACGAGTACTACGTCCACCGCATCGGCCGCACCGGCCGGGCCAAGCGCCACGGCGTGGCCTACACCTTTGTCACCGACTACCCCGGTTTGGTGCGCCTGAACGACATCGCAAAGCACACCCGCAACCAGATTCAGCCGGTGAAGTTCGACGAAAACGGCCGTCTCGTCCCGGCCGAGGCCCGATGAGGCGCCGGCGCGTCCTGGCGGCCCTGCTGGCGGCCCTGCTGGCGCTGACCGCCTGCGGGAGCCGGAACGAGACGCCGGACACTCCCGTACCCGACAGCCAGGAGGCCGGGCCCCGCACCCTGGCCGTCCGCCTGGGGGATGCCCAGGATACCCTGGACCCCGCCTTCGTCACCGCCCAGGGCGGGGAGACCATCCTTTTCCACCTCTATGAGAACCTGATGCGCTGGACCGACGGCGGCGACGGCTGGGCCGTCCTGTCCCCCGGTCAGGCGGAGAGCTACACGGTGGAGACCGACTACGCCGGCAACGCCACCTACACCTTCACCCTCCGGGAGGGCATCGTCTGGTCCGATGGCCGGGCTGTCACGGCGGAGGACTTCGTAGCCGCCTGGCGCCGCCTGGCGGACCCCGCCGTCGACGCCCCCCACCGGGAGCTGATGGCCGCCGTGTCCGGCTACAGCCAGGTCCAGAGCACCGGAGACCCCACCCAGCTGGGGGTGTCCGCCCCCGATGAGCGCACCTTTGTGGCCACCCTCAACGGCAGCCGGGCCTATTTTCTGGAGGAGCTGTGCGCGGGGGCGTACACCATGCCCCTCCGGGAGGACCTGCCGGCGGAGGCCGGCACCGTCACCAACGGGGCCTACACCGCCACCCACCTCAGCCGGAATCTGGTGACCTTAGAGCGCAGCGAGAGCTACTACGCCCCCGACGCCCAGGGCCCGGAGATCATAGAGTTCACCACCTGCGGGGACAGCGAGGCGGACTACGCCGCCCTCCAGAGCGGAGAGCTGGATCTGGTGACCGGTCTGCCCGCCTCCGCTCTCCAGGAGCTGGCGGATACCGGCCTGTGGACCCCGGAGCCTGTGACCGCCGCCTACGGCGTGCTGCTCAACACCCAGCAGCCCCCCTTCGACGACCCCAACGTCCGCCAGGCCTTCCTCCTGGCGGTGGACACCCAGGCCCTAGCCCTCCAGACGGGGGATCTGACAAATCGGGCCGCCGCGGGTCTGGTGCCCTACGGCGTGGCCGACTACGGCGAGCGCGCCCAGCCCGTGGAGAAGGAGGAGCCGGCCGAGCCGGCCCTGCCCGACCCCAACGCCCCCCCGCCTCCGGAGGAGCCGGACCCCGTCTGCTGGGACTTCCGCACCCACAGCCTGGAGAAGGTCACCAGCAGCGCCGCCCGTGACTACACTGCGGACTGCCTCCGTGCCCAGGCCCTGCTGGCCCAGGCGGGCTACGCCGGCGGCGGCGGCTTCCCCCTGGTGGAGTATCTCTATGTGAGCTCCGACCTGGGCGACGCGGTGGCCCGAGCCCTCCAGACCATGTGGGAGGAGCAGCTGGGCGTCGCCGTGACGGTGCGGGGCGTGAGCCAGGAGGAGTACGACGCCGCCCTGGTCCCCGCCCCCCAGGAGGAATCCTCCGGCACGGGGGAGGCCCAGCCCCGGACCACCGGCAGCTACGCCATGGCCGCCCAGATCTTCACCGTCCCTTACAGCGACGCCGGCCCCCTGCTGTGGCGCTGGTACGGCAGCGGTGCGGGGAACGTGTGCGGCTACCGAAGCGACGCCTTTGACATCCTGCTGGACGCCGCCAGGGCCGCCATCTCCCCCGAGGCGCGGGACGCCTATCTCCACGACGCCGAGGCCATCCTGCTCTCCGACGCACCGGTCATCCCCCTGCTCAGCCTGGGGGGCAGCTACCGGCTGGCCGACGGGCTCGCCGGCCTCTACCGCGCCCCGGACGGCGTCTACTTCCTGTACGGCGTCCGGCCGGAGGCCGGCTGAGCCCCGCCGGGAAATTCCGCCTGTGTTGCTTCTGCAACTGCCTGCTTGCCCGGTCTGGGGTATGATAAGTTCGTGAACCATTTAACAATATGTTTGCTTTCACCACGCCACCACAATACGACAGAGGAGGATCACCCCTTATGAACAGCTGTACCGACTGCCTCAGCCGCAACACCTGCCCCAGCGCGGATAAGCCCATGGAGAACTATATCCGCTCCCTCCCCCTGGAGACCGCCCACCACCGGGTGGAGAACCAGAAGACCAAGTGCGGCTTCGGCCTCCAGGGCGTGTGCTGCCGCCTGTGCGCCAACGGTCCCTGCCGCATCACCCCCACCTCCCCCCGGGGCATCTGCGGGGCCAGCGCCGACACCATCGTGGCCCGGAACTTCCTGCGGGCCGTGGCCGCCGGCTCCGGCTGCTACATCCACGTGGTGGAGAACACCGCCCGCCAGCTGAAGAACACCGGCCTCCACAGGGACAAGATCCGCAGCGAGAAGGCCCTGAACCATCTGGCGGAGCTCTTCGGCGTCACCGGTACCGACAAGTACGACCTGTGCGTAAAGGTGGCGGACGCGGTGCTGGCCGACCTGTACCGTCCGGAGTACGAGGGCATGGAGCTGGTGGAGAAGCTGGCCTACGCCCCCCGGGTGAAGCGCTGGAAGGAGCTGGGCATCATGCCCGGCGGCGCCAAGGGCGAGGTCTTCAACAACATCGTCAAGACCTCCACCAACCTCAGCTCCGACCCGGTGGAGATGCTGGTGAGCTGCCTGCGCCTGGGCGTGTCCACGGGCCTGTACGGCCTGCAGCTGACCAACCTGCTCAACGACGTGGTGCTGGGCGACCCTGAGATCCGCCCCGCCCCCGTGGGCATGAACGTCATCAACCCGGACTACATCAACATCCTCATCACCGGCCACCAGCACTCCCTGTTCACCTACATCCAGGACCGCCTCCTGGACGAGGACGTGGTGGCCAAGGCCCAGGCCGCCGGGGCCAAGGGCTTCAAACTGGTGGGCTGCACCTGCGTGGGCCAGGACCTCCAGCTGCGGGGGGCCCACTACACCGAGATCTTCGACGGCCACGCCGGCAACAACTACATCTCCGAGGCGGTGCTCTCCTGCGGGGCCATCGACGCGGTCCTCAGCGAGTTCAACTGCACCCTCCCCGGCATCGAGGCCATCTGCGACGAGCTGAAGATCAAGCAGATCTGCCTGGACGTGGTAGCCAAGAAGGCCAACGCGGAGTACATCCCCTTCAACTATGAGACCCGTCAGGCCGACGGCGACCGGATCATTGACGAGATTATCGCCGCCTACAAGGCCCGCCGGGGCAGCGTGCCCATGAACCTCTTCGCGGACCACGGCAACAAAAACACCCTCACCGGTGTCAGCGAGGGCAGCCTGAAGGCCTTCCTGGGTGGCAGCTGGAAGCCCCTCATCGACCTCATCGTGGCCGGGAAGATCAAGGGCCTGGCCGGCGTGGTGGGCTGCTCCAGCGTGGCCTACGGTCACGACACCCTCACCGCCGAGCTGACCAAGGAGCTCATTGCCAAGGACATCCTGGTCCTGACGGCGGGCTGCTCCTCCGGCGGCCTGGAGAACATCGGGCTGATGACCCCCGAGGCCGCCGATCTGGCGGGCCCCAGCCTGCGGGCCGTGTGCAAAGAGCTGGGGATTCCTCCGGTGCTGAACTTCGGTCCCTGCCTGGCCATCGGCCGGCTGGAGATCGTGGCCACCGAGATCGCTGAGGAGCTGGGCGTGGACCTGCCCCAGCTGCCCCTGGTCCTCTCCGCCGCCCAGTGGCTGGAGGAGCAGGCCCTGGCGGACGGCGCCTTCGCCCTGGCCCTGGGCCTGCCCCTGCACCTGGGCGTGCCCCCCTTCATCACCGGCAGCAAGCTGGTGACCAAGGTGCTCACCGAGGACATGGTGGGCCTCACCGGCGGCCGGGTCATCGTGGACGGCGACGGGAAGCGCGCCGCCGGCACTCTGGAAGCCATCATCGAGGAGAAGCGCAAGGCCCTGCACATTTGAGAGGGGGATTGCTGACATGAAACGAATCTTTATCGACCCCGTCAAGTGCGACGGTTGTAAAAACTGCACCGTCGCCTGTATGGCCTCCCACGCCGACATGACGCCCCGCCGGGGGAGCCTGGACGAGCTGCGCGCCGCCGTCTACGCCCTGGATCTCACCGACCCCAACACCCAGTCCCGCAACCGCATCCTCACCGACGGCCAGGGCGGCTACAGCCCCCTCTTCTGCCGCCACTGCGACGTCCCCGACTGCGCGGGGGCCTGTATGAGCGGCGCGCTGACAAAAAATATGGAAAATGGGCTGGTGGAGTATAACGCGGACAAGTGCGCGGCATGCTATATGTGCGTGATGAACTGCCGCTACGGCATTCCGTCCATCACCCCGGACCGGAATCGGATGGTCAAGTGCGATTTCTGCGTCCATCTGGAGGAGGGCCCCGCCTGCGTGCGGGCCTGCCCCAAGCAAGCCATTGAAGTGAGGGAGGTGTGAGCATGGAGCGATTTGTCATCATCGGCGCCGGCGCCGCCGGCATCAGCGCTGCCCAGGTCCTCCGGGAGTTCCGCCCCAAGGACGTTATCACCGTAATCTCCATCGATGAGCACATCCACTCCCGCTGTATGCTCCACAAGTTCCTGGGCCGCGAGCGGACGGTGGAGGGCATCAATTTCGTCGGAGAGGACTTCTTCGAGAAAAACGACATCTACCACATCCCCTGTCAGACGGTCAGCCGGGTGGATACCGAAGCCAAGCTGGTCTATTACGGCGAGGGGTACAGCGTCCCCTATGACAAGCTGCTCATCGCCACCGGGGCCGGGTTCTTCATCCCGCCCATCCCCCACTTCCGGGAGGCCCCCAACGTCTTCGGCTTCCGTGATCTCAGCGACGCGCTGAAGATCGACGAGGCCTTCGGCAAGGGCAAGCGGGTGTTCATCGTGGGTTCCGGCCTGGTGGGTCTGGACGCGGCCTCGGCCCTCTGTCACCGCGGCGCGGAGATTACCATCGCCGAGATGGCCCCCCGGGTGATGCCCCTCCAGACCGACGACTACGCCGCCGGCGTCTATCAGAAGGTCTTCGAGGACCAGGGCTGCCGGTTCCTGCTGGGCATCGGGGCCACGGACGCGGTGGTGGACGGCGAGGGGAACATCACCGAGGTGATCCTCTCCACCGGGGAGCACGTGCCCTGCGACTTCATTATCATGGCCGCCGGGGTGCGGCCCCGGATCCAGATCGCCCAGGCCAGCGGCATCAAGGCTGAGCGGGCCATTGAGGTGGACGACCACCTGCGCACCTCCGCCCCGGACGTGTATGCGGCGGGGGACTGCACCGGCCTCTCCGGCGTGTGGCCTGACGCCATGGCCCAGGGCAAGGCGGCGGCAGAGAACATGGCCGGCGTCGACACGGTGTATGAGAAGCCCTACCCCTTCAAGAACACCAGCAATTTCTTCGGCGTGACCATGCTGAGCGTGGGCCGGATGGACCTGACCGAGGGCGCGGATGTGATCGTCCACAAGACGCCCACGGAGTACAAGAAGGCCATTATCACCGATGGCAAGCTCACCGGCTACCTGTCCATGGGGGACATCTCCAACCACGGACTGTATCTGCATCTCATCAAAAACGGGATTGACGTCAGCGATAAGAAGGACCAGATTTTCCGTCTGACCTTCGCGGATTTCTACGGCATCAACGAGAAAAACGGCGAATACGTCTATACGGTCTGACCATTAACAGCCAGCGCCGGAGTCCTCTAAGGACTCCGGCGCTGGTTTGCTGTCATCGGTACAAGATTAGGCTGAACCAGGTGACAATATTGCCGCCGGCCTGAAAGTCGATGCCGTATTTCTCAGCGGTGTCGATGATGAGGATGCCATGGCTCTCCACGCAGGGGAACATGCGCTCCGGGTGGCGGCAGGGCCCGTCGGGATATGTACATTGCGCGCAGACGGCGCAGGACTCCGTGGACAGGGGATAGGTCTCCACCCCCTGGTTCTGCAGCAGTACGTTGACCCGCCGGGTGATCTCCTCGTGGTCCGTCCGGGCGGCCAGGGTGCCCTCCAGATTGGCGATGTCCGCCACCTCGCTCATGGTGGTCAGCAGCAGGGCGCGGGGGTAGCTGAGACAGCGCTCCCTGCACGCCTCCACAGTCCCCACCGCCGGAGGACAGGCCCAGCTTGTGCCATAGCGGGGACAGTCCAGCTGGCAGACGGACCGTACCCGCGGGGAGAAGGTCAGCTCCGCCGTTTCAAAAAATTCGTATTGCACAATTGGCAGTTCGCCCATTTGCTTTTCAAGCAGCTCACGATTCAAGGAAAGCACCTCCATTCGGGGATATGGTATGAGTATACCATGTGCGGTGCGCAGAGAGAAGAAGAAATTTTGCAGGGATGTTTTCCCTGCAAATAATATTATGTAAATCTTGCGGCGCGGCAATAATTTGCCGCTATAAAATGCAGCCTATTATCTGTTGTTTTCCATGTTTTCTTCCTGTTCTAATCCTCAATAGAAACTTTCTCCTTCCCCTGCTACCACCCCGCTACCACGACCCATTTCCTGCTACCACCTGCAATCTCTACTCCCATAACCAATTTGTTTTACATAAATCCACCTTCCTGCTACCACCTCCCCCGAATCTGCTACCAACGCCCTGCTGCCAAATCCGCCAACCCTCTGCGCCCCAGCCGTCTCCAGACCTCCTCCTTCTCAGGTAAGTGCCTTGATACGGGCCTTTTTAGCAAAAAAACCGGTAATCTTTTCGCCAAAGCTGCCCGCCTCGACCTCCTCTGCGTCCCCGAACAAAATTCAAAAGGAGGAATCATCCACCATGAGAAATCTCAAGAAGATTCTCGCCCTGGTGCTGGCCCTCGTTATGAGCCTCTCGCTCATGGCTACCGCCAGTGCCGCGTCCTTCCCGGATGTTGCGGACGACAACGCGTATAAAACCGCGATTGACGTCCTCAACGGCGTGAAGGTCTTCCAGGGCTACAACGACGGCGCTGAGTTCCGCCCCACCGGCGAAATCACCCGCGCTGAAGTTGCCGCCATCATCTACCGCATCTCCACCGGCGATGTCACCGACTCCCAGAAGGACATCTACACCGCGTGGAACGGCGCTGGCAAGCTGAGCGACGTCACCACCGGCTGGTACGCCGGCTACGTCAACTTCTGCTCCAACGCCGGCTACATCAAGGGCTACCCCGACGGGACCTTCAAGGCCAGCAACAAGGTCACCGGCTACGAGGTCCTGGCCATGATCCTGCGCGCCGTGGGTTACGGCCGCAACGGTGAGTTCTCCGGCTCCGGCTGGGCCATCACTGTCGGCTCCCTGGCTGAGACCCTGGGCATCACCAAGAATGTCCGCGAGCCTCTGGGTTCCCCCGCCACCCGTCAGATGGTCGCTGAGATCCTCTTCCGCGCCATCTTCACCGAGACCCAGAAGTACAACGCCCTGTACATGTACGAGGGCACCGGCACCAACCTGGCCGCCAACCTGGGCCTGGAGAAGGTCTCCGGCGTGGTGACCGCCAACAAGTGGGCCAACCTGTACGGCACCGCCCCCCTGGCCGAGGGCAAGAGCCGCCTGGCTCTGGATGACGGCAGCGTCTACACCGTGAACGCCGATTCCACCGGCGAGCAGGTGGGCCTGCGCATCAACGCCTACGTCCAGAACAAGACCGACGTCATCGGCGGCCTGGAGACCAGCGACGTCAACGTCGTCAAGTCCAACGCCGGCACCGAGATCTCCGTCAAGAAGCTCCGCGACGAGCTGAAGGTCGACGAGACCACCGAGTACTTCGTCAACTACAGCGACGCTGTGGAGATCGGTAAGTCCGACTGGCGTATTGAGTACTACATTGGCCTTGACTATAATACCATTGAAAAAGCGGCACTGGTCGCTGCCAACGGCGGTGAGTGGGGCTACACCATTAATGGCACGAAGGACAACGAGATCTACAACAAGGTCATCAAGGTCGGCGACACCATCACTGCTCAGGACATGGAGTTCATGCAGGAGATCTTCTATGGTTCTGACAACAAAAACGAGGCTTCCCAGACCGGTACGTACTACGGCGAGGTCTTTGTGGCCACCCGTACCGGCTCTGACGGCAACGGCAACTCCTACGACGTCTCCGACGATCTGAGCTGGAGACAGTTCATCGACAAGTACATCGACTCCACCCTGGAGAAGTTCGACGGCTGCGATAACGGCGAGTCCCTGCGGGTCATCGACCACGACGGCGACGGCGTTGCCGAGTACGTCCTGCGCGTCGACTTCGTGATGACCACCATCGTGGACTACAACAAGAAGCTGGACCGCTGGACGGTCGAGTATGAGGCCGACGAGAACCCCGAGCGCTTCACCGACATCAAGAACAGCGACATCGTGGCTGACAGCGAGCTGACTGTGGGCGACGTGGTCCTGTACGCTCTGGTGGACGGCGTGTACTACACCGAGCATCCCCAGACCTTCACCGCCTCCATCGACAAGAAGGGCATCGACGCCAAGGCCGGCACCATCGTCTGTGAGGGCGAGACCTACACCTGGTCCGGCATCGAAAAGGAGGCCAAGCAGTTCTTCACCGAGATCCTCGACGCCGACGTGGGCACCAACTACGTCTTCTACAAGGATCACTTCGGCTACGTCCGCATGTTCACCACCCCCAACGGCGATCTGGTTCTGGTGACCGACGGCTTCTTCGCCAGCGATAAGCGCACCGACGAGGTCAAGGCCAGCATCTACAACGACGCCGAGGGCGCGGTCAAGGACTACACCCTGGCCAACAACGATGACGGCTTCGTCTTCGAGGGCGAGGGCACCGAGGACTGGGGCAACCGCGGCACCTGGGGCCGTCTGCACACCTTCGGAAGCTACTACTACGAGAGCGGCAGTACCTATGAGCACTACGTCCAGTATCCCTTCGAGACGAACAATAAAAAAGACAATAGACTGGATCCCTTCACGACCAACATCGCCCTGGGCGCTGCCGAGGACGGCACCACCCTGCAGGATGTCCGCAGCCTGGATCACCGCCTCTTCAACTACAACGCCTATGAGGTGGCCGACACCCTGAACGGCGCTTCTGCCAGCGTGAACGGCCGTCCCAACCCCACCGCCATGTCTCAGGCCACCACTCTGTGGGGCATTGAGTGGCTCAACGATGATGTCAGAGCGGACGCCACCGGCCTGGATACCGCCGCTCTGGAGACGCCCGTTGAGATTCGCACCACCGACATGACCAGATACTACCTGGTCAATTCCGAGGGCGAGATCGAGACCTGGATTGGCCGCAAGGGCGGCGAGCGCGGCAACTTCGAAATCAAGAAGGCCTACGTCGTCACCTCTGAGGCTTCCACCGCCGAGGTTGATTACAAGATCGCCGAGGTCGTGGTCATCGAGGGCCTGAAGAAGGAGAGCACCGCCAATCCCATCATGCCCATCCGCGTTATGGGCAGCAAGAACCACACCCAGGAGTCCCTGACCCGCAGCGGCAAGGACACCACCAGCCTGATCCTGAGCCTCTCCAGCGCCCGTGAGCTGGACGCCCCCGCTGTCGAGCTGGATCTGATGCTCCGCTTCTATGACGGCAACCTCAACAAGAAGGGCATCAACGCTGAGATCACTGCCGACTACGCCAGCTATGGCATCTACGCCGGCAAGATGAGCAGCCACAGCCACACCGGCTGGCGCGTGGACGACACCATCTACCGCGCCGAGATCGAGAACGAGATCGACAGCTTCGCTCCCTACGGCGAGGTGGAGTTCTACCAGCTGGTTGTCAAGACCGGCGAGACGAGCGCCGTTTACGCCTATGATGTTGAGGAAGTCGACAACATGACCAAGCTGAGCGGCAACCGGGTGATCTACCTGACCAACACCGACGGCGAGGTCAACGTGATCCTGAACATCGACCAGACCGTGAACACCAAGGGCGACAAGATTGCCGCTCCCGACCAGCTGGTTGACCTGTACAACGAGATCGTCTACGACTATCTCCAGTACAGCACCGTCCGCGTCCAGCTGGACAAGGAGAACACCCCCCTGAGCGAGTATATCACCAGCATTGTCGCTCCCGGCGCTACCAGCAAGGTGCTTGAGTATGCCCCCGGCAATCCCGTGGTCATTCCTCTGTCTGACATCGCTGTGAGCACCGCAAAGGGCGTTGATGCCGCCAAGTTCTCTCTGAACAAGAGCAGTGTTACAGACGTGGACAAGGCCGGTATCCACATCATCGTCGGCGAGAGCAGCGATGATACCCGCGGCGAGAGCATCCACGCCAGCACCAGCAAGGGCGACGGCAAGAATCCCTGGTGGCACATCGAGGGAGACAATCTCTACATTGAGAACGTGAACTTCGCCAAGGGCGGCTGGGCCGAGGTGTGGGTCACCTTCGAGACCAGCTACACCGACGATGAGATCAAGGGACTCCGCGTCAAGACGCCCGAGGCGCAGAAGGATGACCGGAATCAGACGGTCGCCGAGATTGCGAGCGTCTCCGACACCGAGGAGGTGTACAGCAACCAGCCCACCCTGGCCGCTTCCTTCGCGGCCAACGACGAGCCCCAGTGGATGCCGGGCCACATCATTGAGGTGACTCTGCATGTCCGCGGCGACTACAAGCCCAACGAGCCTGTCGTCACCGACGCCGAAGGCGAGTCCGTCATCTTCGTGGCTCCCTACAAGGGCGCTGCGAGTGCGCTGAAGTACGTGGGCACTGTTGATAACGAGGTTACTCCCGCCGCCGAGGGCGAGGAGGAAGTGGATCCCGCCGGCACCACCTATGAGTGGACGTACAAGTTCATCATGCCCCAGACCAAGATCACCATCGGCGGCGACCTGGCCGAGAAGGGCGAGCCCGACACCACTCCCGCCCCCGTGATCCCCGCAGAGCCCGGCGTCTCTGTGGCTCCCGAGCTGGAGGACAAGGTGACCATCGAGGAGACCGACATGGAGGACGAGGAGACCAATGTTGACATCTCCGAGGGCTATGAGCTTACGAGCGCTGCCGAAAAACTGGGTGCGGAGGATGCCAATGGTCTGGAGGCCAAGGCTCAGTACACCATCAGCGCTGATGCCGACGCCTTTGTCGACGGCCAGCTGCAGTTTGGTCTGAAGACCGCCGAGGGCGAAATCCCCGTGGTTCCCAGCCAACTGCCCGAGGGCGTTGAGAAGATCGAGATCTCTCCCGCCCCTGCCACTATGCAGAAGAAGGCCAGCACCGTCACCGACTGGCTCGTGGTCGTGTTCCTGAAAGCGGACAGCAAGGTCGAGAGCGTCGACGTTGAGGTCGTGGTTGTCGGCCTGAAGGCCGAGGAAGAGCCCCCTGTTGATGAGGAGAATCCTCCCGTGGGGGGCGAAGACGATGAGACACCTGTCGCTTCCGTCAAGATTTCCCGCGCGCTGCTGTACGACCAGTCCGAGAGCGACAAGGTGGAGGACAAAGTCCTGAATCCCGAGGGCTACACGGCGGCAGCCGACCAGGACGGCAATGTCAAGGTCATCCATCCCAGCATCAAGGAGCACATGAATGCTAATGGCGCTGAGAGCAAGAAAGACACATGGGTTGGTTTCCAGGTTGCTCTGGATAATGACGAGAACGGCTGGACCCATGTGACCTTCAAGTGGAAGAACAAGGCGGAGCAGACCATCGCGCTTGAGAATCTGCCTGAAAATGCCAAGGGCATTGCGTTCTACTACGGTGCTGAGGAGAGAACCGAGAACGGCGACACCGTCGAAGTCACTTTTGTGAAGAAGAGCGGTGATACCGTCGAGCTGAGCTCCACGAAGGTTACTTACAAGGTCACCCTTTGAGGTGAAGGAGGCAGCCGCTCAGAACAACAGCGAGGCTGAAAAGACTGAGTAATTAGACGCTCAAAATTCCAAAAGTCCGATTGCTTTACCCCCCAAGGGCCTCTGGCCCTTGGGGGCCCCATGCAGAAAAAAACCGGACTTGACAAACCAAGTCCGGGCAGTGTATACTAAAGTCAGATTCGGGGCGCTGTTCTGCTTGTCGGTTCAGCTCCTAACGCTCAACAAAAATCTCCGTTGACCGCTCGGGTGCTAGCCGGGCGGTCAACACGCTGTTGGAGCAAAAATAAGTACACACGCCATCACGGCGATCCACGTTATCACATGAATGCCGATCTGTATGATACGTCTTTTGTCCATACAACATCACTCCTCTCTTCAAGGAGTGAGCCGAACCGCCTTTTCACAAAACAGCGCCCCTGTCCCCGGACATCCGGGGACTTTTTTATTCTACAGGATTTGCCCCATTCTGTCAATCGCCCCCATTAAAGTTCTTTTTGATCCTTTTTCTTTCAAGAAAAAGGATGTCTGCCTCCCGCATCCGCCTCACACCAGCACCGCCCCCCACTCGAAGATCCCCATCTCGCCCCCCGTCTTGGCCGCGGCGGTCAGGGTCAGTGTGGAGCTGGCGGGCAGCGCGCCTCTGTGCTGGAACTCCACCTCCTGGAGAATTTCGCCGCCGGGCCCGGTGATGGTCCGGGCGGCGGAGGGCCGGAGGGTTTTGCCGCCCCACCGGAGGGAGAAGCTGCCGCCGGCGCCGCAGGACTGATAGCGGACCAGGGCGATGCCGCCCCGGTTTTCCTCCTGATCCCGGAGGGTATAGGTGAGACTGCCGGGCCCCACGCTGGGCAGGGCCTCCACGGTGACGCTCTGGCTGGAGTCCGTGTAGGCAGGCGTGCAGTTGCATTCGGCGGTCAGGCTCTCCGCCTCGATCCGGTAGCGGCAGCCGGTGTGAAAGCAGTTGGAAAATTCCAGATATATCCCCATGGTGCCGCTTGTATAGGCCAGGGACAGGGAGATCTCCCTCTGCTCCACCACCTCCCCGGTGTCCAGGCAGATCAGGCGGTATCGGATCTGCAGCCCCCCTCTGGCGCTGTTGTAGGAGCTGTGGAGGTAGACGCGCCGGAGAATACCCGGTCCCGGCGCGGTGAAGGTCAGCAGCAGGGGCTTGCAGGCGCTCAGATCGCCGGCCACAATCCGCATCTGCTGCTCTTCCGTCATGGTCTCCCGCAGGGCCTCTTCGGTGACGGTCCCGGCGCTTCCCATCACCCAGGCCTGCCGCCCCAGCAGCCGCAGTCCCGACGCCCCCGCCGGCAGCTTTTTGCCCTCCATCTTCTGCCGGAACACCCCCACCTGCCAGGGCAGCTCCGTCTCCAGGTCCAGGGCCCGGTAGTGGTTCCGGGCCAGATGGCACAGCCCCCGGAACAGAGCGGCCCCAGCGGCCTCCCGGTCGGCGTCGGCCCGGCCGGCGGCCTCCTGCCGCACCTCCTCCAGCTGCGAGGCGGTGTCCCTGCTCTGCTCCCCGGCCTCCGTCAGTCCAGTCTCGATGCCGGCCATGGCGGTGTTGAAGTCGTCCATCATGATCCGGTCCGCCTTCTCCCACTGGGGCAGATGATAATTTTTTGTATAATTCATCCCACATACTCCTTTTCGTATTTGATATGTCCCGGAAAAACCGTTACACATAGGGTGTGTAACGGGAAAAAGTTGTATGGCGCGGTGCAACGTCAGTCTGCACAAATATCCGCATCAAAGGGCCCGGCAAAATCGCCGGGCCCTCCCGTCAGGCAAAGCAGCGCTTCACCCCCGCATTTTGTGTGCCGCCTACCTCTCGCCAATAGCCCGGCCCACCTCCTGGACGACGGAGAGGTGGGTCTCGTCAAACAGGTGCATGTAAATCTGGGTGGTGGTGTTGGTATTGCTGTGCCCCAGGGCCTTGCTGATGCCGAAGAGGGGGACGTTCCGGCTGTGGGCGATGCTGGCGAAGCTGTGGCGCAGGCCGTGGAGGGTCACATAGGGCAGCTCCGTGGTGCGCAGCACCCGCTGGAGGCGGTTGCTGAGGTAGTCAGGCTGGTAGGGCCGGCCGCCGTGGTGGCAAACCACGAAGCCGTCGTCCTGGTAGTCCGCCCCCATGGTCCGCATCTCCTCCAGCCGCTGGTTCCACAGCCGCTCCATCAGCTCCTCCATGTCCGCCAGCCCCCGGTAGCCCAGGCGGCGGACGGAGGAGCGGTTCTTGGTGCCCTTGTCCACGCTTCTGCCGTTGACGGCGGTGCGGGCCTCGGCGATGGTGATGACCCTGGCCTCCCGGTCCACATGGCTCCACTTGAGCCCGCAGATCTCGCTGCGCCGCAGCCCCATGTACCCCGCCAGCTTCACCACCGGCTCCAGGGAGGTGCCGGCCAGCAGCTCGAAGAGCCGGGACATGGTCTCGGAGTCGTAGAAGTGGTGCTCCGGTCGGGTAGAGGAGGGGGGCACCGCGTGCTCTGCGGCGTTGCGCACCACCAACTCCTGCTTCCGGGCGTGCTCCAGGGCGTTGTGGAGGACGCCGTGGTGCTTGCGCACGGTGTTGCAGCACAGCCCCTCCTGCTGCTTGCGGTTGAGGTACTGCTGGATCTGGGCGGCGGTCAGCTCCTTGAGCCGGATCTGTCCCAGGGACGGGGCCAGGTGGTTGCGGATAATCATCTGGTAGCCGTGGACGGTGCTGGCGGTGCGGCTGGGGGCGATGACCTGCTCAAGCCAGTAGGTCAGCCACTGGCCCACCGTCAGCACCTCCGTGCCGGTACTCTGGGAGAGCACCTTCCCCGCGTTGTAGCGGTCCAGCGCCTGGATGGCCAGCTCCAGTGTGGGGAAGCAGCGGGTGGTCCGGCGGGGCTTTTCCCCCTTTTTGTCCTTGACGTACATGGCGACGTAGTAGCTGCGGCGCTGGGTGTCGTAGGAGATGTTGGGCAGGATGGTCTTTCTGGACATAGTAGGTACCTCTCTTTCTATATTCGACAAAATTCGACAAATTTTGCCGTAGTGAGAGTTACCTTATCGCATAATGGAGAAATATGTCAAGTCAATGCACTTTTCTTTCAATTGCGAATTTTCTTTACAATTCAGAAAAACGTACAGCGCCCTCCGAAAAAGGCGCTGTACGTTTATACATTTTTATCGCAAAAGAATCCGCGCACCCCCGGTCCACTCCGCCATCTCCCCGATCCGCTGGGCGCTGGGGACGCAGTCCCGGAGCTCCTCCCAGGCGGCCTCCGCGTCGTCCGGGTCCACCGCCGCCAGCAGGCCGCCGGCGGTCTGGGGGTCGTAGAGCACGTCCTGCCGGTGCAGGGGGACCTCCCCCGGGTCCACCCAGGGGGCGGCAAAGCTGCGGTTGCGGTACATCCCCTCGGGCAGGACCCCCAGCCTCGCCAGCTCCAGGGCCTCCGGGATGACGTCCACCCGGTCCGCGTGGACCACCGCCCGCACCCCGCTGCCCTGGGCCATCTCCAGCAGGTGCCCCAGCAGGGAGAAGCCGGTCACGTCGGTGCAGGCGTGGACCCGGTACTTCACCAGCACGTCCCTGGCCGCCCTGTTGAGGGTGGTCATCAGCCGGTAGGCCAGAGCCATCCCCTCCTCCGAGGCCATCCCCCCCTTGTGGGCGGTGGACAGCACCCCCACCCCCAGGGGCTTGGTGAGCAGCAGCACGTCCCCCGGCCGGGCGCCGCTGTTGGTGAGCACCCGGTCCGGGTGGACGAAGCCGGTGACCGCCAGGCCGTATTTGGGCTCGTCGTCAAAAATGCTGTGTCCGCCGGTGATGAGGCACCCCGCCTCGTAGACCTTGTCGTAGCCCCCCCGGAGCATCCGGTGGACCGCCTCATCGGGCATATCCCTGGGGATGCACATCAGGTTCAGGGCCAGCTTGGGCTCGCCCCCCATGGCGTACACGTCGCTGAGGGCGTTTGCGGCGGCAATCTGGCCGAAAAGGTAGGGATCGTCGGCGATGGGCGGAAAGAAGTCCACCGTCTGCACCAGGGCCAGCTCGTCAGAGAGCCTGTATACCGACGCGTCGTCGCTGCGGTCGAAGCCCACCAGCAGATTGGGGTCCCTGTGGACCTGCAAGCCCTCCAGCAGCCGGGCCAGCACCCCGGCCCCCACCTTCGCCCCGCAGCCGGCGCACCTGGACAATTTCGTCAGCTTCACATCCTGCTCCATAGCCCCTCCTCCTGCGGGCGCAGGGCCCGCCGTCTGTTCTCACAAAAAAGTATAGCCCTCCGCCGCCGGTTTGTCAATCCGCACAGCCCTGGCAAGCGCCTACAGGATGAACAGCAGCCCCAGCGCGATCAGCAGCTCCTCATCCTCCCCCTCCCTGAACAGGAGGAAGATGAGCAGCAGCAGGATCAAATCGCTGGTGTCCAGCTCATCCAGCTTCAGCCGTCCCAGGATGCCGGAGAGAAACCCCCGGCGCTGCCCGCCGCCCGGCGGCGGACCGCCCAGTCCCCCTCCCCCCTGAGGCGGCGGAGGAGGGGTATACCCGCCGTCCTGAAACGGCGGCGGACCGCTCTCATCTGCTGGCGGCGCTTCCTGGACGGGAATACGCTGATAGTGTCCGTTGTCGCTTCGTATGTAGCGGTTATACATAGCCGTCACCCAGCCCCGCCAGCAGCTTTTTGCCCACATGGATCAGCCGCGCGGTCCTGGCGGCTTTCTCCACCTTATCCCGCCGCTCTGGCTTGAGGAAGGGCCGCAGGGCGTAGAGCAGCTGCATCCTCTCGTCGTTACCGCCCGCCAGCTCCCCCGCCAGGGGCAGCAGCTTCTGAATCAGCTTCGGGTCGATCTGCCCCAGCAGATCCCCCAGGCCCGCCAGGTTTCCCAGCCCACCCGTCTCCGCCGCCGCACCGCCGGCAGGCGGCGCCTCCCCCTGGGGGCCCCCCTCGCCCCCCAGATTTAAGGACTGGGCCAGGTTCATCACCTGGGCCATAGCGTCCGGATTGGACAAAAAGGCATTCAGTTTTTCCTCAAACTCACTCATTGGGGGGGCTCCTTTCTTCGCCGCCCTCCGGGCGGCGAGGGGATGTCACTGCCGTGACGGGGGCTGCAGGGGCTGCGCGCCCCCGCGCCCCGCGGTTACTTTTTGTGCGAACAAAAAGTAACCAAAAAATCGCTGGAACCGGAGGTTCCAGACCTCCCTCTCGGGGCCGCCCGGAGGGCGCTCCGCCTCGGCGGGGGACTTACGGGGAGTAGGTGGAAGCTTTGATGGATTGGGTGCCACGTGAATGAGCAAATCCTACGGGGTTCTGATCTAGGGGACTAGCAGTCAACCAACTCCGCCTGCCGGCCTTTCAAAAGGGCAGAGCCATCAACGGGGAACGCCCTATTACAGATTCGCCTAAACCTTCAAAAAGGAGCCCGTACCCCTTCCTGCGGCGCATTTTAGAGAGGCACCGCAGTCTGTTCCTCCAGGTATTGGCACTTCCCTAAGAACACTCCCAAACAGACGCAGAAGTCCAAGTAAGCGGCCAGCACCAATTTAGACACCCCAGACCCAGCCTCAAGCGCAAAACAAATCAAAAAATAGGAATCCAAAACCTCCGGTTTTGGCAATTTTTTGGTTACTTTTTGTTTGCACAAAAAGTAACCGCAGGGCGCGGGGCCGCGTAGGCCCCGCAAGCTGTAGGGCTGCACCGCAGCCCCCCCTCGCCGCCCGGAGGGCGGCGACGCTCCCGTCATTTTTTCCCGAAGCTCTCCCCCAGCCGCCGCAGCAGCTCCGCCCCGCTGGGATTGTTCGCAATCGACTGAATCAGCTGATTGAGCTGGCTCGTGTCCCCCTTGGCGGCGCTCTCGGCGATCTGCTTGAGGGACGCCTGGTCCTGCCCCTGGGTGAGGAGGGAGGCCAGTGCCTTGGCGTCCGGGGACTTGGCCACCTGCTCCAGGATCTGTTTGTCGCCCAGCAGCTGCTGCAGCTTGGGCTGGTTGTTCTGTTTCATGCCGTACCTCCCGCATTGATTTCCTTCCAGTATATGAGCGCGGGACAAAAAATGTGCCCCCATCCTTCCGGAGAATGGGGGCGCAGGGGATGTTATTCTGTTGCGTCTCCCGCCTCCGGGCCGGCCCAGTGATCGCACCAGGGGCGCAGAGTGCAGCTCTGGCAGTCCGGGCGGCGGGCCACGCAGACCGCCCGGCCGTGGAGCACCATCCGGTGGCAGAAATCGTTGCTCTCCTCTGGCGGGATGCAGGCGCGCAGCTGCTGCTCCACCCTCAGCGGGTCCTTGCTGCCGTCGGTGATGCCCAGAAGGCCCGTGATGCGGATGCAGTGGGTGTCGCAGACATAGCCCTCCTTGCCGTAGACGTCGCCCAGAATCAGATTGGCGGTCTTGCGGCCCACGCCGGGCAGGCGCAGCAGCGCCTCCATCGTATCCGGCACCCGGCCGCCGTACTCCTCCACCAGCATTTTGCTGGCGGCCACAATGTCCCGGGCCTTGGCCCGCCAGAAGCCGGTGGAGTGGATGATCTCCCCCACCTCCTCCTCGTCGGCCCCGGCCAGAGCCTCCAGCGTGGGGAACCTGGCGTACAGAACGGGGGTCACCATGTTCACCCGCGCGTCGGTGCACTGGGCCGCCAGCCGGACGGAGAACAGCAGCTCATAGGCCTTCTCCGGATCAAAGGGCAGAGAGCACTCCGCGGCGGGATAGAGACGCTTTAACTCCTCAATAATGGCCGAAACGGCCGCCTGGTCCTTCATGTCCATCACCTCGGAGAGTATTGTACCATAACATTCGACAAATTTCGAGGGGAAATTGCCGGTTTCTGAAAAAAGTAAGAACCGGTATTCACAGGCGGGGGACTCGCCCCCCTCTGCCGCCTGGTCCTCCGGCGTAAGGCGGCGTTTTATCGCCTTGTCCGTTTTCTCCGGCAGGTTTTGGCGCGAACCATGTCCAGCCGGAGATTTGAGAGGTTGCAGTCCTGCAGGAATTGTGATACACTCTATGATACGTGCCCGGCCTTACCGCTCCGGCGGCGAGGCCGGAGAAATGAGGACCACCTATGAGACTACTCTTCAAGCAGCGCCTCTTCTCCTGGTTCCACAGCTACCACATCTACGGCGAGGACGGCGGCGTCCTCTTCACCGTCAAGGGGAAGCTCAGCTGGGGCCACTGCTTCCACATCCTGAACGCCGCCGGCGCGCACATCGGCACCGTTCAGCAGAAGACCGGCACCCTCATGCCCCAGTTTGAGCTGTACGCCTACGGGGACTACCTGGGCTGCATCAAGCAGAAGTTTACCCTCCTCACCCCCCGCTTCTCCTTTGACTGCAGCGATTGGGAGGTGGAGGGAAACTGGCGGGAGCGGGACTACTCCATCGTCAGCCCCCGGCTGGGCCTGGTGGCGGCGGTGGGGCGGGTGATGCTCCAGATGGCGGAGACCTACGCCATCGAGGTGCCGGACGCGGACAACGCCCTGTGCGTGCTGATGGCCGTGCTGGCCATCGACGCCGCCAAATGTTAATCGGAGGAACTTGCTATGAAAATCGAGAAAATTGAGACGCCCCGCCTCTATCTGCGGGGCTTCACCCCGGCGGACGCGGACTTCGCCCTGAGCATCTGGAACGACCCGGAGATGGGGGAGTATCTGCTGGACGGGGCCATGGAGACCGTCAGCGACGCGTACCGCCGGGAGATCGAGCAGCTGGGCGAGGACGAGGAATGCTGCTACCTCATCGCCGAGGACAAGGAGAGCGGGACCCGTATCGGCACGTGCAGCTTCATCCCGGCGGACGGGGTTTACGATCTGGCCTACTGCGTCCACAAGCAGTTCTGGCGGCAGGGCTACGCCACGGAGATGGTGGGCGGGATGATCGCCCACGCCAGAAGCCAGGGGGCCAAAAAGATCACCATCGTCATCAGCAATGAAAACGCCGCCTCCAACGCCGTGGCGAAAAAATTCGGCTGCCGCGTGGCAGAAACCCTGACAGAAAAGAAGCGGGGCAGCGACCGCGTCTTTACCGATTACAAATACGAATTAGACCTGTAACCCCCAGGCAAAACCATGTTTTGCCCAAAAAAGTTTTTCTTTTTGATACTTTTTCTTTGTTCACAAAGAAAAAGTATGTATGCCCTTTACAGAAAGGAGTGACCGCCCATGGACCGCCCCCTGGCGGACCGCATCCGGCCCCAGACCCTGGACGAGGTGGTGGGGCAGCGGCACCTGCTGGGCTCCGACGCCCTGCTGCGCCGGTTCATTGAGAAGGGGACCGACGCCAATATGGTCTTTTATGGTCCCTCCGGCACCGGTAAGACCACCATCGCCAACATCATCGCCAAGCGCACCCACCGGACCCTGTACCGGCTCAACGCTACCACGGCGTCCCTCCAGGACGTGAAGGACATCATCGGAGACGTGGGGACCCTGATGGCCCCCGGCGGAGTGCTGCTGTACCTGGATGAGATCCAGTACTTCAACAAGAAGCAGCAGCAGTCCCTGCTGGAGTTCATGGAGAACGGGTCCATCACCCTCATCGCCTCCACCACGGAGAACCCCTATTTCTACGTCTATGCCGCCCTGCTCAGCCGCAGCACGGTGTTTGAATTCAAGCCCGTCACCGCCGCGGACGTGCTGCCGGCGGTGGGGCGGGCCCTGGCGCTGGTGCAGAGCGAGAGCCCCCTGCCCCTCAGCTGGGAGGAGGGGGTTCCAGACTATATCGCCCACGCCTGCGGCGGGGATGTGCGCAAGGCCATGAACGCGGTGGAGCTGCTCTACGAGACGGCGGAGGCCCGGGAGGGCGGCCTGGTCATATCCCTGTCCGACGCCCAGCAGGTGAGCCAGCGCAGCGCCATGCGCTACGACCGTGGGGGCGACGCCATGTATGATCTGGCCTCAGCCCTGATGAAGTCCCTGCGAGGCAGCGACCCGGACGCGGCCCTCCACTATCTGGCCCGGTTCCTGGAGGCGGGCGATCTGATCACCCCCTGCCGCCGCCTGCTGTGCTCCGCCAGCGAGGACATCGGCATGGCCTACCCCCAGGCCATCTCCATTGTAAAATCCTGCGTAGACACCGCCATGCAGCTGGGGCTCCCCGAGGCCCAGCTGCCCCTAGCCCAGGCGGCCATCCTGCTGGCCACCGCCCCCAAGTCCAACAGCGTGGTGAATGCCATCGGCGCGGCCTGGGGGGACGTAAAGCGGGGCCGGACCGGCTCTGTCCCCAGGGAGCTGCAGAACGTCCACGCCGACACCACCGGCCAGGAGCGGGAGCAGGGGTATCTCTATCCCCACCAGTTCCCCGGCCACTGGGTGAAGCAGCAGTATCTGCCGGACGAACTGGCCGGGGTGGTTTATTATCAATACGGGGAGAATAAGACTGAGCAGGCGGCCAAAGCGTACTGGGAGAAAATCAAACCGTAGAGCGTCGCCGCCCTCCGGGCGGCGAGGGGGGCTGGGTTGCAGCCCTACAGCTTGCGGGGCCTGCGCGGCCCCGCGCCCTGCGGTTACTTTTTGTGCAAACAAAAAGTAACCAAAAAAT
>ERZ779629.176-NODE-176-length-28651-cov-10.042838_pt1 | contig 28651 bp, 27 predicted proteins | sample MGYA00514192_ERZ779629 | MGnify/ENA primary metagenome ERZ779629 (study PRJEB29562, sample SAMEA4376709) | mouse gut metagenome | isolation source: Cecum | study: EMG produced TPA metagenomics assembly of the A DSS colitis mouse model was used to assess the... | reverse complement strand
CGGCCAAGGAGTCCTTCATCGTCCCCTCCGGGGCCATGACCATCCACCCGGTGCGCCTCAACGGCCTGGTGATCGGGGTGAGCCAGACCTTCCACTACTTCGAGCGCATTCAGGACCGCATCTGCGACTTCGTCACCCGCAACAGCCGCATCAGCCGGAAGGACTTCGAGCACCTGATGCTCAACACCGGCGAAATGGCCGCCGACGTGGGCAGCGTCATCTACGGCAAAGAGGCGGTGGAGCTGGGGCTTATCGACCACCTGGGGGGCTTGTCCGACGCGCTGGAATGCCTGCACCGGATGATGCGGGAGGAGCAGGAGCGCAGGGAGGCGGAGCAGGCTTGAACGCCGGCGGCCGCTGTGGTATACTGGCGTCATCCTAACCCATCGAGGTGGTATGCGTGAAGCGATGCATTGCCTTTTGCGGGATCGTCACAAACGAAAACGATCTTCAGGAGGTTATCAGATGATCCCGCAATGGAAAATTTATCCCCGCTCCCAGGGCCACAGCACCGTCTACCTGCAAAACGTGGTGACCGACCCCTCCATCACGGTGGGGGCGTATACCACCTATGACGATTTTGTCCGCGACCCCAGGGATTTTCAGCGCAACAACGTGCTCTACCACTACCCCGTCAACCACGAGCGGCTGACCATCGGCAGGTTCTGCTCCATCGCCTGCGGCGCGAAGTTTTTGTTCAACAGCGCCAACCACGCCCTGGGCAGCCTGTCCACCTATCCCTTCCCCATCTTTTTTGAGGAGTGGGGCCTGCCTGTGGAGGACATCCCCCGGGCCTGGGACCACAAGGGGGACATCGTGGTGGGAAACGACGTCTGGATCGGCTATGAGGCCGTCATCCTGGCGGGCGTGACCATCGGAGACGGAGCGGTCGTGGGCGCCCGGGCGGTGGTGACCCGGGACGTGCCGCCCTACACCATCGTGGGGGGCGTTCCGGCAAAACCCATCCGCAGGCGGTTTGACGGCGGCGTCATTGAGCGCCTGTCGGCCCTGCGCTGGTGGGACTGGCCGGTGGAGCGCATCGCCGCCAATCTGGAGGCCATCCAGTCCGGCGATATCGACGCCTTGGCGTAACCGAAAAAGGGAGCGCGGCAGCCGCCGCGCTCCCTTGAATTTTTCCCCGCTTTCTGTTACAATGTCCGGGAACTTGAACCATTGGGAGGAGGCGCGTACTTTGAAGCAATTCACCATCGGCCCCAACGACGCGGGCCAGCGGCTGGACCGCTGGCTGGCCAAAGCCCTGCCCCTCCTCCCTCCCGCCCTGGCCCAGAAGTACATCCGCCTCAAGCGGGTGAAGGTGAACGGCAGAGGCTCCAAGCGGGACGCCCGGCTGGAACGGGGAGACGTGCTTCAGCTCTACATCAACGACGAGTTTTTCGACGCGCCCACCCCGGAAAACGCCTTTCTGCGGGTGGAGACGCCCCGGCTGGACATCTTATACGAGGACGAGCATCTGATGCTGCTCAACAAGCGCCCCGGCATGGTGGTCCACCCCGACGACAAGGAGCGGGTGAACACCCTTATCACCCATGTCCAGGCGTATCTGTACCAGAAAAAGGAGTGGTCCCCCCGGTGGGAGAACGCCTTCGCCCCCGCCCTCTGCAACCGCATCGACCGCAACACCGGCGGCATCGTCATCGCCGCCAAGACCGCCGAGGCCCTGCGGGTGATGAACCAGAAGATCCGGGACCGGGAGCTGCAAAAGCTGTACCTGTGCGTGATCCACGGGGAGATGGCCCCCCCGGAGGGGCAGCTCAAGGGGTTTCTGTTAAAGGACGAGGACAGGGCCCAGGTGCGGGTATTCGAGAAGCCCGTGCCGGGGGGGCGAACGGCGGTGACGCTGTACCGCACCCTGGCACGCCGGAACGGGCTGTCCCTCATGGAGTGCGATCTGATCACCGGGCGCACCCACCAGATCCGCGCCCAGTTCGCCGCCGCGGGCCACCCCCTGCTGGGGGACGGCAAGTACGGCCGGGAGCGGGACCAGCGCCGGTTCCAAGCGCTGTACTCCTACAGGCTGAAATTTCAGTTCACCACGGACGCCGGACCGCTGGAGCCGCTGAACGGGCGGGAGTGGACGGTGGAGGACGTGGACTTTGTGCAAGAGTATTTCCCAAAGGGGTGAGCGGCTTTGGACTATGAAATTTTGAACCTGCGGGACCACCCAGAGCGGCTGGAGCGGGCCGCCGCCTGGTTTCACGAGAAGTGGGGCGTGCCGCTGGACGCCTACCGGGAGAGCATGGACCAGTGCGTCCGGGGAGGCGGCCCCGTGCCCCAGTGGTATCTGGCGGCGGCGGGCGGCGCCATCCTGGGCGGGCTGGGGGTCATTGAAAACGACTTCCACGACCGCAGGGATCTGGCCCCCAACGTGTGCGCCGTCTACGTGGAGCAGGACCGCCGCTGTCAGGGCATTGCGGGGGCGCTGCTGGCCCACGTGTGCGCGGATATGGCGGGGCTGGGCGTGCCCACCCTGTACCTGCTCACCGACCACACCTCTTTTTACGAGCGGTACGGCTGGGAATTTCTGTGCACGGCCCAGGGAGACGGGGAGGCGCAGCCCTCCCGGATATACGCGCACACCTGGAGCGGGCCATGTGGAGCATAAAAAATTACCGGCTGGGCTTCGACCCGTGGGGGCTTGGGCTGTTCCTGCTCCTCATGCTCCCCAACCTTCTGTGGTTCGCCTTCCCCGCGCCCGACGACGTCTTGCGCGCGCAGTCCGTCACGCCGCTGGCGGACGCCATTGCCCAGGCTTTTCAGATCACCCTGGCCGCAGCTCTGTGCGGGGTGGTCAACGGGACCCGAAGCGCCCCTGCAAAACGCAGATGGGCGGCGGGCGTCCTGCTGTGCGCGGCGCTGTACTTCGCCGGATGGGCGGCCTATTACGCCGGGATTGCCGGCCCCGGGGTGATCTTGACGCTGTGCCTGGCCCCCTGTGGGGCGTTTCTGGTGTTCGCGCTGGCGCGGAAAAACGCCCCCGCGCTGCTGGCGGCGGGAGGTTTCGCCATCTGCCACCTGATATTCTCCGTCGTGAATTTCATCCTGTGAGGATCGGAGCGCTTTATTATGAAAAAGTGGATCATGTTCTTATCCTATCCCGGCATTGGCATCCTGCTCTTCATCACCGGCATAGAAATTTTCCGCCGGAAGGAACCTCTTGACTTCTGGCTCAGGTTTTGGAGCGTGACGGTGAGCCTGACGTTCCTGCTGATCTTCGTACCCCTGGGACTTGTAAGCGTACTGCTGCTGCCCCGCATCCCCGTCCACTCCGCATGGGTTGGCATCATCGGGGGGCTGGAGCTCCTCTACCTGTACCTCTCCGGCGTGCTGATCTGCCACCGGCAGCTGGTCATGTGGGAGCGGTTTGCGCGCACTCCTGGCTGACCGGCGCAAAATCCCCGGCGCGGCAATGCCGCGCCGGGGATTTTCTCTCAGGAGATGCCGGCCACCTCGTACCCCGCCTCTTTCACGGCGGCGCGGATGGCCTCGTCGGTCACGTCGCCGGACACCACGGCGGTCTTGCTGTCCAGGTCCACGGTGGCGGAAGCCCCTGGGATGGCGTTGAGCGCTTTATCCACATGGGCGCGGCAGTGCTGGCACATCATGCCCTCGATCACAACTTTCTTTTCCATAGCCTTTTGTTCTCCTTTCACTTCAACGGCGGCATTTCCGCCGGTTTTCACGTCATATGGTTCGGTTTTGCGCGCAATGCCGGGCTTGAAGAACCGCAGGCGCAGGGCGTTGGCCACCACGCACACCGAGCTGAAGCTCATGGCCGCCCCGGCGATCATGGGGTTGAGCTGGGGCCCGCCCCAGATGGCCAGCACACCCGCCGCCACCGGAATGCACACGGCGTTGTAGAAAAACGCCCAGAACAGGTTCTGCTTCACGTTGCGGATGGTGGCCCGGGACAGCTCCACCGCCGTCACCGCGTCCGCCAGGTCGGACTTCATCAGCACGATGTCGGCGCTCTCAATGGCCACGTCCGCCCCCGCGCCGATGGCCAGGCCCACATCCGCCCTTGCCAGGGCGGGAGCGTCGTTGATGCCGTCGCCCACCATGGCCACCTTCTCTCCCCGGGCCTGGAGGGCGGCGATCTGCCGCTCCTTGTCGGCGGGGAGTACCTCGCTCACCACCTCCGTCAGCCCCAGCTCCCGGCCGATGGCCTCGGCGGTGCGCTTGTTGTCGCCGGTGAGCATCACCACCTTCAGCCCCAGCCTCTGGAAGCCCTCGATGGCGGCGCGGCTGGTCGCCTTCACCGTGTCCGCCACGGCGATGATGCCGATGGGGCGGCCGTCCTCCACGAAGAACAGGGGGGTCTTGCCCTGCTTGGCCAGCTCGTCGGCAATCATGGCGTCCTGGCCCAGCTCCACCCCAGCGTCCGAGAGCATGGCGGCATTGCCCGCCAGGAAGTCCGCTCCTTGGATTCTGCCCCGGACTCCCTTGCCGTGGACGGCCTCAAACCCCTCCACCGGAGCCAGGGGGATGGAGCGGCTTGCCGCCTCCTCCACAATGGCCGCGCCCAGCGGGTGCTCGGAGGGCTTTTCCAGCGACGCGGCCACGCACAAAAGCTCCTCGGCGGTGGTCCGCCCCAGGGGGTACAGGTCGGTCACCTTGGGCTTGCCCTGGGTGACGGTGCCCGTCTTGTCCAGCACCACCGTGGTGACGGAGCGCAGGTGCTCCAGCCCCTCGGCGGACTTCACCAGGATACCGTGCTCGGCCCCCTTGCCGGTGCCCACCATAATGGCCACCGGGGTAGCCAGCCCCAGGGCGCAGGGGCAGGAGATGACCAGCACCGCCACACCGGAGGTGAGGGCCCGCTCCACAGACCCGGTGGCCAGCAGCCAGCCCACGGCGGCCACCAGGGCAATGGCCATCACCACCGGGACGAACACCCCCGCCACCTTGTCCGCCAGCTTGGCGATGGGGGCCTTGGAGGAGGCCGCCTCGTCCACCAGCCGGATCATCTGGGCCAGGGTGGTGTCCTCCCCCACCCGGGTGGCCCGGAGGGTGAGCACACCGGATTTGTTGATGGACGCGGAGATCACCGTGTCCCCCGGACCCTTGTCCACCGGGATGGACTCGCCGGTGAGGGCGGACTCGTCCACGCTGGACGCGCCCTCCACCACCACGCCGTCCACCGGAACGGAGGCCCCCGGCCGCACCAGCACCAGGTCTCCCGCCTGCACCTGCTCCACCGGCACCTCAAGCTCCGCACCGTCCCGCAGCACGGCGGCGGTCTTGGGGGTGAGGTCCATGAGCCGGGCGATAGCCTGGCCGGTCCTGCCCTTGGAGCGGGTCTCCATATACTTGCCCAGGGTGATGAGGGTGAGGATCATCCCCGCCGACTCAAAATACAGGTCCATGGAGTAGTGCTCCACCAAAGCCGCGTCCCCATGGCCCAGCCCCCAGCCGATGCAGTACAGGGCAGCGATGCCGTACACCACGGCGGCGGCGGAGCCCACGGCGATGAGGGAATCCATGTTGGGGGTCAGGCGGAACAGGGTTTTGAACCCCACCCGGTAGTATTTCTGGTTAATCACCATGATGGGCACGGTGAGCAGGAACAGGGTGAGGGCGTAGGTCATGGCGTTTTCCGCGCCGTGGAAGAAGTGGGGGATGGGCCAGCCCATCATGTGGCCCATGGACAGGTAGAACAGGGGGATGAGAAACACAAAGGACGCGATCAGCCTGGCCTTCATGTTTTTCAGGTCGTCCTCCATGGCGCCGGCGGCGGGCTTGGCCTGGACCGCGCCCGTACCCCCCGCAGCGGGCAGGGACGCGCCGTACCCCGCCTTCTCCACGGCGGACACGATCTGGTCCGGGGTGAGGCCCCCCTCCCAGTCCACCGTCATGGAGCCGCCCAGCAGGTTGACGTTCACCTCGCACACGCCGTCCAGCCTGCGCACCGCCTTGTCCACGTGGGCGGAGCAGGCGGAGCAGGTCATGCCGGTGACGTTGAATTTTTGCTTCATCGGGCTTCACCTTGCTTTCTCAGCAGTATGGTCATAGTATTTTTTCCAGAGCCTTTACCAATTCGTCGATCTTCTCCGCCCGCTCCGCGTCGCTCCCGGCGTGCTCCACGCAGCGCTTCAGGTGGGCGGTCAAAATATCCCGGTTGGCCCGGCGGAGCATGGCCCCGGCGGCGGCGACCTGCTGGGAGATGTCCATGCAGTAGCGGTCGTCCTCCACCATTTTGATGATGCCGTCGATCTGGCCCCGGGCGGTTTTCAGCAGCCGCAGCACCGTTTTCTGGTCGGCCATCATGGCCCTCGCCCCCCTTCTTAATACCCCCCTGGGGGGTAGTGTTATCCTACCATAGCGCTGGGCTTTTGTCAAGAAAAAATTCCCGGCCTACGCCGGGAATTTTTCTCACCCGTTCAGCTTTCCCTGGGCACGAGCCAAAAATTTGTCCGTCTGGATGATAAACCGCTCATGGGTCCCTCCGCCGATCTGCTCCGCCTCGTCGAAGGCCGTCACCAAAAAGACCACCTGCCGGCCCTCCACGCCGATGACCTCCGCCTGAGCCCGCACCTTCATGCCCACGGGGGTGGCGGCGGAGTGCTTCACGTCCAGGCGGGTGCCCACCGTGCCCTGCCCCGGCTCCAGGGCGGACTGCACCGCGTTCACCGCCGCCTGCTCCATCAGGGCGATCATCCGCGGGGTGGCAAACACCGGCACCAGGCCCGAGCCCACCGCCTGGGCGGTATCCTCCTGGGCCACCACTGCGGCGGCCTCGCCCCTCATTCCGATTTCAACTGGCATCGCGATCCCTCCATTTTCAAATTATGCCAAGTATACGGCATTTTAAGAATTTCTTCAACCCTTTTTTCTTGCGTCCCTCCGGCATCCCACATATAATAGACAAAAACGCAGGATTGGAGCGGGCGCTATGAGCCATATCTTAGTCATCGACGACGACATCCACATCGGGAACCTCCTCCAGGAGGCGCTGGAGGGGGAGGGCTACCGGGTGAGCCGCGCCTACTCCGGCACCGAGGCGGTGCTGGCCCTGGACCGGGGACGGCCCGACCTCATCCTGCTGGACCTGATGCTCCCCGGCCTGTCCGGGGAGCAGGTGCTGCCCAAGCTGGCGGGCATTCCCGTCATCGTGGTCAGCGCCAAGGCCGACGTGGACAGCAAAACCGCCCTGCTGCTGGGAGGCGCGGCGGATTACGTTACCAAGCCCTTCGCCCTGCGGGAGCTGCTGGCCCGGGTGGCGGTGCGCCTGCGGGAGGCCGCCGCCCATCCGGGAGCCGCCCTCGCCTTCGGCTCCCTGCGGCTGGACCCGGACGCCCGCTCGGTCTGCGTCCATGGCGGCGATGTGCGCCTCACCCGGACGGAGTACGCCATTTTGAAGCTGCTCATGGCCAATCCCGCCCAGGTGGTCACCAAGTCCCGCCTGCTGGACGAGATCGGCCGGGACACGCCGGACTGCACCGAGAGCTCGCTGAAAACCCACGTCAGCAACCTGCGCCGCAAGCTCCGGGACGCGGGGGCGGGGGACTGCATCGAGTCCGTGTGGGGCATTGGGTTTAAGATGGCCGCGAATCCCCCCAAACCTTGACGAAATCTCAACGATTTCCTTGACCGCTTTCTTGACGGTTTCCTGTTAGGATAGCCCTATCCCAAAGGAAACGGAGGCAATCTTATGGAATACGTACTGGTCACCCAGGGCCTGTCCAAGCATTACAAGGACTTCAAGGCCCTGGACAACCTCACCATGCGCGTGCCCAAGGGCAGCATTTACGGCTTTGTGGGCCGCAACGGCGCGGGCAAAACCACCCTCATCCGGCTCATCTGCGGCCTTCAGGCCCCCACGTCGGGCGCCTACGCCCTCTACGGCGTGGACAGCGCCCAGCGGGACATCGCCAAGGTCCGCCGCCGCATGGGCGCGGTGGTGGAGACCCCCTCCATCTACCTGGACCTCTCCGCCGAGGACAATCTCAAGGAGCAGTTCCGAGTGCTGGGGGTGCCGTCGGACGGCGGCATCCCGGAGCTTTTGAAGCTGGTGGGCCTGGAGGGCACTGGGAGGAAAAAGGCCCGGAACTTCTCCCTGGGCATGAAGCAGCGGCTGGGCATCGCCGTGGCCCTGGCGGGGGACCCGGACTTTCTGGTGCTGGACGAGCCGGTGAACGGCCTGGACCCCCAGGGCATTATTGACATACGCGAGCTCATCCTCAAGCTCAACCGGGAGCGGCGCATCACCGTGCTCATCTCCTCCCACATTCTGGACGAGCTGGCCAAGCTGGCCACCCACTATGGGTTCATCGACGGGGGCCGCATCGTCAAGGAGCTGTCCGCCCGGGAGCTGGAGGCGGCCTGCCGCAAGTGCCTGCGGGTGGAGGTCACAGACACCCGCACGCTGGCCCGGGCGCTGGACGCCATGGGGGTGGACTACAAAATCCTGTCCGACGGCCAGGCGGACGTGTTCGCCCAGGTGAACATCTCCCAGCTGTCCAAGGCGTTGGACGCGGAGGGCTGCGAGCTGCTCTCCGCCCAGGAGCGGGACGAGAGCCTGGAGAGCTACTTCGTCAATCTGGTGGGGGGTGGCTCTCATGACTAAGCTGCTGGGCGCGAATTTTCTGCGGCTGAAAAAAAGCGCGCTGTTCTGGGGAACGCTGGCCCTCAGCTTCGGCTTCGGCGCGTTCATGTGCGTCACGCGCTTTCGGGAGCACCTGGATTACGGCTTTGCGGTGTCGCTGGACTCCGTGTTTTTCGGCTTTGCCATGGTGGCGGGCATTGTCACAGCCCCGTTCATCCCCCTGTTTTTCGGCACGGAGCACAGCGACGGCGCCATCCGCAACAAGCTCACCGTGGGCCACAGCCGCATCGCCGTCTATTTTGCCAACCTCATCACCAGCTTCGCAGCGGCCGTTGCGTTCTTCGCCGCCTATCTGCTGGCCTGCGCGGCGGTGGGCATACCGCTGATCGGCGCTCTGGACCTGCCTGCCTCCGCCACCGCCGCCGCCCTGGGCGGCTCGCTGGTGATGACGGCGGCCTTCTGCGCCATATTCACCTGCGCGACGATGAACTGCTCCAAGAAAGCCGTCTCGGCGGTGGTGTGCCTGCTGGGGGTGTTTACCCTGCTGCTTGCCGCCGTGTATCTCAACGGGCGGCTGGACGCGCCGGAGTTCATCACTGGCTACGAGATGAGCATAAACGGGCAGGTTGTGAACGCCAAGCCGGAGCCAAACCCCGCCTACCTCACCGGGATGAAGCGGGAGGTCTGCCAGTTCCTCTACGACCTGCTGCCCACGGGGCAGTCCATCCAATACAGCAATGTGAACTTCACCGATCCCGTGCGGCTGATGGAGCTGGCGGCGGCGGTGTGCGCGGCGTTCACCGGGGCGGGGGCCATGCTGTTCTGGCGCAAGGACCTGAAATAGGTGGGCGGCATGAGAAATCTGCTGGCGGCCAACTTTCTGCGGCTGAGGAAAAGCGCGCTGTTCTGGGGCGTGCTGGCGTTCTGCCTCGGCACCGGGGCCTTAATGGCCCTCCAGCTTTACCAGATGAACCAATATGAATACTTCCCGCTGGACGGAGCTTTTTTTACCTACCCCATATTCGTCTGTATCATCATTGCAGTGTTTATCCCCCTGTTCTTCGGCGCGGAGCACAGCGGCCACGCCATCCGCAGCAAGGTGGCGGCGGGGCATCCCCGCGCAGCCATTTATGCCGCCAACCTGCTCACCGGTACGGCGGTATCGCTCCTGCTCTGCGCGGCCTACATGGCGGTGGTGGCCGCGATTGGCATACCGCTGGTGGGGCCGGTTTCCATGGCCCTGGGACAGGCCGCACTGATGGTATTGGGCTCGCTGGCGGCGGTGGCGGCGTTGTGCGCCCTGCTCACCCTGGTGGCGGCCAACTGCGAGCGGACGAGCGTGTCGGCGGCGGCGTGCGTGCTGGGGGTATTCCTCCTGCTGATTGCCAGCATCTATATCCGGAGCCGCCTGCTGGCCCCGGAATATCTGAACGGCTCCTGGAACGCGGCCGGTGAGTATGTCCCCGGCCTTCCGACGCCCAACCCCCAGTATCTGGGCGGCCCGCAGCGCGCTGTCTTTGAAGTCCTCAACGTTTTTCTGCCCACCTGCCAGATCGTGCAGTACGCCAGCCAGCAGGGGCAGGACGCGGGCTGGATGCCGCTGTATTCCCTGCTTGTCATCCTCCTGTCCACCGCCGCGGGCATCGCCCTGTTCCGCAGAAAAGACCTGAAATGAGGTGACCCCCATGCTTCCCTGGCTGCTGTGCGCCGCGCTGGCCGCCGCCGTCCTGGCCCTGCTGGTCAAGCTGCGCCTGCTCCAACGCTCCCTGGACGACATCACCGGCCAGCTGGGGGAGCGCCTCTCCTCCGACACCAACAACCCCATTTTTCTCTCCGCCCGGGACCCCTACGCCCGCAGGCTGGCCGCGGAGCTCAACATCCACCTCAAGGAGCTGCGCCGCCAGCGCCGCCGGTATGAAAACGGCGACCGGGAGCTGAAGGAGGCCGTCACCAACATCTCCCACGACCTGCGCACCCCCCTCACCGCCATCTGCGGCTATCTGGAGCTGCTGGAGCGGGGGGACAGGACTCCGGATCAGGCCCGCTACCTCTCCCTCATCGCCGGTCGGGCGCAGGCCATGCGCCAACTCACCGAGGAGCTTTTGCGCTACTCCGTAGCCGCCAGCCTGGAGGACGAGCCAGCCCTGGAGCCGGTGGACCTGAACGGGGCGGTGGAGGAGGCGGCGGCCGCCCTCTACGGCGCGTTCATGGAGCGCGGCATCGTCCCCGCCGTCTCCCTGCCGGAAGAGCGGGTGGTGCGCATACTGGACCGGGCGGCGCTGTCCCGGGTGCTGGGCAATCTGCTCACCAACGCCCTGAAGTACAGCGGCGGGGACCTGGAAGTGACGCTGACGCCGGACGGTTCCATCATCCTGTCCAACGCCGCCCCGGGACTGGACGAAGTGCAGGTGGGGCGCCTGTTCGACCGCTTCTATACCGTGGAGACGGGCCGCAGCTCCACGGGGCTGGGTCTGTCCATCGCCCGGGCGCTCACCGAGCGCATGGGCGGGACCATCGCCGCCCGGTACGAGGCGGGACGGCTGGCGGTGACGCTCCGCTTTCCGCTGTAGGCCCCCGCCGCCAGCTTCCCTTCCGGAGGCTGGAGCGAACCTGTATTCATAACCGAACGTGCCGGATTGCAGCGGGATGTTTGGTTTTGAGTACAGGTTCTTAACTTTTTCCACATGATGGCCGATAATATATATGATAGTTTCGGGAATACATGTGGAGGTGCGCGCCATTATGAATGTGTCGAACTTTGCAAATCTCTTTTCCCAGAACAATATTTTTCAGCAAAACCGCCTGTTGGGGCAGACGTCTGCCCCAACGCCCATCAGCAATACATTGAACCGGCTGTCTGAATCCCTGACCACCGCGCAGGAGCAGGCGAAGAACATGAAGGCCCGGTTTGACACGCTGGAGCTGTCGGCAGAGGCTGCGGACGGCGCGGAACATTCGTCGCTGGCGGACGTACCGGAGGGCCTGCTGCGCTACTATTTGCATATGTGCAGGTTCGGCGCAAGCATAAGCCAAAGTCAGGAGACGTCTCTGGCGGAGTACCGGGATCAGCTCTCCACCTTTGACCAGACCATTCAGACATACCAAGATATGCTGAGCGGCAAAACCGCGCTGCCCAGCCAGATGAAGCAGGAGGACGTCGCCCTGCTGCTGGAGCATACCAGGGCGGCGCGAGAGCAGTTCCTACAGCAGGGCGCGCAGGAGCTGAATCGAATTTCCAGGGAGGGTCCCACGCCGGAGAAGTTTTTGGGGCGCGCATACTCCATGATTACCGGGTATGCCAAAAACGCTCAGGACCATCCTCGTTGGGAGATTGATCCCGAATCCGATGATATTTATGGGGAGATTGACCGCGCCCTGGCGACTGCCCACCGAACCACTTCCACATTCCGCGACGGGGCCTCCGGCGTCCTGGCCGAATTGAAGCGCCGGGGCTGCGTGCAGGCAGAGGAGGATTTTTCACTTGACGGTCAGGCGTCCGCAGAGCGCGGGCCTTCCATGATGGCGTCGCTGGCTCAGGATCTCTATGATGGCATCTGGACCGCGCTGCGCCAAAGCGCTGCCGAAAAGAGTGATCCGTGGATTACGAAGTCCGGCCTGGAAGAGTATGGGGATTTTTGATGGCAGCGGCGTCTGGCCGTAAATCGCTGTCCGGCCCAGGTGCCCGCCCGCCGCGGGAAAAATTGATCCGCCCCCCTTTCCTTTTCCCCTTCTTTGGCCGATATAGAGGGTAGAGAAACTGGAAGGGAGGGTAATTCATGGCAATCCAACCCGTATCCGCCGTCGGGCGGGAGGACGCGGAGGAGCAGCAGGCCGGCCTGCTGGCCCAGTCGCTGAAAAAGCAGGAGGAGAGCCGCGCCTCCCTCACCGAGATGATCCAGGACGCCAAGGAGAAGGCCGACGCCCAGCGGGAAAAGTTCAAGCTGGCCAAGACCTCCCCCCGCTACGGCGACGCCCCGCTGGAGGCTTACGCCCGCCTGAGCCGGGCCCGCACCCAGGCCCAGGTCAGCTCCGCCGCGGGCTACGCCCGCCGCCGCATCGTCCAGCTGGAATCCGCCCGGCGGTCCGATCCCGACCACGCCGACCAGATCCGCGCCGCCGTGGGCCAGCTGAGGAAGGCCGTCGCCCGGGCGGGGCGCAAAAAGCTGGAGCTAAGCCGGGAGCAGCTGGCCCGTGCCCGCCAGAAGCGCATGGCCCGGGAGAACAAGCGCCGGGAGGAACAGCGCATCAAGCAGGAGCTGCGCCGCAGCCAGTCCATGCGGGCCGTGCGGGAATCCGGCTATTTCCGGGAAACGGAGATCGCAAACCGTCAGGCCGACCAGCTCACCGCCACCAAGATGGAGCTGAAGGCCCAGGCGGAGCAGCTGGGCGCCATCACTTCGGTGGACGCCGCGCTTCAGGGCTATTCCGCGGGCGCGCAGCTGGCCGCCGCCGACGTGGACGCCCCTATGGAGGCCCCCCAGGTAAACGTACAGGCGTAATTTAACCGCCCGCCGCATATGCGGCGGGCGGTTTTCTGCGCTTCCCGGGGCGTTACCGCTTCAGTTCCTCAAGGAACTGCTGCATCCGCTTCGTCACCAGCTCATCCTCTTTCATGCCCAGCAGCTCGTCCCGGCTCACCCATCGGAAATCGACGGTCTCGCCCTCTTGGAGCGTGACCGCCCCCTTGTCCCAATCGGTGACGCACTGAAACTCCACATAGATGGCGCAATTCTCCGGGGCGATCACCGTGCCCACCTGCGTCAGGTCCGTGGACACAATGCCCGTCTCCTCCCGCAGCTCCCTGGCGGCGCACTCCAGCGGCGTCTCCCCCGCCAGGGCGGAGCCGCCCGCCGTGGCCTCCCACATACCGCCCCAGGGCTTGCGCGGGTCCCGCTGCATCAGCAGGTAGGCGCCGTCGGCGTGCCTGACGATCACATCGCACACCAGATGGTACAGTCCCTGGGGGATGGACTCCCCTCTGACCAGGGTTTTGCCCGGGATTTTTTGAAAGTCCTTGTCATACGCATCCCAAAGTTCCATGTTTTCACCTCGCAAATTATGCCCCCAGCACCTTGGCCGCGTTCTCCTCGGCAAACTGCTTGCTGTAGAGGTCATGATAGTAGCCGTGGGCCCGCAGCAGGGACTGGTGGGTGCCCTGCTCCACGATCTTTCCGTCCCGCACCACCAGGATCATATCCGCCTTGCGGATGGTGGACAGGCGGTGGGCGATGAGGAAGGAGGTGCGGTCCTGGAGAAGGTGGTCGATGGCGCTTTGGATATACTGCTCGGTCTGGGTGTCGATGGAGGAGGTGGCCTCGTCCAGCACGAAGATGCGCGGGTCGGCCAGCACCGCCCGGGCAAAGGAGATCAGCTGCTTTTCGCCGGTGGACAGGCGGTCGCCCTCCTCGCCCACGTCGCTGTCCCAGCCCTGCTCCAGCTTGGCCACCACCTTGTCCGCCGACACCGCCCGGGCCGCCGCCTCGATCTCGGCATCGGAGGCGTCCAGCCGGCCATAGCGGATATTCTCCCGGACGGAGCCGGAAAACAGGTGGGGGCTTTGCAGCACATAGCCGATGTTGGAGTGGAGCCAGAGCTGGCTGCGCTCCCGGTAGTCCCGGCCGTCAATGAGAATCTGGCCCTGGGTGGGCTCGAAGAAGCGGCAGGCCAGATTCACCAGGGTGGACTTGCCCGCCCCCGTCTCCCCCACGATAGCCACGGTGGTGCCCGCGGGTATGTGGAGGTTGAAGTGCTCCAGCACGTTGTCCCCGCCGTCGGGGTAGCGGAAGGTCACGTCCTTGAACTCGATCTCGCCCTTCAGCGGCTCCCAGTTCTCCCGCTTGGGGTCGAAGCTGTCGCCGTACTTCTCCGCCACCTCGGGGGTGTCGGTGATCTGGGGCTGCTCGTTGAGCAGGTCGGTGACCCGCTCGATGGACGCCTGAAGGGCGATGAACTCCGCCAGATTGGCGGCGGTGATCTGGATGGGCTCGAATATGCCCATGGCGTAGGAGATGAACGCCGCCAGGGTGGCGATGTCCAGCACCTGGTCCGCCACCAGATAGCCTCCCCGCAGCAGCACGATGGCCACCGTCAGGGTGGAGAAAAACAGCGTCAGCGGGATATACACCGCGTTGAGCCGGGAGGCCCGCACGCCGGAGCCCCGCATGGTGTCGGTGAGCTCCCGGAAGTTTTTGATGCTCTGGTCCTCGATGACCAGGGTTTTGGAGGTCTTGGCTCCCGTGATGCCCTCGTTGAAGGCGCCGGTGATTTTGGAGTTGAGCTTGCGCACCTTGCGGTTCCAGTGGAGGATGCGGGGCTGGAACCAGCCCGTCAGCGCCGCCACCACCGGCACGATGAGGATGACCACCAGCGCCAGCCGCCAGTTGAGCAGCAGCATGGCCCCGAAGGCGCTGAGCACGTACAGCACCGCCCAGGCCATATCCGTCAAGCTCCAGGCGATATTGCCGGCGATGCGGTTGGTGTCGTTCATCACCCGGGTGATGAGGTAGCCCACCGGGGTGACGTTGTAGAAGGACAGGGAGAGGGTCTGCAAATGCCGGAACAGGTCCCGCCGCATATCCCGGCCCAGGTACATCTCCACATACATGGCCCGGCGGGCAAAGCCCACCACCATCAGCGTCTGCAGCACAATGGCCGCCAGGTAGGCCGCCGCGTATATGGGCAGGCCGTCCAGCGTCCCCTTCTCGATGAAGTGGCCGATGGCGTACTTCTGGAACAGGGGAAGAGCCACGTCCACCACGGCGGTGAGGCTGTTGATGAGCACCATTCCCGCGATGAACTTCTTGTAGCGGCCCAGAATGGGCAGCAGCCGCTTCCAGATGGCCCAGTCAAAGGATTTTGTATACTCTTTCTCGTCAAAGGCCGCCATTACGCCTCCCCCCTTTCTTCCACCAGCGCCCTGTCGTCGCTGCTCATCTGAATGTCGTAGATCTCCTTATAGATGCCCGGGCGGCTCACCAGCTCGGCGTGGGTTCCCTCGTCCGCCACCCGGCCCCCGTCCAGCACCAGGATGCGGTCGGCCTGCATCAGGCTGGTCACCCGGTGGGAGATGAGGATGACGGTGGCGTCCGCCATACGCTGCTTCAGCGCGGCGCGGATCTTTGCGTCGGTCTCCGCGTCCACGGCGGACAGCGAGTCGTCGAACACCATCACCGGCGCGTTTTGCAGCAGCATCCGGGCGATGGCCACCCGCTGCTTCTGCCCGCCGGACAGGGTGACGCCCCGCTCGCCCACCACCGTGTCCCAGCCGTCGGCCAGCTCGGCAATGGCCTCGTCCACGCAGGCGATCTGGGCGCAGGCGCGCAGCTCCTCCTCCGCGGCGTCCGGCCGGGTGGCGGCGATGTTCTCCCGGATGGTCTGGGAGAACAAAAATGGCTCCTGGAGCACCAGGCCGATCTGGCGGCGCAGCTCCTCCCGGGGGATGTCCCGGATGTCCGTGCCGCCCACGGTGATTCTCCCCTGGCCCTCCCCCAGGTCATAGAGGCGGTCCAGCAGGTGGACCAGGGTGGACTTGCCCGACCCGGTGCCCCCCAGAATGGCGAAGGTGGACCCCCAGGGGATGGTGAAGGACACGTCCCGCAGCACCTGCTGCCCCTCGTAGCCGAAGGTGACGTGGTCGAACGCGATGTCGCCGGACAAGCGGGCGGTCCCGGCCTGCGGGCCGTCCTTCTCCTCGTCGGCCTGGAGGATATAGCCCACCCGGTCCAGGGACACCCCCGCCTTGCTCATGTCGGACAGCACCCGGCCCAGCGACCGCACCGGCCACGCCATGGCGCTGTTGTAGATGACGAAGGCCTGGAAGTCGCCCAGGGAGAGCCCGCCGTTCACCGCCTCCACCGTCCCGGCCACGATCACCGCCATCACCTGGGCGGCGGTGAGGAAGGCCCCTGACGCCCAGTAGACGCTGAGCAGCTTGCCTAGCTCCACCCAGAGGGCGGAAAAGTGGTCGTTTTTCTCGCCAAACCGGTCGATCTCAAATTTTTCCCGGCCGAACGCCCGCACCACCCGCACGCCGGTGAGGTTCTCCTGGGTGCAGGTGGTCAGCTCGCCCTCCGCCTCGTCCGCAGCCTTGAACCGGTGGGATATCTTGCCGTAAAACACCCACGAGGCCAGCAGTGAGATGGGGATAAAGGCCAGCGACACCATGGCCAGGCGCCAGTTCATGGCCACCATGATGGAGGAGTAGAGCACGATGAGGAACACCGTGCGCACCACCTCCATCAGCTGATTGCAGACGAAGGTGCGGATGACCTCCACGTCGGAGGTGCACCGCTGGATGATGTCGCCGGTGGCGTGGGCGGTGTGCCATTGAAAGCTCAGGCGCTGGATATGGCTGTACAGGCCGTCCCGCAGGCTCTTCACAAAGCCCTCGGACCCCTTGGACAGGTTGACGCGCATACCGTAAATGCACACGCCCCGCGCCGCCGCCGCCAGCGCCACCCCCGCCGCCGCCCACCACAAAAAGGGCAGCGGATCGGCCCGCAGCCGGTCCAGCGGGATCAATCCCCGCAGAAAGCCCGGCAGGTCGGGGACCTCGCCCCCCAGCACCGAGTCCACGGTAAAGCTGATGATCTGGGGCACCAGGGCGTTACACACCGTGTTCATCCAGGCCAGCAGAATGGACGCGGCGAAAAAGCCCCAGCAGCCCCGCAGGTACCGCAGGATCAGCCCGGTCTTTTCCCGCCCGGACAGTTTGGTTTGTGATTCCATACACTTCTCCTTTCCTCATGGACGCAAAAAGCGCCCCTTCTGGACAGAAGGGACGCCGCATACCAAAATGACCGGGAATGGAAGCCCGATTACTCCATCCCCAAGGCGCGCAAATATCCCAACAATCCCATACTGCCTGCGTTCTTCTTGCCCACAAATAGAGTATTCAGCATATCGCGCGCCTCCTTTCTATACATTTTCACAGCGTTGACAAGTATATCCCTTTCCCCGGGGATTGTCAAGCCCTTATTTTTTCAGCGCCGCCGCCACTCCGGCGACATACGCCCCGTCCACCACCTTATAGCTGTCCTCCGGGGGGTACAGGCAGCCGCCGTAGTGGATGCCCCGGTCGTTCCGGGCGGAGGGGTCGGTCCGGACGGTGTGGCCCGACATGTGCAGCTGGGTGCAGCCGGTCTGGGCGGCCACCCACTCCAGGTTCCGGGCGTTGACGCCGCCGCCGGGGAGGATCTCAATGCGCCCATCGGCGTATTCCAGCATCTGCCGGATGGTGTCCGCCCCCAGGGGGACGCTGGACTGCTGCCCGCTGGTGAGCACCCTGGCCACCCCCAGCTCCATGAGCGTATCCAGCGCCCCGCGCCAGTCCGGGGTCACGTCGATGGCCCGGTGGAACACCGGCTCCTTCCCCCGCTCCCGGCACAGCTGGGCCAGTGCGCCGGTGCGCTGCGCGTCCACCGTGCCGTCCTCGCGGAGGAAGCCGAAGGCCAGCCCGTCCGCCCCGTGGTCCAGCAGCAGCTTCGCGTCCTCCACCGCGGCGGCGAACTCCGCCTGGGTGTAGCAGAACCCCCCCTCCCGGGGGCGCACCATGGCGATGATTTTCATTCCCGTCTCCCGCTTGGCCACCAGCAGGGACCCCAGCGTGGGGGTGAGCCCGCCGTGGAACAGGTCGCAGTTCAGCTCCGCCCGGTCCGCCCCGCCGCGGTGGGCCTCGATCACGTCGTCCGCGCTGCCGCAGCACACCTCAAGCAGAATCCTTCCCATAGCCCCGTCCTCCTTGTCTGTTTGGGGAATATTATATATTTCTCCCTCCCGCCTGTCAACAAGGGCTTGTCATCCCGCGGATAAGCCGGTAAAATAATCGGGAGAGGAGGGGACGCCATGTCCTTTGTATTCGACCGCCAGGCCTATGAGCGCCGGACGGCCTGGTTCACTCAGGCCCGGTTTGGGCTGTTTCTCCACTGGGGGCTGTACGCCATCCCCGCCCGGGGGGAGTGGGTGCGCAGCGTGGAGCGCATTCCCAGCGAGGATTACGACCCCCTCATGGCGGAATTTAACCCCAGGCACTGCGACATGCGCCAGTGGATGGCCGCCGCCAAGGGGGCCGGGATGCAGTACGCCGTGCTCACCGCCAAGCACCACGACGGCTTCTGCCTGTTCGACAGCGCGTATACCGACTTCAAGTCCACCAACAGCCCGGCGGGCCGGGATTTCGTCCGGGAGTTTCTGGACGCCGCCCGGGAGGCGGGGCTGAGGGCCGGGCTGTACTTCTCCCTCATCGACTGGCGCCACCCCGACTTCCCCCACTACGGCGACGAGAACCACCCCATGCGGGACGACCCCGCCTGCGGCAATGAGGGCCGGGATTTCAGCCGCTACCTGGACTACCTGCACGCCCAGGTGCGGGAGCTGTGCTCCAACTACGGCAGGCTGGACCTTTTGTGGTTCGACTTCTCCTACGGCCGGCTCCGGGGGGAGGCGTGGCGGGGGACCCAGCTGATGGAGCTGGTGCGCTCCCTCCAGCCCGGCGTGGTGGTGAACAACCGCCTGGAGGTGAGCGGCGAGGGCTTTGGCTCTCTGGCCGCCTGCGCCCCCACCCCCTTCCACGGGGACTTCGTCAGCCCCGAGCAGATCGTCCCTCCCGACGGCCTGTTCGACGCCCAGGGCCGCCCCCTGGTGTGGGAGAGCTGCGTCACCATGAACAACCACTGGGGCTACTGCGCCGGCGACCGGTTCTACAAGCCCGCCCCCATGCTGGTCAAAAAGCTGGTGGAGTGCGTGTCCAAGGGGGGCAATCTGCTGCTCAACGTGGGCCCCGACGCCCAGGGGCGTTTCCCGGACCAGGCCCAGGCCGTGCTGGCGGAGATGGGCCGGTGGATGGATCAAAACGGGGAGAGCGTCTATGGCTGCGGCCCGGCTGGCCTGCCCAAGCCGGACTTCGGCCGCTACACCCGCAGGGGGGATCGGCTGTACGCCCACGTGTTTGAGAACACCGTGGGCCCTCTGCCCCTGTTCGGGGTGGACAAGGACCGCATTTTGTCCATCCGCCGCCTGGCGGACGGCAGCGAGGTGAGGCTGTCCCACAGCTGGGTGCACAGCGACTACCCCGCCCTGGCCTTTGCCGAGCTGGGCCCCGACCCGGTGCTGCCCGACGAGATTGACACGGTGCTGGAGATCCGCCTCCGGCCCGAAATATAAGGAGGAACCAAAACATGGTCAAACTTTGGCAAGAAGAGAGCGCCGCCTGGCGCGTAGAATTGGAGCTGGACGGCCCGGGCGGAGCCCTGGCCCTGCGCACGGGGGTTCAGGGCCGTGTGCTCATCGTCGGTCTGGGGAAGGACCCCGGCCTTGAAACCCTCCGCCGCGCCGCCGCCAAGGCGGTGAAGGCCCTGCGGGAGCTGGGGGCTGACAGCGCCGTGCTGGACGCCGCCCCGGCGGTGAAGGCCCTGGGGCCCCAGGGCGCGGCCGCCCTGGCCCAGGGGGCGCAGCTGGCCTGCTACCGCCAGCCCGCCTGGAAGGAGCGGGAGGATACCCCCTTTACCCTCTACCTCGCCGGGGCGGAGGGGCTGGAGGACGCCCTGGCCCAGGCGGACGCGGTCACCCGGGCGGTGTGCTTCGCCCGGGACCTGGTGAACTGCCCCGCCAACCTGCTCACCCCCCAGGACATGGCCCAGCGGATGGCCCAAGCCGCCGGACCGCTGGGCGTGGAGGTGGAAATCCTGGACGGGGACCGGACCCGGGCGCTGGGCATGGGGGCCTACCACGCCGTGGCGGACAGCGCCGTCCACCCGCCCCAGCTCATCGTGCTGCGCTGGCGCGGCGGGCGGGAGGGCGCGCCCCCCATCGCCCTGGTGGGCAAGGGGGTGTGCTGCGACACCGGCGGCTACTGCCTGAAAACCGCCGCCGGGCTCAAGGGCACCCGGGGAGACATGGCCGGGGGCGCGGCGGTGTGCGGCGCGGTGCTGGCCCTGGCGGAGAACAAAGCGCCGGTGAACGCGGTGGCCGTCATCCCGGCGGTGGAGAACCGCCTGTCGGCGGACAGCTTCCTCCCCGGCGACGTGATCCGCTCCATGTCCGGCAAGACCATCCAGGTAAACAACACCGACGCGGAGGGCCGCCTCATCCTGGCCGACGCCATCACCTACGCCATCCAGCAGGAGGGCGCCGGCCGGGTGGTGGACATCGCCACCCTCACCGGGGCGTGCGTGGCCGCCCTGGGCTTCACCACGGCGGGGCTGCTCACCAATGACGAGGGGCTGTTCCACACCTTCCTGAGCGCCGCCGAGCGGGCCGGGGAGCAGTACTGGCGCTTCCCCGGCTTCCCCGAGTACCGGAAAATGATCGAAAGCCCGGTGGCCGACCTTTGCAATCAGTCCAGCGACGGCTGCGGGGCCATCACCGCGGGGCTCTTTGTGGGCGCGTTCGCGGAAAGCCTGCCCTGGATTCACCTGGACATCGCGGGCACCGCCTGGGTGGACCGGCCCCGCTGGGAGTACCAGACCGCCGGGGCCACCGGCGCGGGAGTGACCACCCTGTACGAGCTGTGCCGGGAGCTTTCCGATGCGCCGTGACGCCTGCTGGGCGCGGGAGCTCTCCGCCCTGGAGGGGGATCGCCGCCGGGCCATGGAGTTTCTCCGGGACCACCTGCCGGACAGCGATTTGGACTGCTATCCCTTCTCCCTCTTCCTGCGCTTTGCCCATCACGCCCTAGCCCTGCGGGAGGCGGCCCCCTGGTGCGGGGCGCTGGAGTGGGAGATTTTCGCCCACTACGTTCTCTTCCCCCGGGTGAACGACGAGGATCTGTCCTTCCACCGGGCGCTGTTTCACGCCTCCCTGTGGCCCCGGGTAAAGGACCTTCCCGCCGCGGAGGACCGGGTGCTGGAGGCCAACCGCTGGTGCTGCGAGCACGCCTCCTACGAGGCCCAGGACGAGCGTACCGCCTCCCCCTTGACGGTATACCGCTGCGGCAGCGGCCGGTGCGGGGAGGAGTCCGCCTTCCTGGTGTCCGCCCTGCGCAGCGTGGGCATCCCCGCCCGGCAGGTATACGCCCCCCGCTGGGCCCACTGCGGGGACAACCACGCCTGGGTGGAGGCGCTGTGCGATGGGACGTGGCGGTTTCTGGGGGCCTGCGAGCCAGAGCCGGTGCTGGACCGGGGCTGGTTCAACACCGCCGCCTCCCGGGCGGTGCTGGTGCACAGCAGGCTGTTCGGCTCCGGCAGCTCCCCCCTCCACGGCGCGCCCCTGGGGCGGGAGGGGGGCGTGAGCTGGTTTAACCAGACCTCCCGGTACGCCCGGACCCATACCGCCGTCCTCCGGGCGCTGCTGGACGGCAGGCCCGCCGCCGGGGCGGTTTTTGAGGTGCAGCTGCTCAACGACGGCTTTTTCCACACCATCGCCGCCCTCACCGCGGACGGCGCGGGACAGGCCCGGGTGGAGCTGGGGCTGGGCGGCGTCCACGTACTGGCCCGCCTGGGCTCCCTTGCTGCGGAGGGGGACTGCGAGGGGGACGCCCTCACCCTGGAGCTGGCCCCCCTCCCGTCGGGGGACAGCGGCTGGACGGACTTTGACGTTCGCGCCCCGGAGCCCGACCCCGCCCGGGCCGTCCCCCTCACCCCGGCCCAAAAGCGCCGGCGCGCCCGGGAGCTGGCCCAGTGCGCCGCCGCCCGCGCCCAGCGCCTGGCCGGACAGTACGACCCCGCCCGCGCCCTCCCCGGCCGGGAGGACCTGCTCCGGGCGGCCCGGGGGAACTTCGGCCAGATCGCCGCCTTTCTCGCCGGGGACGGCGGTCCCCGCCGGGAGGCGCTGGCGCACACCCTCACGGACAAGGACCTGCGGGACGCCGGCGCCGCCGCCCTGGCCGGACACCTGCAAGGCCTCCCGCCCCCGCCCCCCGGCGTGCCGGAGGAGGTGTACTGGCCCTATCTGGCCTGCCCCCGGGCGGCTCTGGAGCCCCTCACCCCCTGGCTGAACGGGCTGCGCGCCCTGCTGCCCCCCCTGGGGGACGATCCCGCCGCCCTGGCCTCCTGGCTGGAGGAGCGGACAGCCCTCGCGGACGGCCAGGACTCCTACCGTCCCCTGTACTGGCCGCCGCTGGCGGCGCTGCGGGCGGGGCGGTGCGATGAAAAGAGCCGCCGGGTGCTGCTCATCGCCGCCCTGCGCGCCCTGGGGGTTCCCGCCCGGCTGCGGCCGCTGGACGGCGCGCCCCAGTTCTGGCGGGACGGGGCCTTCCACGCCATCCGCCCGGAGGAGACGGGGACGCTGCGCCTGACCTGCCCCGGCACGCCCCCCGTCTGCGGCCAGGACTGGACCCTCTCCCGCTGGACGGGAACGGGCTGGCAGGCGCTGTCTCTGGAGGACGGGACCTGGACGGACGGCGCGCTCACCGTCCGCCTGCCCGCGGGGCGCTGCCGCCTTATCACCTCCACCCGCCTGCCCAACGGCAGCCAGCTGGCCTCCCGGCGGGAGCTGGACCTCTCCCCCGGCGAAACCGCCGCCGTGGAGCTGCGCCGCCGCCCCTTCGACCTGGAGCGGGCGCTCACCTGCCTGCCCATGCCTGCCACCCCCGCCCGCGCGCCGGACGGCGGGGAGACGGCCGACATCTTCCGCCTCAACGGCCGTCCCACCCTGCTGGTGTGGGTGGAGGAGGGTGCCGAGCCAACCGAGCACCTGCTGGGCGAGCTGGACGGCCAGCGCGCCGCGCTGGACTGCCTGGGGGTGAACGTACTCTTCCTCCTGCGCCGCCGGGAGGGAGCGGCCCAGCCCACCCTGGCCGGGCTGCTGGGGCGGTGGCCCGCCGCCCGGGTGCTGCTGGACGACTGGGCCTACAACCTGGAGGACTTCGCCCGGCGTCTGGCCTGCGACCCGGACGCCCCGCCCCTGGCGGTGCTGTGCGACGGCGCGGGCCGGGCCCGCTATGCCGCCAGCGGCTACCGGGTGGGGGGCGGGGCCATGCTGGCCCGTGCCGCCGCCTGCCTGCGCTGAGAACCGGCCCGCAGCTTGGAACGCGCGGAGGGAAGAGGCAGCGGGCGCGCAAAGGGCGGGGCGGATCATTTGGTCCGCCCCGCCCGCTTTCGTTTTGTCAAATCCCGCCCTGCTGGTACGCCCGGTGGAGGAAGGTGGCGATCTGCCCCCGGGTGCACACCTGGTCCGGCTCGAAGGTGGTGTCCGTGGTCCCGGTGGTGACCTCCTGCTCCACCGCCCAGGCCACCGCGCCGGCATAGGGCGCGTCCTGGGCCACATCGTCAAAGGCGCACGCCGGGGCATCCTTCCGGCCAAAGGCCGCCCAGATGTAGTCCATGGCCTGGGCCCGGGTGCACTCCGCCTCCGGGTCAAAGCCCTGGGCGATCACGCCCCGCTCCGCCGCCCAGCACGCCGCCTGGGCGTAAAACTCTTTGCCGCTGAGGGGGATGAAGCTCCAGCCCTGGCTGTCCGGCTCCCCCTCCGCCCGCCACAAAAAGGTGACGATCTCGGCGTGGGTGCAGTTGTCCTCCGGGGAGAAGGTATCCGGGCCGGTTCCCTGGGTAATCCGGGCCTCCACCGCCCAGGCCACCGCCTGGGCGTAATAGGCGTCCGCCTTCACGTCGGAAAAGGCCGTATTCGCCGGGGGCTGGGCGGAGGGGTCATAGCGGTAGTCCTCGCCGCTCAGCGCCAGCCAGCCGTCCACAAACAGGTCCTTCTCGTCCTGGGCGTAGGTGTAGACCGCGCCGCCGCCGTTGACCGCCGTATAGCTCTGGCCGCCGCCGCTCTCCCGCGCCCCGGCCAGGAAGAGCTTGTCCGGCGCGCCCGCCGTGCCCTCGTCGCAGTTGGTCAGATCCACCAGGTAATTCTTCCCGTCCTCCATGCGCACCACGTTCCACATGTGGCGGCCGCCGTTCATCTGGCCGGACACGGTGTAGCACCTCACGTCCCCGCTGAACCGGGACAGGTCGCACAGGTACTGGAACGCCTTGGAGTACCCCTCGCACACCACGTTGGTGGCGGGGTCGCCGTCGAACACGTACACCAGCTGCCAGGGGTCGCCGTAGGGCGCGCCGCCCCCCGCCGCCGCCTTGTTGTAAGACACCAGCGCGCAGATCTCCCGGCGGTAGGCGTCCAGCTTCTCATGGTCGGGCAGGTCCTGATAGCGCTCCACAATAGTCTTAGCGGTTTCCGCCGCCTGTTTCCCCCGGGCGGCCTCCTGGGCGTCCACCGTAGTGTCGCCGCCCCCCTGATAGTCCGGGGCCGTCTTGATCTGGATGACCAGGTTGCGGATGGACGCCCTCCCGTTCTGAACGGACCGGTCGTATTTCCAGCCGTACTGCAGCCCCCGCCAGTACAGCTCATAGGGGCAGTCCGCCGCCAAGGCCGTATACACCCGGTCCATGTTCAGGGTCTGGCTGAATTTCTCGTCCAGCTTGCTCAGCGCGGCCTGCCGGTTCTCCTCCGTCAGCCCCAGCTCCGCCATGCTCCAGGACAGGGAGCTCAGGTCGGGTATTTGAATGACGGTGCTGCTCCTGGTCCCGGCGGCGATTTTAGCCGCCTCCTCCCGCAGGACCTGGTATACCTCCCGGTCCGCGCCGGTCAGGCGGCTGCCCGCCCTGCCCGCCGGCTGCGCCGCCAACGCCCCGCCCTGGAGCAGTCCCACCGCCAGCGCCAGCGCCAGCAGCGCGGTAAGCAGTTGTTTTTTCATCTTGAGCTCCCCTTCCTTCGTCCGTTTCCCGCCAGACGCGTTTTTTTTATTTTATCAGACCCCCGGGGAAATTACAAGGGCGTTTCCGGGAAAGCGGGCCCTTTCCGCCGTTGAAAAAGCGCGCTTTGTGTGGTATAGTGGAGGAACGCCAAGATCTTGTGGAAGCTGGGAGGGGTGCGCCGTGGAGCCGCTGGAACAACTGACGGTCCCGCTGCTGGAGTGGTTCCGGGACAACGCCCGGTCCCTGCCCTGGCGGGACGACCCCACCCCCTATCACGTGTGGCTGTCGGAGATCATGCTCCAGCAGACCCGGGTGGCGGCGGTGCTGGACTACTACCGCCGGTTTTTGGAGCAGGCTCCCGACATCGCCGCCCTGGCCGCCCTGCCGGAGGAGCGCCTCATGAAGCTGTGGCAGGGGCTGGGCTACTACAACCGGGCCAGGAACCTGCAAAGGGCCGCTCAGGTGATCGTGGAGCAGTACGGCGGGGTGTTCCCGGCGGACTACGCCGCGGTGCGCGCCCTGCCGGGGGTGGGGGACTACACCGCCGGGGCCATCTGCTCCATCGCCTTCGGGCAGGCGGAGCCCGCCGTGGACGGCAATGTCCTGCGAGTATACGCCCGGATTGTGGGGGACGACGGGGACATCGCCGCCCCGCAGATGAAGCGGAAGGCCGCCCAGGCCGTGGGAGAGATCATCCCGCTGAACGCGGCGGGGACCTTCAACCAGGCGCTGATGGAGCTGGGGGCCACGGTGTGCCTGCCCAACGGCGCGCCGCTGTGCCAGCGGTGTCCGGCAAAGGGCTTCTGCGCCGCCCTGGCCCAGGGCCGCACCGGAGAGCTGCCCGTCAAAGCCCCCAAAAAGGCCCGGCGGGTGGAGAAGCGGGCGGTATGGCTCATCTTTTGGGAAAACCGCGTGGCCCTGCGCCGCCGCCCGGACAAGGGATTGCTGGCGGGGCTGTGGGAGTTTCCCAACGAGCTGTTTGGCGGGCAGGGGCCGGAGCAGTGGGGGATCGACGCCGAGCTCCAGGAATGGGGGGCCCAGGCCAAGCACATCTTTACCCACATCGAGTGGCATATGTCCATCCTGCCCGCGCAGGCCAAGGGGCCGCCGCTTCCTCCCGGCTGGGTATGGGCCGGCGGGGAGGAATTGGATGAGAAATACGCCGTCCCCAATGCCTTTGACCGGGCGTTGGAGTGCGCGAAACGGAGATTGAACGGGGGAGCATGACATGGCAAAGCTGTATTTTCGCTACGGCGTGATGGGGTCCAGCAAGTCCGCCAACGCGCTGATGGTGCGCTATAACTACGAGGAGCGGGGCCAGAGCGCCCTGATGGTGAAGCCCGCCCTGGACCAGCGGGAGGGGCACAGCGTGGTCAATTCCCGCATCGGGCTGCAATACGAGTGCATCTGGTTCGAGGAGCTGGAGAACATGCCGCCGGAGGCCATCCGGCGCCACCAGTGCATCATCGTGGACGAGGCCCAGTTCCTCACCCACGCCCAGGTGGACTACCTGACGGAGCTGGTGGACGGCTTGAACGTGCCGGTGATCTGCTACGGGCTGAGGGCCGACTTCAGCGGGCGGCTGTTCCCCGGGTCCGAGGCGCTGCTGGCCTGCGCGGACATCATCGAGGAGGTCAAGACCATCTGCTGGTGCGGCAAAAAGGCCATCTGCAACGCCCGGTTCGACGCCAGCGGGGTGGTGCTCAAGGAGGGGGAGCAGGTGGTGCTGGGGGCCAACGACTGCTACATCGGCCTGTGCCGCCGCCACTGGAAGCAGGGCGATCTGGGCCCCGACGGCCCCAGGCCCCTCTCCTTCGGCTAGGATCAGAACGGGTGTTTCACGTGAAACATGCTGCGGACAGATTTGTGTGCCGCCTCTGCCCCCGGCAGTGCGGCGCCCCGCGGGACGGGCGCCGGGGGGAGGGCTTCTGCGGGATGCCCGCCCTGCCGGTGTGCGCCCGGGCGGCCCTCCACCGCTGGGAGGAGCCGTGCATCTCCGGGAAAACCGGCGCGGGGACGGTGTTTTTCTCCGGCTGCACCCTGGGGTGCGTGTTCTGCCAGAACCGCTCCATCAGCCGGGAGAACTTCGGAAAAGCCCTGTCCGAGGACGAGCTGTACGCCGTCTTTGGCCGTCTGGCGGACCAGGGGGCGTCCTGCATTGAGCTGGTCACCCCCACCCAGTTCACCCACGCGCTGGTCCGGGTGCTGGCCCGGCCCATCCCCGGAGGGCTGCCGGTGGTGTGGAACAGCGGCGGCTATGAGCGGCCGGAGGTGCTGCGCGCCCTGGAGGGACGGGTGGACGTGTACCTGCCCGACCTGAAATACGTCGCCCCGGCGCTGGCCCAGCGCTATTCCGGCGCGGCGGACTACCCCGAGGCGGCCAAAGCCGCCATCCTGGAGATGTACCGCCAGCGCGGGCCGGTCCGGCTGGAGGGGGGACTGCTGAAAAGCGGCGTGCTCATCCGGCACCTCATCCTGCCCGGGCAGACGCGGGAGGCCCAGCGGGTGATGGACTGGGTGGCGGACAGCTTCCCCCCCGGGGCGGTGCTGTTCTCCCTCATGGCCCAGTACACGCCTGTGGGGGCGCTGGACGGCTGCCCCGAGCTGCGCCGGCCCCTGCGCCCCTCCGAGCTGCGCGCCGCCAGGGCGTACATGGAAAGCCTGGGGCTGGCGGGGTACGTGCAGGAGCTGGACTCCTGCGGGGAGGGGTTCATCCCCGCCTTCGATCTGACCGGCCTATCATAGAGCAAAAAACGGCGTGGGAGCGCTCCCGCGCCGTCTTTTTACGCCTCCTGCCAGCCCTTGCAGACGTCCACCCACCGCTCATAGCCGGAGCAGCGCTCCAGCTCGGGGATGGACAGCTCGATGGCGCTGTTTCCGCTGCCGCAGGCGGGGAACACCGTCTCGAACCGCTTGAGGGACTCGTCCAGATAGACCGTCACGCCCTCGTTGACGGCAAAGGGGCATACGCCGCCCACGGCGTGGCCCACCAGCGTCTCCGCCTCCTGGGGGGAGAGCATTTTGGCCTTGGTCCCGAACTGGGCCTTGTACTTGGGGTTGTCGATTTTCGCGTCCCCAGCGGCCACGATGAGGATGGGGGCGCCGTCCACCAGGAAGGACAGGGTCTTGGCGATGCGGCAGGGCGCGCAGCCCAGGGCCTGGGCCGCCAGATCCACGGTGGCGCTGGACACATCGAATTCCAGCACCCGGTCCTCCATGCCGAGGGTGCGGAAATAGTCCTTTACACGCTGAATTGACATGGTTTTTCTCCTGTCTTGTGTAGAATAAGGGCGGCGGAGGTGTCCTCCGCCGCCCGTTCTGCCTGTTGGGGTTTCTTGCTTGAATTACTTAATGTTGAAGAAAGCGCTCTTGCCCAGGTACACCGCCGCGTCGCCCAGCTCTTCCTCGATGCGCAGCAGCTGGTTGTACTTGGCCACGCGGTCGGTGCGGCTGGGAG
>ERZ779629.173-NODE-173-length-28944-cov-12.623559_pt1 | contig 28944 bp, 34 predicted proteins | sample MGYA00514192_ERZ779629 | MGnify/ENA primary metagenome ERZ779629 (study PRJEB29562, sample SAMEA4376709) | mouse gut metagenome | isolation source: Cecum | study: EMG produced TPA metagenomics assembly of the A DSS colitis mouse model was used to assess the... | reverse complement strand
ACAAATTCGATGTAGTTCGTTACAGAGCGGTGTTCTTCCGTTGCCAGCGTTCCAACTTTGTTAAAGACTTCATCGGTGAGGCGCAGGGTAAACACCCGTTTTGTTGTCGCCATACTTGACCCTCCAACTGATAGGCATAAGGCTATTATACGGTTGATGTTGCCCTTTGTATGCAGTCTAAAGGCAGGTAAGTGATAGCATTTCCCGAAATTTATCGAATTTTGGTGGAAATTAACGGAGACCCAAAAATAAAAAATCGCGTCGGGCGCTTACGCGCCCTCCGTGTTCCGGCCCTGGCGGGCCGGTGAGCGTCCTGCCGGGAGGCCGCCCGCTTTCGCGGGCGGATCAGGCCGGGATCCTCTGCGGAGGATTAGACAGCAAAGCCGGGCAGCAGGCCCCCAGAGGCATAAGCGTTGTTGTAGTTGTAGGAGCCGTCGGTGAGGACGATGCAGAAGTAATAGCTGCTGTTGTAAGAAGGGGAGCGGAGCCACCACCACACCGCCGAGGCGGTGGATGTGTGTCTATAGGCAATTTTGCTATTACCAGCTTTATAATAGGCGTACTGAGCCTGAGAGTTTTTCTCAGTGTTATTTGCATAACCATCGTTACCCTGTACCTCATAGTTCGACAGGAGGAACAGGTAGTCAGTGGTTGCCGTCACATTGCCCGCTACATGGCCGGTGTTATTGCCCACGTTGTCCGTGTACTTAGTCACAGACTTCATGCAGCTCCGCAAATCAGAGGGAAGGGCCGCCATCAGACTGTTAGCCACAGGGCTGGTCGGGGTTTTGCTGTTACCCAGCAGCGTCTTCCGCATATAGCTGTCCTTCCAGCCGCCCACATTGGTGTTGCTGCTGTTCATGTGGAAATAACCGTCCCCAGAAACACCGGAGCCGTAGTTGTTGTCACACAGAGCCACCATCTTCCCGCTGATCTTGCCGATCTGGAAGTGGATGCGGTTGGCACCTTCCTTGCCGCTGTTGTGATTGAATCCCAAGATGAACGCCTGCACAGACAGATTGGAGATACCGAAGCTGCCCACCGTACCGTTGATAGTGATGGTCTTGGTGTCTCCCACCGCCCAATAGCTGGCCCCTGTACCGGCATCCGAGACCTGTTTGATGGTGCTCCAGGAGTTGTCGTTGAGGGTGTTGGTGGGGAGGGTCACCGTCACGCTGCACGTCTTATCCGCCGGCGCAAGGTGATTGGTGCCCGCCGCCACCTTGACGGTGATAGTTGCGCTGCCCTTGCCCTTGGCAGTCACGGTAACGTTGGAGCCCGACACGCTCACCGTGGCCACGCTGGTATTACTGGAGGTGGCGGAGATTGTGCCATCCCCGGCCCTCGTTACACCGATAGTGCCGGACATAGCCCCTGCGTTCAGCGACAGGCTGGTCTTATTCAGCGACAGGCTACCCGCCGCCTTGGCAATGCTCCACGAGACTGTCTTGGCGGTAGTCGTACCGTCCGGCCACTGGAAGTTGGCCCCCGGCGTGAAGCTCGCGCTGTAGGTTCCGACATTGGTTGCCTTACTGGTGCCGCCGATGGTCATTTTACTGGTGTCGTATCCGGTGAACTGCCCCGTCAGTTCACCGCCCGTATAGGTCTGCGCGGCCTTTGCGGTAGGGACACTGATGACAGCCCGCTGGATCGTCCACTGAATCGTCTTTGCCGTGGTGGTGCCATCCGGCCACTTGAAGCCCTCTTTGGGTGTGACTGTGGCCTCGTAGGTTCCCACGTTCGTCCCGCTGGTGGTTCCGCCCAGCGTGAGCTTGGATGTGTCCAGCCCGTTCCATGAGGGGCTTTGTACGGCCCCCGTGTAGTAAAGCGCACCGTTCTGCGTAGGAACGATATTGATGGTGCTGTTGAGATCGGTGATGGCTTTTGCGGCATCCTCTGCCGCTTTCTGCGCATTCTCCGCAGCTGTTTTTGCCGTGCCTGCATCCCGCTTGGCCGCGTTTGCGGCATCGAGAGCGTCGGCGGCGGCCTGCCTGATCTCCCCGATGGTGCCCTCGTTGGTGGTGGCTTTTTCCAGCGCCTCGTCCGCCGTGGACTTCGCGGCGTTGGCGTTGGTATCCGCAGCATTCGCCCTCTCCAGAGCAGCGTTCGCCGTAGACTGTGCGCTGTTGGCAATATCCTGCACACCTTCTGCGGCAACTTTGGCGGCGTTCGCAATGTCAGAGACATCCCTCAGCTCTTTCGCGGTGACACCAGGGACATTCACAGTTCCAAATGCCATTGATTTTACTCCTTTCCTTGTTCAATCCAGTATTCCGCCGCAATAGCGGCACTGGGCACACTGGCGGCCCGCAGGCGTACCTTGCCCTCCATGGACTCGCAGGTCGGGCACAGACCGCACTCAACCGCCGCATCAAGCCCGGCGGGGGCAAGTGTTATCTCCACCCGATCCGTGGCTGTCACGCCGGTCACCGGCATATCGTAATAGTTCGGATAGTTCTCTGTCTCATCCTTCTCCCAGCCGGTTGCAGGAATGGTGCATGAAGTCCCCTTCGGCTTGTCCTGCTTTCCCGCAATGTCCTTCGCAGTCAGCTCGGAGAGCCTTGCGAAGTCTTCTCCAAGACCAGAGACGGCGGACTTATTCTCGTCCGCCGCCCCCTTCAACCGAGCGAGAGAGGAAAGCAGAGCGGCCCACGACTGGGGGTCGAACGCTTTCCACTTCCACATGGATATTACCTCCCACTTACTCGCCCTGGGCCTCGTCTGCGAACAGCGCAAGGATCTCGGCCTCGGTTGCCGTGGTGATGTCCTCGGCCTTCACATAGCCGGACAGATCCACAAAGCCGGCCAGAACATCGTACTTGTACTCCTCCCCAGACTGTACGACGACCACGTTGGTCCCGGCGGGGTGCTTCTTACCCGCACCCTCAACGAAGCTGTCAGTTGTGGTGAACTTGTCGGTCACGTTGACAACCAGTCCCAGATTGACCTCGGTCAGCTCAGGCAGATCAGCAAAGGCCGCGCTGCCGCCGGCCTTGTAGGTGCTGGACACCTTGGCGTTGATGGCGGCGGTGACCTGCTCCTCGGTCTGATACTTGGCATCGTTGGTCAGGGCGGAGACGGCGGTAGGGATAGCGTCCTTGCGGGCGTACTTGGCCTTCATCTGGTCAGAGAAAGTGGTCAGGTTTTCCAGGGAGATGTTTTTCGTCTTAGCAGTAGTCTCAGGCATTTTTATTCCTCCTAAAATGTCGTTCAAGAAAAGTGGAGGAGCGCACGACATCTCGGCCTGTCGTGCGCTCCTTGCTGGTCTTACTCGCCGGTGGTTTCGCCGCCGCTGGGCTCCGGCTCCTTGAACAGGGCCAGAACCTCCTCGGTGGTGGCGTAGGTAACGCCGGCGGCCTCGATGTTCTGGATCTGCTCCTTGACCTTGGCAACCTCGGCCTTGGTGGCGATGAGGGGCGCGGCCGCCTGCAGGGCGTCCAGGGTCACGGCCTTCTGGGTAGTGTTCTCAGACATGGTTTTTGCTCCTTTCTAAATAATTTTTATTCCTGGCCTTTGTCGGCCTTGGAACCATTGAAAAGCTCCGACACCTCAGCACTGCCGGCGGTGTCGAGGGAAATGTTGCCCCTCCCATCAATCTGCAGGCCAGAGCCAGGCTTGACCATCACGCCGCCCAAGGTTGTTCCATCTGCCGCAGGAAGCGAGTAGGACGGGCCAGGAGCGGGAGACGGGCCGCTATACTGCGAGGCGTCCAGGAGCGTAAGGCGGGCACGGAGGGGCGTAGCGGGGGCCTCCTTTGCGTAGAGCCGAAGGGTGCCGTCCATCGTCTGTGTGGCAGGGCACAATCCGCAGTCCCCGGCCGCTTGCAGGGACTCAGGCAGGATGGTGAGCATTGGGGTAAGAGTCGCTGTAATGGCCTCGCTGACGATATCGATATGGATGGGGAACAGCCCGTCGGTGTCGTTACCTGCCTCCCAGCCAACGGTCGGGATGGTGATTTCCTCGCGGCTGTGAACATCTCCCAGCAGGATGACACTCACGCTGATTTCCTCGGCCGGAATGCTCTCGGCATAGACGCGCAAGGCCCCAGAGAGAGTGCTGGCAGTGGTACACAAGGCGCAGCCATTCGCCACACCAATAGATGAGGGCAGGACCGACAGCATCGGGACCATATCCTCCTCCACCTTCGCATGGGCGATGTCCCGACGGTAGGCATACACCCCGCCAGTCTCGTCGTCAGGCTCCCAGCCTTCCGCAGGGATGGTCAACTCGATACGCTCCGCACGGACCACGCCGCCCCCCAGCTTATCCTGCAGAGCTTTCACGGCTTGCCGGATGTCCTGGTGGGTCTCTGCATCGCGGCCATGCTCGGTGATGAGCTGCTGCACGGACTCCAGCGTAACCAAGGCGTCAGGGTCGATAGTGGCCGACACGTTGTCCACATCCCCAACGGCGGCGATGATGTCGAAATGAGCCAGCTTGCCCACGATGGAGCTTGCCGGGCGAATCCACTCCGGCTCGTTCTCCAGGCACAGGGCCGTGAACGGGACCTCGCCCTCGTCCGGGTCCTCAGCGTAGAGGATCAGCCAAGTGCAGTAGAATCCGTTCTCCACATGAACGCTGTTGATCTGGACCGACACCTGACACTCACCGTCAACCGGGTTTGTGACGGAGCTTATCATAGCGTCCATGACATACTCAGGCGGTTCCGTGAGGGTCTTGGGCGTCAGGTCTTCCGGCATCGCCCCCTTGCCAGCTGCCACGCGAGTGTAGTGCATCCGGCACCGGCCCGCGAGGACTTTGGCAATGAGGGCAATACCTTTGAGGCTGCCATAGCAGCCATCTTCAATTTTTGGCACAGGTACTCCTCCTTTTAGTCAATTCGCTTTGGTTTGATGTGGCTGTGCATATAGGCCCCGCCCCGCCCACTCCTGCGGCCCACAGAGGCCATGTGGGTATCGGGTAGTGCTCCGGTAAGGGTGGGCGGAAGAAGGCTGCTGTGCGCCACGGAAACGGGCTTGTGGAATGCCTTATCCTTGCCGACCGGGGATGCCGAGATAGCCGCCTGTTGAACCGCAGCGTGGCCGACCGAGAACCCGGTCCTCGCGGTTCGATCCTCCCCGATTGGTGTATAGGAAAAATCCGTTGCCACAGATCCGCCGTGCGCAACAGCCATATCCCAGATGAGTTCCCGGTCTTTTCCGATGGGGAGGTACTTGTAGAACGTCCCGATGGCTCCGCCGTGGGAAATGGGCAGGTCAAAGCGGTAGGTGCGGTATGTCCTCACATATAGCCGCATACCTACGCCGGCGGCGACAATGCGCTTGATTGCCCAGGCGATAGGCTCGATCAGGTCTTGCCGCTCCTGCGTCAGGAGCAGCCAGTCCACATAGAGGGCAATCTTGGCCGGGAACACGTCCTCGAACTCAACATCGTGGTTCTCGACGCCCAGTAGGTCAGCGGCGGCCCTGATGACTGTATCGGTATCGCCGCCGGATAGCTGGGACAGAATCTTGACCCGGATTGCGAGGCGGTACAGCGCATCGCTCTCGCTGAACCGCTGAACACCCCAGTTGGCCCCATACCTGTCCAGGACAGCGCCCCTCGCCGCCTCCAGGTCATCCCATTGCTTTACCAGCTCCGCGTTTTCCTGGACGATGTCCAGGCCCCAGGCGAACAGAGAGAACAGCTTGCCGATGTTCGTCTCCAGCGGTCGGCCCTGCTGGTGGTTATCGTAGTCCTTCCGGCTGTAGGCGCTGGTCAGCGCATACAGCATTTCAGATAGATAGTTCTTCACTCCACGATCACCATGCTTTCATCGGTGACGGCCTTCTCCCTGGCAGCAACCTCGATGTTCTTCCAGCTGAAGTGCTCACCATCGGAGCTGATCTGGAGGTCGAAGTCCACCACCCCCGGCACCTTCAGAACAATCGTGGGCAGGGTCACGTTGATAACGTCCTGCCCTATGTTCAGTCCGCCGCGAGTGTTCACGCCAATGTGCTGGATGATGGCCTGTTTGATCCGCTCGATGCCGTCCAGGGGGAACTTGCTGTCCGTTACGAGGTTGAACACCTTCACCCATATGCCGACGGGGGTCGGGCGGCTGAAATGGACATCGTAAAGCCTCCCGTCAGCCTTGACCACGGAGACCGTTGTGTTTCCGTAGGTCTGGATGCCTGCGGCCTTCCGGCGGTAGATGGCTTTCGCCACGTCCTCGTCCAATCCTCCGTATGCAACGATCTCAACAGAGTGAGGGGGCAGCCCGGTCTTGCTCTCAAAGTCGGTGTCGTTCTCCTCCCCGGCGACTGCGATGACTGCCTCAACGCTCTCGTAAATCTCCGCGATAATGGCGTCGATGTTCACGCCGCCGGCGAAGTCCACCGATTTGTAGTACCGTTCCCGGAACTCGGCGGGGGTTTCTGTGTTTCTGCCGCCTTCAAAGGCTTTCTCGTTTGTCACAGACCTGATGCCGAGTTTCGGATTTGAAATGTTCTTTATCGTTCCCTCGGCGGAATTGCCGTCAGGCCCAGCGACCGCCGCCGACGCCGGGAGGGTCACGCTGCCGCCTGTGATCACTCCGGCTCTGAGCGTGACATACTGCACCCCGGCTGTGGTCTCGGCAAGAAAGCCCGCCGGGACCTCCACATTGTCGTCGCCGTAAAATGTCAGGTAGCCCATGGCTTTCTGCGCTCCCAGGAGCCGTATACCGATCATCCGGCCAAGGTGGAGGAGGCTGGCGCCAACCGCAGTGTCAACGAACCGGCTGTTGTACACATCCTCCAGAGTAGAGAACAGGAGGTTCAGCACCCAAGCGAAGATCCGCAGGAAGATTCCGAGCGGGGATCGGACGGTCAGGTTGGCCTTGGAGCCGAACAACTCACGGGCCTTGTACTCCAGGGCATCCAGCAGCTCCGCATAGGTCGGACGCCTAAAGCCAGCATCGGTCAGGCCCCACTCGTTCGGTTTCGCCATTACGCTGTCACCTCCAATTCGATGGTCTCGCCGCTGACGAGCGTGGCCGAAAACTCAGCCGTCACGCTCCGCCCGTCATATGAGACATTGAGTGTGTCTATCCGGGAAACCTCATCTTCCTGGAAGATGGCCTCTCGGACAATGTCTTGGATTTCGTTGATGTCTATTTCGTTCTGATTCGTGCCCATAATGCGCTCATAGTCGGTGCCATGTACCAGGTCGGCGAAGAACTCAGCCTTCCAGGTCAGGAGCGCGTGGCGCACGTTCTGGACGGTCGTATCAGCACCATAGATTTTCACGAAATTGCCGCCCCCATCGAAAACCAGATCGCGGGTCTCAGGGTCAATCAGCAAGGTCATGTCCTCATCCATATGGCCGCGCTCCTTTCTCCATCCGGGTTACGCTCCGAACTGCAAGCCCAGGTGGGCATACAACCCTCGCGTGAGCTGCTTTTCGATTTCATCCACATAGACGGTCACGGGCTTGCCGTTCACCCGGATTTCCCGCGTCTCCCGGAGGAGCGGCTGGGCCGCAGAGTCTGCCGCAGGCTGGGAGGCAGACATGGACAACGGAGGCTCAGGCAGAAAGCCAAGGGCCTCCATGCACTTGTGGTCGCAGGTATCGACATACGGGCAGGACTGGCAGCCTGCCGCGAGTTTTGACAGTCCCATTGGGAAGTCTCCTTTCAGAACCGGCCACAGAGTTGCGCAGTGCCCCCAGGAAGGCGGGGATACGGCGCAAGGTGGGTAAGGGTTGGGCTAAAGATAAAAGCCGCTGTGGGCGGCTTAAAATCGCTTGCAGGGGGCAGTCACCCGCCTATGACCACGTTGCCGCTGCCGTCCTGGACTGCTCCGCCTATGGAGACGGCATCGCCAACGCGGGCGGCGGGTTTCCCGTTGATGACCACCTTGGAACTCCCGGCGGCAATTACATCCTGATGGCCAGGATGCGTCACGCAGCCGTGGGCGGAATAGTGGTCCCCCACACGTCCGGCCGGCCTCCCGTTGATGTAAACGTTGGGACTCCCCTCAACGAGGGGGACAGGCGGGCAGGCGTCATGCCCGGTGCAGTTATCGTTCAGCCTCGTAGCCGCCGGCATAGAATCACCTCCTAATTGAGATACACCTTGTCGCCGGTCGTGACCACCATCTTCCCACCCAGCGTGATGGTCATGTCGGTGGACTTCATATCAATCGAAGTGGCGGCGAACTCGGCAGTAGTGTCTTCGTTCTTCACAATCACCTTGTCCTTGGTGACAGCAACGTAAATCTTGCCGTCCTCAGTGGCAATGCAGATGCTCTCATCAGGCAGGCCCTTTACCGCGTAGCTCCCGGCCACCAGCGCCCCCATAAAGATGGCGTCGGTCGTGGCGTGGTTCCGCTCGGTCAGGGGCTTGGCCTCCTTGCCCCCGGTCACGGTGGCATCCATATCGTGGTCCAAGTAGACCACGGTGCCGATGTCACCCTCTTTTATCCAGGGGCGGAAGATAAAGCCGCCGCAGTGCGTGAGGGCAACGGGTACCTTCAGAATTGGCGGCTGGCTTTCGTACTTACCGTTCTCCAGGTGTTTGGAGAGCGGCTGGACGTTCACGGTCATCTTTGCGGGATCAAAGGACATCACCTGCACCGTAGCGGCCACGCAGATGGATTCCCGGAGCTTGTCATCGTGAATCCGCTGGTAATTGTACTGGTTTACATCAGCCAGTCCCATGAACAATCCCTCCTCAGTATGGTTTCAGCTCCATGGAAGTCTTCCAATCCCCGGTCCGGCCTCCCTTGTGGCTGCCCTTCACTACAATGAACCTGCCGTTCAAGTCGCTGGACTGGACCTTCACGACCTCGGCGGTGGCGATGCTGTAGTTGAGCAGGCAGGAGCGGGAGATGGTATCCTCTTTTCGATCCTCCCCGGTCTTCTGCGAGTTCAGGTCGGTCTCGACCTGGATGGCAACGGTTTCCTCGTCGGAGCGGAGGAGGCCGGTCGCCGGGGTGAGCGTGACGCCGTTATTGATACCGTCATCCGCCTTTGTGATGTAGACCTGCCCAGTGGTTCGGACTATGAACCGGCTCTTGCACTCATTCACCACGATCTCCGTGAGCACCTTCTTCAGATTCCCCCGGCAGACGCGGCCCCGCGGGTAGCTGGTGTCGATGGACAACTCACACCTGGCGACCTCCACCCCAAAGATGTTCAACAGGTCCCGGATGATCGCGGACGCCTTTACGTTCTCCGTGTAGGTCTTGTTGACGATCCGTCCCAGGATTTCCTCCGCACAGGGCTGGACGGTCAGGGTGGACGTCCAATCCACATTGTTCTGCTTGTGCTTCAGTCCGACCACCTTGCCGACCAGGATGCAGCCGACGTTCCCCTGGTAGCCGGCGTTCAAGATCACGGGATCGTCTTTCTTGATGCCGTTGCGGGTATTAGCGGAGAGGTTTGTCACGGTCACGGTAGCCACCGGGGGCTCGTCGCTGTCCTCGAAGGGAATATTGAACGTGAAGTTCATTCCGTCCAGATCGTACTTGCTGTTCCCGATGACCAGTGTAGCCGCCCGAATCCAAAAGGCCATATCACTCCACCTTCCTTTCGTGGAGGTAGAGTTTCACATCCTTCCCGAAGTTCTCCCATGTGACCTCGGAGATGCTGTCGCCGGTAATGCAGGACGGGATGATGACCGGGATTGGGAACCGCTCATCCTCGACCACGTTGAACAGGGGACGGCCATAGCGGACGATCTCCCCGAAGGTGAGGACGTTTCCGTTCACATCGTACAGGTCAATCGTGAAGAACTTCCCGGTGGCGTTGTACTTGACCGTGAACGAGTAGGTGCGGTCAGTCAGCTTCACCGAAAAGGTGTATGGCACACGCGACACGTCGATGGTGATATACTGCACATCAGAGTTCAGGTCTATCAGCTGCAGGGCCATATTCGTTCCCCCTTACACGGCGAGGCCGTCATAGGCCCCGGTCTGCCTCGTCAACGGAGCGGCACTGCTGGGCTGTGTGTACGCTGCACCATGCCGCTCCACGCTGGCCGAGCTTACCGACTGCAGGGACACCATCGTCAGGCCGGCGTTGGCTGTTTTCGCCAGCTGCTGGTCTTCAGCCTTTCCATCATCCTGGCTGGTCATTGGCAGCGCGCCATCCATCGGGACATACTCCGCGGAACTGATCTGTACCTGCTTTAGAGTCGCAGAGAAGGATGCGCCGTTCCTGTTCTTATACGAGCGGTCAAACTTGAGGCTCGTGAAGACGAGGTTGGACATCCGAGTGACGCCTATATAGGTGATGATATCCCGCGAGGCCCGCATGGCTTTCAGAGCGTTTATTGCGCTGTTTCCGCCGATAATCACGCCGGAGATATTGAGAGTGCCGGATGCATTGTTCACATGGTCGTTTATCTCGGCACCGTTCTCAATCGGATTGGAGGTGACGGTGCTGCTGTAACTCTCACTTTCCTTCTCAACGACACCGTTTTTCAAAGGCTCAAAGCGGACTGTACCGCCCTTCCTGCTGGTGAGTATATAGGCCATACCGCCACCTCCAATTTCGGCTATGGTTTCACATCGACTGTGGGTAACACCTCGGTGTGGAAATAAAGCTGATAGTGGTACGGGTCTGTGTGTGTCCCCGTGATGTCCTCAACAACGTACAGGGTATAGTCATTGAGGTAGATATAGTTTTTCTTATACTCGTTCTGGCCCACCTTGCAGGTCACGACCAGTTCACTCGCGGAGTTATTGCTGACGCTCATATAGCCTTCCGCTTCCAGGATGATGGTGTCGGTGCGAGCATTGTAAACGGTGATCCTGCGCTCGCACTCGAAGTAATCAGCCTGTTTGGACAGATTGGTGTTCACTTTGTCCGCCTCGGAGCAGGCAGACAAAGTGATGAGACACAGCATAAGTGTAAAAAGTCCGGCAAACAGTTTTTTCATGATGTTTCCTCCAATCAAAATGCGTATTGGTTCTTGAGAGCCGCCTGCTGAAGCTCCTCCTCGCGGAACTCATCGTACAGCTCCCTCATCTTGGTCTCAAATTCAGCCATAAGCTGCGCCCGCATCTCCTCCAAGGCCTCGCTGTCTGCGTTGCCCTCAACCGTAATCTGGACCGTGACTGTCGGGGAGAAGGTAAACCCACCACCGCCATTCCCGGTAGAGCCGCCGTCCGGCTCAGGGATGCCGCCGTTGCCGCCGCCATCAACCTGCTCAGGATAGCCGCCCTCACCGTCTTCATCGCCGGCATACTGTTCGTAGCTTGGGGGATTGAAGTCTTCAACAAGCGGGTTCACGCTGTAGGTAACGTCGGAAACGGACGGAGTATTGACGTCCTCAATGATGGGGCTGACCTTGTAAACGGAATCAGCAATGGCGTTTCCGATTTCGTCAATTCCCTCAACATTCGGATACACACCATAGGTCACATCAGCAGGGCCGTTCGGCTCAGGAACATCAATTTCAGGCCCATCCAGATTTGTCGGGACAGCCCCCTTAATGTCCTCAGTGACGTCCTTCATGCTGTCACCGAAGCCCTTACCGAGACCCAAGGCCATATTGTCGCCGATTTCAGCGAATACAGTAGACGGGCTGTGGATGCCCAGGAAGCCCTTGATGCCGTTTACAATGTCGCCTGCGAAGCCCTTGACCTTATCAGCCACCCAGCTCGCCATTGATGATATGCCGCTCCACAGGCCCTCCACAATGCTCTTGCCAACGCCAAGCACCATGCCGGGTATCTCGCCGAACGCACCGAGAATAGCCGCTCCAATCGCCGGCAACTGCGCCACAAGCTGAGGTATCGCAGAGATGATACCGGCCCCCAGCTCCAGGAGCAGGGTCACGCCGGTCGAAACTATGGAGGGGAAGTTCTCGCTCAGGGTGCCAACGATGCCGGTAATAATGGCGGGTATCTGTCCGATCAGTTCAGGCAGGGCCCCTATGATGCCGGTGGCCAGCGAGGTGAGTATCTGGACGCCCTGTTCCAGGATCGTGGGCAGGTTCTCTGTGACGAAGCCGCAGATGGACGTGACCACCTCCGGCAGCATTTCGACCAGCGTGGGTATCGCGCCAATGATGCCGTCTGTCAGCGACAGCAGAATGGTGGAACCTTGCTCCAGAATGGTGGGCAGGCTCTCTGTCAGGAAGCCAAGTATCTGGTCAATCAGCTCCGGCAACTGCCCAATGAGCACTGGAATTGCGCCAATGATACCGTCAGCCAAACCGCTGATGAGCTGCATCCCAGCATCAATCACCAGGGGCAGATTCTCTATCAGTGTCCCGGCCATGAGCATCACTGTCTCGACCATGGACGGTATCAGCGTGGGAAGCATATCGCCGAGGCCAGACGCCAGCGACGCGATGATTTCCATGGCCGCCCCGGCCAGCACTGGCAGGCTGCTCAGGATGCCGTCACCCAGCAGGGTCACGATCTGGATTGCCGCATCGATAATCAGCGGCGAGTTGTCCAACAACCCCTGGCCCAGCGCGCCAAGCAGCTGCATCCCGGCATCAATTGCGGTCGGTAGCATTTCGACGATCATGCCGAGGCCGTCACTCAGGATTCCGCCGAGGGCACCCATCGCCCCGGTCAGGCCACCCTCCTGGAACGCCTCCGAGAGTTTCGTGACCGAATCTGTGCCGAACTGTGTAAACTGCCGCAGGGATGGGGTCAGCCCATCAGAAATAACAATTTGAGCGCCCTCCAAGGCGCTCTTGAACAGCGTTATATCACCGGCCAGGTTGTCAAGCTGGGTATCGGCCATGGCCTGCGCCGCGCCCGATGTGTTGTCAAAGGCGGTTTGCAGGTCTCCGAGGTCCCCGCCGAGGGCTTTAACGACATCCTCCTGGGATGTGCCAGCGTCTGCGGCCTCCAGAAGTGCATCGGCAAAGGCTTCGGCGTTGCCGCCGGAGGTCTTGAGGATGTCAGAGAACGCCTTTTCGCTGATACCGAGCTTGCCGAGGTTGCCCTGCATGGCCGTGAGGTCGATTCCAACATCGGACAGTGAATCGGACAGGCTGCCCATGTTGACCCACGCACCGTCAATAGCCGCGCCCAGCTCATCGAAACGCTCTGCGCTGGTGCCGAGCATGGCATTTACGGACTTCAGGTCTACCTTGTTGAATATCTCATTGAGCGCTTGGGTCTGCTCCTCCTGCGTCAGCGAGGAGAGAGCGCCGTTCAGATCACCAAAGGTCTCGTTCAGCGGACGCAGGTTGCCTTCTGCATCGAATGCATTTACGCCCAATGCTTCCAGCTGAGCCGCCGCTTTGTCCGTGGGGGCAGACAGAGATAGGATCATGTTACGGAGGGCCGTTCCGCCTTCCGCGCCCTTGATGCCGTTGTCCGCGAGGACGCCCAGAGCCATACTCAGCTCCGTCGTGCCGCCGGACAGGTTCTTTGCGGTGCCGCCTACCGTGAGGATCGCATCGCCAAGCTGCTGGACGCTGGTGTTTGACTTGGAGCTCGCCGCCGCCATCTTGTCTACAAGGTCAGCGGTTTCCCCCATTGACAGCCCCAGCGCAGACTGGGCGTCCGTCACCATGTCCGACGCGGCCGCCAGATCAATGCCGCCCGCCGCTGCCAGGTTCAGCACGTTTGGCAGCATGGTCATGGATTTCTCGGCATCGTAACCGGCCAGGGCCATGTAGTTCAGCGCGTCAGCTGCTTCGGAGGCGGAGAACGCTGTGTTTGCGCCCATCTCCTGCGCAAACTCTCGGAGCTGGTTAAAGTTCTGGCTTGCCTCAGAGGTGGCGTCGTTCAGCTCCGCCACAGAATAGCCCATTGTAGCGGCTACCTGGGACATGGACGAATCGAAGGCCATCCCCGTGTTGACGGAGGCGGCAGCGAAGCCGCCAACGGCCACAGTAGCGGCAGTCAGGCCGATTGCCGCCACTTTGCCGATGCCCTTTAGGATGCCGCCCAGCTTTTCAAATTTGCCGCCGGTATTCTCCGCCGCATCGCCCAGATTTTCAACATCTGGTCTGGCGCCGTTCGCCGCGTCGCCTACATCGTCCGCTGCGTCTGCGGCCTCATTTGCTCCGCGGACAAAATCAATGAACCGGCTCCTGGCGTGGTCTATCGCCCCGCCAAGGCCGCTTTTGATGGTCTCTATCGGGTGTGTGAACCCTTCCCTGATGCTGCTTGCCCCGGACACCACGCTGTCCTTGATGCCCGTCATTTTGGTGACAACATTCTCCTTGAGGTCGGTCACCCTCTCGCCAATATGGGTGATGGCCCCGCCCACGCCGGAGCGGAGGGCCGAGGAGAGGCTGTTGCCGCTGTCTATCCCAGCGAGGAATGACTTGCGGAAGGCAGAACCGATACCGCCAGCGTCGTCTTCCAGATCCCCGATGTCATTGGTCAGATCGCGGATGTTGCGCCTGGCTTGATCCACGTCAACATCAATGTCGATGTCGCCAGCGCCGTCCCCAAGGCTCCCGATATCATGGGACAGGTCTTGTAAATCGGAGTGGGCCCGGTCTGTGTCAACGTCAACTTCGATATCAGGCGGGTCCTGACCGAGGTTGGTAACGCGGTCTTCCAGATTTTGAACATCGGTCTGCGCCCGCTCGGTATCGACTTCAATGTCAATGTCTGCGGATCGTTCGCCAAGGCTGCCGATGTCGCCGGTCAGTTCCCGGATACTTTCCTCAGCCTGGTCAGTATCTGCGTCTACGGTGATGTCTGTACCATCAGCGCCGGACTGAAGGTCCCCGATGTCACCCGCAAGATCACGGATGTTTTCGGACGCCTGTTCAGTATCAGCGATGATGTCCACATCACCCGCAGCCTCGGCCCGCAGCGTACCAAGCATCCCCATGAGGTTACGGATACCTGCCTCGGCTTGTTCTGTAATTGCTCTTACGGTTATGCCATATGATAAACTGCGGGCCTCATCCACAAGTCATCCCCCCCTTTCTTCATTCGTTTTTGCTGGGTTTCTTGTTCCACACGGTCTGCCAAAGGAGCCGGGCCTGCTCCGCCTCAGCGAACTCCGCCAGATCCATCTCCTTGAGTTCAGTGTAGCTGATACCACCCATGCAGAACGTCATGCGCCAGAACCGTTCTTTACGTTGCGCTCTTTTCCGCGCTTCCGTCGGATTCAGCTCGCTCCGACAGAAAGTTCTCGATCTCACGCACCAGCTCGGTGGGGGTGACGATGTCGTCCTGCTCGTCAAAGAACTTCAGGCCGTGCTTGGCGACCTCGGCGGGAGCGATGACGCAGCTCTTGATGAGAGAGTCGGCATACTTCGCCGTGTTCTTCCGGCCGCTGGCGGGGCGGACATACAGGTCCGTCAGATTGGTGTAGTGGGTAAAGCTCACGCTCTGGAGCGTGTACTCCACATCGTTCACGATAACGATCTTCTGTCTTGCCATGGTAAAGCCTCCCATATAATTTTGAGTGCGGGACCGAAACGGTATCACGTTCCGGCCCCGCCTGCTATGTTTGTGGCTGCTGTGCTTCCCGGCCTTCATCACATGATGAGGATGTCGGGGATCAGGAACACGAACTGAACATCCGGGGCGTCCTTGCCGCGCACGATATCGGGCAGTTTCTCCACCATACAGTTCTGGGCGAAGAAAATCTTGCCGTTGTCGTTGGCGTCCGTGATGGCGAGGTTCGCCTGGACGCTCTTCTCGGCGCACTGCTCCAGGTAGGGGATGTCCGGGGACTCCTGCTGGAGCGTGATGGTCAGCTTTCCGGCCTTGTTTGCGTTCATGATGTAGGTGGTGTCGCCCTTGACGCCCTTTTTCATCGAGTGGTTGGCCTCGTCACGGGCCAGCGTGAACAGGCTATCGCCGAACATACGCAGCTGTCTGCCGTTGTAGGCGACGTTCACTTTCAGCGGGTCATAGTTCTTCAGCATAGCTTTTTACCTCCTCATTAGAGCGTTGCCCGGAGGACGCCCTTGGTCTTGACCTGATGGACGGCGCCGCACAGCAGGGCCTCCCAGGTGATGTCGGGCATGACCCGGTTCCGGCGCTGCTCCTCCGTGCTCTCCGCGTACTTCGGGATATTCACGGTGAAAATGCCAGCCCTGCTCTCCTGGTCACGGGCCACGATGTTGTGATCCTCGTCCGCCGCCTCAGCCAGAGCCTGCAGCACCGCTGTGGCAATGAGGCCAAAGCCGGCGTCGCTGTAGTCAATGTTGGCGTTCTCCAGCAGGATGTCGTAAAGCAGGTCCCGCATCCGCTTGGCGATCCAGTCGCCGCCCAGCACCACATCGATGAACTCACCGTTGAGGCAGACGCCCTCCTTGACGTACTGGCGCTTGTACTCCTCAGTGAGATAGTTGACATGGTTCTCGTTCAGCTGGTTGCGCTGGCCCTCGGTCAGCTTGGGCCGACTGATGAGCTTCGTGCCCTCGCTGGTGGCGGCGTTGCCGTCCTGCGGCCTCTTGAACTTCCAGGTCACGTTCTTCGGATAGAACGGGCCGACGTTGCCGGTGTAGGAGGCGTCGGGCTCCTCGCTGAGGTACTTCTCCTCGGTGTAGATGACAGCGGCGCGGGCGGTGTTGTCGGCGAAGTCGAGGTCGCTGGTCTGGCCCATGTAGAACTTCCGGTGATCCTCCACGCCGGTGCCAAGCTCCGCCTCGGTAGGCTCACTGGCCTCGGCGAACTTTGCCAGGGTCTTGACGAACTCCGGCTCGTCCCGGTCGGTCAGGAAGTAGTACCAATCATCGTCCTCGTCCCGCTGGAACTCCTTGATGGTCTCGATGAGGCTGTCAGCGGCGGTCATGGCGTCCTTGCCGTTGGTGAAGGTCTTTTTCCCGGTGGCGACGAACTCCTGAGACATAGCCTCGTCCAGGAAGATTTCAATGCGCTCAGGAATGGAGTCGGTGCTGCCGCCCTCGGTGGCGGTGAACGTGACCACGGTGTCCTTCGCGGAGGCGGTGTAGGTCTTGCCGCCCTTGGTAAAGGAAGCCCCGTTGAACTGTGCCGCCAGCTTCATGCCGTCCTCGATCTCGACTTTTGCGGTCAGCGTGACCACGGCCTTGTCGTCGCCGCCGATCCGCACGTAGAGCTTCTGCTTCGCGGCGGGGGCGTCAAACGGGAACACATCGTTGTCGAAATCGATAACGAAGGTAGCGGCGACAGCGGGGGATGCGGTGGGCGGCTCGAATCCCACGATCTTGAACTTGTTGACCAGCGTCTCGGCCAGCGTGGTCTTGCCCTGGTTCATCAGGGTGGTCGCCTTGCGGACAATCTTCGAGTTGGGGGTCTTTCCATCATCCCCATAGACAGCCTTGACGCTCTCAACATCCCGGTACACACCGACGGGCTGGGCCCCGGTGGTCGAGATGAGCAGAATGTCAAGGCTCTCCTTTGTCGTAGGCAGCGCGTCGCGCTTCACAACGACAATTACGTCTTTTGCCATTTTGCGTTTCCTCCTTCTTACTGGTGTGCGTTTCCTGGGGTATTGGCCTCCCGAATAGTGGTGGCCGGCATCTCGTCGGTGCGGATATAGGCAAAGCGCACATCGAATCCGTACCGGCGAACGGTATCCTCCACCACAAATCCGCTCCGGTTTGCGACGGAGCCAACATTGCGGATCACGATATCCTCGCTGCCGACCAGGATGCAATGCCCGTTCAGCAGGAAGAACCCGTGCGCCTTGTCAGCGAGGCCAAGAGCCTCATCCTCGCCGTAGATATAGCTGCCGTCCTCAGCCTCCCGGTTCTGACCGCAGAAGGTGAAAGACATCGTTGCCTCTACCGGCTCGGAACGTATGTGGCGGTAGCCTTGCTCCTCATCCCCCACGACCTCATGCCGCCCAAAGGCGTGGTTGGATGTGCGCGGTGTCAGGACACTGTAGTAGCAGTATGGGAACTCTGGCCGGTCCGCTATCTGGTCAGACAGAACAACAGGACGACCGGTGTGCGCTTCAAGGCCGGACACAATAGCGTTACGGGCCTGGACGAACGTCACTTCTTCACCACCCCTTCCACGATGTACCGCACCATGGGGTGGATACTGTTGTGGCTCAGCGAGGTCTTGACGGTGTATCTCTGGCCATCGAAGGTGTCCTCAATGATCTGGTTGGTGCCGATCTCCACCGGGTCATCGGTGTAGAGTTTCTGCGAGTTCTCGGTGTACGTCCCTTCCGGCAGATCCTTCAGGTCCTTGTCCGATAGCGGCATGACGATGCCTTTGAACGTCTTTACCGCCTTTTCGACCGGACGGGACTGCCCGCCGGGGCCATCGCGGACAAAGGTGCGCTCATAGACCTTCAGCGAGTGAAGCAAGGCCCTGGGGAGCCTGGGTGTTGCCGCAAAATTCATTCTATTACCACCTCGTAAGCAATCCGGTCACGGATGTGTGTGCCGGATTCATATAGCGTGGTGTGCTGCGTCTTGTGGTCGAAATCAGACTTCGGTGTGACCCTGTTCTGATCGATGAAGCTCTGCGCCAGCTGGGCGGCCTGGGCCCCGATGGACTCTGCCGCAGCGGTGGGGGTGATGGTCCCCTCCAGCATCTTTACCATTGCCCCGGTCACGATGCTGCCCAGTTCTTTCTGCTGTGCGTCAAAACTCGCCCGGATAAAGGAACGTTCCGGGAGGGTAACACTTTTCACCAGCAGATACATCGCCTCACTCTCCGTCTTGCCGCCGCGTTTCTTCTTGTCCCGGACCATGAGGAGTTTGCCGTCCTTCGCGTTGACAAAACGCAGGTCGCTGAAGGCTCTGGGAGAGCCGGCGGCCTGGGCCTCCTTGGTCAGAGGGATGGCGAGGTACTTTCCCTTCTTGGGCTTGATAGTGGCGCCATACTCATGGGCGTGGGCGATGGCCATAATATCGGAGTCCGCCTTACCACCAACGATGCCCACCCGGATTTTCTTCTGCTCCATCTCCTGGCACGCGGCTTTGATGCGGTTGAAGTCTTCCAGGAGCCGCTCTATCCCGTCCACATCAATACCTCCTGTACAGATTGACAATCTGCAGCCAGGCGGCTGGCGTGGACTTGTCGAAGGTCCAGCTTACATCCGAGATGGAGAAGGATTTCAGCCCCTGGGAGCCGTTCTGCATATTCGCATACGCCTGGGACACCATGTCCCAGACAAGGCCCTCCAGGTCTGCTGGGAGCGTCTGGGGCTCCTCGTCCGTGGCATCCTTCGGAAGCACATAGCCTGCCGTGTAGCACACCTCAATGTTCCGCTTGGTCTCAATAATGTCATTGGCAAGGCCCCGGCGGTACCCGGCCCTCAGCCAGCCGTCATCCCGGTAGATGACGCCGATGTTGGCGGTCTGCCCGTAGTCGTAGAGTTCAGGGGGGACAATCCTCCCGGCCTCTTTGACATAGTCAACGCTGACGATTGGGTATTTCAGCGTGACCAGCTCCTGCTGGCCGTCGGCCTCGTAGAACTCACGGTAGGTGTTCTTGCCGAGGGGTCTGCCCACCTGCTGCTCCACCCAGGACGACGCCTTATTGATCAGCAGTTCAACGAGGGTACAGGTGCGCTCGTCGGTCTCATCATCAAGGCTCAGCATGAGCTTCATCCTGTCAAGCGTGGTAAGTGCGTTATTCGCAAGCATACAAACCTCCTGTCAGTATAGGGGCGGCAGGTTGCCCCACCGCCCCTTGACCCTCTATTCGGCGTTCTCGGGCCGTTCCTGGCCGTCCCCGTTGCCTCCGGGGGTAGGAGGCGCACCCTTGCCTTCCCCCTTGCCAGGGGGCGCGACAGGCGGCTTTCCGGCCTTCTTCTCCTTGCCGGGGGCAGCCGCCTTGTTTGCGGACGGCTTTACGATGTCATAGAACCTCGGCATTTCGTGGCCCTCCTTACACCGGCTGAACGGCGGCGTCTCCCAGCACGACCGCAAGGCCGCCGGTGGTCTCGTCGTTCCCGGTGACGGTGAACTTCACAATGGACTTCAAGCCCACAAGGTCAACATCAATGTTGACCACACCACCAGCGGGCACGTCACCCTCATCATCCGCAGCCTCGATGGGCTCGTTCTTGAAGGTGTACTCCCCGCCGGTGGTCTGCTTCTCAGGGAACACCCGCTCGTCAGTGACGGGCGCGAAAGTCTCACCGTCGTCACTGTGCTCCACCTTCACGGTCATCGTGGCGCCGGACGCAACGTTGGCGCCGATGACGGCGGAGAGAAAACCCGTCCGGTCGATGGCCTCGCCGGACTTGTAGGGGATCGCAGTCACGTTCTGAAACAGATTGCGCTTCATTGTCTCATTTCCTCCTTCTCAGATTAGACGGGGACGGCAACGCCGGTAGCCACCACGAAGCTCTCGTCATGGCGCAGGCCCACGTCCACGTTGTCGATGGCCCGGATGAGGGTCTGGTCGTTCTCGAAAGCGGACACAAGGTTGCCCGCCTCGTCAGTCCAGGAGCCCTCGCGGCTGGTCTCGATCTCCAGGGCGCCCTGCTCACCGATGATGAGGTCGTTCCAGTTGCCGAAGGCGATCTTGGTCTTGCCATCCTCGGTGTCGATCAGGTTGGTGGTGCGGTAGGGGTAGCCCGCCAGGGTGCGCTGCTTGTTCATCTCCTCAGCAAAGATGAAGCCGCCCACCTGGTCGCGCATGGACTTGAAGAACTGCTCCACGCTGGTGTTGAACACGAAGCCCAGGGCATCAGCATAGACGTTGTTCTTCAGCACAGAGGCGACCAGGAAGTTGGGGAACATGGCGGTCAGAACGCCATCGGCGCTGGCATAGGAGGCGCCGGCATCGGCGGCCTTGATGTTCTGGACGGCCTTGTTGTTGAACAGGCCGAGGGGCTGGAACTCCCCGCCGGTGCCGCGGAAAGCACCCCAATCCACGCCCAAGGCCATCTGCTTGGTCACGTCCTGGCCCACGATGACGTCGTTGTCGAAGCTGGTGGACCGAAGGAGGTCGTTGCTCATGGGAATGAGGGCGGTCAGCTTCTTGGAGGACAGGCGGATGTTGCCGAACTTGGGGGCGGTCTTGGGGATCTTCCGGTTCTCCCCGGTGTACATGGCGCGGGTACCAGTCTTCAGCTTGGGGATGTTCAGATTGCCGTGATCCATGGCCAGCCGGCGGGCGCCCAGGTCGTAGATGACCGTGGCGGGGTACAGCAGTTCGATAATCTCGTCCGCATAGACCTCCGGCACCAGGTATCCGCCATCGGTGGGCTGGGTCGCGGCCAGGGCCTTGAACTCGCGGGCCATCTCAGCATCGTTGAACTTGTGCTCGGCGACATAGGCGGCCCGCTCGACCTCGCCTCCAGAGGCGTGGATGCACTTCACGGCGCGGCCGAACATACCGTAGGCGGTCTTGCGCCGCTCAGGGGCGGACATAGACTGGATACGGGCCTTGAAACCGCTGGTGGCACCGCCGTCACGGGATGCGCCGGTGGAGAGGAACAGGCTGGAGTATTTGCGCTGCGCAGGGGCAGCGGGGGCGGGCGTAGCAGCAGGAGCCGGAGCGGGAGCGGCGCCCTTCTGGGCGGAGGGGCCCTCGGCACCCTTCTGGGCCGCAGGCTCACCGGAGCCGGGCTTGGCAGAGGGCTCACCGGCAGACTTCTGGCAGGCTTTCAGAGCGTCCAGCACCTGAGAGATGAACTCAGGCGTAATGGTGGGGTCGCCGCCCTCACCTTCGCCTTCGCCCTCGCCCTTGCTTTCGTCGCCTTCGGGAGCGCCGCCCTCACCAGCGGGGTCGCCAATGCCGCCGGCCTCGATAATGGCGTTCATCTCGGCCATGATGTCATCCTGGGTGATGGCGCTGGGGTCCTTGCCCGCCGCGATGAGGTTCGCAAACACCTGTGCGATGAGGGCGGCGAGCTGTTCCTGGGTCAGTTTCATGTTCAATTACCTCCTGTTTTTGTTGGGGATGATTTCGAATACCATCCCGGCGTTTTTGGTCTGCTTTTTGGGGTCTGCGCTTTTCTTGGGTTTCGCTGCGGGGGCGGGCGGGTCGTCCGGATCAGCCGGGGGCGGGTCAGCGTCAGGCGTGTCCATGAACGAGAGGATTTCCAGCAGCTCCTTGACCACTGCGATGAACGGCTTCAGCGCGTCCATCCTCCGGCGGGAGATTTTGCCGGTCTTGGCCTCGGTCCTCAGTTCCTCCACCAGCGACTTCACGTCCTCGATTTTAGCCTGATCGTTCATGGCCCAGGTGACGATGGACACCTCCCACAGCTTGATCTCCTTCAGATGCCGGATGCCGGTCTCGCTGTCATAGTCGAAAACGACAGCATCATAGCCGATAGAGAGCTCCCCCAAGACACCGTCTTTGAGTAACGTCCGAATATCCCGGCCCAATGAGGTATTGCTGATTTTGCCTCGGATGAAAAGGCCGCGATCATCTTCTCGCAGTTCAATCGGCCTTCCCACCGGGAGCCAGCAGTTATTGTGCAACGCCAAGATTTTGATGCGGTTGAAGTCTTCCACAATGGTTTTGGCGAAGGCTCCCTTCTCGATAACATCGCCGCCATCATCCACGTTGCCAAACACAGCCGCATACCCGGAGAACTCGCCAGTGCTCTCGTCTGCGCTTTCCAGCACAAATGAGGCCGACTTATATTCCCGCTGAGGTGTGTCCGACTTCTTCTCCCGTGTAGCGACTCCCCGTTGTGCTCTTGCCATGCGGTCTACCTCCTTTCCTCAGAATTACGGGCATTGTTAAAAACCGCCGTATGTCAGGTAACACCGGCAGTTGATAACCTCTTCCGGGCGGTCGTCCGATGGGTCTCTCGGAAAGAGGAGCCCGTTGGAGAACGTCTCGTTGATGGGGACTGTCTCCCCTTCCATGGAAACGTGGTCAACCTTCCCATGCGTACCGTCCCGCGGGTCCTTCTGCGGCCTGTGGTGCCACGTCTTGGTCTTGGCTCCCGCCGCCTTCATCATGTCGAACTGACCTGTAGCAAGGGACATCATGGTCTCCTGGCGGGCAATCAGCTTGGCCCGCTTGTGGGATGTATCCATCTCCTCATAGACGGCCTTCTTCAGCTCGGCTTGGCTGGCGCCGTTGGCGATCCCGTCAGCAATGATGTCCGCGATGCTGTCGCGGGTGGTCTGCTCGATGCCGACAATGTGCTTGGCGCCGTTGACCTTTACAACGGATACAAACTCCGGTCGGGTAATGTTGGTGATGCCGTGGTACTCCTCGGCGAGTTTGACCCCGGCCTCATACGCTTCCTTCCAGAGCGGCATAAACATGGCCTGCAGCTTTTTGGATTCGGCGCTCCAGTCCAGCAGTCCAGCGGCCACGCTGTTGGCAATGCGGATCTGCTCGGCCTCCTCCAGAGCGTTCCAGAGATCCATGTCCAGCGTTCCATCAGGGAGCAGGTATTGACTCAGCTCATCGAAGGCAGTGGTATCCTCTGCTTTCTGGCTGAGCCCCAGGGCTTTCTGAACCGCCGACCGCTGCTCGGCGAAATGCCGCGAGATTGCCGCCTCGAAGGACTTACTGTGTTTCCGCACAGCCTGTTCCTCGCGCTGAAGCATGGCCGTGACGCTCGCCGGCAGGGACTTCTCACCCGGAACCGGGGCTGTAGTATCGAGACCGTCCTGCAGGATGGCTTGCGACACCTTGGCCGGGTCGTCGCTCTCCCGGAGGAACAGGTCGGTGATGGAGGTCTTATACACATCGCCGCCCTCAATACCGGGGCGGCCCAGCAGCTCGCGGGACTCGTTCTTCGTCAGAAGCCCGGCGTCCCACCCCTCCAGCGCCACGGCCTTGTCGAACTCCTTGTCGTAGGGGATGACCGGGTCAAACTCCCACACGAGGCTGTCGTCGCCGAACATCGAAAGGAGCTGCATATTGAGTGCCTGCTGCCGATTGCTGATGCGGGGCATCAGCACGTTCTTGGCATAGATGTACTGAGCGGCGTCCGCCGTGGCCCGGTTGCTGTTTTCCGTGATGCCCATGATCTCTCTGGGCACACCGAAATGCTCCAGCACGGCGTCCCGCATGGCAAGCCGGCTCTCAAGAAAGCCCATGTCCTTGCCGTGCGCATCCCCCAGCTTTTCAACCCTCACATCCCCGCCCAGGGCCGCCATGCGGTGGCTTTTGTCTACGCCCCGGTGCTTTTTTTCCCAATCGGCTGTGAAAACGTCGAGCTGCTCCTTTGTGGCGCCCGGTATTGCAAACACAAACGGCGGGGTGGCGTCATTGTAGAAGAACCGCTTTTGGAACTTCGCCGCATATTCGTCGATCTCCACCTCATCGGCTACACTCTCCGCCACGCCCAGGCCCCGCATGAACGGGTCCAGCGGGTTAAGCTGTTTCATCACGAACATATCATCCACCGACACGGTCATGGTCAGCCCGCTCGGGGATGTGATCAGGTACCCCGGATTGCCGAGGTACGGAGTCATCTTGACCCAGTGGGGAGGCACGTTCCACAGTTCCACCGGGCGTTCGTATTCGTCCCGCTCGACAAGCATGAAGCTCTCGCCGACAAGCATCAGGTAAATCTCGTTGAGCCGCCACATGGCAGAACTGGTCATCTCATAGAGCGGGTTGGGCTGCGCCATCAGGTCAAGGAACGGATGCTTCGTGACCTCAGTCTTGGAGCCGTCCGGGGCAACGCGGTACAGATGCCCGTTGAGATTGGCAAGGTCGCTCGCGATCCTCTCCACCACCGCCAGACGTGGGCTCTTTGAGAACATCTCCAGCCATTCGGCGGTGTTGCGGGAGGGCGGCCGCGCCCAGCGGGAAACAAAGCTGCCGTCACGCCGGTACTGGGCACTCACTTTTTGCCTTCCACGAATAATGTCGAAAAGTCTCATATTTCACCTCAGTAAACGAACGAGTAAGCAAAAGGCTGCTGCCCGGTTTCGATTTCTAAAAACGCATTTGCGGATGCGTCCACCATGTCCTTGAACTTCCCGTCCGGGAAATTCTCCAGTTGGAGCAGATACGGCTCGTTCCATTCGCCGGCGAGTATGTCGAAATTGCCCGCCTGCCACTGGGCGGCCATGGGCTCCGCTCTGGTCGCCTTGCTGCCGGACTCCAGTTCGGTGGTCACATTGAAGCCAGACAGGAATTTGATGTAGGACTCCGCCTGCTCCTTTCCCGCTTGTCCGGGGTCCTGTGGGAGCCGGATGCGCACATCGCCGTATTTGTCCCGGTCCATTTGCGCCGTCATTAGAATGGTCTTGCGCACATCGGAGGCTGCCATCTGCCTGTTTACCACATCCGCGATGATATACCGCCCGTTGCTGCGCTTGCCCATGAGGACTCCTGCGGTATAGGCGGGGTCACCCTTCTGTGTTTTCTCGGATGCCGCCAAGTCCCAGCACCGCACCCAGCGCACAACGTCCGTAGGCACGGCGTCCAGTCTTTTTCCAAGCTGGGCGCGCTTGAAGAACAGCCCGGCGGCAGCTTTGATTTTCCAGTTGCCGTGCAGGAGCCGTTCCCGCTCCACGAGGGCCATGGCCTCCAGATTGGCGAGGTAGCCGGGGTCCTTCTCCAGCAGGAGTTTGTTATCGTAGACCGAAGCGGCAATAAAGGTAACGGACTTGGGCTTGTCCCGCTCCGTCTTTGTGGTGAGATTGAACCGTTCCCACAGTTCTTCGCGGGTGTCGGCCCAATGGATGACCTCCTCAATTCGGATGAACCAGCGGATTACCCCGCTGCGCTCCGGGATGGCATATCCTGTTTTCGGGTCGATCCACCACTCGATAAACTTGGCAACCCAGCTGTCAGGGTCGGGGTTGCATGATGCTCGCGTATACGGCTTTACGCCACAAAGTGAGCGATTTCGGGAGAACATATAAAAAAACGTCTTTTCGCTGAAGTGGGTCAACTCATCGAAATACAGGGCGCATATTTGGCTCCCCTGCCATTTTCCGAGGTCTAAATCCCGCTCGATATGTTTGAAGCTGACCTTGGAGCACGTTCGGCCTTTGGGGTTCATGAACTTCCACTGGCATCTTCCCAGGACTGGGACAGCATTCGGAAGGCCCGTATACAGATCGAGCGAAGTGTCCCACAAACCACCCTCGGAGAATATCTGATTGTGGTTCTTGCGGAAAAACACCGCACCGAAACCCTGCACATGGGTATAGTGGAGCGCGTCCAGCAGCATACCGTAGGTCTTTCCGCCGCCGGCCGCGCCGCCATAGATCACCACATCTGCCGGAGAGGACAGAAACGCCTCCTGCGGTCCCGGCTGTGGTCTGATCTCCTTGTCCATACACTATCCCCCTCTTCCGTTGTCGGGCAGGTAGATGTGTACGGTCTCCTTTTCCCCTTCTTCAGAGCCAGACGCCTCAGCCGCAGCTTTCTTTGTTTCCAGCTCCTGCCTGAACCGCAGTTCTTCCTTTCGCAGTTTCAGCTCCTGTTTTTTCATATCCAGATGGGGGCTGTCCCCGCCGGTATCCCGAATAAACTCAGCGGCCCGGACGTCACCCCGGATTGCTTTCATCAGAATACCGGCCAGCATCACGTCCTGATAAGTGGCGTCCTCCACGTCGATGCCGAGCGCCAGCAGCCGCGGCGTGACCTTCTCCACGAACTCCTGCTCACTGACGTCCAGGCCGGCACCCAGCAGGGCATTCAGCGTCTGCCGCATGGTTTTTCTCCGCCGTCTGGCCGCCCCGGACGCCACGCCGCCCTTCTTGCCGTTTTTCACGGCTTCATCATGGCTTTGGTCGCTGGTAAACGGTATTAGATTCTTCTCATTTGCCATACCACCACCTTCCCCCTATACGCCCCCTTCGCGCCATATAGCTGGCATTCCATCAGACTGGCCATCCCTTGAATTCCTTGGCCTCTTGTTCGGCAATATCCGCTTTGGCCTTCTTGATGCGCACCTCGGCTTCCAGCGCCTCCCGCTCCAAGGCATCTTTGCGGCCAGCCGCCTTGTCCCGAAGGTACTGTATATAAGCCTGGGTGGACTCCACCACGTTATAGCGTTTCCCGGCGGGGGTGTCCCTTTTCTTCAGTACACCATCTCTGGTGAGTTGGCTGATGCTCTGGGCGGACAGGGTTAACAGCCTCGCCAGGTCTTCCGCCTTGCAATAGCCAGGGGTTTCTTCAATCGTTCCGTTTCTTGGCAACTTTATCGCCCTTTCTGAAAAATAGCAGCACAAAACAGGCGGACGGCCCAAATTGGAGCCGCCCGCCGTCTCGCCGGTTATATTTACATCTGGTGCCGATGGATGGTGTCGAGGATGCGCTCCTGCTCATCCGCACCCACACCGATGCTCTCCAGCGCCTCTCGTGTCCCACAGTCGGGGCAGATGGGGCCGCTGTTGTCCCTGGCCATGGCTGGGCGCTCGGTGTATGTCCGCCCGCACCTGGGGCAGACGTGCTCGCTCACTGTTTTGTCGCGCATAAAACTGCCTCCCCTTTACTGTCTGCGTATGCATCCAGAAGGATGCGCGGGTCAAAGCCAAAGCTCCGATACCCTTGTGTGCAGGTGATGAAGTAGGAATTGCTGGGCGTTCCGAGGGGCCTGTCCGCGTACATGGCGTAGGCAAAACCCTCCAGGGTGCGCACCTCGCCGGAGCCGGCCAGCGTTACCTCCAGTTCCATGTCCATCTTGTGGTAGAACACGGGGTAGCCCTCATAGCGGTCGAGGCTGCGCTCATCCGCCGCCGTGACCTCCCACACCGCCACTGGCACCCTGCCTCCCTCCCATGGTTCAATGGTGAGGTAGGAGCCGGTCTTGCTCCCCTTGAACAGCAGTCGGTAGTTCTCGATGACTGCGGTGCCGACAACAGTCGCCCCAGGGCAGCGTCCCCGCATCTGCGGCAGGTTGAGGTTGCTGCCGTAGGCAATGTAAAACCTTTTCGCCATTTCCGATCCGTCCTTTCCGAAGGGCATCCCCTTCTACTGCCTAAAGCCCGCTTGTGGCGGGTTAGGCGGGGCGGTGCGGAGCCGGGGTGGGTCAGGCGGCCCTTCCGTTGCGGAAGGCCGCGTTCCCGGCGAGGCGGCGGGTCAGGAGGTCGCGGGCGGTGGCGAATTCCTCTCCGATGAACCCCAGCCGGAGGAGCCAAGTCCTCATGGCGTACTTGGGGTTGTCGGTCTGTTGGGGCTTGGGGCTGGCGTTCTTGAGGGCTTTGGCCATTTGGCTGAGGGCCAGGCAAAGCTGGATGTAGCTTTTCAGTTGTCCGGCGTGGAGGCCGTTCTTGCGATCGGTGGTCGGTGCGTCGAACTGAAAAAGGCGGAACTCAATCGTGCCTTTGGTGAAGGTGGCGTGGAGGTTGAGCATATGGTAGCGGCTCTCGTTGTAGTGGGCGCTGCGGCTCTCGTAGCTCCTGCTGTTGCAGGTGTACCAAACCTCGGCAAGGTCGGCCATTGTGGTGGGCTTTTGCCGGTTCAGCTTGTCCAAAAAGGCGGGGTTCACCGTTTTGCAGTAGTGGCTCATCCGGCCCCGGTCGAGGTTGAGGGCGTCCGCCAGGAGGCGTTCATGGCTGGCCATGATGTTGGCCAGGTTCCGCAGGCTCTGCGGGGTGTGGCCCTTGGCTCCGATGTGGATGTGGACTCCGCAACCCCTGGTGGCGTCGCTCTTGGCCCCGGCCTTGCGCAGGTGCCTGACCAACCCTTGGAGGAGGTCCATGTCGGCGTAGGTCAGGATCGGAGTGACCATCTCGCACTTTTCGCTGTCCGGCCCGTGGATGCTGACGTCCTTCTGGAATTTCCACTCGCGGCCCTGGGCATCCCAGGCGGACCAGGTCATGTAACCGTTGCGGGTGGCGGTGTTCTGGTAGCGGCGGGTGCCGAAGAACTCGGCGGCCAGCTTGGCGGCCTTGCTCCGCTCGATGTTGTTCATCTCGACCTCAACCCCGATGGTCTGCTTCTTCATCTCGGCGACCTGGTTCATCAGCTTCTCGTTCATTGTGTTGTCCTCCGTTTGTTGTGTTTTCCCTTTCGGTAGTGTATTAATCACTCTAAACGGAGTTAATAGCAAGTTATTTCGAGCCATAAAGTACACAAGGATGTGGGGCTTGTTTTGGTGTATTTACACCGCCTTGCCGCCGGATTTGAAGGCCGAGGAGCCGGTGAGGTTACGGAGCAGAATCTTCCGCTCCTCCTTGTACTCGGCCCCGATGAAGCCCAGCCGGAGGAGGAAACACCGGAATGCGTACTTGTC
>ERZ779629.172-NODE-172-length-28996-cov-33.737708_pt1 | contig 28996 bp, 24 predicted proteins | sample MGYA00514192_ERZ779629 | MGnify/ENA primary metagenome ERZ779629 (study PRJEB29562, sample SAMEA4376709) | mouse gut metagenome | isolation source: Cecum | study: EMG produced TPA metagenomics assembly of the A DSS colitis mouse model was used to assess the... | reverse complement strand
TCCACGCCGAGGCCAACGCCATCATCTCCGCCGCCCGGCGGGACATGGCGGGGGGAACCCTCTATCTGGCGGGGCGGGACGCGGCCACCGGCGGGATCCTCGCCGACACCACCTCCTGCGCCATGTGCCGCCGCATGATCATCAACGCCGGCCTGGAGCGGGTCATTGCCCGGACCGGGCCGGGGCGCTACACCGTGACGGAGGTCCAAAGCTGGGTGGAGGAGGACGACTCCCTGCCGGAGGAGGAGCGCTGACATGTTTTTGCCGGAGGCGTATCCGGTTCCCTGCGGCGGGCACAGGGCATAGACTGTAGCAGGCGGACGCGGCGGGCGGAAACTGTCCGCGGTGTGGGCGGTCAGGCTGCAAATGTGTATAAATATACATATTTGCGCCGCCGAGACTCCCGCTGCCGGTCCGCCGCGCATGTGCCGCCGCAGAAGGGAGTTTCCTGTAAAAACGCCTGAAAATGGCGAGGATTTTTGCAGAATTTACAAAAGATAATACCCGCGATTTGTTCATCTATAGAATTGACTACGGGTGCGAAGTGTGGTATACCATATAAACACTCCGTCTTTTGCGGCGGAGAGATTGGATGAGGAAGGATGCAGGTATTATGCATAAAAAGATGAATAGCATTTATGTTGGTGAGGAGAGCCGACAGCGGAATGTACCAGATGTCCGCGGCAGGCAGGCCCCCAATCCTCAGATGCCGGAGGAATCTTACTATGTCTATAAAAAGGTCTTTTCTCAACTCACCCCCCGCGACATTCCTCAGCCCCAGGGCGACGTCTACAGGGGATAGAAAAACAGCCACAAAACCTTTCGCGTTATCTGCCGCCGCGAGGCCGGAACGATCATAGAGAAGGTTTTGTGGTTGCTTTTTACCTCTGCCATGTAAAATAATGTCAATTGCAGCCGGGTTCTGTTGATTCGGCTGGTGGGATGCGGGAGGGGAGCCGCCATGATCGAAGCGCTTTGCACCATGCTGGGTACCCTGAAGGTAAGGATTTACCGGGAGTGGCGGAAGGAACAGGCGCATATAAACCGCGCGCGGATGAAAAAGCGGTACTGGTATATTTTCTACTGCCGGTGCGTGGTTTTCCTGTGGACGCTCCTGGCCATCTCGCTGTCCTGCGAGGCGCTGACCGGCAGCAGCGTCACCGCGCATCTGCTGCACATCCAGACGCTCCCCGTCATCCTGAACGTCAATGCCGTGCGCAGGACGGCGGAAACCGTTGGCTTCGGCAGCATCCTGATCGCCTGGCTCTACGCCGCCCTGGACAAGGAGGAGCTGGGCTTCAAGTACAGCGACCTGCTGCGGGCGGTCTATCCCACCTACTCCCGGTTCGTCATCGGGCATTTGATTGCGATGCTGCTGTGCGTGTGGCTCTCGGAGAGCGGCATGCTGGAGGGGGCGCTGCTCTCCCTGGCCGTGATCGTCATGGGCGGGTTCATCCATTGGCGTGCGCTCTCCTCCCTGGTGTTCAAATCCTACCGCCGCAAACGGATTGCCATTGACGAATGGAGCCGGGAAATTGAGGAGTGGGACGAGCGGAAGGAGGGGGAGGAGGACCTGGAGCGCCACCACCAGTCGGTCCTCTGCGGCATTGCCGACGTCCTTTCCATCCACGACAGGGACAGCGCCAAGGAGATGCAGCGCTGTTTCGCCCGCGCCCTGTGCAAATTCACCGACGGCTTTGTCTGTGATAAGAAGGCGGCGCAGGATTACTGCTGGAAAAAGGTGCAGCAGCAGATGCAGGTCCTCTCGGAAATATCCCATCTGTGGGACCGGGCCGCCCGGGGGCGCACCGAGGGGGAACGGTCCCTGATGCTGGACGGAATCCTGCGGGCCTGCCTGGAGGAGACGGCAGAGCGCGGAGGGGGCCGGGCGGAGGCGCTGATGGGACCGGTCTGCGCCGGATGCGTGCTGTGGCTCTACAAGAGCTGTGCGGGGGCGGAGGTTGAGGACGCCACGCTTCAGGAAACCCGCCTGCTCCGTCTGCGCAAGGAGCTGGACGCCATACGGGCCCGCTTCTGCGGCCGTGCCGGCGACCTGGTGATCCGGTATATCGATGAGGTTTTCACCCTGCTGGCGTGGATGCACTTCCTGAATGGGGAGAGCCACCTGCTGGGGAAATTTTTCGTGTTTTCACCCGACTGGGAGATGCGGGACGACTTTCTGCTCCAGGCCGTCGCCGGCTGTGCGTTCCCCATCCCCGTCTGCAGGGCAAACTTTGAGACCGCTCTCCAGCAGACCTTTGTGCCGGCGAAGCGTCAGGAGAAGACGGCTGAACAAAACGGAGGAAAGATTGCGTGATACTGCGGGTCATACTGCTTGAAAAAATTGCGTCAATGGACAAGGACTGCTTTACGCAGGGGCCTGCGCTCTCCAAAAGCAGCCGGGGGCCTTGGATTACGCTGGGCCACTTTGACGCTATGTATACATATAGGCTGCGTGTAGATGGGGACCGCATTTTCCAGGCCATCAACGAGAATAACCGGGTCATCGCCGCCCGCAACAGCGGGGAACGCTACTACCACCCCCTGTACGTATTGACGGACCAGGACAGGAAGGACCAGGAGTTTTGGCGGGGCGACACCTGGTGCATGGCCGCGGCCCGCATCCACTACGCGCCCAGCGCCAACATCGCGCCTCTCCATGCGGCGCTGAAGAAACACCTGCTGAAGGACGCCGAGAAGAACGGCTGCAGCTGCCACATCTATCACACCATGGAGCTGAGCGATCTTGTGGTGGTTGTCAGGTCCGACCGCATGTCCAATATCCTGCAGTTCGCCCTGCGGCTGCGGAAGTACTCCTGCGTGGGCAAGGTGTATACCTACTGCGGCATTGATTATAAGCGCGTCAAGGAGACCGTCCTCTTTCCCGAGGACGACGACATCATCCCCACGGTCTCCATGCGCTTCTCCGTGTCCGACTTCCAGCAGGTGCGGGAGCAGATGGAGCATGTGATACGGGCGCTGAACATCAAGGAACACTATTCCGCCGTCGTGGGCGTGGACGACATCCTGCTCAACTGCAAGGACCTCCCCCTGAGCAAGCTGGTGCGCCTGTACCGGTCCCGGTTCATCCCCAATTATGACGCCACGCCTCCGCTGAGCACCACCTTCCCGGAGGTGACCACCCGGCTGGGAATCACCATGGAGGAGGATCTGGAGTATGTCCCGGTGGACGACGGCAGCGGATATGACAGCAGCCGGCGGCTGCGGGAGGCCTGCCGGCAGCTGGTGGAGACCGACAGAAGGATTCAGGAGATCGCGCTGGACAAGGCCAGCGGGATTCGCTATGATACGGTGCACAGCTGGCTCAAGCCCCTGTCGGAGCTGACCAAGTCCCTGCTGCGGATGAGCAGGACGGCGGTGCTGGACGAGTTCGTCTACCTGATGCTGCCGGGGGTGGAGGCTTTTCTGGATCAGGTCCGGCTCCACCTGGAGCAGCGCCTCCGCCGGCCAAACGAGGAGGAGATACGGCTCTTTGACAACAGGGCCAAGTATTTCCAGCGCTTTGTGGAGAACTGGAGCCATCTGATGGAGCACGTCATGCGGGTGGAGGGGCAGCTGGCCCACCACCCGGAGACCCGGCCCATGATCTACGACATCCCCATCGTCATGCTGGAGTATACGCTGGCCTTTTTGAACATGGTCTCCGAGGTCCTCCTGGTTGGCGACCTGCAGAAGGAGCGGATCCGCTTTTTGCTGGTATCCTACCCCTGTGAGCGGATCAACGCGGTGGAGCTGTTTGAGGCCAGGAAGGACGTCCCCGGCCTGGTGCTGGTGACCATCCCCTTCCACAGGCTCTACAACCCGGTGGAGGTCCTCAGCGCGCTGGCCCACGAGACGTCGCACTATGTGGGGGAGCATCACAGAAAGCGGGCGTTTCGTACTGTGTGCTTCGCCAAGGCGGCGGCGGTGCTGCTGGCAAAAATCGTGTTTCAAAACTATGACCGCCACCTTGTCAAGGGGATTGTGGAGCTGTTTACAGCGGAGCTGGGGGGCTGTACCGTGGCCCGCGAGATGGAGGCCGCCATTTATTACTGGTCCTTCGAGTTCTTCAAACAGAAGCGCTACAGCGACTTCGCCGCACATGTCCTCCGGGAGGCGCGGGGGGAGGCCGAGAACCTGTCCTTCACATCAGATGTGGTCGAGCTTAAAGAGCTGTATGTGCCGCTGTTCCGGGATTTGCTGAAGGACCTGTGTACGCTGTTCCGGGAGATTTACGCCGACACCTGTATGCTCTACCTGCTCCCCCTGGATACGGAGGCCTATATCAGCAGTCTGGCGGCGGAGCTGTCCGGCGGCCTGGAGGACGCGGGCGCGGGGGTTGAGATGCTGGCGGTCCGGATGTTTGTGGCCCTGACCTCGGTTGGGCGCCCGATTCCCCAGCGGCTGACGGGAGCGGACCAGGCGGTCTGGCGGCAGCTGCACAGGGAGATCGAGAAAATACGGGCCGGCATGACCACGGGGAAGGAGGGCACGGACCGTCTGCTCCCCATCGCCTCTGTCCGCTTCCTGCTGGAGTATGCCTCGGCGTGCGCCGAGAGTCTGCGCACCTCGCTGGACGGGGACGGCGGCGTGAAGGAGGTCAAGGAGCTGTTCTGCGCCGTGTCCGGCGAGCTGGAATTTGACAAGCTGCTGGAGGCCATCAGTGAGTACCGCAAAAAAGTAATCAGCAAATAGACAGGCGAAGGAGCCGCGCACCTATTTTGGTGCGCGGCTGTTTTCTTCAGGAAGAGGCCTCATCCCCCCATAAAGGCCATCCGCAGGCATCGCTGGGCGATCTGCCAGTAGGTCAGCCGGGCCACCGCCTGCTCTGCCACCAGAGGGATGACAGCCAGGGTCTCGCCGCCGGAGGTGACGGTCATGCGTCCCACCTGCTGCCCCGCCTCCACCGGGGCGTCCAGGCGCTCCTCCAGCTCCACGGCCGCCTCCATGGCCGCCAGCTTCTCCTTTGCCGCCAGGATGGTGCGCTCCCCCTCCGGCCGGACGGTGACGCTGGGGGCGTCCCCCAAAGTGACGGGGATGGGGGTCAGGGGCTGGGGGAGCTGGGCCTCCCCCAGGCCGTAGGCGGCGAAGCCGTAGTTGAGCAGCACCTTGGCGCTCTCAAAGCGCTGGGTGGAGGTGGGGGCCTTGAGGATGACGGCGATGAGCTCCATGCCGTCCCGCTCCGCCGTGGCGGACAGGCAGTAGAGGGCGGCGTCGGTGCTGCCGGTCTTCAGGCCGGTGGCCCCCTGGTAGAAGCGGATGAGCTTGTTGGTGTTCACCAGCCCAGAGGCCCCGTCCCGGAGGGAGTCCATCCAGATGGTGGTAAAGCGGCGGATGTCCGGGTGGTTGAGGATCAGCTCCCGGCTCATCAGGGCGATGTCATAGGCGCTGGTGACGTGGCCCTGGGCGGGCAGGCCGGTAGGGTTGACGAAGTTGGTGTCCTTCATCCCCAGCTCCCCCGCCCGCTGGTTCATCTTGTCCACGAAGGCCTCGGCGCTGCCGGCCAGGTGCTCCGCCAGGGCCACGGAGCAGTCGTTGGCGGAGACCACGCACACGGCCTTGAGCATATCCTCCACGGTCATCTGCTCGTTCTCCTTCAGCCAGATCTGGCTGCCCCCCATGGAGCAGGCGTAGGCCGAGGCGGTCACCAGATCGTCGTAGCGGAGGGAGCCGCTGTCGATGGCCTCCATGACCAGCAGGAGGGTCATGATCTTGGTGACGCTGGCGGGCTCCAGCTGCTCGTGCTCGTTGACCGCATAGAGCACCTCCCCGGTGGTCTTCTCCATTAAAAGGCAGGCCTGGCTCTCCACCGCCAGCGCCTCCGCCCTGGCTGCGGGCGCCAGGCACAGCAGCATCAGCAGGGCCATCAGCCCTGAGAGGGTTCGTTTCATACCGTAAGTCCTTCCTTTTCCCGGGGCGCGGCCGCCGGCGAGGGGCGCCCTCCCCGTATTTCCTGTCTCTGCCCTAAGGATATGCCGCCGGGGACGGGCAAATGACGGGGGCCGGAAATTTTTGCGCCGGACCGGGGGGATTTTGGCCGGTTCGTGGGTTTTGCGACTTGCGGCGGGGAAAAAGTCTGCTATAATAAAACCTATCTTTAGAGCCGTCCAGACGGCGGAGAGGAGGGGCAATGCCGGATTCCAACATCACCAAAAGGGCTCTGGCCCAGTCGCTCAAGGAGCTGATGGCCTGCCGTCCCTTTGCCAAAATCAGCGTGGCGGACATCTGCCAGGGCTGCGGTATGAGCCGCAAGAGCTTTTATTACCACTTCCAGGACAAATACGCCCTGGTCCACTGGATTTTTGACGCGGAGTTCGTCCGGCCCGTCCGGGACGCGGAGCACGAAAACAGCTGGGAGCTGTTCCGGGCGCTGTGCCTCTATTTCTACCGGGAGCGGACATTTTACCGCTGCGCCCTTCAGATCCAGGGGCAGAACTCCTTCCAGGAGTACTTCCGTGAGGTGACGGCCCCGATGATGGAGACGGTAGCGGCGGAAATCTTTGTGGATAACCGGGACAGGGCCTTCTGCATCACCTTTTTTGCCGACGCCATTCTGGCCTCCGTGCTGCGCTGGCTGTCGGCGGCCGACCCGGAGCCGCCGGAGCAATACCTGGAGCGGCTCCACCGCCTGCTGGTGCGGGGGGCCCGGCAGGTGCTGGAGGATCTGGAGTAGGGCGCCCGCCATGGACCGGGCGCCTCCGCGGCGGCCGCCGGCGGGGAGTGACAGATTCGCCAAAGCGTCCCAAAAGGTGAGAGGTGGAGGCGTGTGTCCCAAATTGGCACAGGGGAATTCCAGGTGTCCCGTGACAAGAACCGGCTTTTTTCGTAGAATGTGAGCACATTAGAGAAAGGGGCTCACGTGCTATGAGCGGCATTTCTGAGAAATTAAAGAGCGCGGCCTTTACCGCCGCCCTCCAGAAGGCGCTGGACTACCTGGAGAAGGACCCGGAGGCCAACGCCCTGAAGGTGATGGACATGGTGGACAAATTCACCCCCGACGGCTGGTATGTCTCCCAGCGCGCAGCGGTGCGCACGGCCCTGGAGACGAAAAGCAACTGGTACCGGCTGATGATGAGCATCTTCCGGCTGGACCCTGGCGTGCGCAGGGCCTTCCTCCAGAACTTCCTGGTCAACGCCAGCCTGGTGGGCTCCGGCGTACAGGAGGACACCGCCCGGCGGGAGGGGTGCAATGTCCCCTGGGCCATCCTGCTGGACCCCACCAGCGCCTGCAACCTGCACTGCACCGGCTGCTGGGCGGCGGAGTACGGCGGGAAGCTGAACCTGACCCTGGAGGAGATGGACAGTATCGTCAGCCAGGGGAAGAAGCTGGGGACCTACATGTACATCTTCACCGGCGGCGAGCCCCTGGTGCGGAAAAAGGATGTGCTGGCGCTGTGCGAGCGCCACCCGGACTGCGAGTTCCTCTCCTTCACCAACGGCACGCTGGTGGACGAGCAGTTCTGCCGGGATATGCTGCGGGTAAAAAACTTTGTCCCCGCACTGAGCGTGGAGGGCTTTGAGACCGCCACCGACGGCCGCCGGGGCAGCGGCGTCTATAAACAGGTGGTCCGGGCCATGGAGCTGCTGAAGTCCCACGGCCTGCCCTTCGGCATCTCCACCTGCTACACCAGCGCCAATTTTGCCGACGTGACCAGCGAGGCCTACTTCGACCAGATGATCGACTGGGGGGCGCTGTTCGTCTGGTACTTCCACTACATGCCTGTGGGCCGGGGGGCCGCGCCCGGCCTGCTGCCAACCCCGGAGCAGCGCACGGAGGTGTACCGCCGCATCCGCGCCTACCGGGAGACCAAGCCCATCTTCTCCATGGACTTCCAGAACGACGCGGAGTATGTGGGCGGGTGCATCGCCGGGGGGCGGCGGTACCTCCACATCAGCGCCGCCGGGGACGTGGAGCCCTGCGTGTTCATCCACTACGCCAACGTGAACATCCGGGACGTGACCCTGCTGGAGGCCCTCAAGAGCCCCCTCTTCATGGCCTACCACGACGGCCAGCCCTTCAACGATAACATGCTGCGGCCCTGCCCCATGCTGGAGAACCCGGAGAAGCTGCGCCGGATGGTGCGGGAGACCGGGGCGCATTCCACCGACTGCGAGGCCCCGGAGGATGTGGACACCCTGTGTGACCGGACGGAGCCCTACGCACAGAATTGGGCCCCCGTCTCCGAGACACTGTGGGAGGAGAGTGGCCGCACCTGCGCCGGGGGCTGCGGGGCGTGCGCCGGCTGCGGGGGCTGACGGCGCGGGGCGGACGCGGCGGAACAGTGCCGGCGGGAGTTTCCCGCCGGCACTGTCTGTCAATAGACCTCCAGCGCTCCCTCGTAGGCCGCCGCCCGCTCCATAAGGGGGCCGCGGGCCCCCATGGTAAAGGCGATGTCGCTGGAGCGGATGGCCAGCAGCTCCATGCCCCGCCGCAGCGCCAGAAAGGTCAGTGCCGCCTCCGGCAGGGCAATGACCCCCTCCCCGCTGACGGGCAGCCAGCAGTAGGCGCGGCCTTTGTAGGGGACGAACGCCCCCGGCTCCGTCCGGCAGTCCCGCAGGGCCGGCCGCTCCGCCAGGATGTGGCCCAGCCGGGAGGGCTCCAGCAGCCCCCGGCGGGTCACGCAGAAGCCGCCCGTCGATTTGCTGCCGGTGAAGAGGTACACCCAGCCCTCCGACGCCGCGCCGTACTCCCGGACCGCCTGGTCCGGGAGGCAGATGGTCCGGTCCTCCCGAATGCGTGATTTGCCGAAAATGAATTTCCCGCCCTTGTTCATCTGGGGCATATGTCCCCGCCTCCTTCATACAAAGCTGGGCCCATTTTACCACAGCCCGGCGGGCCTGTCATCAGAGTTCTCCAAAGGGCCGCGCTTTTTGTGAAACCCTTGACAGAACTGCCGGGAAATGATATATTGCAACAAGGGTATTTTATGCAAAAATACCCGCTTTGACTGTACGGCCAGAGAGACCGGGCGTGATGGAGAGAGAGGTTTCCGGCGGCGGTCAGAGCCGGCGCACGGCGCGCCGAACCAATGAGAAGGGAGGAATATTATGGAGAAAAACGATCAGCGTTACCACCATTTTGTCCAGATACTGCGGGAGGAGCTGGTGCCCGCCATGGGGTGTACCGAGCCCATCGCCATCGCCTACGGCGCGGCCAAGGCGCGGGAGGTCCTGGGGCGTCTGCCGGACAAGGTGCTGGTGGAGGCCAGCGGCAACATCATCAAGAACGTCAAGAGCGTCGTTGTGCCCAACACCGGCGGCCTGAAGGGCATCGAGGCCGCTGCCGCCGCCGGCGTGGCCGCCGGCGACGCGGGGAAGATCCTGGAGGTCATCTCCCAGGTCACCGAGGCGCAGAAGGCGGAGATCCGCACCTATCTGGACACCCACGAGGTGAAGGTGGCCCCCGCCCAGGGAGACGTCATCTTCGACATCATCATCACCCTCACCGCCGGGACCGATCAGGTCCGCCTGCGCATCGCCGACTACCACACCAACATCGTGCTCATTGAGAAAAACGGGGAGACCCTGCTCAAATCCGGCGCGGTGGTGTCCGCCGGGGACAGCGCCGCCGGCCTCACGGACCGCAGCTGCCTGAGCGTGGAGGCCATCGTGGACTTCGTGCAGACCATGGATGTGGACGATGTGCGGGAGATCGTACAGCGCCAGGTGGACTACAACTACGCCATCGCCCAGGAGGGCATGCGGGGGGACTGGGGGGCCAACATCGGCAAGGTTCTCCGGGACCACTACGGCGACGACATCAAGATCCGGGCCCGCTACATGGCGGCGGCCGGGTCCGACGCCCGCATGAGCGGGTGCGAGATGCCCGTCATCATCGTCTCCGGCAGCGGCAACCAGGGCATGACCGCCTCGGTGCCCGTCATCGAGTACGCCAAGGAGCTGGGGGTGGACCACGACGCCATGCTCCGGGCCGTCACCCTCAGCGATTTGCTGACCATCCACATGAAAACCGGCATCGGCCGGCTGAGCGCCTACTGCGGCGCGGTCAGCGCCGGCTGCGGCGCGGGGGCGGCCATTGCCTATCTCCAGGGCGGCGGCTTCAACGAGGTGGCCCACACCCTGGTCAACGCCCTGGCCACCATCTCCGGCATGATCTGCGACGGGGCCAAGCCCTCCTGCGCGGCCAAGATCGCCGCCGCCGTGGACGCGGGCATCCTGGGGTACAACATGTACCGCAGCAGCCAGCAGTTCCGGGGCGGCGAGGGCATCGTCGCCAAGGGCGTGGAGGCCACCATCACCAACATCGGCCGCCTGGGCCGCCTGGGCATGCGGGAGACCGACAAGGAGATCATCCGCATTATGACCGGCCAGCCGCCCCAGGCGTGAGCCCGTCCTCCCCCTGTTTTCCGCAGCGTACGCATGCCCGGGCTCCGCTGTGCGTATGCTGAAGTATCGTCCCCTGCGGAGCGCTTCGTATTGTGTGTTATGATCGAAAGGAAGGATTATCTATTATGGCAACTGAAAAGAGAGGCATGAGCCTGCCCCTGAAGCTGCTCATCGGCATCGCGGTGGGCATTGTCTTCGGCCTGTTCCTGCCGGAGAGCGCCATGACCGTCGTGGTCACCCTGAAGTATGTGCTCAACCAGGTCATCATGTTCTGCGTGCCCCTGATCGTCATCGGCTTCATCGCCCCCTCCATCACCAAGATGGGCTCCAACGCCACCAAGATGCTGATGGTGGCCATCTCCGTGGCCTACATCAGCACCGTGCTGGCCACCCTCATGTCCATGGTGGCCGGCTACCTGCTGGTGCCCCACCTGCCCATCGCCAGCAGCATGGAGGGCCTCAAGGAGCTGCCCGGCGTGGCGTTCCAGCTGGACATCCCCCAGATCATGCCCGTGATGAGCGCCCTGGTGTTCTCCGTGCTCATCGGCCTGGCCGCCGTGTGGACCAGGGCTAAGACCATCACCGCCGTGCTCCAGGAGTTCCAGAACATCGTCCTGAGCGTGGTGAAGAAGGTGGTCATCCCCGTCCTGCCCTTCTTCATCGCCCTGACCTTCTGCGGCCTCTCCTATGACGGCACCATCACCAAGCAGTTCCCCGCCTTCCTGCTGGCCATCGTCATCGTCATGGCCGGCCACTACATCTGGATGGCCGCGCTGTACGGCTTTGCCGGTGTGTACTCCGGCCGCAGCTCCATTGAGGTGGTCAAGCACTACGGCCCCGCCTACCTCACCGCCGTGGGCACCATGTCCTCCGCCGCCACCCTGGCTGTGGCCCTGGACTGCGCCCGGAAGAGCTCTGTGCTCCGCTCCGACATGGTGGAGTTCGGCGTGCCGCTGTTCGCCAACATCCACCTGTGCGGCTCCGCCCTCACCGAGACCTTCTTTATCATGATCGTCTCCCAGGTGCTCTACGGCAAGCTGCCCAACGTGGGCTCCATGATCCTCTTCATTCTGCTGCTGGGCATCTTCGCCATCGGCGCCCCCGGCGTCCCCGGCGGCACGGTTATGGCCTCCCTGGGCCTCATCACCGGCGTGCTGGGATTCAACAGCGACGGCACCGCCCTGATGCTGGCCATCTTCGCCCTGCAGGACAGCTTCGGCACCGCCTGCAACGTCACCGGCGACGGCGCTTTGACCCTAATCCTCACCGGCTACGCCGAGAAGCACGGGGTCAAGGAGGAGAAGCTCAAGGCCATCGACCTGTAAACCCGCATTTTACACAGACCCGTCAATATTTGCCGGGACGGGAGGGCTCCCGTCCCGGCGCTTTTTCAGGAAGGGATACACATATGCTGATTTTAGCGTTTGAATCGTCCTGCGACGAGACCGCCGCCGCGGTGGTCCGGGACGGGCGGGAGGTCCTCAGCGACGCCGTCGCCTCCCAGGCGGACATGCACGCCGTCTACGGCGGCGTGGTGCCGGAGATCGCCTCCCGCAAGCATGTGGAGGCCATTGCCGCCCTGACGGACAGGGCCCTGGCGGAGGCGGGGGTGACCCGGTCCGGCATCGACGCGGTGGCGGTGACCTATGGGCCGGGGCTCATCGGAGCCCTGCTGGTGGGGGTGAACTTCGCCAAGAGCGCCGCCCTCGCCATGGGGAAGCCCCTCATCCCGGTGCACCACCTGCGGGGGCACATCGCCGCCAACTACCTGGCCTTCCCGGAGCTGGAGCCCCCCTTCCTGGCGCTGTGCATCTCCGGGGGAAACTCCATGCTGGTGGACGTGCGGGGCTATACGGACATGGCCATCCTGGGGGCCACCCGGGACGATGCGGCGGGAGAGTGCTTCGACAAGATCGCCCGTGTGCTGGGCCTTCCCTACCCCGGCGGGCGGCCCATGGAGGAGCTGGCCCAAGGGGGCGACGATGCAAAATACCCCCTGCCCCGAGCCAGGGTGGCGGGAAATCCCCTGGACATGTCCTTCTCCGGCCTGAAAACGGCGGCGGTGAACCTGGTGCACAACGCCGCCCAGAAGGGGGAGACGCTGGACCGGTCCAGCCTGGCGGCGTCGGTGGCGGCGGCCATCAGCGACGAGCTGGTGCCCCGTGCCATAGAGGCCGCCAAACAGTGCGGCCGCCGCACCATGGCAGCCGCCGGCGGCGTAGCCGCCAACGGGCGCATCCGAGGGGACCTGGAGCGGGCCTGCCGGGAGGCAGGCATCCGGCTGTATCTGCCGCCCCTGCGCCTGTGCGGTGATAACGGGGCTATGATCGGCAGCCAGGCCTACTACGAATATCTGGCCGGCAGCCGGGCGGACATGAGCCTGAATGCCTACGCCAATCTGGAGATATGAGGGCCGGAGGAATGGATGAGAAATGCGGGGAAATTGCATAAAGTGTCGTTATGTAAACGGAGCGGGGGCCGCGATTTGGTGTAAACAGCGGATAGGGGGGGTTCCAAAAAATGTCAATTTCAAGGGAGAGGGTTGGAATCAGAAGGATTTGACTGTGTGGAAAACCCTGTGGAAAATGTGTATAACTTGCTGTACTACGAAGTTATTGTGAAATTTATGTGAACCTGCCGAACAGAAAACCTGCGGAAAACTGCTGAGGCAGCGGGATGTTTTTTCTGAGATTTTGTCTATTTGCGGCACTTTTGCCGGAAACGACGCCGGGGATTACCAGGGGATTTTTCGTAAAAACCGGCTTCCCCGCATATTTTGCGGCGGCACTTGCAGGATAGGGGGGCAAAAATACGATATGTTATCGCCGGCAAAAATTTTGTGCGCCCAGCGGCCGCCCGGTCTTGACTGGAGACGGGAAATGTGGTATACTACATCTGTTGCGGTACGCTGGAATAGCTCAGTTGGTAGAGCAGCTGATTCGTAATCAGCAGGTCGTCAGTTCGAGTCTGATTTCCAGCTCCAAAAGGCCCGGAAAACCACTGGTTTTCCGGGCCTTTTGGAGTCTTATGGCGTCCTTGCGGGTATGGACCTTCCGCCGGCGCAGATTCACACGCCCCGGCCGGCGGCCCAGCTTATGTCCAGGTCCAGGGCGGACAGGGAAATATCCGGCTTGACTCGCTCGCCGTGGAAGTCGCTGCCGCCGGAGACGTACAGGCCGTACTTCTCCGCCAGATGCAGATAAAAGGCCTGCTGCTCCGGCCCGTGCCTGGGATAGTAGCACTCGATTGCAGAGAGGCCATATCCGGCCAGCTGCTTTACCAGCGCGTCCAGGCCCTCCTCCTCCAGGTTCAGCTGGTACGGATGGGCCAGGGAGGCCATTCCTCCCGCAGCCCGGATCGCTTCTATACAGGTCCGGGCGTCCGGCTTCGCGCGTTCGATCCGCTGGTACTCGTCGGTATCCAAGTAGCGGTCGAAGGCCTCCTTGACCGTTGCCGTGTAGCCGCCTCTGACCAGCGCCTGCGCAAAATGGGGCCGTGCGATGATGGAGCCGCCGGCGATCTCCTCTACCTCCGCCAAGGTGATGCCCAGGCCCTTCTCACGCAGGAAATCAAGGATCCGGTACTTTCTCTCGTCCCGCCCCTCCCTCATCCGCGCACAGAGCGCTCCCAGGCCGGGCGCGCCGGGGGTGAAGCCGTATCCCAGGATGTGGAGGCTCCTGTACTCCTTCGCCCCCAGCTCCACGCCCCGCAGAACGCGAAGGCCGGCGCGCCTCCCGGACTCCACGGCCTCCTCCAGGCCGTCGAGGGTGTCGTGATCGGTGAGTGCCAGTGCCTCCAGGCCCCGTGCAGCCGCCAGCCGGACCAGCTGAGAGGGGGTGTACTGGCCGTCGGAGGCGGTGGAGTGGGTGTGGAGATCAACGATCATAAACAATCACCAAAGAGCTGTTCATAGACGTCGATGTCGTGTTCGCTGTCGCACTCCAGCCAGAGGCCGTCGGTGGAGATGGTCTGGATCGGGTAGCCCGCCCGGACCATCCCCTCCAGAAGCGTGGTCATATCCAGCTTCTCCACCGTCTTCCGCAGAGGCTTCTTGAGGGTCTCCCGCACCCAGCCCCAGCTCTCCGGCGTAAAGCGGAGCAGCCCCATAAACTGGCCTTGGACCTGCTCGGGGCCGGCGGGCTTCTGCCCAATCTCCAGCAGCCTGCCGTCCCCGGCGGCGCGGAAGGTCTCCAGGTCCTCCAAGGGATCGTCCATGCGCGCCTTCCACAGCGCCCAGTAGCCGCTGTAGGAGGTGATCGCCGCCGGTGCGCCGGAAGCTGCCAGGGCCCGGACCGCCGCCGGCGTAAAGACAATGTCCGAATAGCAGACCAGGCAGGGCTCCTGCGCAAGCCAGGCCTCCGCCATGGTCAGAGAGTAGAACATGTTCGTCCGCTCCCAGTCCGCATTGTGAAAATAGGTGATGCCCGGCTCATGGAACATATCGCTGCGGTAGCCGGTGACAATGCCGATCTCCTCCCTGGCGATCCCCGCTTGCATCAGCGTCTCCAGGCAGCGGTCCAGCAGCGTCCGGCCCTTGAGCGTGCACATGCACTTGGGCTTCTCCCTGGTCCGTTCGCCCAGGCGGCTGCCTCTTCCCGCAGCCAAAATAATGGTTTTCATAGCCGAAATACCTCCCTGATCAACCGAATGTCCTCCTCCCGCAGAGGCGCATACCGCTCCGGGTGCCACATGACACCCTGAATCCACGGGTACTCCCGGTGCGTCACGGCCTCCACCACGCCGTCCGTACTGCGGGCGGCAGGCTCCAGCGGCGGCGGACACGCCCGCGCGCCCCAGCTGTGGAAGCTGTTGACTGTGCCGCCGCGGTCCAGAGGGTGCTCCACGCGGATATGCCCCTCCACCTTCTGGAGAGGAGCGCCGAAATAGTCCAGGAGCATCTGCATGCCACGGCAGACCCCCAGCAGAGGGGTCCGCCGGTCTATCGCATATTGGATGAGAAACCGCTCCGCCTCATCCCGCTCCGGCGCGTCGCCGCCGCAGGACGCCAGGTCGTTGCCGCCGGTGAGGATGATGCCGTCCACCCTCACCGCCGCCAGCAGCTGCCGGACAGCCGTCAGGCGGTTCGGAAGAGGCAGGGGCAGAAAGCCGCAGGCCTCCGCCAGCGCGGCCCACTCCTGGGAGAGGGCGTCCCGCCGCTCCCCGATGGCCTCTATGCGCTCTACCCGTTGCGTCAGCGCGATCAGCCTGCTCACAGCATCACCACCCTCCTGTTTCTGCAGTCCACCTCCAGCCACCGGGCGGAGGCGTACCGGGCAAACTGTTTTTCCCCCACCCCGATGACGGCCGGGATGCCGAACTCCGCCGCCCGGATGGCCATATGGGAGTTAGCGCCGCCGTATGCGGTAATAAAACCGGCGATGGACCGGGAAAAAATCCAGTCATAGCCGGGGTCTGCGCCCCGGATCAGCACCAGCTTTCCCTCCAGGGGGGCCTCTGAGGGGAGAAGCACCGTCTCCGCCGCGCAGCGGCCCTGGGTGATAAAGTTGGGACTTCCGTCCGGCAGGAAAAAGCTGTGGATCTGGGCCTCCTCCCACAGGAGGGGCGGCAGCATGATGCCGGCGGCGGCCCGCTCCAGGGCCTGGCCGTCCCGGATGGAGGCCCGCAGCACCGATTCCAGATCCTCAGTGCAGGAGTAGGCCTCGGTCACCCGCTGGATGGTCAGGTAGGACATCTCCGTCCGGCTCAGGCCGAAGCCCGCGCCCAGCTCGGAGAGCAGTTCCAGCACATCGGAGAGGGTGTGGGTAAAGACAAATTTCGCGTACTCCCGGCCCTCAATCGCGTGCCGTATAAAGCGAAACAGGGACAGCACGTCGGTGTGCAGCCCGTGCGCCTCCAGCATCTGCTGGAGGACTTCGTACTGCTGGAGGGACAGCTTGAAGGGCGGAGGCTCCGCTCCGCCGCTCTGCGGCTGAGAGAAATCAAAGTACAGCTCCCGCCCCTGGTCATACCGCGGGGAACAGATGTCGTAGGTGCCGGGGCGCAAATGACCGTATTTCTCCAGAAATGCCGCAGGTGAGAGGCCGGCCAAATCCCTGGAGATATTTTTTCCAACGGTGGAGAGGCCGTTCATGTAGAGGGACCGCTCCTCCTCTGTCAGTACGCCGGCCGTCACCATGGACCGCAGCAGCTCCACCGCGATAAAGCCCGCCCGGGCCAGTCCCGCGAAGGGCAGCGTGCCGTAGCGCTTGCAGTACTCCAGAAGCCAGTAGATTTTCTCGGCAGGCCCCAGGCCGCTGGAGAGAATATCCTGCCGCTTCTTCTGGAGGATCTCGATCTTCTCCGCGTCCTTCCGCCAGAAGCCGTCCTCGCGGATGATCGAGTTGGTCAGCTCCCGCAGCGCCTCCACCAGGCAGGCCTGCTCCTGCGCGGTAAAGCCGGCCTCTGACAGTACGGTTACCCGCGCGGGGAGATCAAAGGTATAACAGGTAAAGGCGATCTCAAACTCCACTTTGTCGTGGAGCTCGGGGTGCGTGCGCAGCCGGTCCAAATAGTATCCCACCAACCGGTCCGCCAGAGGGTCCGGCAGACTTTTGGGCAGGAAAGAATTGAAGCTCACCCGTGTATCAATGTAAGGCAGGCCCAGAAAATCCACCATGAGCGGGAAGGAACGCAGGTTCCGATACCCGTAATTATCCCGCTGATAGGCCCACACGCCGTTGGTAATGATCTCCTTGTATAGGCTCAGCGCCAGGGGCCGGGGCCGCACGCCGATCATCTCCGCCGGGTTCCAGTCCGGCATGACGCCGTAGATGGTACACTGGCCGCAGAGATCCGGGTGGGGCAGAAGAGAGGCGCGGAACTTCTCCCGAATCAGCCGGAGACAGCGCTGCTGCCCCTCCAGATCGGCCAGGGGCCGGGTCAGCACCAGGGGCCGGACCTGCAGTAAGTACAGTATACCATCTGAGACGGCAAATTCAATATCCAGCGCCGGGTGTTCAAACAGCGCCTCCAGCTCCCGGCACAGCGCGATTACCCGGTCCAGCGGGGCGGGCGGCTGCGCCGGGGACGCCTTGAAGTGGCAGAAGGTCTCCAGCTGGGTTCCCGTCCCGTCTGTGACGGAGCTGGTTGAGCCGGTGGTCCGGTCATAATTGAGGATGTAGTAGTGCCCCCCGGTGCTGGGGTCCGCCGTAAAGGCCACGCCGCAGAGCTCCACACGGGTCAGAAAGGGCTGGATGAACACCTGGTTTTCCCGGTCCGGTCCCATAGCGTCCACCACCTGTGAAACCGCCGCCAGGACAGCGGCTTCGCCCAGTACACGCGCAATAGAGAGGAATTTGCCCGCGTTGGAGCCCTCCGCCGTATCCTCGTTCCGGGCGCTGCTGCGGACGATGAGGTGCGTGTTCAGCAGGTCCGCCTCCCGCAGCAGCTCCAGGGCCCGCGCCGGATTGTCCCGCGCCTCCCCTGCGGTCAGGGAGATTTGGGGCAGGACCTGGGCGGTGGACAGCCTTCCGGCCAGCGCTCGGAGCGTGTCGGCTTTGGTGGTAAATTTCATGGCAAACGCATCATTTCTTTTGCGCCATCCAAATGCGGGTGGTATATGGGACGGCAATGGTTTCCTGGTGCAGATTCTCAACCACTTCGCGGATGTCCCCTATAATTTTTTCAAACACATCCGGCGACTGTCTGTAAACGGTTCCATGGGATTTCCAGCCCTCGATAAAGTCCTCGGCGCTGAGCCGGTGCGTCACCTGTCCGGAGATGAACTGGACCTCCCCGAATAGCCCCGACGCGTCAATGACAGCCGTTTGATCCTCGCGGCGCGTACCATACGCATAGTTGGGAATATTCTGCTTGATAACGGCTTCAATCTTCTGCTGCAAGGGGTCGCTCAGGTCCCTGTGATTCCACATGCAGGCAAAATAGCCGCCCGGTTTCAGGATCCGGCTGGTTTCGATCAGGGCCTTCTGCCGGTCACAGACATTGAATGAAGAGCCGAATGTGACGAGGTCGAATTTGGCGGCCTCCATGCCCGTATCCTCGCCAATCCCCTCGAACCACTGTACGCCGGGATAGTCTGCGGTCCTCCGTGTTCCGTTGCGCCGCATGGCATCATTAGGCTCCACCGCCCAAATGCGCAGCCCCAATTTTGCCAGTTCCAGCGTCAGATGGGCGGCGCCGGCGCCGACATCGCATGCGCTGTCCCCCGGCTTCAGGCCGGCGCGCTCAAACATTTCCAGAATTGCACTGGCAGCATATTCAGGCCGGCGCAGATACGCCTCTGCCAGGTTTGTGTAATCCCACTCTGTTTTCATGGTTGTCCTCCTATTGTACTCTGCAACAGATTCACCTGCTCCTCAGGCGTCCGTTGACCGTCATTTTCCAGAACCAAATCCGGCGCTTTGGGCATTTCCAGCGGGAAATCGATCCCGGCTACATCCCGCCCGCCGCTGTACAGCCCCTTTTGATCCCGCCGCCGCAGCGTCTCCATGGAGACCTTCACATAGACCTCGAAATAGCCCGGTATGTTCTCCCGGTTCCAGGACCGCACGCTGTCAAACATGGAGATCGTGCAGCAGACCACCGTAATGCCCTGCCGCGCCAGCAGCGCGCACAGCCGGGCGTTGCGCATGGCGCTTTTGCGGCGGTCGGCCTCCGTATAGCCCAGGTCGCCGCCAAAAACCTGGCGCAGCTCGTCGCCGTCCAGAAGCGCCGCGGTTTCTCCCGCCGCCCGCAGCCGCTCGCACAAGAGGCGGCCGATGGTGGTCTTCCCCGCACCTGAGAGGCCGGTCAGCCAGTACACTCTACACATGCGCCGTCTCCTCCGGGGGAATCAGACGGGGGCAGATGGCCTGCTTTCTCCAGGCCCCCTGCAGAATTTCCTGTATCCACTCGTGGAGCGTCTCCTCCGGCGGCGCGCTGTCCGGCAGATAGTGCTTGTTGAGCCGTTCAAAGCGGAAGGGATAGCGGAGGAGCTCCCGCACAACCTCCTCCGAGAGGGGGTACTCCTCAAAAGGAAAGCAGGGGTAGCCGTAATAGCGGAGTATCGGGTCGTAAAACAGCTTCAGCCGCAGCTGGTCGAACTCTGTCAGCACGGCGCTGATGTCCCGGTGCAGCGGCGCCTGATCGAACCCTCTCGTCACCTGCCCCGTGCGGTCGGCCAGCGGCGCCTCCGTCTCCAGCATCTGCTCCGCAAAGGGGACGTTCAGATGCCGGCACAGCGCCCGGCAGACGGCCTCCGGCTTTGTTTTCAGATCCTCAAAGCGGAAGCCGAAGTAGCACTCCTGGAGCTCCGGCGGCAGAAACTGCGCATGGACATAGTCCGAACCCAGGATGTACTGGGTCTGAAATTTACTCCAGCCGATCAGGCCGTAGAGATAGCTGCGCCCAAAGGTCATAATGGGCTCCCTGACGCTGGTCAGCACGGTGCGGTAGGGAAAGGCGCTGACGACGGCATTGTAGACGCTGGTATTCCACACGTGGGGGTCAAAGAGCAGCATGGGCACAACCCGTGGATTTATGTGCCGCTGCTCATACCGGAACAGGAAATATCCGCAGAACAGCTCCTTTACGGTGTAGCGGTGGGGCGCGGGGCGCTGCTGCCGCAGCCAGGCCAAATAGTCGAGCAGGCCCTCCAGCCGAATATCGCAGCGCCGTGTGCGAAGCAGGGATTCGATCTGCTCCACCGTACAGATCTCCTCCGGACGGTTCAAAAGCCCCCGGAATTCCGGGAGGTCATACATGGGCTTCCCGTCTACAGTGGAATCCGTGTGGAACACCATGGCGCTGTACATCTGTATCTCGTTCACCGCGCCCAAAACGCCCAGGCTCAGCTCCGTGCCGGAATAGGCGTGCTTATACCAAAAACAGATCCGCTTGACCTCCTCCACACGGACCGGGGCGGGGCTCCGCTCCGCGTAATCCACGCCAAAGGTCTTTTGAAAGTCAATCGGGTACCGCTTCCAGTTCTTTTTCCCAAGCAGGAAGACAAATTTCTGCTGCCGAAGGAGGGGGGCCAGATCACAGGCCAGCATCAGCCGCTCCAGCGGCTCCGGGGTTGCGTATAAGAGATAGATATGGTTGTCGCCGGCGAAGTCCTCGCTGCTGCGGACGTTGTCGTGGAGGAAGGTCAGATTGTAGCAATTGTCCTCGTCCGTGGCGCGGATGGGCTCGTCCAGACGCTCGAAGAAATACCGCATTTGGCGGGGGGTATCCCCGTCGTATATATCCCCGAAGCGATCCTTTTCCCGGTCGTAACAGCAATAGAGCCCCTCGCTGACGGGAAAGAGCTGAAAACGCAGGGCCTCGAACGAGCGGAGGGCCCTGCCCCAGAAGTAGGGGTACGCCTGCAGCAGCGACAGGTTGCCGGTGTAGTTCTTCTCAAGCTCCGCCGCATTGGGGCGGTAGAACACCTCCTCCAGCAGCTGAAAGATCTCCTGCTTGTCGCCAGCGCTCCGGGACGCGTGATACATCTCCGTAAAAGCGGAGAATGCCTCCTGATACTGCTGCTTATCAAAAAGCTCGATGGCCTCAGCGATGCGCCGGGCTCTGTCCTGATCCATGGGACCTCCTCTCATTCCGGATGAACGCCTGTGCCGGACGGCAGGGGGGGCCTCTCCCCGCACGCCGCGCAGACGGCGGCGCCCTCCTCCAGCCTCTGGCCGCATGCGCACACCCAGCCGATCTGCCGCGCGGGGTTACCCACCACCAGCGCGTGGGCGGGAACGTCTCTGGTGACGACGCTGCCGGTACCCACCATGGCGTAGGCCCCGATGGTGACGCCGCAGCGGATGGCCGCGTTTGCGCCAATGGAGGCCCCCCGCCTGACCAGCGTTCTGCTCACCTGAAAATCGCTGTTGAACGCCCGGGGAAAGCGGTCGTTGGTAAAGGTCATGGACGGCCCCAGAAAAACATCGTCCTCGATCTCGACACCGTGGTACACATTCACGTTGTTCTGAATTTTTACCCGGCTTCCGATGACTGCGCCCGCGTCGATATACACATTCTTGCTGATGACGCACCCCGCGCCGATCCGCGCGTCCTCCCGCACCTGGGCCTGGTTCCATATTTTGGTGCCCGCGCCAATTTCCGCCTCCGGGCTCACCTCCGCGGTTGGATGGATATAGACGTCGTTCATGGTGTGCATCCCCCCTTCTCCGCAAAAAAGCGGTTCGCGGTATCGATCACAAAAGCCACCTCTTCCGCAGTCAGCTCCGGGAACATGGGCAGGCAGACCGTCTCCGCCGCCGCCCGCTCCGCCTCGGGCAGGCTGCCGGGCCGGTACCCCAGATCTGCAAACGCCTTCTGCAGGTGCAGGGGCACCGGATAAAAGGTGCCGCAGCCGACGCCGTGCTGCTGCAGGTAGTCGCACAGCTCGTATTTGCGGGGGGTCCGCACCACATATTGGTGCCAGCAGGGGACCGTATCAGCGGCGTACCGGGGCTTTTCCAGCGCGCCGCAGAGCCCGCTGGCGTAGGCCCCGGCAATCTCCGCGCGGGCGCTGTTGTAGCCGTCCAGCCGCGGCAGCTTCACCGACAGGGCCGCCGCCTGCATGGCGTCCAGCCGGGAATTATAGCCGATTATATAATTATAATATTTATACGGGTCGTAGAGCGCGCCGGTCTGCTCGCTAAGGGCCGGCGTCTCTGCTGCTCCGCCGAGGATCTCCAGGGCCCGCGCACCGTTTTTTCCCGCGCCGTGCTCCCGCAGCGCGGCCAGAACGACGGCCAGATCGCCGTCGCCGGTAGTGACCAGGCCGCCGTCGCCAAAACCGCCCAAATTTTTGGTGGGGTAGAAGGAAAAACAGCCAATATGCCCCAGACTGCCCGCCTTTTTCCCTCTGTACATGCTCCCGATGGCCTGGGCGCAGTCCTCCACAACGCGCAGGCCGTGCCTGGCGGCTATGGCCGTGATCTCCTCCATGCGGCAGGGCGCGCCGAAGATGTGCACCGGCAGAATTGCGCGAGTTCTGGCGGTGATCTTTTCCTCGATCTGTTCGGGGTCAAGGGTGTAGTCCTCCCGGCGAATGTCGGAAAATACAGGTACCGCGCCGATAGAGGCCACCGCCTCCGCAGTGGCGAAAAAGGTAAAGGGCGTCGTAATGACCTCGTCCCCCGGTCCGACGCCGCAGGCGCGCAGCGCCAGAACCAGCGCCTCCGTTCCGTTGCCGCACCCGAAGGCGTGCTTCACGCCCAGATAACCGGCAATCTGCGTTTCAAACTCTTTGACATAGGGACCGCCGATGAAGGAACAGCTCTCCATCACCTGAGCGGCGCGCTCCGTCATTTCGCTTTTCAAGGTCTGGTATTGGCGTTTGAGGTCAAAAAACGGTATGTTCATATGACAATTCTCCTTATGGCCCCTTACTCGGAGCAGGCGGACTCCGCCTGCTGGGTGATGCGTTCGCACAGCGCAATCATCCGGGCGGCGGTCTGGCCGTCCACCCTGACGGGCCGGCCGTTGACCACCGCATCGTAAAACGCGATAAGCTCCGCGCGAAGGGGTTCAATCATCGGCACAAAAATTTTCTCCGTCACGCTCTCCTGGCGATAGGAGTGCTCCTGCCCCTCGTCGATTACCATGTTGGTGCTCCTGCTGACCTGCAGCGTCTTCGCCAGCAGATCGGCCGTGATGAAGCCGCCGCGGGTATGTACGCTCAGCTCGCGGATTTTTCCCTGGGTCACCCGGCTCGCGCTCACCGAGGCCTGGACGCCGTTGTCAAAGCGCAGGGCGCAGTGGGCGAAATCCAGCCGCCGGCTGTGCACGGCCTGGCCGAAGGCCGACTGCCGGACGGCGGCGTGCCCCTCCATCAGATGGCACACCAGATCAAGGTCGTGGATCATCAGATCCTCCACCACGTTGGCGTCCTTGATCCGCCCGTCGAAGGGGCTGTAGCGCCGGGCCTCAATGGCGATGATCTGCTCGTGCATAAGGAGCTTGGACAGCTCGGTATAGACCGGGTTGAAGCGCTCCACATGGCCCGCCGTCAGTATTTTCCCGCTGGCGGCAAAGGCGCGGCAGAGGGCCTGCGCGTCCCCGGCGCTCATGGCGAGGGGCTTCTCAATCAGCGCGTGCACCCCGTGCGCGGCGGCCAGAAGCCCCACCGCGCGGTGCAGGGAGGAGGGAACCGCAATCACCACCGCCTCAACCGCCTGTAAAAGCGGCTCCATCTCCTGGAATGCCGTTGTGCCGAACTGTTCCGCGATTTTTTGCGCCCGCGCGCCGTCCGCGTCGTAGACGCCGGCCAGATGGAAACAGCGCTCCTCCTCGGACAGGATGCGCACATGGTTCCTGCCCATGTTGCCCACGCCGATGACGCCGATCCGCAGCTGCTGCATATTTTCTCACCTCTTCCGTGTATCTGTCAGGCGGCTCATCCGCCCTCCACCAGGCCGGCCACCCGCTGGTAGGCGGGGCTGGCCTTCAGCACCGCCACCGCCGGATCGCCGGGGGCGAAGGCGGACAGCATGGCCCGCACCTGCTCCGCCAGGGCCAGCAGCTCCTCTGGCGGCTGCGCGGCCTGGAGCTGCGGCGTGTGCTCCGTCAAAAATTCCACCATGGGCTGCATGGCAGGGCAGGAGGCCAGACCCTCCCGCAGAAGCTGGACATAGCCGACGGCGTCCCCCTGCTCCAGCCGGGAAAAGGCCCGGGCACAGTACCAGCCGAAGCGGTGCATCAGCGGCAGGGTCCCGACGCCCTCCGGGGACAGCATCAGCGGCGTGTAGCAGAGGGGCAGATAGGCGCGCTCCACCGCCGCAAAGGCGCGGGCAAAGCGCATGTCCTTCTCCGCGTCCGTCCAGCCGCAGCTGCGCACCGCCGTTAGGACGAGGCCCCGCGCCCAGCAGATCTGCTGAAGGTCCCCGTCCGCGGCGGCGGCCCGCTCCACCAGCTCCGGAAAGCCGCCGCAGCCGGCCAGACGGGAGGCCAGCGCGTCCGCCTGCTCCATGTGCAGGGGCCGGTCCGGGAAAGGAACGCCCCGCAGCAGCGCCCGCTCCAGGGCGGCTGCAGGCAGCTGCTCCAGCTCCGCCGCCGCCAGCTTCTCCGCCAGGGCCGCCGGGTCCTCCAGCTCCATGATGGCTGCCGCGCCGCCCAGAACACACCGCCCCTCCAGCGGCAGGAACAGCGTATAGGCGTGGCGGTGGAATTTTTCGTTTTCACGCTCGTTTTCCTGGTACTCCGGCGGGAAAACGGCGGCGGCGGTACGGATGAACTGGGCCTGCCGCGCCTGAGACTGCTGCTCGGTGGGAACCGACCGGCTCAGCTCGTCCCAAAGGCGGAGAACCAGCGGGGCGGTGTCCAGGGAGGTCTTGCTGTGGAGCTGCACAAGGGTGCGGACCACCGCGTCCACCTGGTTCATATCCAGAGCGGAGCCGTCAACCTTTTCCAGCTCCTTCAGGCACTTTTGGGGGCGGTATGTCTGGCGGTAGGCGTCGGCAAGGAAAATGTGCATCCGCAGACGGTTGTTGGGCGAGGCGTAGCCCAGGGAGTTGAACAGCGTCTCCAGCAGATCATAGCGCCCGGCGTCGTAGTCCTCCAGAGCCTGAAAATAACCCTCAGCCAGGCGGACGCATTTCTCGTAGTTCTCCTGGGCCCAATTGCGTCCAAACTCAATCCAGGCGATGTCAATCTTCGTATAAATGGAGTTGGGAAAAATCCGGTGTGCGTCCTCAATCCACTCCTCCGTCTCCGGCAGATTGGAGAGCGAGGCGACATTTACCGCGTGGCGGAAAATGGAGGGCCCCAGGTTTTCCCAGCCCGCCGCCTTTGCCAGCACGCCATCCCGCGCCCGCCGGACAAAGTCCATAAAATCCGGCTGCCCCTGGCCGGACTCGATGCATTGCTCCAGGGTCTGCAGATCCTCTGGGTTTTTTGCCAGCTTTTTCCGCAGGGCCTCCATATTGCGCTGCCGTTTAGCGTCGTCCCAGGCGACTCCGCCAACGTAGCCGTCGTGGTGAATCATCAGCCCCATTACCTGGCGGATGATGAGCTGATCCGCATCCCAGCGCTCGTGCACGGCGTTGGTATACCGGATGCCGCTGGACATGCGCACCAGACGGATGGCGCTGAAGTCGTTGTATACGCCCCCCGCCGCCAGCTCCGGCGTTTTGTAGTTGCGCTCCATGAGCGCGCCGAGGTTGTCCTGCTTGTTCGTTTTCAGCAGGTCTGTCAGGCTGGCCGGGTCCCCCTCCAGCCACTCGTCCGCGTCCAGCACCAGGGCCCATTTGCCGGTACAGCGTTCCAGCACCGCATTCCGGGCGGCGGAAAAGTCGTTGATCCACGGGAAGTCGAAGACAAGGTCGGCGTATTGCTCCGCGATCTCCCGGCTGCCGTCGTCAGAGCCGGTGTCCGCCATCACCACCTCGCAGGGAAAGGCCTCCCGCAGGGGGGCCAGAGACTTCAGGCACCGCTCCAGACAGCGGATCTCATTTTTAAAAATCATGCTGACGCTCAGCAGGGGCTGGGTTTGCTGTTTCATCGTCGATCTCCTCTCCTTCCTGCGTTTGAAAAAGGGGAACCCCCTCCCTGCGGCCCGCGCCGCCGCGCTTCGGGAGAAAGGCCTTCGCCTTTTTCAAGGGCAGGAAAAGGGAGGCCGGGCACAAGCCCGGCCCCCCTGCTATGCCTATGGGATTGCGTTTGAGACGTGGACCGCCATTGCCGGCTATGCCGCCGGCGGCAGGTCCGCCGCTATGCGGTGCGGGATTAGCCCAGCAGCTGGAGGACGCCCTGGGGCACCTGGTTGGCCTGGGCCTCGTCGGGGCGAAATCCGCTTCGTTCTGTTTCCCGCTGACGCGGAAAACGGCACTCCGCTCCTTTGCCCCTCCTCCCCCCACCGAACCCGCTTCGCTGGGCTTCGGCGGGGACCCCGCCATGCTGCCCCTGGCTACGCAGCTGCTATGCCGCGCTCAAACTGCCGATTAGCCCAGCAGCTGGAGGACGCCCTGAGGCACCTGGTTGGCCTGGGCCAGCATGGCCTGGGCGGACTGGACCAGGATGTTGTTCTTGACGTAGCTCATCATCTCCTCGGCCACGTCGGTGTCGCGGATGGTGGACTCGGCGTCCTGGATGTTCTCGGCCATCACGGACAGGTTGTTCTGGGTGTGCTCCAGACGGTTCTGGACAGCGCCCAGATCGCCGCGCACGCCGGAGACGTAGTTGATGGCGTTCTTGATCACGTCAACAGCGGCCTGAGCGCCCGCCTGCGTGCCAATATTCACACCGTCAATGCCCATGGCGGCGGTCTTCATGGACTTGATGTTGACAGCCAGCTGGTTGTAGTCCTTGCTGTCGTCGCCGATCTGGAGGGTCAGAGCGGAGGGAGCCCCGTCGGCCTTGGCGGGATCGTTGATGGTGACGCCGGTGAACTTGCTGAACTGCGCCTGAATGACATCAGCCTTCGAGAGATCCACGTGGTCCTCGTTGTCGTAATAGTCCACCTTCTCGCGGAAGTTCATCTTGCCGTCGTTAGCGCCGTCATGCTCAACAATGAACATGTCGTTATCCTTGGCGGCAAGGGTCAGACGCTCACAGGCCTGCTCCAGCACATTGGTAACGCCGGTATCAAGTCCGGTACCATCGGAGTTTGCCAGGTCAACCAGGTTGACCACCTTGACGCCGGCGGAATTCGCAAAATTATCCGCAGTCTCCTGGGTCAGCGCAAAGACATAGGTCTCATTGCCGATCTTAACGCCCGCGCCATCCGCGAAGTCCGCAGCAGTCAGAGTGGCCGTCGTGTCGGCCAGTGTGGCGCTGGTCTTGGGGTTACCGGTCTGAATGGCGTGGGAGGAGAACACGCTGTCGCCTTCCTGGGCGCGGTTCGTTGTGTCGTTGCAGCCGATCTCCACATTGTAGCTGCCCGTGAAGCTGGCGGCGGTGGTGAGCTTGGCGGCATCAGCATCGGACATGGTAAAGACCAGCTTCGTCCCCTCGGCCGCGATGGTATAGGTCGCGCCATTCAGGGCAACGGTCTTGCCGTTCAGACCGGCGGCGATGGACGCGCCGGAAATGCCCGCGCCGGCCGCAACGCCGACCGTGAGGGCCTGGCCGCCGACGGTGAGGGTGACCGTAGCGGCAGCGGCGGTGGTAGTGGTCACGTTAAACGCCACGTCGGACAGGTCAACCTCAAATACGGTGGCCTTCTCCTCCTTGCCGTCCTTGTGCAGGATCGTGTTGGTGCCCTGGGTGGGGTTGGCGGCGGTAGCGCCAATCGCCCAGGTGGAAGCGCCGGTGAGCTCGGTGGTGGCGGCGCCCAGAGAGGCGGCGTCCTTGGAGCCGTCCAGCAGCTGGATGCCGTTGAAGTTGGCGCTCTTGGCGATGCGGTTGATTTCGTCCTTCAGAGCGGTAACTTCCTTCTGCAGGTTCAGGCGGTCGACCTCGTTGTCGTAGGTGCCGTTGGCGGACTGGGTGGCCAGGTAGTCCATGCGGTTGAGCATGTCCTGGATCTCCTGCATGGCGCCCTCGGCGGTCTTCACCAGGGAGATGCCGTCCTTGACGTTCTTCTGGGCGGCGTTCAGGCCGGTGATCTGAGCGCGCATCTTCTCGGAAATGGCCAGACCGGCGGCGTCGTCGCCGGCGCGGTTGATCTTGTAGCCGGAACTCAGCTTCTCCAGGTTCTTGGAGAGGGCGCTGGTGTTGAGGTTGTAGTTCCGGTAGGCGTTCATCGCCATGATATTGTGCTGAATACGCATTGTTTGAACTCCTTTCAAGTCCTATTAATGTGCCCCGGAGCATCCTTTTACCGAAGCACAGGTCGTTGATACGCCGCCCGGAGCGCCGTGGCCTTTGGCATCCGGACATGCGGCGCGATTGAATATTCCACCCGGCTCGCGAAAACCGGCTGAAATCAGAGGGGAATTACACGGGCGCGGGAAAGATACAGTTCAGCTTCTCCCGCAAGGTCTGCACCTCCGGGCTGTCGTCCATCTGCGCCAGGGTCTGGCGCAGCTCAGCCAGGGCCTGTTTTTTTGCGTGGTTCCAGGGCAGCTGCTTCACCGCCCTGGGGGAGGTGTCCAGCACGCAGCCGGGCCGCTGCCCGCCGCCGCGCTCCAGCACGTCGCCCCGGAGGATGGGCACCTCTCGGGGGGCGTTGATGGTCAGGTGCACCCGGTCGCCGGTGAGGCGGTCAAACTGGACCACCGTAGTCTGGCCGACGGTGAAGTAATCGCCGGCCCGCATGGAAATACACAGCATACAGCGTCTCCTTAATCTCCTCGGAAACCGTCCTCCTGACGGTCCGGCCCCTGTCATGTGGCTTGGGCGGAGCGGGCCTTGCGGGTGGCCGCGTAGTAAAAGGAGGACTCCGTCATCCCGCAGGCTCCGGCGGCCTTCCGTACAGAGAGCGCGCCCTCCTGCCACTGCTGGTAGACCTGGTCGAAGTTGTCCGGCAGAACCGGCGCGGGCCGCCCGAAGCGCACGCCCCGGGCCTTTGCCTCCGCAATGCCCTCGGCCTGCCGCTGGCGGTGCTCCTCCCGGCGCTTCTGCTCCGCAGTGGCCAGAAACAGGTCCGAGACGAAATCGCTCAGCAGCTCCTTGCTCTCGGCGGCACCCAGAGCGGACAGGTCGGCGGAAATCTCCAGCGCCAGCGCGCGCAGCTTCTCCTGAAGCCGCGCCCTGTCGGGCGGCTCCGCCAACGCGCGGACAGATCGATCCATAGCCGCCTCCCTTCTGACAGGGCGGTCAAGTTCTATACAATCTG
>ERZ779629.168-NODE-168-length-29145-cov-5.292369_pt1 | contig 29145 bp, 19 predicted proteins | sample MGYA00514192_ERZ779629 | MGnify/ENA primary metagenome ERZ779629 (study PRJEB29562, sample SAMEA4376709) | mouse gut metagenome | isolation source: Cecum | study: EMG produced TPA metagenomics assembly of the A DSS colitis mouse model was used to assess the... | reverse complement strand
AATCATCGCTGACTGAGATGGAAGAAGCGCCACTCGGCAGGCGGGGTTCGATATTCGCCACCTTACGGCGAAGTTCATCCCACTTAACGGGCATGTTGTCAGGGTCGAGTGTCGGCTGAAGTTCAATCGAAATCTTAGACATACCGAAATAAGATTCAGACTTGATCTGAAGCACGTCAGACATAGACTGGATCTCACGTTCGATTGGCTCGGTGACCAGTTTTTCTACCTCGAAAGGAGTCGCACCCGGATATTGTGTAACAAGCACAGCCTGCTTGATCACAAAGGGAGCATCTTCCTTCTTCGGCAATTTGAAGAAAGAATATACACCACCTATCAGCATAACAGCCAGGAAGAAGTATATAATCTTCGAATTCTCTAAAGAATATTTTGGAATATTCATTGCTTATCCTCTTAATCTGTTAATACTTTTACTTGTTGTCCGTCGACAAGGCGGGTTACTCCGGCAGTAACGATCTGTTCTCCGGCTTTCAAACCTTCGGTTACGACAACACCGTCTTTGCCGACCAGTTCTTTTTCCGTAATCTTACGACGTTCTACTTTCGAGGTCTGCGGGTTATAGACGAACACATATTTATTACCACTGTTCGGTTCGTCGGCAACGATAGCAGACAGCGGAATCAACACGGCTCCTTCATTGAAGCTCTTGCTCTCTATGTTCAGGATTACACGACAGGAGAAACCTACGGCTACCTTATATTTGTTCAGATTAAATTCGGGATCATCAATATAAAGGAATACCGGTACGCCGGAACCATCGGGCGAGGCTTCCACATATTCTTTTACTTTCGCTTTGAAGCGGGTTCCTTTGTAATTGTCAAACTCTACAAAGATACTGTAGGGAGTGGTGAATTAACTGATATTCCTTTTAGGCATTGTAAACTGCACCTGGAATTTGTTCGGGTTTATCAGGCAGACAATACCTTGTCCCATCTGTACCTTCTGATAATTCTCTACATATTTCTTTTGGATGAAGCCATCGAAAGGAGCACGCAGCTTAGTCTGCTCCAATGTGTTCTGTGAGTTCTCGAATGCTGCCTGTGCATTGGAATAAGCAGCTTTTGTCGATTCATACTCCTGTTGAGAGATTGCCTGTTTAGCCAGAAGTCTTTCTGCACGTTGCAGCTGTGCCTGTGCTGTCTGGAAAGAAGCCTTTTTGGCTTCATAATCCCATTTGAAATCCTGTGGGTCTATTTCGGCTACGATTTGCCCTGTACGTACTTTCTGTCCTTCTTCGACATTCAATGAGATCAGTGGACCGGACATCTTAAAAGCCAGGTCACTAAATTGATCAGGCGATACAACACCGCTAAATGATTTTTCTACCATATCCAAAGATGTCACTTCTTCCAGCTTCACCGGACGAGGGCCCTGTTCCTTTACCGGAGGCTGGCTACATGACATCAATGCTGTCAATACAAAAACGGGAATCAATTTACCATTCATGATAACAACTTGATTTAGTTATTTTAGTTACTTATTAATTATATATGCTTGTATACAGTCATATAAAACTATGCGTTAAGTCATAGCTATACAACATTCATTTTCCACTAATTGTTCTAATTGCGCCGCTCCTTCGGAACCGAACGGCAGCTACTTATATTTGCTTGTTTTATTTCTATATTGCTCGTACAAACTACTAGTGTCAAAAGGACCAACTGTCCCAATCTATTTTTGCTTCCATTACCCTTTCCTGTTCATCGGGAACAGCCGGAAAGAAATCAATTCCCGTTACTTTTTCCACACTATCGACAGGTATCACCATTGACTTCAAAGAAGTCTTTTTATAATCCTTATTTTCCAGAATGAACGCAATTGCTTTATATTCGCTTCCCGAAACATAACAAATCACTTTGTAAAACGCGCCAGGAACACCTACTCGATTCTTTCCCATCCGTTTCATATTGTCCGTAATTACAGGACCGGTAGCAATCAGCAAAGATCCGTAATCTTTCGCCCATAAACGGCTCTGCTCTTCCAGTTCTTTCCAGATACCCCGGTTCAGCGCCGGTTTCTGCGGACAGATATTACTGAAATAAAATGATTCGCGCATTGCCTTTGCCGACCACTTCATGTCACCGGCAGGAGCCATATGGCCACGGTCGTAACCTGTACGGGTATAGTCTTCATTCGTTGCTGTCGCACCTTTTACCATCGGGTCCGGTACGAATTTATTAGAACGTTCCGTCTTTTTGCTTTTCGCCTCTTCGGCAGTCAGCTCGTAAGCTACCCAGTTCGCAATCTTATAATCTGAATTGTAGGATACGGTATATCCTTCGTGACGGATCACTTGTTCGGAACGTTTAGCCTTCAATTTAGGGATTTCGGCATTTGCCGGAACTTTAAAAGTAGTTGTTTTCGGACGAGGAGGAACAATGGCAGGCTTTTTATCTGCCGGTTTTTCCTTTACAGGATCAGCAGGCTGCTTCTTCTGTTCCACCGCCACAGGCTTCTTACCGGAAGTAGGATAGAAATAGTTAAACACATATAACAGGCCGATAAAACAGATAACCACTAAGGCCGCAAGAACAAATATACGCCTGATTACAGAAACTAAAGATGCCCCCTGATTCTTCTTTTTCCGCGATTTTGCTTTGCCTTTTCTTTTTGCCATTGATTAATAACCATTTATTCTCCGCCGCAAAAGTAGATAATGTGAGATTATTAAACAATATATAAACCTTAAATATATTCGTCAGAATTAATACAAAAAGTGCCCCGATTAAAAGGGGCACTTTAAATTATAGGTTCCGGAGCCTATCTGCTGTATCTTTCCTTTCGGAGAAACGACCTCTGCACTCGTCTGTTCCGGAACTTGTATTTCCATTAATATAGTACGTCCTGACTTGCGTAATTTCACTTTTATATCTCCGTAATGGGTAGGTACTGATGCCGATGCTTCCGTTAAAGACCCCATCTGAGGTTTTATGCGGAATGTACGGAAACCGGGAGATGTCGGTTCAATACCACACACTTTCTGACTCAGCAGCGTCAGTGGTCCTCCGCTCCAGGCATGGTTGATCGTACCTCCTCCGAAACCTTCAGCGCCGACTCCCCAACCTTCAAATAAGGTTGTATAATCCTTATAGCTTAACATACCGGCATACCGGTCACGCATCCTCTGCAAGGCAACCTCCGGGGCATTCATCTGAAAAAGAGCTTCCAATACATACTTTTCCATATAAGGACTGGCATGATATTCTTTTTTCAAGACCTTCAGTATGGCAGGATACTTGTCTTTTGTCGCCAAACCGGATAGAACGGCCATAGCCTGCGAACGGTCGTCATCCTTGCCATGATAACCCGGAGAACGATATGCAGTGCCGGTCCAGAATTTCGTATTAAAGCATTTCTCAATACTATACATCATACGGGTGATCTCTTCTGCATCTGCTTTCTTACCCAGTTGAAGTGCAAATTCCTTTTCTGCTTTCAGTGCCAGATAATACCAGCAGTTCGTCAATACCCCCATATCGATCTGTTCGCCCCAGTCACCCCAACTCCATTCACCACTGCGTTCGATGGGCAGGCCACTCTTATCGACCTGCCATGTTTCATGCAGATAACGATGCAGGCGGTCATAAATAACCGGAATAAATGTACTGTCTCCGCTATAATAATACTGTGTATAGAAACCATACCAACCCACCGAAGCCAGCATCTGCAAAGGCAACTCCTTCGACCAGTTACCGGCAGGAACAGGAGCAAACAATGAGCCGTCAGCACGCTGCCAGTTCATCAGTTCATAAATGCCTTTAACGGCCAGTTTATGGGAAGAAGGAGAAAGTGCATAGAAAGCCTCTCCCAACTCGTTCACCTCGTCTCCCCACCATTGAGCACGTTCGCGTTCGGGACAATCCATATAATTGTCACGCATCGTTATATATAATGTTCTCGCAGAACGTTTCCAAAGTTCGTTCAGGAAAGAATCGTTACATTGAAACGATCCGGCAAACTCTGTATCATAGCCGGTTTCACGATACTTAACTTCCAGTACTTTTACTCCTTCGGGAAGAATATACCACATCTCATGACCGCTCATCCAGCCGTAACTTTCATACTCCTGTATGCCGTTGCGGGTGACATATTCGGCACGGATATTTTCTGGTCCTCCACCCCGATAATTATCCGTCTGCATATGGATTGTCGCACCTTCCGCCGACTCCACTTTCAGATAGGGTGTAAACTGGCAGTTGTAAGGTAAACGGCAGAACAGGGTATCGCCTCTCTCCGACCGGCGAACACCCGGATACTCCTTTAAACCAAAATCCTTAAAGAGCGGAATAGGACGTTCAACCAGGTTTCCCAAAGGCGCTTTACCACCCACTGAAGCGATCTCGGCACCAGGAAACGCATTCTTATAACCAGGTAGGTTCCATCCTTCCAATGTTCTGCGGGCATCGAAACGGATATTGCTTTCCGACAGGCGATAGTTCGGATAAGGAGCACCGGTATTCTGATAAGCATCATATACCCTACAACTCCAGCTTTTATCGGATACAATCTCTATGCCGGGAGCAATCGCCTCAAATAACAAGGCTGCCAGTCCACTGTTCACATGACTGAATCCGTTCTTACCAAAATGCCACACCAAAACAGCGATCGTATTTTCCCCCGACGTAAGGTAAGGAGCAATCTCTACCGAATCGTAGTAAGTATCATAAGGAGAAGGACCGCGTTTCAAGCCTCCTTCAAACACCACCATCCGGCCGTTGATCCATAACCAATATTTACTGTCGGCTGCAATATGTGCGGTCAGTGTCCGAGGAACTTCAGCCAAAGTTACCGTTTTACGATAGGCCAGCCAGGTATTGCTCGCACTCTGGCATTGTTCCGTATTTATCCAGTTTGCTTTCCAGTCCGTTTTCGTTTTAGCTTCTGCCGAGGCCAAAAATCCGGCGCATACACACAATAAGAGATACTTTTTCATAATACGATCGCTTTTACAGGTTATCAATTTTATTTAATTCTCCAGATAGACTTTCACACCGTCCGGAGCCTTTACTTCGCTTTTCACTTTACCGTCCGCGCCTTTATAGTGACGGATCTGTATTACACCCTGCGGAGTCGGGAAAGTTCCTTCCACCCATTTTAAATCGCCCAGATGCGGGGTGATACGGACTGCGCGGCATCCCGGTTCCACCACCTGAACACCCAATACATATTCACTCAGCCATGATGTCGGACCGGAAGCCCAGCCATGACACAAACTATGACGGAAACCTTTATAGCAATAATCACCATAATCACCGTGAATATCCTTTTTCCCTTCAGGCACAAGTTCGTCGATACGTGCGGCATTCGGAAGCCAGTCCATATTGAAATCTTCCCAGAACGTAGTAGCACCCAGGTCGATCATCGCTCCCCAATACTGACGAATCACATCGATCGCTCCCTGATAATTCCCGGCAGCAGCCATTGCACGCAACATATAATATCCGTAGAAAGTAGAGAATCCACGTGCCCCACCTACTGACAGATATTTACTGTTTGCCTCTTCCGGTTTCATCAAACCAGCCAGGGCCAATAAAGCCGCACCCTGTTTTGAGCCCGGAGCATCCGGTGCTATTTTAGATTTCAACAAAGGCTTGATCACCTTCGGAGCCGCCTTTTCCATTTTCTTCGCCGTTTCACGACATTGGGATGCCAACACATCGTCACCAAGTGTTGTACATAATTCATCGCCTGCCCTCATAGCCATCAGAACCAGCGATTGCAGACCGGCATCGATCGCCACCTGATTCTCACTTGACGGCCAGTCCATGAAACGCCATCCATCCAGTTTCTCACGTCCGTCTGCATCCACTTTAGAAATCAGGAGGCGCAGAAGGTCGCTCATATAAGTTTGCTGCTCTTTCAGGTAAGCCACATCTCCATGGTGATAATACCAGTCACGCTGGATCAGCAACCACCAGATCGAATAGGCGCTGATACCATTCATCCAAGCGGGAAGAGGCGTTACATCGCGGATCAGGTCAAGGCTCTTTGGGACGACTTCGTTATAACCGAAAACAGTATTTACGGTCATCACTTCCGGATGCATATCACCCAACCAGACCAGACGGTCACGCTTAATACCATCCCAAAGATATTCCTGCATATTCAAATGAACCGTATACGCACCGGTCTGCCAGATTTTATTCAGCCGTTCGTCACTACTTCGGAAAGAACCTTTGTACGGGATATCACGGAATGTAGAAATAGCACGGATTTCTTTCAAGGAAACTTCCGTAGAATCGCTCATCAGGTCTATACGGGCAAAACGGAAACCTGAATTACCGACTTCCAGCACACCCAACCAGGGCAATGTGACAACAAAATCACGTATTGCATGGTCATTACTGGCCCCGTTCTTCCCATCAATTTCACACATGGCTTCACTGACGGATTCTCCGAAACGGACACGCATCTTTATAGGGCTTTTATTGGAAAAAGCACCGGTCACAATCTGAATCCCTCCCTGAAGTTCTTTCCCGAAATCAAACAAAAGGGCCGGATGCTCTTCTGACGTACTGGTCATCTTACAAAGGACACGATCTGTTAATTCTGCCTGTCCGTTACCCGGCAGGAGCAGTTTATCACCATCTTTTATCAATTCGCTATGTTGTTGCCAGACAATACGCGTCGGGGAAAGATATTCGCGTACCCGGCTGTCGCGTTGCTGGGCCAGTACCGGCAGGGAACATAAAAGAGTAAGAAGTATAAGTATCTTTTTCATGGTATTATCAATAATGAATCAATTTGCTTCTATGGACAGGTTTAGTTATTATCAGATATGAGCTATCTTGTCCCCGTGCTTGACACGGGGCCGCAGAAGAACCAGCAATATCAAAAGATACATATAGGATACGGTCTGTGCCTTTGCGATCCCGTATCAAGCACGGGAACGGGATAGCTCATTTCTTTCTAATTTTGAACCTCACACGCTACAGGAACTACAACCCAAAAGCAGGAACCAGATCATCCAACTGCTGGTCGGTCATTCCTGCCGGTTCATAGCCGGCCATGCGGGCACTCAGATAGATTTGAGCAGATTTTGCCAAGGTGTCGATTGCGTCAAAACATTCGATCAGATCTTCACCGACCGCCAGGATTCCATGTTTTTCCCAGAATACAACATCATGTTTTTCCAGTTGTTTGATCGTTGCATGTGCCAGTTCGATCGTTCCCGGTATTTCATAAGGGACAATACCGACACCTTTCGGTACGATGATACGGCATTCGGGGATCATGCCCCATAATGTCCGGGTGATCACCTGCGAATCGAGGAATGGTTTACAATGCGTCATACCGATCAGTTCTGTCGGATGCGTATGCAAAACGACCTTGTTATCACGTCCCAAGGAACGGAGATAATTGTGCATCATCAGGTGAGACGGCAGTTCGGATGTCGGGGCGACAGGTTGTTCGGCAATGATCTCATAGCTTTTTCCGTCCGGTGCTATCCGGATCAGCGAACCATTTGCGAACGGGTCCTGTGCGACATACCGCATCCGTTTGCCTGTCCCGGTCACATAAAATACATGTCCTCCAAGGGCGGTCATCGCTTCCTGCAACTGAATAGCAGGAGCAAGTGCCGGCAATTCCATTTCTTCCGGTGTCAGTAAACCGGTTAGATTAACAGATATATTTCCTCCATTTCTTTCGGCCCATCCTTTTGTCCAGAGATAGCCAGCCACCTCAGCGATACGGCCAATTTCAGCCATCAAAAGGCTGTTGTTTCCAATTGTTGTCATTTTTTTCTATATTAATTGCTTCGGGTATTCCCGAAAAGTCATCTATAAACTCGGTAACAGCAAAGAGAATATCAGTATTCCCATACCGGTAATTAATACGATAATCGTTTTCCTGCTAACACCTTTCCATTCATTCAATATGATTCCCCAAACATTACTGAATATGACATTCAGCGACATCAGGATACTCCATGAAAAGGCAAGCATTACCGGAGAGTCAGAAAAATAACTCTTTCCCATGCCCAATCCGAAGAACTGTGAATACCAAAGAACTCCTGCCAGCGCACAAAATAAAACATTATTCAATAATATCTTACCCGGAACGGAGAAATAATCTTTCCCTGTTTTATTTTTTATATTCTGGAAGATACAATAGGCTGCATTCGTCAGGAAGCCACCCATTGTTACCAACAGGATCACCGGATTCAAAGCAAACAAATCGCTTGCACCAGAGGCTTTCGCTTTTTCCAGTATCGGAGTTCCGGATTCAAGGCCCAGATTAAAACAGGCACTCATCACACCCGCCAACAATGCAACCAGCAAACCTTTCGTCAGGGCAAAGTCTTTCACAGCCGCTTTCTTTTCCTCTTCCGTCATGTTGCGGGCACGCAGACTACCGGCATAACCGATCACTGCGATACCAGCCAACGTTACGCAAACACCCAGCAAAAGGATCAGTCCGTCGCCATGAAATAAATCCGTCCCCCCGAATACTGCCGGAAAAAGCGTACCGAATCCGGCACAGGTACCAAGAGCGATACTCTGCCCCAGGGCTATTCCCAGATAACGCATGCTAAGACCGAATGTCAGACCTCCCACGCCCCACAGCATTCCGTAGATTACAGCGCCGGTACTTCCACCGGCACTCCAGAGTTCAGTCAGGCTATTTCCTTCTGGAATAGCGAGTTGTGCGCCCAGATAAGGGAAAACGAGCCAGGCAAAAATACCCTGGATCAGCCAGAAGCTCTCCCAACTCCAGTTTTTCACCTTATTGATCGGCACGTAGGAACTGCTTTGCCCCAGACTGCCGATGGCGATAATCAGTAAGCCTATCAGTATATTCATCTGCGCTTGCTTGTTACTTCCGCTTCATATTTTTCTATTTCTGCAATGTAATCTTCCCCTACAGGAACATTATTTTTCAAACAGTACATATCCCATACGGCAGTCCACGGAAGGCTTTTCAATTCTTCCTGCAATGCCAGGCGCTGGAACAGTTTATCTTCCGATTCATATTGCTGCAAAGTAGCAGACGGTTCAAGCAAGGCTTGCAGGAATGCTTTCAGTGTGGCACGGCAACCGATCACATAAGCTCCTATGCGGTTGATCGTAGCATCAAAATAATCCAGTCCGATATGTACACGGTCCAATGCATTACAACGGATGATCTCACGGGAAAGGTCCAGCAGGTCATCGCTCAATACAACCACATGGTCGCTGTCCCAACGGATCGGACGGCTCACATGAAGCATGATCTCAGGAGTGAACAACAGCATGGAAGAGATCTTATCGGCAATGCTTTCCGTCAGATGGAAATGTCCGGTATCCAACGTTACGATTTTGTTATTCTTAGCTCCATATCCCAGATAGAAATCGTAAGAACCGACCGTATAGCTTTCCAGTCCGATACCGAACAATTTAGCTTCGATGCAATCCTTCATGTTCTTATACTCCGTTGCAAAGATTTCGTCCAGCGAATCTTTCAGCAACTGGCGGTATTTGATGCGGCTTGCCGGCACTTCCTTGGAACCATCATGTATCCAGAGGTTCATCATACAGGGATCGTTCTGGTAAACACCCATCGCCTCACTGATCGCACGGCAGCGTTTCGTATGTTCGATCCAGAAGTTACGGATCGAATCATCCGGATTAGCCAACGTCAGGTTTCCGCTTTTAGGATGTGAGAAAGAAGTGGAGTTGAAATCGAGTTTCATATTGTTCTCTTTCCCCCACTCCATCCAACTCTGGAAATGGGCAGGTTCCACTTCATCGCGATCCACTTTCTTTCCTCCGAAATCGCCATAGATTTCATGCATGTTCAAACGATGAGTTCCCGGGATAAAAGAGTTTGCCGTCAGGATATCGGCGCGAACTTCATCTATATTACGCGCTTTGCCCGGATAATTACCGGTCACCTGTATGCCGCCCGAAAGCGAGCCGTCCGGATTCTCGAATCCCGTCACGTCATCTGCCTGCCAGCAATGGAGTGAAAGACTGATTTTCTGCAACTTTTCAAGTGCACTGTTTACATCAACGTTTACAGCAGCAAAACGTTCGGCTGCCAAATCAAATGCTTCTTTTACTTTCTTTTCAGTATTCATGGTATGCTTTTTAATTATTGATATTGTTAATACTTTATTATACTCCAAATATATAAAAGCCCTTGTCCCCGCACCCGATGCGGGGACGCATAAAAACAGGCCTGATCGATTCGATATTCATATGACCGGTTCTCATGCGATCCCGCGTCAAGCGCGGGAACAAGCTGACTTTTACTATCACACTGGTCTTTATTTATCTTAATTATTATCGTTTTACAACCTGTAAATACCGGTCGTAAACATCTTTCCAAACAGTCTCATCCTGCGGCAGGAATGTTTCGGTCTGAATAGAATCAGCTATCAACTGCCGCATTTCCCAACGGGTGGAGACGATACCGGCAGACCGTGCCTGTACCATACCGTTCCCGATCGCCGTTGCTTCCGAAGGGCCGGCAATCACCAGCATGCCGATCGCATTCGCCGTAAACTGATTCAGCAGGTTATTTTTCGAACCTCCGCCGATCACATGCAACCGATCGATCCGGAAAGGCGCCATTCCCTTCAACATCCGGATCACCTCATTATAACGAAGTGCAAGGCTCTCGAAGATGCAACGGATAAAATCGGCATCCGTTTCAGGAACAGGCTGCCCTGTTTCCTCACAATAACCGGCAATAGCCTTTGTCATACACGTCGGATTAGCAAAACGGGGATCGTCCGGATCTACGAAACGTACAAAGGGAACAGCCTGCCCGGCCAGCTCCACGATTTCAGAATAAGCATAAGCACGCCCGGCCTTCTCCCACTCTTTCCGGCATTGTTCCAATAACCACATGCCGGTAATATTTTTCAGGAAGCGGGTTGTTCCCTCGATACCGCCTTCGTTTGTAAAGTTATTCTTATAGGATTCTTCCGTTATGATCGGTTCTTCCGTTTCAATCCCCATCAAGCTCCAGGTCCCGCTACTCAGATAAGCAAAATGCTCATCCCTGGCCGGAACAGCAGCTACGGCAGAAGCCGTATCATGCCCCGCTACAGCAATAACAGGTATCTTGCCAATGCCGGTTTCCTCCGCCAGAGCATCCGTCAGTTCCCCGACAAGCGTTCCCGGCATCACCACCTGCCGCACGATAGACGGCGAAACTCCTGCCGCTTCCAGCAAGGATGGTTCAAATTGTTTCGTAACAGGATTAAGCAACTGGGATGTGGAAGCATCCGTATATTCACACACCTTCTTGCCCGTTAACAGATAAGACAATAAGTCAGGAATGAAAAGTATTTCTTCAGCATTTCTCAAAGGTGCAAAATCTTCCTTCCGGGCACGGAACAACTGAAAGAGACTATTAAAGTTCATAAACTGGATACCGGTCAGCCGGTAGACTTCCTCACGCGGCACCAGGCGGAAATATTCCTCCAATGCACCTTCCGTATACGGATCACGGTACGCCCTGGGCAACCCCAGTAAAGAACCATCCGAAGCCAGATAACCGAAATCGACTCCCCAGGTATCGATCCCGATCGAATCGACCGGGATATCTTCCCGGGCACAAAGGGAAAGACTTTTCTTCAGTTCCTCATACAGATTATATATGTTCCAATAATATTTCCCATGCAATTCCAACAGGTTATTAGGGAAGCGGTGAAGTTCCCGCATTTCAAATTTGCCATTCATTAATGACACCAAAACGGCTCTCCCGCTTGTAGCTCCTATGTCAAATGCTAAAAAGTTATGTTTCTTCATGCCTGCAACAAAGTTATTTGTTTTACAGAAGCAAAAGTAAAAGGTTATTTACTATCTTTGCTTACGAAAATGATTTTAAACCTTTCAATTCTGACATGAATAAACACGCAAATAATCAAATACGCTACCTGACAATCGGAGCGTCTGATGAAGACTGGGGGATTACGGTCACCACGATCGGATACCAATTCATTCCACCCCAAAGTCAATATCCGTTATCCGGTCATCCGGACAGTTATAATTTCAAACCGCAGACAGGACGCATCTTGAAGGAATACCAGCTTGTCTATATAACGAAAGGAAGCGGCTACTTCTCTTCCCAATCCTGCAAACAGCAAAAGATAGAAGCCGGCACCATGATCCTGCTTTTTCCGGGAGAATGGCACAGCTACTATCCGGACAAAGAGACCGGATGGGATGAATATTGGGTAGGATTCCGTGGAATACATATCGACAAACGAGTGGAAAAACGTTTCTTCACGAAAGAAGAGCCGCTTCATAGAATCGGTTTAAGTGCTACTATCGTAGGATTATATGAAGATATACTAAAGTTTGCCATGCAGGAAAAATCCGGATACCAGCAGATGATATCCAGTATCGTCCTTCATATAATGGGTACTGTTTATTATAAGAAAAAGAATGGCGCTTTTACTAATACATATGTAGTAGACAAAATCAACGAGGCCCGTATTCTGATGAAAGAGCAGGTAGAAAACCCCGTGTCACCGGAAGAGATCGCCTCGCAACTGGGACTGGGATACTCTTGGTTCCGCCGTATGTTCAAAGAATATACCGGCGTGTCTCCTGCTCAATACCAGTTACAACAAAAACTATTGAGGGCAAAAGAACTCCTGACAGGAAGTAACCTGAACATATCGGAGATTGCTTACAGCCTGAAGTTTGAAAATGCCGGCCAGTTCTCGACTTTCTTTAAAAAGAAAGAGGGCGTAACGCCCTCCGAGTTCAGGGAAAGAGCACATTAATACGGTTGTTGACGGTTGGACAGAAAACATCAAGAAGCTATTTACTCACTGAAACAGGAAACGAATAATATGAATACAATGGAGACAAACATCCTATTGACCCCCGAACAAATTCCTCCCTCCTACTGCCGTTGCTTCCAAAGCGACTGCCCGAAGTCGGACAGTTGCGCTCGTTTTCTCGCAGGAAAGCACCTCCCCGAAGGCTGGGTGACAGGGCCTGCCGTCTATCCCACAGCCCGTCAAGGCGCGACCTGCGTGTGCTATAAGCAGACACGTATTATCCACGCCGCCTACGGTTTCCGTGCCCTCTTTGCCGAGGTGAAGAAGAAAGACGATACGCCTCTGCGCGACCGTATCAAGACGTATTTGGGTGGAAACACCACCTACTACCGCTACCACAACGGCGAACGCCTTCTCACACCCGAGCAACAGGAATGGATCATCAACCTCTTCCGCCGGCACGGCTATACAGACGAGTTACGCTTCGACGAGTATCGCGACCTCTACGATTTTATCTTTACCTGATTACCACGGCGTGGTAGCATCTCTTCCACGGATTGGAAGCCACACTACTACGCCTTGGAAGCGAGCCTACCAAAGTGTGGTAGGCTAGTTGGTAAAAGCGAGAAGGGATACATTATACATACAGGTTTGTATTTTAGTTGTATTTCACTTCCATCCCCCGGACTTCGTCGTTTATGACGCCATTGTCATACACCAACTGTCCGTTGACAAAAGTCTGGCTGACACTATGATGAAAGGTAGTCCCTTCAAAAGGTGCCCATCCGCATTTATATACTATATTTTCGGGAGCCACCGTCCAGTTCTTCTCCGGATCGACAAGGACCAGGTCGGCATAATAACCCGGACGGATATAACCGCGCCGGTCGATATGGAACAGGTCTGCCGGCATATGCGCCATCTTTTCCACCACTTTTTCATACGTGAAGCAACCCTCTGCCACCATCTCCAGCATGGCAACCAGCGAATGCTGAATCAACGGACCGCCCGAAGCCGCTTTCAAACAACTGCCCTCTTTCTCCGATAACAAATGCGGAGCATGGTCGGTCGCTACGATATCTATTGTATTATCATTAACGGCATTGCGCAAAGCGACACGGTCTTCCAACGTCTTGATAGACGGATTCCATTTGATTCGGTTACCGAACTTAGCGTAATCGCCGTCATGGAACCAAAGGTGATGCACACACACCTCGCCGGTAATCTTCTTCTCGCTCAAAGGAATCTCATTACTCAGCAATGTCAGTTCTTTGGCAGTAGACAAATGCAGGATATGCAAACGTGAATTCAGGCGGGTAGCCAGTTCGACAGCTTCGGATGAAGAGGCATAACATGCTTCCTCGCTTCTGATTTTGCTATGGAAAGAGATGTCGAGATCTTCGCCGTACTTGCCTGTATAATAAGCGATATTACGTTTGATCACTTCTTCCTTTTCCGCATGGATGGCGATCAACATATCCGCTTCACCGAAGATACGTTCCAGGCTCTCCTTCTTATCCACCAGCATGTTGCCTGTGGAAGAACCGAGGAACAGCTTCAACCCCGGCACACGGCTACGGTCCAGCTTACGGATCTCGTCCATATTATCATTCGTTCCGCCGAAGAAGAAAGAGTAGTTGGCGGCAGATGTTTCCGCTCCGCGCTGCAACTTCCATTCCAGATCGGCTATCGTGGTAGTCTGAGGCTTAGTATTCGGCATATCCATAAAAGAGGTGACACCGCCAGCTACGGCCGCACGGCTTTCACTAGCGATGTCTCCTTTATGTGTCAGGCCCGGTTCACGGAAATGTACCTGATCGTCGATTGCTCCCGGTAACAGGAGCTTTCCTTCAGCATCGATAACTTGTACATTAGAGGCAGTTTCGGGAACAACTTCCTCGAACACCTCTGCTATTTTATCTCCATCAATAAGGACCGAGCCTTTAAACATACGGCCTTCATTCACAATGCGAGCGTTTTTTATCAGAATCTTATTCATATACCTTGTATTTTATTTGTTACAAATGTACATGATTCTATTCAAAAACAACGCAGGCAGGAGCGGTTATTCGTAAGAATAGGCCTGTATTTCCACCGGTCCGATCAAACCGGACGATTGTAGAGGCGAATCTGCATTCCAGGGATTCACGTTTGTCCAGGTGCCGCGTTCCTTTTCAGGCAACGAAGCGTCACCGATCAGGCGGTTCCTCCAGTTATTCACGACTTCCACTTCGATCAGGTTCTCCCCTTTACGTAGAAAGTCTCCAACCGGCAGGCGGTAAGGGGTTGTCCATACGCCGCCAACATACTGTCCGTTGATCTTTACTTTCGCCATGACCATCACCTTGCCCAGATCCAGATAAAGCGCCTTCTGAGGCAGTTCATCCAAGGTGATCCGGTTGGTATAGATTGCTTTTCCTGAGAAATAGCGGATGGACGGGTCTGTACTTTCTGTCCAGTCCTGCAATGCCGGGAAGGTTACAGCTTCTTCCGGTCCTCTTTTCCCTTTTTCAAAATCGACCTGCCAGGGAGAGCTAACGGTTGCCAGAACCTCTTTAACCGGATAATTCCGGGCAGTTGTTTTCGCCGGCGTGCCTTTTTTACGGAAGATAATAAAGGAGCTTTCAAAGCCTTCGAGACGAACCGGTACGGTAGTTACTCCGTCGGCACAGGTAAACTCCGGCAAAAGACGTATCTCTGCTGTCAGCGGATTCCACAGTTCCGGTAATTTTCCGGCTACACGGAAGGACGGGTTTATATCAACCGGAGTTTCACTTTGATTCGAGATAAAATAAATATCACCCTCATCCGTAGCACGGTGGATAAACAAAACAGGCGTACCGGAATTAACACGCATATCCGGTTTTACGTTCAAGGCTTCCAATACCGGTTGCAGGGAAGTCGCCGGCATAAACAGACGGCCTTTACCTATTGTCCGTACGGATTCTGTCTGGTCGCCCCAAAGCTCGGAAGCCAGTGCCTGCACTTTCCGGTCGGCAGCCGGATAATCACTCAGGCTCGGAGAATATTTCGGAGCAGGCCCTATCACACAGGCGCCAGCCTGCAACAGTTCCTTTATCTTCTGCAAAATTTCCGGACGCATGGTTTCCAGTTGGGGTAATACCAGCAAACGATATTTCATTCCGCTAGGCAAAACAATCCGGCCGTCTTCCACCGATGCCCGCTGCAACAAAACTTCCCCATTAATATAATCGAAGGAATAACCGGCAGGAAGTTCAGGCGTACAGATACCGGTCATCTTCGGAGCATCCTCTCCGATAAAGTAAGCTACATCTGCCACATAATCGCCGCGTTGCAACATGAAGTTACATCTTTTCAGATAGCCGGTAAAGACATCCATCTGGCTGAACCAGGTATTCTTCCGGTTAAATTCATTACCGAACCAGGCATCCAGTCCCGGTTCGCGGTCTTCAAACGGCTGGTGGATATATACATGCAGTAAAGAGCTGTTTATCCCTTCCGTAAAGAAACGGTCCCCACGCTGCTTCATCTGATACGGATAACGGCCGAAAGCAGGTCCGCCGCTTGTAAACGACTCGGCCCAGACACGTCTCTTGCCATAAATATGTCCGCAGGAAGAAGCCGCCCTGTTCTCGATATCCCCCAGGGAACCTTCGCTCCAGAACTCGCCGGCGATCTCGTCGGACTGGCCGCCATATTGCAGAAACTCGCCCGGGAATCCCCAATGACCGTAATTTTCCAGCCAGGTCGTCAATCCATGCTGATGACAAACATCACGCAAGCCACCTACATAATCGTAAGAAACACGATCGGCTATCAAACGGCGCAAATCCCACAGGAAGCGGTCTGAAATATCAGGATTACCGACCACTGTACCTTCCAGAACCGGAAGATACGGAACGGGGTCATATCCGTAACGTTCCTTAAATACGCTGATCATATCGTCAGTCCAGTTCTGTCCTCCGGTTTCATAGCTATCCTGGACAACTACCTTAAATGTTTTACGGTCAGCCTCCGGAATGCGTTTCAGTATATCACCGATAAAGGCATCAAAATGGAAAGCGACATGTTTCTTGCTCATCTTATCGATCTCAGGCCCTGTAGCTTCGGGAGCAGCCGGCAAGTTGGTTACACCTGTCGGCAACATCGCCATCCGGCGGATCACCCACTTACCTTCAGGCACTTCCCAATCCAACACACCGTTCTTTGAAAATTCAGTCACGTTCTTTATCGCATCCGGCGAAACCATCAAAGAGGCATCACTAACGGCAGGCTGTTTTTCCCAGAGATAGTCATCCCACATAGGGAGCGGGGTCTGGAACATCTTAGCCAGCGATTTCTCCGGGTAGCGTTCCATCATGGGAGAAGATGTAAGGGTTACATTTCCGGCAGCCTCTCCTTCTTCAGACATTTCCAGGCGGAACTGTGAAGCGGAAGTCTCCGGAAGGGAAATAACGACCGGCGCATAAGGGACAAAGCCTACATTCAGTGCCGGGTTACTACGGTCGATCACGAATTGTCTCAGCAATTCTTCCTTTCCTCCTTTTTTCACCCACAGCTTGGCGGTCGTTTTAAAAGGTGTATTTACCCGGTAGATCAGTGTGCGGACGGTTGCTTCCTTATCAAAGACCAGAACGGAGGAGGACGATTGCCCTGACTTCTTATTTATCGCCCAGCTTTTTTCCGCCACTGGCTTATCCAATGCCGGATAAGCGATAACGCAGACGTCCTGTTCATCTTTTCCAACGGAAGGTAGCGTCAGTTGCATACGTCCTGGTCCGGCGACAATCGTATCTGAAGAGGCCAGATAACGCATAGCCTGTGAACTTTTTACCCACGGACCACCAGACTGGCTCCATCCCGGACTGTTGAATATTCCGATTTCTATATTCAGTTCCGTGGCTTTCTTCAAAGCGGCATGCAGCACTTCCCACCATTCGGAACTCAGCAGTTTATGATCGCCGTAAGGGATGCCATCGATACCGATATTCCCGATAAACGCACGATTAATACCAGCCACTTTCATGGCTTCCAGGTCACGTTCCACCCCTTCTTTCGATATATTATCAGAAATCCAGTACCAATAGACACCGGTCTGTACACTATCGGGTATTGAACGGAAGCCTTGCTCGATACTGGCAAAGGATGGATGATTTGCAGACGTCTCTGTCTTATTACATGACAAAAGACCTAAACAAACAAGAATACATAAAGAGAATAAGTGTGTTATTTTCGCCATAATACATGAATTAAGCAATTACATTGATCTTACATGCAAGCAAAAATACTGTTTATATTCTCCTCTATTACTTATAATAATGACAATATACTTCTCAATTCTGATAAATTCCAAACCACCCCTTACCGCAATTTCAATACTCCTAAAGAAGACGGTATATGGAAATCTGGATTAGCGGCATCGGGGATGATCCAGGACGACCAGATCACCTGTTCCTCTTGCGGCCCGTAATAATCGGCACGGTATACACCGAAACGTATCTCGCCGTCCGGTGAGATCACGCCCATTTCTTCCAGGCTCTTCAAGGGGATGGAGCCTTCCACGATATAAGTGTCTTTGCCGGTATGTGTTCCCAGTTTCAGTCCTTTAAAGTTCCAGTCGAAATCAAACTGGCGGTAGAACTTTGCATGATAGTCCATGACCTTTCCGCGCGGATCGATCTCCGCACAATAATAATCGCCCATAGCCGGGTCTTTGCTGAAGAAAAACTCGATACGGTCACTGCTCCCAACCGAAGCCTCGGTCTTTTCATTATTATATATAATGGTAGTATCGGCTACTTCATACAGGAAATATAAGTTCTTCTTGTCGTGGCAGACAGAGAACCGGGTCCGGTCTTTAGCAGCCCCGTTCCAGGGAGCGGTCAGGCCCGACACGGAAACAGGTATCTGTTGCCAGTCGTCTTTTTTGCCATCTACGGAAATCGACTTTACCAACGGCGCGCTGATAACCGGAGTAACGGAAACAGGCTGGCCGGGAGCCTGGTTGGCAGGAACCATTATCTTCAAATCGTAGTCATTGATCGTTAAAGACAAGGACGATTGTGTATGTGTCGGATCGCTTGCCTCTATACGGAGTCTCCCGTTTTCCGGAGAAAGCATATAGATACCCGGTGTATGTACCACCAGTGTTATATCATCCGACAGGCGGATGGTTCCTTCCTGATATGCGGTGACATAGAAACGGTTGCCGGCTGCTACGGCCTGCATGACCTCGTCATTGCGAAGCACCCGGATATCATCCGTCTGGAAAGTGGCTGTACGGTCTGCCGAAGAGGCCGGCAGTATCAGGTATTGGTAAGTGGCGGGTAGCTCTTTCGGATGGCGGATATATAAAGAGACCACCTCCCCTTCCACCGTTTGCGGTATATATGAACCCATAAAGTCGGACCAACGGCCGGAACGTTTTTCTGAGATCGCCACACTGTTTTCAGGTTGCATCAGGATATAACCGGTACTGTCATGATAGAAACGCGGAGCCTTCCCGGTGATCGTAACGGTTCCGTCGACAGGATTCCAACGGTTATTTTCCCAATAAGCCAGCTCCCCCTGTTTCAAGCGTTGGTCGATCGATGTCGCCAGGTTCAGCGTACTGTCGGTCTGAATCCCCGCCCCAAGGCATAACACAAAATCGTCCGTGATAACCCACGACTTGCGGGCATGTGCTCCGTCACGGTTCAGGATCATGGCGGTCATGCCTGTACTGCCATCCGTTACACCACCGACAAAAGTCGTTTCATTACGGACATGAGCCCCGTAAGTACGGGGAGAAGGGATAGGCGCATCGCTTTCATACGAAGTAATACCCGGGACCTTACGCCAGTCCCAGAACGGGAACACATTCAGATATTCATCGCCGTTACGGTATATATAAGTAGCGCCGTCACCCATATAAAAGCCTTTCAGGTTATCTTCATTTACTAACTCAGTACCGATCACCCGCTTGGAAGCCATCTTGACAGAGGCCATCCACCCCGGTGCGCGATGGATAGTCTGGTCTGAATCCCAGAAATGTTTCTGTCCGGTAAAGGCTGTCCCCTGCGCAGGTTGGGGAGGGAAATTGTCATTCAGGAAATCATCCATCTTCTGCACATCGCCCGGTGTGCTGCCCTTCTTCAGTGAACTGGCGGCATATCCTATCGCCAACGCTTTATGAATAGGGGCATTATGGAACAATTGCCGGTCGAGGGCATTCACATCCATATAGCCGCGCCAGATAATCCAGCGATAGCCTTCCGTTAATAAATTATTCAGGATAGATTGCTGTTCGGCATTCAAAGCAAAGGAAGTCCCGGCAAACAATCCTGAATAGAAACTCATCTCACCGAGATAAGCCAGCCCGTAGTTGCCGAACTGCTGTTGCGGCCCGTGCTGGTGGAAGCTCCAGTCGCTTTTAATACCTTCCTCACGCCCGGTGGTTATTTCAGAGATGATCGTATCGCGGGCAGCCTTTACCAAGGCATAATCGTCTGTCAGCAGGCCTTTGACAAGTACGTTTCCTGCCAGCCAGACTTTATTCTGCCCCGTCATGCCGAAACGGGCGTTATCCATTACTTTCACAGCTTCTTTGAGTTCGTCGGGTGTCATCTGCATACGGAGCAGCAGGAAAGCCGGCCCGAACGTTTTCGGGATGCCGATCTCGTTATACCACCAGTTCTTGCAAACAGGTTTCGTGCGGAACCAATAACCGAGCGCCTGATGAATAACCGTAGAGAAGCGGGGCGACCAGGTGCACGAAGGTCCTTCGGCATGATAGAGTTTTGCCAGTTCCAGTATACGGTCGGCATGCTTCTTGGCATCCCATCCGGAGCGTTTGGTATCTGTATAGTTGATATCCGGCCAGGAACCGTCTTCATTTATACTCTCCATATATCCTTTGATCTTCTCCATATTGAAGGGATACCGCTGATGCAGTTCCACAACGACCTGATCAGACATTTCCGTCTCAGGCGGGATACCGGACAATATGCGGTTGAGTAAATCCGATTCATCATTGGAACTGATCAAGGTCCCGATATAGTTCTGACGGATCTGCTCCAGTTCGTCCTGCTGTGTTTGCGAGAACACACGCACGGGTAAAAACAAGAATGCGGCTAACAAGAATGTGTTTGTAAGAAGCTTCATGATATTGAATTTAGTACTGAAAGCAACAAATTTACCATAATTAATCCTGACAAATATAATAATGGCGAAAAAAATTGTAACGAATCCGTCCTCTATTACCAGCTATCCCCTTTACTTCTTCTGCGGATACTTGCGGAATAAACTCCACCACTTCAGTTTAAGCACGCCAAACAACGCTTCCCCGAATATGGAAGAGTTCATCTTCGATGTTCCCAATACGCGGTTGATAAAGATAATAGGCACTTCCACCAGTTTGAAACCACATTTATACGCCGTAAACTTCATCTCTATCTGGAAAGCATATCCCTTGAAATGAATATGATCGAGATCGATCGCCTCAAGCACCTCGCGACGGTAGCATTTGAAACCGGCAGTCGTATCCTGTACTTTCATCCCGGTAACGAAGCGGACATAGACAGATGCGTAATATGACATCAATACACGTCCCAGCGGCCAGTTCACCACATTCACGCCATTGCTGTAACGCGAACCGATAGCCACATCTCCCCCCTGCTCCGTGCAGGCGGCATATAACTTCTGAAGATCATTCGGATTATGACTGAAATCGGCATCCATTTCGAAGACAAAGTCGTACTTATGTTCGATCGCCCATTTGAAACCGCAAATGTAGGCAGTTCCCAACCCTAACTTGCCTTTCCTTTCTACCATGAAAAGACGTTCAGGAAATTCACTCTGTAATCGCTTTACAATATCCGCTGTTCCATCAGGCGAGCCATCATCTATAATCAAAATATGAAACTCCTTTTCCAACCCAAATACCGCACGGATAATATTCTCAATATTCTCTTTCTCGTTGTAGGTCGGAATAATAACAATACTGTCTGACATATACTTCTTTTATTAATTGACAGTTGACAAGTGACAGTTGACAGATTTACTGCAACTATCCCGCAGAACTGTCGGCAATCGGTTATCAACCCGAATGCGAAGGTACATATTTTAGTTGATTTAAACTTATTACTCTATATTATTTTGAACAAAAAAGCTACCTTTGCCAAACATTTCAGTAACATTTGTTGCTGTCATTTGTTACTTGTCAACAGACAACAATTTTAATGGAGGTACAAGAATTACTTAAAATATTCGCCGCCCACCCACAAGTTTCCGCATTGGATACCCTTTTGAACGGTAATACGTCAAATAACATTTTCCTGAAAGGGTTGAACGGCTCGGGCGCAGCAATGACAATCGCTTCTCTTTTTTTAAAAAGAGGGGGCAACTATGTGTGCATACTCAACGACCAGGAAGAAGCCGGCTACTTCTATCACGACCTGATGCAGCTGACCGGAAGCAATGAGATTTACTTTTTCCCGTCCGCTTACCGCCGGGCCATCAAATACGGACATATCGATCCGGCAAATGAAATACTGCGGACCGAAGTGCTCAGTGTCCTCCAGGACCCCGAAGCACCCTTCGTGATCGTTTCCTATCCCGATGCACTGGCTGAAAAGGTCATATCGCGCGACGACCTGAAAAAGAACACTCTAAAGATCAGTGTCGGCGAGAAGCTGGATAATATGTTCGTGTCCGACGTGCTCGACGAATATGGATTCGAACAGGTGGACTATGTCTACGAACCGGGGCAATATGCCCTGCGCGGCAGTATCCTGGACGTATTCTCTTTCTCCTACGAATTTCCTTACCGTATCGACTTCTTCGGAAAGGAAGTGGAGACAATCCGTACGTTCGATGTGGAAACCCAGCTTTCCAAAGAGAAACTGGAGAGTATCTATATCGTGCCGGAAATGAATAAAAGCGACCGTACCAACACCCTGCTGCTGGATTCACTGCCTGCACAAACAATCCTGGCAGCCAGAGACCTGGCATGGACGAAGGAACGTATCGGTAGCCTGTGGAACGAAGAGCCGGTTGTCGGTGACGAAGAATCGTTTGCCGACATCAGCCGAATGCGTGCCAGACTGGTGACTGGAGAAGATTTCCTCCGGGCAGCCCTCAACTTCCGCCGGATACATTTCGGTACACGCCCGGCAGGAGTAGCGGATGCCACCCTTACATTCAGTACACAGGCACAACCTATTTACCATAAGAATTTCGACATGGTGAGCGACTCTTTCCGTAACTATCTGGAGGGTGGCTATACATTATATATATTGAGTGACGTAGAAAAACAGGCAACCCGTATCCGGGCGATCTTCGAGGACCGGGGAGAAAATATCCCTTTCACTTCGGTCAACAAAACCATCCATGAAGGATTTACCGATGACGCGCTGCGTATCTGTCTCTTTACGGATCATCAGCTGTTCGATCGTTTCCACAAGTTCAATCTGAAAAGCGAAAAGGCCCGCAGCGGAAAACTCTCGTTGTCACTGAAAGAACTGAACCAGTTCACGACCGGCGACTATATCGTGCATATCGACCATGGCGTCGGGCAGTTCGGCGGCCTGGTACGCACCGAAGTAAACGGCAAGATACAGGAAGCTATCAAGCTGATTTACCAGAACAACGATATCATCTTCGTCAGCATACATTCCCTGCATAAGCTATCCAAATATAAAGGAAAAGACAGCGGCGAACCGCCCAAGCTGAACAAGCTGGGAACCGGTGCTTGGGAGAAGATGAAGGAAAAGACAAAGAAGAAGGTCAAGGACATTGCCCGCGACCTGATCCTTCTCTACTCCCAACGCAAACAGGAGACAGGTTTCTCCTACTCGCCGGACAGCTTCATGCAGCACGAACTGGAAGCGAGCTTCATTTATGAAGATACGCCCGACCAGATGAAAGCGACAAGCGAAGTGAAAGAAGACATGGAAAGTTTACGTCCGATGGATCGCCTGATCTGTGGTGACGTAGGTTTCGGCAAGACAGAGGTAGCGATCCGTGCTGCCTTCAAGGCCGTTTCCGATAACAAGCAGGTAGCCGTACTGGTTCCTACAACAGTTCTTGCTTTCCAGCATTTCCAGACTTTTTCGGAGCGTCTGAAAGATTTCCCCTGCCGGATCGATTATATCAGCCGGGCAAGGACTACGGCACAGATCAAAAGGACGTTGATGGATGTCGCCGACGGTCAGGTGAACATCCTGATCGGTACGCATCGTATTGTCAGCAAAGATGTCAAGTTCAAAGACCTGGGATTGCTTATCATCGATGAAGAGCAAAAGTTCGGCGTATCCGTTAAGGAAAAACTTCGTCAGATGAAAGTGAATGTGGATACGCTGACAATGACAGCGACACCGATCCCGCGAACTTTGCAGTTCTCGTTGATGGGTGCCCGCGACCTGAGCAGCATCACCACTCCCCCGCCCAACCGGTATCCGGTACAGACGGAAGTGGAGCGTTTCAACCCCGATATTATCCGTGAAGCGATCAATTTCGAGATGAGCCGTAACGGACAGGTTTTCTTTATCAATAACCGTATCCAGAATATTTACGAGATAGAGAATCTGGTTCGCCGTGAAGTACCCGATGCCCGCGTAGCAGTCGGTCACGGACAAATGGAACCGGAAAAACTGGAGAAGATCATCCTCGATTTCGTCAATTACGAATACGATGTCTTGATCGCCACCAGCATTGTGGAAAGCGGTATCGACGTACCGAATGCCAACACAATCATCATCAACAACGCACAGCAATTCGGCCTGTCCGACCTGCACCAGTTACGCGGACGTGTAGGACGAAGCAACCGCAAAGCCTTCTGTTACCTGCTCTCCCCGCCTCTTTCTTCATTGACACAGGAGGCACGCCGGCGTTTGCAGGCCATCGAGAACTTCTCTGAGCTGGGTAGCGGTATCCATATCGCCATGCAGGACCTGGATATCCGTGGTGCCGGTAACATGCTGGGAGCCGAGCAAAGTGGTTTCATCGCCGACCTCGGCTATGAAACATACCAGAAGATTCTGGAAGAGGCTGTCGATGAATTGAAAAGCGATGAGTTTGCCGACCTGTATGCCGATTCCGACAACGGCAAACGGGATTCCGGCAGCGAATATATCCGCGAAACTCATATCGAAAGCGACCTCGAACTGATGTTCCCACCCACCTATATCCCCAACGATTCGGAACGTGTCTCTCTCTACCGCGAACTGGATAATATGGAAGAAGAACGGGATATACTGGCCTTCACGGAACGTCTGAAAGACCGCTTCGGCAAAATTCCGAAGGAAGGAAAAGAACTGATCCGTATCGTCCGCCTCCGCCGTATGGCCAAGAAGCTGGGAATGGAAAAAGTAGTATTAAAGAAGGGGCAGATGAACATCATCCTCATATCCAACTCCGAAAGCCCGTACTATCAGAGCGAGGCTTTCGACAAATTGCTGGCCTTTATACAAAAACATCCCCGCGAATGTAATCTCCGGGACCAGAACGGTAAGCGCAGTATCGTAATAAAAAATGTGAGTACAGTAGAGGCTGCCTGCATGCTGCTTGAAGAAATAGAGAAGACAAAGACTTCTCACGAATAAACCATTGTAAGCAACTCGGTTCAAATATATTTCTTTACATTTGCGAGAATTAATATAAGAATATAATATGCCACATTTAAGAATTAAAAATATAGGTCCGATAAAATATGCAGACATTGAACTAAACAAAGTCAATGTAATCATGGGCCCCCAGAGTTCGGGGAAAAGTACTATCAATAAAATTGCATGTTACTGTTCTTGGGTGGAAAAGAAAATATCATTAGATCAATCTTTTGATTACTTCCTCAAAGAAGGTGTATTTATTGAAGAATTAGCTCGTTTCCACAAACTCACCGGCTATTTTAAGGAAACTTCAGAAATAGAATATCATTCAGAAACAATTAATCTGAAATATATATATAAAGATAAAGAACCTGTCATAAATTGGAAGAACCAGTTTGGATATAAAAGGATAAAACTGTCATATATTCCTGCCGAAAGAAATATTGTTTCGATGATTTCCGACTGGAAAGAAGTCAGCCTGCCCAACAACAACATAAGGAATTTTATGGCAGACTGGAACAATGCCCGCAAAATATTCACTCCTAAGAAACATATTCATCTGCCCTTTTTAGAGATAGACTATTACTATGACGAAAAGAGCGATATGGATTATATTCAAAATCAGGACGGTACCGTTATTCAACTAATGGATGCATCCAGTGGTTTACAATCTATGATCCCTTTAGTCGTATTGCGATCTTATTTTGCAGAGTGGATATATACAAATGAAGAACCAAGAAGTATAGCTTCTAAGGAGAGGGATTCCAGATTTCTAAATATTTTGATAAGTACTTTAAGTAAGCAGGATGGCGGCATACAATTTACAGAACTAGAGCCATATATTATTCCATATATCGCAACAGCAGGTACCGGATTCTTTATTGAGGAACCGGAACTTAATCTATTTCCGTCTACCCAACGAGATATACTATACAATCTCATCAGCAGTGTTCAGCAACGTGAAGACGACTCATTAATTCTCACCACCCATAGTCCCTACATCCTTTATGCCCTGAATAACTGCATGTTAGGCTTTCAAGTAAAAGAGACAATGCCGAAAACGGAACAGGAAAGTCTGGCTAGCCGACAATCATGGATAGATCCGTCGCTGGTATCCGCATGGGAAATAAAAGATGGTAAGTTAGTAGATATTAAGAATAGCAGACTGAATACAATCGGAGATCATTATTTCAACACAATAATGAATGAAGTAATGGATGAATATTATGCAATGCTCAAGTATATCAAAAGAACAAAATGAAAACACGGATAAATGATTCTATACAACAACATCAGGTTTATCCATGTTCATATACAAGCATCCATATCGTTGATTGGAAAAAGTTCACGAGCGAAAATCTGAAAGTACATGATCGTGTTCCGGTTAACCCGAATACAGGAAAACTAATCCACTCTGTTTGCTTAAGGAATGATTCGGCCATGTCCATTCTTGTGGATGCATTCGGCGAAAACGCATTACAATACAGCAAAAAGAAAAAGGCCCGTCAATGCGAATGTGTTATTTACCCCGATAATTATAAAGATACAGATTGGGTTCTTTTTGTAGAAATGAAATATGCAGAAAACGAGATCGCTGCTTTCAGGAAAGGAAACGATTATCCGAATAATATGATTGAGCAAATAAAGCAGACCGTTCAATTCTTTAAAGATAAATGCATTTTACCTCAGGAAAAAGAAGTATACGCTATCGTTTCATTTCCCAATTTACTATCTGCATTCAATAGTACGATATTCAGTATCGATGCCATAAACGATTTTTATCTGGACTATGGCATTATTATAAGAGGCACAAACAACGCGGAGATTATCAGTTCCGACAATATAAAGCTAATTGGATAAAATGAAGATGTCATGAAAAGAACATTGGTAGACCTTTTTGAAAACTCGGTGAAACAATATCCCGACAACCCGTTCTTATGGGAAAAGACAACAAACAAATTTGAGCCTACCACCTACACACAGGTAAGGGAACAGGTTTACACGCTGGGCGCCGGACTGGTTGCCCTGGGAGTAATGAAAGGCGACAACATGGCCCTGCTCAGCGAAGGCCGCAACGCCTGGATCATCGGTGAACTGGCGATGTTCTACGCCGGAGCCACCAATGTCCCCCTCTCTATCAAACTGGAAGAGGCAAACGACCTGTTGTTCCGTCTGACACATGCCGATGTAAAATATATTATGGTATCCGGCAACCAGTTGAAGAAAATACGTTCTATCGTCGATAAACTGCCGTTGCTCCGGCAAATCATCATCTTCGACGACCAAAAAGAATATCAGGAAAAAGAAATTCCCCTCTCTAAAGTAATAGAAATGGGGCAAGAATACCTCAGTGCGCATCCGTTGGAAGAGTTTCTGGCAATCGGACAATCGCTTACCAACGATGATTATGCCACAATCACTTACACCTCCGGAACAACCGCCGACCCGAAAGGCGTTATCCTCACTCATCGCAATTACACGGCTAACGTGGAGCAATCACTTACCTGCGTAGATATCGACGATACCTGGCGCACGCTGGTTATCCTTCCGCTCGACCATTGCTTTGCCCATGTGGTAGGCTTCTATATATTTATGTATAAAGGAGCTTCGGTAGCTACCGTACAGGTGGGAAGAACCGGTATGGAGACGTTAAAGAATATCCCTGTAAACATCAAGGAATTTAAGCCGTATTTAATATTGAGTGTCCCGGCCCTTGCCAAGAACTTCAAGAAGAATATCGAACAAGGCATCCGGGCGCAGGGTAACATGGTCAACCGTCTGTTCCACATGGGGCTGAACGTGGCATATACCTATAATGGGGATGGCGGCGATGACAAAGGTCGTGGCTGGCGGTTCCTGCTAAAGCCGGTTGTAAGCCTGTTCGATAGTATCATCTTTTCTAAGGTCCGTGAAAACTTTGGCGGCGAACTGAAGTTCTTTATCGGCGGCGGTGCCCTGCTGGATAAGGATTTACAAAAGTTCTATTATGCCATCGGCCTGCCGATGTATCAAGGATACGGGCTTAGCGAAGCAACCCCTGTCATCTCGACCAACGGCCCGCGCCACCACAGGTTTGGAAGCAGCGGCGTACTGGTTCAACCACTTGACCTGAAAATATGCGACCAGGAAGGTAAAGAACTTCCCCTCGGAGAAAAAGGCGAAATTGTTATCCACGGAGAAAATGTCATGGCAGGATACTGGAAAAATCCGGCTTCTACGACCGAAACCATTAAAGACGGTTGGCTTTACACCGGGGATATGGGATATATGGGTAAAGATGGCTTATTATATGTATTAGGCCGTTTCAAAAGCCTGCTGATCGGTAGCGATGGCGAAAAATACAGTCCGGAAGGTATCGAAGAAGCATTGGTTGAACATTCTTCCTGCATCGACCAACTGTTGCTTTACAACAACCAGAATCCTTATACGGTTGCCTTGGTTGTACCGAACAAAGACCATCTGAAAAGACATCTCTCCCACCTGCAACTCGATCTGAATACGGAAAAAGGAAAAGAAGAAGCCATCCGTATCATCCAAAAACAGATCGACCGTTTCCGTAAAGGGGGTGACTTGTCATCTATGTTCCCCGATCGCTGGCTACCCACCACATTTGCCGTCTTGCCCGAACCGTTCACCGAACAAAACGGCATGGTTAACAGTACAATGAAGATTGTCCGTGGAAAAGTAGAAAAAGCCTATGCTTCCCGCATCGATCATTTATACACACCGGAAGGCAAGAATCCGGTAAATAGGGAGAATATAAAGTCGTTGTAAACGGCTCCTGCATCCTCCTTGATTAAATATTATTAATAAGGCTGACTCCGCTCCTACGGG